>Ga0182027_10015132_pt1 | contig 10638 bp, 7 predicted proteins | sample 712E1DmetaG_FD_121300 | JGI IMG/M metagenome (GOLD analysis project Ga0182027, IMG submission 121300) | Permafrost microbial communities from Stordalen Mire, Sweden - 712E1D metaG (Illumina Assembly) | ecosystem: Environmental > Terrestrial > Soil > Wetlands > Permafrost | place: Sweden... | reverse complement strand
TTGCCGATGGGGGCAATAAACGGCGTGCCGAAGATTGAAGCAGTCCCGCTGCTGTAAGCGATGGATGTGAGACTCGTCTCAGCAAGCGCGTCCTGAGTCAGTACCGTCAGCACCAAGCTGACAGTGAAGCCGTCTAGTTCGTCCCACGCAGAAGATGCCCCATTAGCTCGTACTGAGCGGATGCGGAAGTTGTACGTCTGCCCGGAGATGACGTTGCCGACGAACGCACTGTTGAGACTGACATCGACAGTCCCGCCGTCGAGCCATGCCCCTGCTGAGCCTCCAGGTGGTGCTAACTGATGCTGAATCTGAATCTGCCTAGTGAGCACGTCAAGCGGCGTGTTCCATTGCACCTCAACACGGGGATGGACAACGCCGTCGAGTCCGACCAGGGCCGTCGCAAGTGAGGATGTCAACGACATGTCTGTCGGCGGTGCGGGAGTGAGGCTCTGCTGTGACGGTGTTGCCGGTACGTCGTACACGGTCAACTCTTCAGTTGTGCTCCATTCGTAGACGGACGGGTCAGCTTCAATCACGCCGACGTTAAGAGTGATCGCCATTGCCTTTTCATCACTCATGCCGGTGCTCATCTGCTCACACTGAAACCCGACGCTTATGACTTCGAGTGTCTTTTCCGCCCAGCCGAACTCAGGGAATGTGAACTGCAATGTGTCGCACGGCTGGATACCATAGGACGGAAGACCCATCGTGAACGTGCCGGAACCCTGCTGACGATTGCGTAGCAGTGTGATCTTCGCGACGCGTTGTGCCTGAGTGACAGACAGAACGGTCGGCAGATTGAGTTCCTTGACTAGCTGACGGCCGCCGTCAGCGGTCAGATATTGGTCGGACGCGTAACCATGCAGCGTGTCGCAGGCATACTCCGGGTAGCTAGTCTGCTGAAATGCAAAATTGAAATTGTTCTGAATCTGCCCGTTGTAGAACCCATTGGCGTCATACAGGTTGCCAGCTACGTTAAAAGGGTAATTCGGAGCGCAGTACGTTCCACGCACTCTGTTAAACAGGTCGCGAATGCTCCGATATGGCTTCCACTGCGGCGCTGCTGTGAGCGCGTTCTCATCAAACGTGAACGATGGTCCTTGCCAGTACGCAGGCCAGACGTACCACTCGCCGCCGATACGAGACAAACGACCAGCAGCACCCGGCATCATGGTAGCGAGTACATCTCCTGGGCCAGTAGAAGTGTCGTAGTGATGGTTCGTGACGTATTGAGCTTCGTATGTCGCCGTAGTTGAGGACAGTGCCCCGACCTCAACGAGTTCGTCACACACGTTCGCGGCGGCGATAAGTTGAGCTTGATTGACACTGCTGTCACCGAGACCGAAGACAGGGTCTGTCAGTACGTCACCACAGATGAGTGCCCAATTCTGTGTGAAGCCAGTTGTGCTAGTGCGTGGGTCGAAGATGTTGCACTTGCCATTAACTGTGAATCGAATCTCCGGTGGTGCCGGGAACAGTGAGGAGTTCGCTTCGATCTTCAGATAGACATAGCAGCAGCCACCCAGCCACGGTGCTCCGCCGTGCCCATCTGGAGCCCAGTTGCCATCGTTCGCCGTGAGTCCACCGATGACGCTGGTGGGAGTTCCCGTCCACGTTGCATAGCCTGGGGAGTTCGTCCCGCTTATTGGGTCTGTCTGGTCACCGAATCGAGCTTCGCAATAGATTCCGCTGTGACCTGTGCCGCCGAAATTGTACTGCTGACCGTCTGGCCCTGTGTGGCTGTTGCCGTCAGCTATTCCACCAAAGCCGACGCCGTTACGAACGCACCAGCCTACACCTGAACCCTGCCAGTACACTTGCCGACCGTCGAGATATAAATTTTCGATGTTGTAGCATTCGTGACCCGCGAGGACGATGACGTAGTTGTATTGGTCGTGACTGGAGCCGGTCGTACTTTCGTAGATAGTCACGCCACCGACACGTTGCTGTCCGTAGATGACCTGGCGAAACGCAGCAGCTTGGCGGGTCGTGATGTTCATGCCCCGATTGCTCATCAGAGCACCAGCGATTGCAGCGGCCTCCATTGAGATTCCGCCCAGCACTAGGGCTTCCATCGTTTTGTCAAACAGAGGCGACGCAATCAATGCCGGGTCGAAGAACGCTGCTGCGCCCATTCCGACGGCACCGGCCAATAACGCTGCACCTTCGACAGCTTTACTCATAACTCAAACACTCCAAGCTCTGACAACTGAGGTGATAGGCAAGCGCACTAGTCCTGTCTGGCTGACGCTGATGACGTGACGGCCATTGAGATGGACAACGCCAGCGATGAGTGTGTCCCCGTTCTTGATGACTACGAGGTCACCGCGTTTAGCCATCAGCGGGTATGCATACTCATGAAGCCCATGCTTGTTCGCGCAGTACGCAGCGGCATCAGCAACAGTCGTGCCCCCAGTGATCGCCTTGATGAGTACGAACGCTGACGCTTCGTCGTGATACTTACCGCGAAAGTCTTCAGCGATGTCTACCCCGGTAAACGATTGAATTGCGTTCGCCGGGTACATGCAGCAGTCATTGACTCCCCACTGAAATATGTCTTTGACGTGTTCTCTTAAATGGGAATCCAACTCACAGGTTGCCCAGTGTTGCGTTCTAGTTAGTGGCATAGTGTTATCCCCAAACGAGGGCGAGGTCGTTCAGTTGTTCAACCCATCCGAATGCGGTGTCCGTCGGGTAATAAAGTCGTTGGTCGGCTGATGTGTAGCGCCGACAGGATGCACGCCCGAGGTCCAGCATTCGCGATTCAAGTGCGAGGGAGATGGATATGGCATCCGTGCCGGGTGTGACTACTGGCACGTCCACACATCCACTGAATTGCAGATAGGGTGTACCGATGAGCACGCATTGAGGAGTTACGAATCCGAGCCAAATCATTGCAGGTGCGCCGGGTTGAATATCCGTCAGGCACTCCGCAAGCAACACAGGGTCGATACCGCTGAGCGTGACACTCGTACCATCCGCGTTGATCTCGATGCCTTCGTTGATAGCGCCGACAGAGCCGAGCGAACCCACACCCGTGTACGTCTGTGCATCCCAAACGAGGTCACCCGGCCCCGACCAGATGTACTTAGTCTCTGAGCGAAACGTCAGCATCGCCATGCGAACGGGGTACACGAGACTCGCTTGCATCGCGGCTTCGAGCGTGCTGTCTAACTCGCGTGGCATTATCGGTACTCCATGAGCGGAACTGAGAGTCTTGTCAGGCGTGTTGCATCGCTCGACCATGTCCGCTTGTTCGTCGCGAGACGGAATAGACCCATTGGGTTGTTGAGGATGACCGGGGCGTTAGCTGCGGGAACCTCACGCAACGATGGCCAGACATTGATAGTCGCGTTGCCGGACGAGTCAGAGTTGACGATGTCAAGCACGCGATGGAGTCTGTAGCCGACTTGCAGATAATCGCCGGGTAGCAACAGACCAACTTTGCCCGGTGCCCAGCCCACGGTATGCAGCGATGGAGAGCCGAATGTGTCAACGGGAGCCGAAGGACACGTCGGAGTTCCCAAAGGGTTCCCGCGTGGTCTTGACTTCATGGGGTCGCCAATCTGAACGGCGTTCATCATGCCGCGACATTCCATCAGTGCGGAAATCCAGACATCGGCCTGAGTCTGACTAAGCGGGGGGAGTGTGACAGTTCCCGACCACATGTCCGCGCCTATCCATGCCTGAGCTTGTGTCTGTGATGTGTAGGGGCTGCTAACTATGGCAACGGCATCCGAGATGCTGAACTCGACTGATGCAGCACCGGAGATAGACGGTGTTGCAACGAGCGTGACGCTGTTGCCGTTTAGCGCAATGGTGGATGTGCTCATAAGTGTTTTGTGTGCCGTTAAATACCTGGGGGCATCTCAGGGGCGAGTTGGCCTCTACATAAGGGTTGGGAAGTCGGGAAATAGAGTTACTGGGGCATCTCCGCCGGAGATGCCATGCGGGGCTAAGACGAGGCAGATTTAGGTGGTCTGGAGAGTCAAGAAGATGTCTATTTGCTATGGCCCCAGCGTGTATTCGACCCAGCTTGTCTGTGCAGAGATGGAGTTGTCTCTCCACGCCGATAGAAACGTGTTTGGCATCTGAATGCCAGTAAGCGTACCTACCGATCCTCCGCTCATTGCAAAACCAGATATTTGCTGTATGGGAGGCATGACTAAATCTGACATTAAGTGCGCGGTACCGGTACCCCCGGCTGTCCACACGACCGTAACAAACTTGTTATGGCCGGTAGGATTAGACACCCCATAAACGGGAGGCGGAGTGGGCAGACCTGTACTTCCAACCATGTATCGCTGGGCTGGTGAAGTGAATAAATTGGCCGACATCGCGGCGGGTACACTGCTTGAGTATTCGTTCCAATGGACAACACTGGTGCCAGCAGCAGTGGGAACGTTGTAGTAATATCCTGCGGGTACTATGAAAAATGCTGAATTAGAACCTTCAATAGAGTTCATCTCGTACACAAGCGTTGTTGGAGTGGAGGATGAGTCACTATCGACCGAGATGGTTCCATTTCCGTAAATGCAATTCGTCACGACCTCTACAACCATGAATCCACTACCGGTGTTGTGGTAGGTTGTGCCCAATGATCGAGAGCCGACCAGATCGCCACTCTGCGTCATCGTGCCGGTATTGAAGGTATATTCGTTCCACGACCCAAAGGATGAACCAGTTATCTTGTAATAATTACCGGGCATCACCACAAACTCTGCCGGATTTCCTGCACCGGAATAGGTCTGTAGTGCCCATACCTGAGTCGTGGGAGACGCGGAACTGTCCGTCACAGCGGCTACGGAGTTAGAGTTGTCGGCATACCACACCAGCATCGGATAGCTGGAGGTATTGTGATAGACCGTACTCAGAAGCCGTGTGGAACTGTTGTAGGTTGTCTGACTCAATACGGCTGGGTTAGTGCTGCCGCCCCCTCCGTAAGTCGTCCACGTACCACTAGGCGGACAATAGGTGATAGCTCCGTTTTGTGAATGGACCCACGCACCAACTCGGGGGCAAGAACCCGTGGGGGCGGTTGCGGGGCCAAGGATACCACCGGGGGCTAGAAACGACCCATCATCGTAAAAGACGAAGTTGTTGGTGTCGTTCACCCACTGGGTGTAGTTGTTGGTCTGGATAAGACCCATAAAAACCGAGTTGGATGTCGAACCGTCCCCGGAATAATTGAGGCACTCTACCCAGGCATCCTGAGCAGCATTTTGAGTCCCCAGTATGCGGCACATGCTCCTGCCGGTTGAAAGACTGGGAATGTACGTGCCCTCTGGTGCTCCACCTACGGAGTTTGTGCCCACCGTAGTAGACGTAACCGCATTCATATTGTTCACATAGATCGCGTGGCGCAGTGTGTCTACTGTCAAGTCCTCTGCGTCTTGCGCAGCATCCGTGACCACAAACGCGTGATAGCTGTCCGCCAACGGGGTATGGACCTCGCCACGCGTGTTTCCGCCCACGGCGCTGGCGCCGAAGTAGGAGTAGCTCTTGGCCTTGGTCGCCGATGCCTGCGACGCTATCGCCTCATTCAGCGTCTGCGCGTAAGGCTGCACGCCGCCCGGAGCCATACCTCCGTTGGTCGCAATCAGGTTGGTGTCGATGGGGTTGCTCAGCACCGCACCCACATCCGCAAGCGTGTCCCAATACTTCCCGCTGCTCGCTCCCGTTGTATTGGCGGTGGTCTTGCCCTGCGCATAGAGCCAGTTGTTTACCACATTCGTGTTGGCATAGGCCGTAGTGCAGGAACTGCTGTTGTACGGCGCGGCGGTCGCCGTTCCCTGCACGACAATCCACCCGTCCGTATGCGCCTTTGCCCAGATAGACTGCAAGTGCCCTTCAATCGTTGCGGCCGTCGCGCATCCTTGCAGGTCGTTGTTGAAGATGTCATTGATGATGAGGTACTCGGGGTTGTTTCCCGTCGCTGCTGGACTGATGGAGTGGAACAAGGCCGTATAGTCGGAGTCGATATTCGCGACGTAATAGCTTGCGTCGGTGACAATCTGGAAACTACCGTGACCCTTGAAGAAAGGCTGCTGCATCACCTGCTGAGCGAGGAAATAGTTTGCCTTCTGTACAGTCCCACCTGTGATTGTCGCCGTGCTCGGATAGTTGAACTCAAACTGTGTGCTGCTAAGGCCGGTCGAGAGCACCTGGAAGAACCCATAGGTTGTGCTCACCGTGCCGAATGGAGCGGGTGTGGCCGGCATCCCCACCATCCCCTGATAAATCCAATCACCCGCCGACAACCCATTCGTCCCGCTGTTGGTGATGGTGCAGACCGTCGCGTTGCAACTCCCACCAGTCACAGTGATCTGCGGGGCCAGCACTTGCGTGTCATCACCCATCACCGAATTGCCGGTAAAGACGTAGAGTGTGTTCGACGGGTTGTACTGTACCCCTCCGCCTCCGCTGGGCGTTGCCGCCGTGTAGCATGGATTCGGCGTACTTGCGGTCGTGTACTGTATCTGCTGTCCGTTGGTCGGAGTAAATCCAGTGCAGAACGGTACAGATTTTAGTCCTTGCACTGTAGCCGCTTGACTTCCACTCCCCGCTCCGGCTGCTACGTCTCCTGTCAACTGCGTGATGCCACTTCCTCCACCCAACACTACCCAGTCACTCGGACTGGAGGCGGGCGAGTAGTTGAGATTATTAGGCACGAGAGAGATGTAGGTAACGCCGCCAGATACTACCATCTCATTGAGGTTGTATTTTACCGACGATGACCATGTGCCCATGTAGGTAACGGCGGCACGAGTCTGGGCGCAGACATGCAGATCCCCTGCAAGCGTGAGGAGAGAGAGAAACAGAAAGAATTTTGCGAAACTGCGCATCAATGATGTCCTTTTGATTAAGCTGGGTTCCAGACGAGACCACCGTTGGCTATGGTGACCAGATAGTGAGTGCCGGTGACTGCGTCTATCAGGGTTATGCCGAACGCGGTTCCGACTGGGCCGGTCTGGATTGTGACCATTGTGCCGAGGCTTGGTTCGTAGGTATCGAAGTTGAACGTCGCACCGGTCGGTTGGATGGTGTATCCGGGGCCGAGTATGTTCGCACCCGTCAACGGATCGATGACGCTTACGGCATACCCGATGTTGGCCGGGTACGTGAGCGACACGTCAGGAAGCTGAGGAGCTATACCAGAGGAGTCAGCGGTGATGACGCCACTGACGACGGGGAAGCAGAATTGCTTGGAAACCATCTGCCCGTTGCCGGTACCACCGACGCGGAAGCTAATCGGCTGGTTGGTCAAGGTCGAGACGGCTTGAAACTGAATCTCACCGGATGCAAGCAACTGGCCATTCAAGCTGCCGTAGATGTTATTAGCCGTGATGAGGGTGAAGCCTGATGCTGCTGGCATGAATTACTCTCCCTATGAAAGGGCTGGAAGTCGGAAAACTGAATTTACTTAGGCTGCTCGATTTGGTCTGCGCTTCTGCACTTCCCTCTGTGCATGTACAGAGCCAGCCATGATGTGTGGTGCAGCGGCACGGATGCCACGCTGGACAGCGGCTTCTACCGCTGCTGGATCTGAACTACCACGAGCATCTATTGCACCGGGGTGAAAGTGGATGTCACCGCCGCCGCTACCAGTACTGAGTTTGTAGTTTGGAATGATCTGGCCTGGTACCGAGGGGTTGAAAAGTTCCGGCCCATTCTCGCCAACGATTGCAGGACCATTCATAAATCCACCATCGGCAAGCATGGGGAGAATGGATGAGAGCATTGAGCCGAGGACACTACCCACTTTGCTGGTTGCTGCTGTGGTTGCCCCGCCAACTGCCCCTGCAATCGCACCAGCGGCCTTACCCGCTGCTCCCGCGCCGTCCATGATGACATGCATTGGGTTGGACTTCGTGCCCATTCTCCCCATGCCGGGGATCATGCTCATAAGGGCACCCTCACCCTTTTCCAGTGAGGTGGCTGCTACGTTCTTGAATATACCGGAGCCAAACTGTTTGAAGTTCGTCCCGTTGCCCATCATGCCGTTGACTAGCTGCTCATTTAGGCTATGCAGAGTAGTGGTGACGAGTGAGCGCATCTGCTCAGCGGCATCGCGTGATGCTGCAACGAACTCATCAATGCCGGACTTGAATCCGCCCACTAAAGTCTCTTGCTGAACTTTCCAGCTATCAGCTTGTGCGGCACGCAAGGCTTCGTTCTGCATCGTCCCTGTCTCAGCATCAATGTCAGTGCCCTTCGACTGAAGAGTGTTTAGGGTCGTCTCATGCTGTGTTGAGAGTTGCTGCTGATAGGCAGAGTAAGTCATTCCGTTATGAGCGGAAGCATCATAGGGGGCATTCTTACGTTGTGTATAGGCGACATTCTCAGCGGAGATAAGAGCTTCGGTCGCTTTCTTATCTTGCGCTAGTTTGTCGAGTGCTACTTGGTAAGCATCTTGGTGTTCCTGCGCTTCTTGCGTTGCAGCGGTGTGCTTGCTGATAGTTCCGGTAGCCAGATCGTGCGCTGTGATCTGCTCTCTGGCAGAGATAGCACTTTTCTTGTGAGCATCGTCCAGCTTGCCTTGTGCCTCAGCTAACACAGCAACCGAGTCAGCCATCTTTTGCTGAGCTTCTGTCTGTGCGGCTGCTAACTTCGCGTAATCACCCACCTGTTTCTTTATAGCGGTAGCAACATAGTCGGCTGTTTTCTTATCATCTGTGATCTTCTGCTGATTCAGCTCACCGAGCTTGTCATAGATGGTCTGGTAGTTAGTCGCGGCGACTACCGAGCAGTCAATGATACTTTTCCAGTAACTTATTTCCTCAGCGATACCAACTTGGTGGGATTGACGGAGCTTGGCAAGCCCCTCTTCGTAAGACTTCATCTGTGCAGTAGCGGCCTTATCAGCGGCTTCCTTAGCCTGTGCCTCTGCTTCCTTTGAGTCTTGGTCACCCTTCAGCTTCTTTTCATCCGCTGTGTTGCGGGTCTGCTGAGTTGCTGTATCCTCACGACCGAGAATGCCAGCGAGTGCCCCACGTTCAACAATAAGGTTCGATGATTGGTCACCCGTGACGTTGGGAGCCATGGTGGGATGTATCTTATCCGCACCCGTGGCAACATATCCAGCGTATCCACCGACTGCATGAGTACCCGATCTAAATGCAATATCACCCGATAGACGTGCTTTCTCAGCATCGGTCCGAGCTTTCATATGAGCGTCTAACTGGTCGGCAAGTGTTGAGTTACCCTGCGACGTGGCAATTTGCTTCTGATTCGCAAGGTCGGCCATCTGTTTGTTGTAAAGGTCGATTGCGTTGAATACGCCAGCAGTACCCCCTTTGCCCATCAATTCAGCAAATAACCCATTCTGATTTTCTTTCATCAGGTCGGCCATTGCCTTTTGATCTTTGGCAAGTGAGTTGGCTAGTTTGTCTGCATTGACACGAGCTATGTCTAACTCTTCGGCAACTATATTCTGAGGTCTATGCTCTAGCTTGGCGATTTGATCTTCTAGGCGATCATTCGTCACACGCATCTCATCATTGGAAAGTGCCTGAGCTTGTGTCAGCGCACGAAAGCCATTCGTAAGAGCTTGGGGCATGGCGTTGACTTTCTTAACAAACTCAACTACCTTTTCGCCAATGCCGGTGATTAGTCCGGCGAATGCAAGTCCACCAATGAGCGGAAATGCGGCCTGAAGTGCTTTGCCAACACCTGGTATGGTGGATAGAAACTTGACAGCACCACGAGTATTATTATCCCAGTGGCCGGATAGTTCTTTCATCGCGCTGGAACCGGCAACCATGCTGGACACGGTTGCTTTACCAGCGGCTTGGGTCTTGCCAGAGAACACGTCAAGCTGACGTTGTGCTTCCGCCATGGCCGCAGAGTAATTGGCCTTATTAACGGAAAGTACAATCGAGATATTGCCAGCAGCTTCAGACATTAGGTAGTACCCTTGGTTGATGCAGCTTTCTCTAGCTCAGCAGCTAGAGTGGTGCAGATTACATTTGTTGCTTCTTGGCGGGTAGCTTCATAAGCAGGACGGATAAAGGGGTGAGCATCTACCTCACCGATAACATGGCCGTGGCCGAGAGTCTTACCGTTAGGTAACAGGCGATAGCGTCCGCCACGCACTTGCCGATGCCCCCACTCCACCCACCGGGCCACGTGGAGAGTAGCCCAACCCGGCTCGACAATAGCGGAGATGGAACCGTCCTGCTTGTCTTTGAGTGTGCGAAGTGTAATGTCCGCTTTGAGAGCACCGGCGGGTAATATGCCGCCCGGTTCATCTTTGACAGGTGCTCGTTCCTCGACAGCGGCTTTCTCAATAAGTCCACCAGCACGGAGAGCTTTACGAATGCAGCGGTCGGCTTGTTTTGTTGTGAGAGCATCCAACTTAGCCTGTAGCTCTTTTAAGCCTTGTATCTCTATTGTGATTCCGTCGTCTGGCATTACTTCTTCTTATTTAGGTTGGGAAACATCATGCGAATACCATTTGCAATAGCCTCACGACGTTTCTTTGTCATGCGAGGACGATTTGGTTTTGTGGCATTAGTCGTATTTGTTTAGCGGGGAGTGGTCGGGATCAACTCCAGAGCTTTGGGCGTGGTAAGAAGGAGCAGTTGCTGGAGGAACGCGGTTGCGGGCCGGAGTTGCTGGCGGCAAGTCTGTAGGATG
>Ga0182027_10015131_pt1 | contig 10639 bp, 6 predicted proteins | sample 712E1DmetaG_FD_121300 | JGI IMG/M metagenome (GOLD analysis project Ga0182027, IMG submission 121300) | Permafrost microbial communities from Stordalen Mire, Sweden - 712E1D metaG (Illumina Assembly) | ecosystem: Environmental > Terrestrial > Soil > Wetlands > Permafrost | place: Sweden... | reverse complement strand
TGGGTGAGAGACAACGATACCCTTGTGTCAAACACTTTTGCAGATACGATTATGGTACGATTGGCGCCGCCGGTATTGTGGGGAGACGCCCCGGCAGCTACGGGGGATACAACGTGGGTGATTATCAATAATGGATATGACAAAAGCTACTCGATTCACATAAATAGCTACGATACAAACGGTGTGAATCAGAAGCCTGTTCGTTACTACTGGCAAGGTGCGGGCCAACCGTTTGATACCACGCAAGCGGAGCAACCGGGCATTTTCAGGAAGACAAATCAGGATACCGTTGTGTGGCCCTTCACGGATATGGGAACCGCGAATCAATCGAGGCAATTATGGATTTACGGACGAGATGACGACGGTCTGCTGGGGGGCGGCAAGTTTGTGGTTTTTGCGGACAGTGCGCCACGACCGATGACAGCCACCTACAACAACTCCCAGACCAAGTTCCAATGGTCCGGCCTTGATGCAAAAGACAGTCTTGCGACGGAGTACCGAATTTTGGTTAAGAAGGGGTCTCAGCTTGGTGCAGGTGACACGACCGCGCCATTTATCGCAAAAGATTGGACACCAGGGAGCGATCCCGCTTTCAGTTATACGCCCGCGAATGCGTTGCCCTTTACGTGGATTTTTACGCCAATACAAGGGAGCGGCCTTTACTATTTCCAGATTATCGCGCGAGACAAACGCGGCTCGATAAGCGCTTTGCCTTTGAGCGGCGCGAATGTTTTCAGCTATTAGGGCAATTAAGGAGATCATGTAATCTCCCAACCATGGCGGGAAAATGACCCAAGGCATCACCGAACCGGATGGTGACATCATTGATCCTTTCGGCTTTTCCATCAAACTGACAACTCACGACACTTTGCTCAAGCCGTGCCGGGGATGCGGCAATGTAGGCCCACGTGTGCCATACGAAGTAGTTGACGCGGATGGAAATCCCACCTGTCTGCTCTGCCTCAAGGACCTCAACCACGCTCTTTTCGTCATGTTGCACGATTACTACAAGCGTTTTGGTTACGTAGGATTCCGGCAGAAATCCTCCAGTGGAGTTGTGTATGAAGGCATGGTCGGCTTCATTACGCCGGAGTTCCAAGTTGACGAAAAATTGAACACGTTCTTTGTCGAGATTTCGGACATTCTGTGTCGATACCGGATGCAGCTGCTTTATCATTCCAACATCGGGTACAAGAAACTTGAAGGCGCTTGCTTCTTCAGTCTTGAGGACCGAAAGTACTGGGAAGCGGTGGAACGCGCAATCAAGGAATACCATGACGCACATGCAAACGAGGGGAAGCGCATTATGTATTATCTGATTTACAACCAGGTATACTTCCAGCAGGCATACGGGATCTCTCAGATAAATCTCAAAATGCCTGCCGGAGAAAACTGAATATGCAAGAACCAGTAAGGATTCTCGTAAAGCCCGGCGAGAAGGTACAACTAAAGAGCGGCCAAGCGTATGAACTGATTCTTGTTGAGCCAATGGCCGTCATCGACGGGCATTCCCACATACAAAGCGGCGCAACATGCCCGCTGCCGCTTATTTGGAGCCAAAACCTCGCAACAGCGTTTCTTCATCCCTCACGCGCAACCGCCAACGTAATCGCGCCTACGGTGCTATGGACTATGGGGAAAAAAGGGGGCAGCGTGCAAAGCAAGAGCACCGAAGCAATTGCCGGGGTACTTGTCGAGGAGCACAAGAAGGCCTATGGCCCCGAATCGAAGTTGCGAAAGGCGGAATTGTACAAACATGCGCAGGAATTCTTTTCTCCCTCGATCATTATGCCTATGGACATGGATTATGCGCACATTGCCGGATTTCCACCGACCAGCACCATGATTTATCACGAAGGAAAGTTTCAGAAATGGACCCCTACCGGCCCGAACATGCCTGCCTTGCTGGTGACCGTTGACGGTGTTTTTTACTACGACCGCCAGGATGCACTGGCGCCGGAAGAAAACGGCGTCATCTATGATTTGACAAGCGAACGGCCGAACAGGGCTTGGGTGTATCAAATGTATTACAGGCAACACCTGTCTACCATCGAAGCCGTTAAACAGAACCCCTGGCTGTTGATACCGATGTTTCACTTTGACCCACGAAGATGGCGCAACCCGTCGGCCGGTCAGATCGATGATGAAAACTGGTACTTCGGGCCCTGGGATACCCCCTTCAAATACGTTGCCACCCTCCGCAACGCCGGTATCTTCATCGGTTTCAAAATGTATCCTCCGTTAGGGTACAAGCCGCTTGATTCGCGTCTGCCGCATCTGCTTGACTTCTACAAGAGATGCGTGGACGAAGACATACCGGTACTCACGCACTGTTCGCCCGGCGGGATGACGACGCATGAGGCACGTTTTTATCACAAGCTCGACAAAGTGGAGCTGAAGCCCGGCCCGAAAGTCGATGCGGTAACCGGCGGAGCAACGCGGCGGTTGGGATATGACCCGTCAACGCCGGAGGGGTATTTTTTCGACGAATACGTGCACCCGAAAAACTGGCGTAAAGTTCTTGAGAAGTTTCCCAAACTCAGGCTCTGCCTTGCCCATCTTGGCGGGGATGAGTGGAAGAATGTTGGAATTGAATCGGACTGGATACAGGAAATCATCAAGCTCACCAAGGAATACCCAAATGTCTATACCGATATGTCATGCTATGACCTTGAGGACTCAAAGACAAGGGAAAATGTTACCGTGCTGCTGCGGGAGATGCGGGATAACAACCAGTACCAACATCTGAAAGACAAGGTGATTTTCGGGGTGGACTGGTATCTGTCACTTCTCACCGGCGCGCCAAAGTACAAGGAATATGTGGAGTCTTTCTTTGAGACGATGGGCGAAATAGACAAGTCTCAGTGGCTGCGGTCGGCTTTGGTGAATCCGGCGGCCTTTTATGGATTGGACAAGAAAGATAAACTTGATAACATGCAAGCCGCGCTGCTTACTATAACCAAGTCGTCGAATTCGGAAGTCAAAGAAATGCTGCGGACAAACTATAAAAACGCATTAAGAATCAAGGACCAGATCGCATCCGTCAGGGCAAAGATTGGCAAAGTTTAGAAGAAAATACGGTCATGAAGAATTCTAGGTTTCGCGGTGCTTTGCTTCGTGCGATAAGACATTTGGTGGTCTATTTTACTTTGATGGCAGGACCGTTAAGCTCACTGTTTTTCATCTGGTTTGTGTGGATGGCCAGAGGAGGGCGATGGAAATTTCAATTGCCTTGGCATAATCCCTACGGCTACTTATTCTACCAGATCGAGGGCGATTTCCTCGTTTTTGGACTAAGCGCGATCGTCCTTGCCTTGGTTTCTGTTCTAACTGCGATTGTCTTTCTTGTGCGCGGGCGACGGCGATTGCTGAGTATAATTGCCATCACTGTGCTTGTTGGTTGCGCTTGTGCCATTTACGGGGTTTTTAGAACCGCCGAAAATACAGACAGAGTTGACTGTAGAAAACTGAAGGAGAAATGGGCAATGAATGACACGGTAATTCTGGACTATGGCGACTACGATGCGATGTTCCCTCCGGCCACCTACTGCGAGGCGGATCTCATCGACCACATCTTCGCGGTTCCGGAGAAGAACGCGGTTGGAACGAATGATATCGGCAATGCAATTTCTCTGCTGCGGTTCAAAACAGATGACAAACTCAATCGTGTGGTTGTGAAGAAAGACTTCATGGAGATGGTGAACGGTCCATTTGAGTTCCGGTTCCTGCCTGTATGGTCGAGAGAAGAGATCGCGTATTCGCAGAGCAAAGGGTTCTTGCTCGTAAATATTCCCGAGAAGAAAGTTGGCATACATACGGTCTGCCCGGGGCTGAACGATGAAATTGGTGGTCTGGCCGTTCTGGGCGGTAAGGAACACACCTTTGTTTTCGAAATACGTAAGCCGTACGCCGCCATCCAAGGCTTCAAAAAAGTGCTCCGCGTCGTTCGTTTCGAAAACGACACATTCACGGTTCTTTCTGAACGTCCGGCGGGACTTAAGACATCGTCCTACTCCGAGCCTTGGTTTACCTATCAAAACCGAATTTTCGTCTACAACGACAGCTCAACAAGGATCGAAGTATTTGATGAGAAATTCCAGCCCGTGAGCCACCCATTGGCCGAGGCGTTCAATGCAAATAGCAAATCGTTCAGGTGTTTGCAGGAAATAGTCCTCCATCCAACATCACCCTTAGCTATTATTATTGAAATGGGGAAAGACCCTGATGTGTCAAAGTTTGATTCTCTTTCGCCTGCAGCACGCCTAGCGGCGATAACGCCCTTATATGATGAAGTCTCCCGCCTCACCCTTTACCTCTTCCGTTGGACGCATTCAGATCCAAAGCAGCGGTTCGTGCCGTTGATTTCATCGGCCGGTTCAATCTGGAAATCCTACAAACCGAGTAATAACTATGATGATTTTACATTCTCCCCGGATGGCAAATGGGTAGTTTTTCGCGATCATTCCAAAGACAGCAAGAACCCGGTATTTGTCGCCGTTCCTGTTGACGAGAAGAATCCGCTGCTTCTTGGAAAACCGATTAAGCTCGGGCGCGCAATACGAGAAGGTGCGACCGGCCCGACCGGCACAGCCTGGGCCACCGACCCGACATCATTCGTCATGTGCGACGGGGCGGTTATATACAAATGGGATTTGGAGAATGTCTCGAAAATGCGAAAAGAAAAAGTCCCTTCCGGAACGGTTGATCCGTGGATCAAAAAAGGCAAATGAGTCGCCGCAAAGGCTCCCTCATAGCGGCAGACAAGGTTTCAAATGGGCAACAGGGCTGTAACAAGAACGTTAGCTTTTGGAAACGGCAAAGGAAAAACTAGAATGAATTTATCAAAGCTACTTTTGTCATTCTGTTTTGTCGTGTTTGTTTTCACCTGCTCAGCCCCGCAAAGCCCCTTCTCCCAGGACAAGGCGAAGGTTTATCTCCATCTCGAATCATCAACCAATATCTCCAGCGACTCAACCATTACCGACACCACAGGAAATACAGTACGAATAGGCATTACCTTTTTCATGCCGCAATATTTCGACTCGGTCGTCATCACGGTCGGGAAAAGCATAACAACCTTGGATACGTTCTTTGTCTGCAAGAAGGCCGACATCAAAAACGATGCCGCGTGGTTCTCGTGCGCGTTCACAAGCGCGGGCACGCGCACCGTTACCGCCACCGGATGTGTGGAGGGAGGGTATCGGCCGACCGCAAGCGGAAAGGTTACCATTGTCGCGCGTCCGGTAAATCACAAGCCGACGCTCGTGATTACCGGACGCAGGGTAATCACTACGATGGAAGCCTGTACCCTGTTTGTGTCTGCGAACGATTCGGACACCGCCCAGGCCCATTCCTTTCATGTGGGGAAGGGACCTCAAGGATACACATTTGCGAGCCAGATTTTCTCCTGGAAACCGGCGTCCGTGGCAGATACCGGCACGGATACGGTGGTATTTACTGTTGTGGACGGTGGGGTACCTCCGCTTTCCGACACGCAAATGGTCTACATTAGCGTTCTGTCGAAATTGAGCCCCCCATCACCTGTTGACAGCCTGCGCCTGACCGCGCTGAAGAACGGGGTGGCGGGCCTAGGGTGGCATGCCGTGAGCAACGCGGATTCCTTTTTGGTCTTTAGGTCAACTAACCGCGCGGCGACCTATATCCTTCGCGGCTCTACCAATCAAACAACATTCAAAGATTCAATTCTTGCTATCGACTACTATTATTTCATCCAAGCAAGAAATCTCGCCGGAGTTTCATACTCCGACACGATTTATACCGGAGACTTCGCCTTTCTGGACACAATCAAACCATTCTGTACCGATTCTGTAGCGCCGGTTGACGGAACAGATAGCGTGGAGTATCTGAATGGCGTAACTTTGAAATGGACTCCGCCGGCCGGTGTCTTCAAGGATACGCTGCATTATGTATTGTTCTATGCATCTGACACGGGATCATTTACTTCTATTTCCACGAAAAGCGACTCCGTTTCTCTCGTTGGTTTGCAAGGAAGCAAAACATACCGATGGTTTGTCCTTTTCATGGCGGCCCATGATACAACGCGCTGTCCGGTCGACACGGCAAGCTTTCACACATTTACGACCAGAAATCACCCATCCATTATTAAAACTTTCACAGACATCAAGGCGACTATAAACGATACCATTAATTTCAATGTCACGGCCACCGATCCGGAAGGCGTGAAAGAATTCCAGTGGGACTTTAACAATGATGGCGTTGTCGACAAAACGACATCAACCGGAAGTGTAACCTATACAGTGCCGTCCACACCCGGCACCTATAAGGTCACTGTTTATGTTATTGACAGCACGGGTAAATCAACATCCGCTTCGGCGACAATAACAGTGACAAATAATATACCAACCATCTCTTTAACAGCCCCCGACACTGTTGGTTTGCACGCGCTAATTGCACTCCATGCCGACGTAAAAGATGATGGTAAAATTGTAAGTTATGAATGGAAATTCAACGATCAGCCCTATAATGCAACGAAAGGACCAGACACGTCATTTTTCAGTCCTTCAGAAAATCTTCCCTCAAATATGCAAATAATTTTGCGGGTCCGTGATGATGACGGTAATGAAGTTTCCGACACTGTTACTATTCATGCAGCCATGAAATGGCATAAAGTCAATGAATCTTCAATATTTGCTCAAGACGCTCAACTCGTTTATTTCTCAAAAAAGCTCTGGCTATATAATGGCGGCAAGGGTGGTGACACTTCTGAAATATGGTCCTCGAATGACAGCGGCAAAACATGGGTTTCACAAAGCAACTCGCAACGCTTCGGAATTTGTGACAGCTTCAGCCTTATTGCCCTACCAAATAAAATAGTGAAAACCAACTCGTTTATCGTATCAGGTCAAACGAGCATGTTTTTGAAAGATGTTTGGTCTTCCGTAGACGGCATCAAGTGGCATGCGGATACTTTACGCGCACAATATCCGACCTATAATCCACCACCAGCACCTTGTTTGTTTTCATATCAAAACAAGGTGTATCAGTTGGATTATGGTACAAATGCAATTTGGGCAGCTGACACCTCCAATACCGTGAAGTGGGACAGCGTGGCGGATCTTTCCAGCCTGAACCGCCAAAATTATAGTATCGTGCCTTTCCAGAACAAATATTTCCTTCTTGGAGGCACGGTGAACCTGGTTCCTCAAATTGACGTATTAGAATCATCCAATCTTGCCATCTGGGCAACTCAAACAAGCAGCGCAGGTTTTCCGCGCAGCGCTTCATTTCATTGTACCGTTTTTGGCGACAAACTTTGGGTCATCGCCGGGGACGCAAGCGGGCAAAGCGCATTCTACAGCAGTGATGGCATAAATTGGAAAACGGCTTCAGCTCAAATTCCTTCTCCCTTTCAACTAACCGTATCAGATGACGGTAACTGTCTTTGGATTTTGGGCGATGGCGTACTTTGGTATTCTACTGATGCACCTTAAGAATCCGGCCAATGACAACGGATCTTAACAAGATATATTCTTTTAAGTAAATTAGAACGAAACAGAATCGCCATGTCTGGAATAAAACCCACTCCCTTATACAATTTGAAAGTAAAGCGCCCGGAACTTGCGAAGCAATGGCTTCGCAGCAAGAATCTGGGATTAAAGCCGGAAGATTTCACACCATTTTCTCAAAAATACGCTTGGTGGATTTGCAAAAAGGGGCATGAGTGGCGGGCTCAAATAAAGCCCAGAAGCTATGGTGAAGGGTGCCCTTATTGCGCGGGAAGAAAGGTTTGTGAGGATAATTGTCTTGCAACGCTTCGTCCTGATGTAGCGCTACAATGGCACAAAGAAAAAAATGATGCCATCACGCCCCTTCAAGTCACAATCAGCTCCAATTTGAAAGTGTGGTGGCAATGTGGAAAAGGGCATGAATGGCAAGCCACCATCGCAAACAGGGTCAACCATGGCAATCGATGCCCTTATTGTCAGGGAAAGAGAATCACCCCGAAAAATTCATTAATATTGAATCATCCTTTGTTGGTGAGGGAATGGCATCCTGATAAAAATGGCAATCTTAAACCGGAAGATTTCAGCGTCAAATCAAGTCGAAGAATCTGGTGGAGATGCGAAAAAGGGCACGAGTGGGAAACAAGAATAGAAAGACGTGTTGCAGGAACCGGATGCCCAATATGCAATAGGAGAAAAGCAACGAAGAGCAACAATCTCATAAAGAAAGCTCCCGCGCTTTGCGTTCAATGGCATCCCGATAAAAACGGCACCGCTAAACCTGGAGATTTTACGCCGGGCTCGCATAAAAATGTTTGGTGGATTTGCAATAATAGACATGAATGGGTTGCAACAATTAGGAACAGGGTCAAGGGAAGTGGTTGCCCTTTTTGCCGAGGTAAAAAGAAGTGATTACCAGGCTTTTTTATCGTATCATTTATGGTGAGGAATAATGATTATGAAAAATCCTTCTTGGAATGCCATCGCTTCTGTAATTCTTCTATTATCCGTCTCTGTGGTGCCCGCGACCTTAAATGTTTCAATTTCCATAAATACCGCTTTAGACCGACATCAAATCAGCCCCTATATCTACGGTACCAACCAGAAACTTACCGGAACGGAAAACTTTTCCGCCTTTCGACAAGGCGGCAACAGGTTAACCGGCTACAATTGGGAAAACAATGCCTCGCATGCCGGGACCGACTGGAATAATTCAAACGATAATTTCATGACATATACAATGGGCATTCCCGATAATCAAGCAAATATTCCAGGCATTGTGGTCACGGCATTCATAGATTCATGCATTAAAGCCGGCGCGTATCCTTTAATAACACTTCAAATGGCGGGATACGTTGCTCATGATAAAAACGGGACCGTTGCCGCGAATGAAACCGCACCTTCAATACGCTGGCGGAGCGTTCTTCCGAAAAAATCATCGGCCTTTGCAGCAATTCCGGACACTGCGGACACTGCCGTTTACATGGATGAATTCGTTAATTTCCTGTCGCAAAAATATGCTCCTATTTCGTTTCCTTGGTTTGGCGGGTGTGACCTGGACAACGAACCGGCCCTATGGCCCTCGACCCATCCGCGAATTCATCCGGCAAAACCACTCTGTGAGGAACTTGTCGACAAATCAATCGCGCTGGCTTCCGCTGTTAAAGCCGTGGAACCGAGACACGAGATTTTCGGTCCCGTTGCGTTCGGGTTTTCAGAACTTTACGATTTCAACACCGCAACGGACTGGGCCAGCGTGAAAGGCGGCTCAGCGTGGTTCGTTGACTGGTACCTTGACAAAATGAGCCAAGCATCCCAATCGGCCGGCAAGCGGCTCCTGGACGTATTTGATTTCCATTGGTATTCCGAAGCCACCGGCAATAGCATTCGCATTACAGACACGACGCAGTCAAAGAATCCCTTAGTCGCGCAAGCGCGTATCCAAGCCCCGCGAACGCTGTGGGACAAAAACTATGTAGAAAATAGCTGGATTGGTCAGTGGTTCTCAAGCTTCCTGCCTCTGCTCCCTCAGCTCAAGCAATCTATCGCGGCGCATTATCCTGGAACAAAGCTTTCGATTTCCGAATACAATTACGGCGGCGAAGATCATATTTCGGGTGGCATCGCCATGTCTGATGTTTTGGGCATCTACGGAAAATACGGGGTCGATTATGCGAGCTATTGGAAAATGTACCCTACCGCCGCTTTTACTTCAGCGGCATTTAAAATATTCCGCAATTATGACGGCTCGAACTCCACGTTCGGAACGGTTTCCATCCGTGCTTCAACAAATGATTCTTTGCATTCATCGGCCTACGCTTCGGTTGTATCCGCGTATGATAACGAGCTACATATAGTCGTTATCAACAAGCAATACGATACAACTCTGAATGCATCGGTGACAATAAATAGTCCGATTGTTTACAATAGTATTCGTGCATGGGGATTTGATTCGTCTTCCTCGACAATAACGGAAAAACTTCCTCAGCCTGCCATCGTCAACAACACGTTTTCTATCTCGCTGCCACGCCTTTCCGTTTATCACATAGTGGCGTCGGGACCAGCTTCCACTATTCAAATGATGCAAAACCATTTCAAGAATATCTCACTACGGTATTCTTCGTCGGTAAAGCCTGCTATTTATTACGATCTGAATTCTCAATCTCCAATGCAGCTTGATCTCTATTCTCTTGATGGAAAATTGTTGCAGCGTTTTGAAAACCTGACCGGGAAAGGCATATTGAATTTCGCAAAGTCATCGACAAAATGCGTCATCGGGATACTAAGATTATCCAATGGGAATGCTTTCAGAACACTTGTATTTCATGAGTAAGGGCGAACCGTAGAAAAAGTCTTACTCTCAATGGTCCAGCGCTGCCGCCAGGAGAGAGGGGCAGGGCTTTCATTTGAAATAGAGCTTTTTCAGTCAGATTGATATAATTATTTTCTCTTGAGATCATTTACCGTTACAATGGAGGTCTTTTTAGGGAAAACAGATCAAGAGTTTATTAAAATAGTGCGTTAACGCACAGAATCGTTTCCGCTGAAAACTGGTAATTTTCAAAATTGTAGAAACGACACTGGCGGGAGCGCGCCCGAAAGGGCGCGGCTTCTCGTTTTGTGTTTCTACAATAGGTATACCAGTACCTCAGCGG
>Ga0182027_10015129_pt1 | contig 10640 bp, 11 predicted proteins | sample 712E1DmetaG_FD_121300 | JGI IMG/M metagenome (GOLD analysis project Ga0182027, IMG submission 121300) | Permafrost microbial communities from Stordalen Mire, Sweden - 712E1D metaG (Illumina Assembly) | ecosystem: Environmental > Terrestrial > Soil > Wetlands > Permafrost | place: Sweden... | reverse complement strand
GGCATCGCCGAGGGGTTCTTCGTCCCGGCCTTCTTCGTTCTCATCGGTGCCGAGATCGACCTGCGTTCGCTGGCCGGCGACCCGTCGGCGATCGCTCTGGCCGTCGTGATGGCGCTCTGCGGAGTGGCGATCCATCTGGCCGCAAGCCGGGTGGTGGCACCATCGCCGTGGATCGGCTTTGGCCTGGCCGCAGCCGCCCAACTCGGTCTGCCCGCGGCGGCTGCCTCGCTCGGCCTGTCAACTGGGGTACTTTCGCCCTCTGTGGCCGCCGCGATTGTGCTGGCGGGGTGCCTGACCGTGCTGCCCGCGGCGATTGGGACTCGCAGGTTGGCCGATGTCATGGCTGCCTCCTCCTCAGCCTGACGGAAGCCCTGCTTCGACCCACCTCCACGTCGTGTCACTCACGCGATCGCCATCGCGCCGTCAGTAACCGCGGGAGCCCGGACCGCTAATGCGCGGATAGTCACGGGCCCCGCCGCTCGATACACTGCCTCTCGTGCGGAACCGACGCCCGCCGAGATGACGAGCGAGAGTCCAGCGGCTGCAACAAGCGAACCCGCGCAGACGGTATCCCCGACGGTCAACGCGAAGTGTCCGGCGGCGGCAGTGGTCGGGCAGGCCCTGGGTCTGTTGGCTGAGCAAGCTCCGACTGGCCCGACGATCACGACCAGCCAGGTTGGCGGAGAAGCCATGACCACCTGCAACTACTCTGGCACGTTCAGAACGATGGTCTCCTTCGCGGTCTACTCGTCGCCGACCCAGCTGGGCGCCGCCGAAGCCAACACGAAAGCCATGCAGGGCTCGACCGCGGTGTCAGGTCTTGGCGACGCGGCCTACTACGTCCCCGATGCCGGGCTGGACGTCTTCATCGACCCCGTCTCTCTGCTCCAGATCAGCTGTTCAAACGGCCCCACCGCGGAGCAGTACGAGGCATTGGCGCGCACGGTGCTCGGCGGGTGACGGGCCGGTCTTCCGCGAGAATCACCCGTATCCGATTCGATCAGCTGTGGTGGGTCGGGGCAACCGCGGCCTTGCTCGTCGTCTTGGTCGCGGCCGGCTGCGCGTCGGGATCGGTGGCGCCGGAGCAGACTGGCGCAGGAGGCACGTCGAGCCCATCGGCCAGCGTGGCCACCGAGACAATCGCGGCGGCCTCGCCGATCGCATCGGCCGCGGATGCCGACGACGAGACTTCCGCCGGCGCTGGCGCATCGTTTGCCCCCAGTGCCACGGGTGTGCCGGCGCCATCGCGCGGGGCAGGGCCGGCCGAGCGATTGCCTGGTGAGCCCGATCCAGCGCTGACACCAGGCGCGCTCAACCCCGCCGTCAGCCAGTCCACGATCCATTCGACGATCTGCGTGTCGGGTTGGACTGCGACCATCAGGCCCTCGGAGTCCTTCACCGAGCCGCTCAAAGTCAAGCAGATCGGTCAGTACGGCTACATCGACACCAAGACCGCCGACTACGAGGAAGACCACCTCATCTCGCTCGAACTCGGTGGCGCTCCGGCAGATCCACGCAACCTGTGGCCTGAGCCCTACACCGTTTCACTTGCCGATGGGCGCCCCGCCGGAGCTCACACCAAGGACACATTCGAGACCAGGCTCAAGAACGAGGTCTGCGCTGGTTCGATCACTCTTGCCCAGGGCCAGGCCGACATCGGCGACTCCTGGGTCCACGCCTACTACGGTCTCCCGATCACGACTCCGCCCACGACTCCGGCGCCAACCGCGGCGCCGACCGCCGCCCCCGGCCAGTCGGACGGCACCGCTCGATCCATGGCCGATGAAGTCCGAGAGCAGTCCGAGTCACGCCTCCAGCGCGGGAAGCACGGGCGCGCCTGAAGGACCGGCGCTCCGACAGGCTGAGCCTCAGCCGCTCCGATGGCTACAGGAGTTGGTTGGCCAGGGCTTCGATCTGGGCAAGCGATGCCGGTGTGTCGGTTGCGGTGATGGCCACGAGACTCGATCCTTTCGTTGCCACCACGCCCTCGTTGTCCTTTCCGCCGCTCAGAGGCGCCGAGAACGCACGGGCCTGGTCCCCCACGCCGGACACGGTCGTATAGGGCACGGGAAACTTGGTGCTGAATTGGTCGATGTATGTCGGGCTGATGTTGTTGATCAACTCGATGATCACGTTGAAACCCTTGCCTGCGTACTCGCACGCCAAGCCAGTCGCACCTGCTGGCAGCGACGTCCCTCCGCCGCCCTTGACCGAGACTGGTTCGGGAAGGCTGATGCCCAGGGCGGCGCCGACCCTCGCGCCGGTTGGGCAATTAGCCACGAGGGCGGTCGTGGCAGTCATGGCAGTCGCGATTGGTGCTGTGGTGGGTGCTGTGGTGGGCACCACCGTGGCAGCGGTCGACGGCGTTGCGATATTCGAACCGCAGGCACTGACGATGACGCCCAGGACGAGCGTGGTTACCGCCAGCCATGGAGGGCGGCTGTGTGGCATGTGAGACCTCCTTCCGAGTGTCGATGGCGTGTATGGCGGCTTGCCTGTCGCTGGTGCATGACCAGGGAACTCTTGGCAACGTGCTGCCGGCACGTCCAGCGACCACGGTGGCTCATTGCTCGATTATCGCCGACTTGGGGCTATCAGCCTTGCTCCGGGTCCGCTGATGCGGGGCTTAGCTGGCCTGGGGGCCATCCGCGCCGAGGAAGGTTTCAAGCTGGACGACTGCGTCTCGCAGCGCGTCGTCGGCGCTACTCCACAGCCGCCAGTTGGCGCAGCTTCGCTCCGCCCACCTGGAGGTGATCCCCGGAGCCACGTCGAACGCCTTGAGAAAGGCGCGCGATTCCGAGTTTCGCGTGGCGACAACCCGGCTAGTTAGACGCTTGAACTCGACGAAATCCATGGAGCCTCCCGCAACGGACCGCACCGCCTGCGGACTCACTGTACTCCGGACAACCCGAGCGCGGGACTATGACCGGAGTGTGACCTGAATGTCGCCCCGAGTCCGCGGCCCTATCGTCCAGGCAACACGGAGAAGTCGGGCCACGTCCCCGCTGCTCGAAGGGCCAGACGGCGGAGTGCTCGATAGGCGCCGACAAAATGCGTCCGAGTTCTGACTACTGGGGTGTAGCGCCGGGCTGCCCCCTTCACGACCCTGGAGGTGATGCTTTACGCCGACGATCCATATCGCACACTGCAGGTGATCCCTGAGGCGGAGCCGGAGGTAATCCGGGCCGCATACCGGGCCTTGGCGCGGAAGCATCACCCCGACCTGGGCGGCTCTCAAGCGCAGATGGCGTTGCTCAACGCTGCGTGGGAGACCTTGGGCGACCTGGAGGGGCGGGCACGGCACGACCAGAATCGGAGGACAGCCACCGCCGCGCAGGCGACGCAGGCCGAGCGATACGGGGTAGACCAGCGGCCCCCCGCGACGACTCTGTCACCGCGGCCGATGTCACCTCGCGCCCGCTCGTGCACCATCCTTGACTTTGGCCGTTATGCCGGATCCTCGCTGGGAGAGCTGGCGATGCGCGATCCTGACTATCTCGAGTGGCTGGCGCGCACGTCCATCGGCCGCAGGCTCCAGCGCGAGATTGAAGCGCTCCTGGCTGCCTCGCGGCCGGCCCCTCGACCGGCGCGCACCCGGTCGCGTTTTGCCCGCGGCCGGTAGCTGATCCGGGGCGCGGGTAGACGCTGGGCGCGGCGCGACACACGGGGTGGCACTGTGACACGGATGGCCATGAGGCCGGGACGGCGCCCCGAGCCGACCAACAGCGAGGCTGGGACAGGGCGGTTGAAGAGGATGTGCGCCAACGTAAGGTGGGCGGGCGCTACTGATGCCGCGTCCGGGCTTCGTACGCAGAGGTGGGGAGATGGAGGGTTCGGAGACCTGCCCGCGGAGCGGCTCGAGCATCGCGGCTGACGCGCTGTGGTGCGAACGACGGACTTGTCCACAAACGGCGGCCCGACTATCCGGACTTATGCACAGAACCACTGGTGGTGCGCAAAGAATGTGCACAGACCGTGTGCTGCACTGCATATACTCGTTAGGCACGCTTCGGTTTGGCCATCGGCCGGCCGCCATGCGCACGATGGCATCTCATGAAGAACCCTGGCCTGGCAAAGCCGGCGTCTATGAGGATCGCTCTCTCCGTTGATCAACGGGCGATCCATGCCGAGCGGTCCGATTCGGATGCCGACCAGGCTGCCGCGGATGCAGATCAGACCGCGTCGGATCAAGACCAGGCTGCGGCTGACCAGGACGAAGCCGACGCCGCGAGCGATCAGGGGGCCGCGGAGCGGTACCAGACGAGCGTTGACCAGCACCGCTCAGCCGTTGCTGGCGGAGCCGATCTGGAGGCCTACGAAGCCTTGCGCATCGCGCGCGATGAGAGGTCGGCCAGTCGTCTCTCGACGCATGTCATCCGAACGAGGACCGCACGTCTGCGCGCCCAGACGGCCGACGAGCGCGACGCCAGAGGGGCCGCACGCGACGAGACGGCCCAACGAAGGAACGTTCGCGAAGAGGCGATGGAGCGCCCTGTTGCCGCCCGCGAGGCGCCACTGGCCGAGAAGCTCCGGGAGGTCCGCGCCCGTGCCGAGGCGGCCCGCGCCCGTGCCGAGGCGGCCCGCGCTCGCGCCGTGTCCGGCGGAAACAGGGCTGCGCAGGACCAAGCCGAGGCCGCCCGCCAACGCGCCCGCTTGGAAGCGGAGCTGCTCAGCGCTCGCCTTGACGATCTAACCGGAGCCTTCCGTCGCGAGATAGGCAGGCTCGAGCTTAGCCATGAGATCGACCGTGCACGGCGAGCCGATGGGCGCTTCGTTATCGCCTTCGTGGATGTCGACGGGATGAAACGCGTAAACGACCGGGATGGGCACGCCGCCGGCGACCACGTGTTGCGGGTACTCGTATGGACGCTGAGATCGAATCTGCGTTCCTTCGATCCGATCGTTCGGTACGGCGGTGACGAGTTCGTGTGCGGACTCGGCGGCGTTGACCATGATGTTGCAGCGCGCCGCTTCGACGTTATCGGTCGTTCGGTCCAAAGCCATGCTGGGGTCGGGATAAGTGTGGGCCTGGCTGGGCTCGAGCCGGACGAGACGCTCGATCAACTCATAGGCCGCGCCGACGCCGAACTTCTCACCGCCAAGAAGCGACGCGGGGAGCAACGCGGGCCCTAGCGTGCCGGTCTCGCAACCGACGGCGCGCGGCGCCGGCAGAGCCAGCGCCAGGCCATGGGTGTAGGACGCTGGGTTAGGCGGGCCGGCACGAATTCCCTCCCTGCCGTTCGAGCCTGCGCACGACCAACCTCATCGAGCGTGCCTTTCGGGAACTCCGTCGGCGACTTCGACCGATCGGGTCCCTTCCGATACGGGCATCACGGCGCCGTCGATCGCGGCGTCACAGCAGGGTCCCCCCAACACTAATGGAGCCGATGTATTGGACGCGAAACCGCCGATCACCAAGCCCCGAGGCCATTCGCCGGCACTGGCGGCATTGCTTTCCTTCTTGTGGCCTGGGCTGGGCCAGGGCCTGATTACCGGCCAACGCCGCGCCGCGGCACTGTTTGCGGCGCCCGCAGTACTGGCACTGCTCCTGGTGGCGTATGGGCTCGCGCGGGGACCGTTTGTCTTCGCGGCCCAACTCTTCGCCGACCGCAACGTCGGCCTGGCCGCGGTTGTCATCCTGATCCTGTTGGGCGTCCTGAGGCTGGCGGCCGTAGTGCACGCCTTCCTGGGCGGAGAACAGCGCGAGACTCGCCGGCGCCTTGACAGAGCGGTCCTGGTCGGTCTGGTCGCCGTCATTGTTATCAGCCACGTCGGCAGCAGCTATCTACTGCTGGCCTACTCGAATGCGGGCGCGCAGGTGTTCGGCGGCTCCAGCAACAGCTCCCTGATCGACCCGGCGATGCCTGGCGCGAGCCTCGCTCCAGGGCAGACGCCGGGCTCGCTGCCGACGCCGGTCGCAGGCGGCCGCGTCACCATCCTCTTGACCGGCATAAGCGCCGGCGAGAACCTCTACGACTCGATCATGGTGGTCAGCTACGACCAAAAGTCCGACTCGGTCCAGATGATCAGCGTGCCGCGCGACAGCGCCAACTTCCCCTTGTACTTCGGCGGCGTGTACTCAGCCAAGATCAACAGCCTGCCGCGATATGTCAGCACTGGGGCGGTCCGGTCGCCGGACAGCCCGTACCTGACTCTAGTCAAGGAGATCAGTTACCTGGTCGGCATCCCCATCCACTACTACGCCGCCATGAACGTCGACGGATTCGTTCAGATGATCGACATGGTCGGCGGGATCGACATCGTCAACCCGAATGCAATCGCCGACGGGACGTACGACTGGCTTGACGGCATCCACTACGGTTTCTACCTGTCCGCCGGGCCGCATCACCTGGACGGCAAACATGCCCTGGCCTACGTGAGGTCAAGGCACACCGTGGGCGACTACGACTGGGGCAGGTCCTCCCGTCAGCAGGAGGTCCTGGTCGACTTGCTGCACAAGATGGCCCAGCCCAGCCAGCTACTGAACCTCCCGAAGCTGATCTCGACGCTCGCGTCGAGCGTCACCACGGACTTCCCGTCGAACCAGGTGGCCGACTTCGTGGCGGCCGGCCAGTCCGTCCCCAGCGCGAACATCAAGCAGGTCGTTCTGGGGCCGCCCTACTCGATCCCGTTCCCGAACGATCCCTACTCCAGGTACTGCCTGCTGAACGCCAAGGTCACCGCTCTTTCGATCCAATGGTTCGGCAAGGACAGCACCTGGTACGGCAAACCCACGCCAGCCAATACCTGTCCGTAGCTCACGCGCGGTGCAGGTCACGGCCGACGTGCGGTCGATCAGGCCGTATCACCCGATAGCGCGGGGGCGGAATCTGTGCCCCACTGCCACGATTCGACCCGCAGGAGTCTGGCCCTGGCCGCGTGCGCACAGTAAGGTTGATGCAGAGCGGGCAGGAACCCGTCAGGTTCCGAATCGAGGAGGCATAGGAATGCGCAGATTAGTTGCGATTTCACTTCTGGCGGCTATGACGTTTGCCGCCTGTGGTGGCGCGACCGCAACTCAGGCCCCCGGGGGTGGAGGTGGCAGCACCGCGACCCCGGGAGGTGGCAACGCAGCAGCGGCAGCCGGGGCAAGCTGCCTCGACTGGTGCGGCACCGGCTCGGCGACGGTGACCATCAACGGTACGACCACCACCATCTCGGGCGGTGGCTGCCTCGTCGAAAGCGGTGCGGTGGACGCCCGATTCGGCGATTGGTGGAACAGCACCACTGCCACGGCTGCGCTGACGATGCTCGCCTACCAAACCGCAAGCACGACCCCGACCATCTCAGGGAAGGCGGGCGGCACTACGTTCGTGCTCGGAGACGATGCCAAAGCCACCGTCGGAACCGATCTGAAAGGCACGTTCTCCGGAACGAACAGCATCGGGAGCGGCACGATCTCGGGCACTTTCAGCTGCAGTTAGGTCTAGCACCGTTTGACCGTGAAGCGCCGGCGTAAGCCGGCGCTTTCGTTACTGGGCCAGTGCGGGCGCTCCCGGACGCAGTACGCCCAGGTAGCACGTCACAAGACCAACGGCCTGTATAGCTCGGCTGAGGCGATGGCCTCCGGCCGTCGGGCGCAGGCGGCTGGAGTATGGCGGGCCGACACGTACTGCCGCCCCGCCGGGAGGGTCAGACGGGAGAGTTCGCCGGAACAGCGCCGAGCTGCTGCATCATCGCCAGTGAATCGATGACGCCCCAGTGCTCGCGCGCCCGACCGTCGTCGCCGAAGAGGAACATGTCGATGAGCTGGACATCGACCCCCTTGCCCGTTGCTGGCATGCCCATGAACTCGCCGCGGTTTGTTCCCGTGTATCTCACGCGCGCAACGACCTTGGTACCACTCGCGAAGACGTCCTCCGCGGCCATGTGCACGTCGGGGAACGCGGCTAGCTGCAACCGGAAGAATTGCTTGACCCCTTCTTTCGTCGGCGCCAGGCCCGGCGTTACCTCGTGCTCGACGAAATCGTCGGCCAGATGTTCGCTGAACGCGCCGATGTCTCCGGCGTTGATCAACTCGTACATGCGTCGCACCGTTGCTGCGTGATCCATGTTCCTATCCTTCTCTGGGCGCACCACACGCCCACCCGGACGGCTCGGTCTCGCCATTGGGAGCTCGGAGGTTCCCGTGCCTATCTGCCGTACCGGTTGAGTTTCGGCGTTCCCCGGTCGACAAGATAGCCTGGTCTCGGAGAGTGATCCGGGATTGGGGAATGCGAGGTACCGATGAAGGCGTCGTCACGGTGTGATTGCTGGCGAACGGTGACGCCATAGAATTGCCCGCGTGAGTAACAGCCGGGCCGCAGTCAGCCACGAGAACGAGGTCTGGCTGGGCCTCGATCTAGGGACGCAGAGCGCGCGCGCCCTGGCGGTCACGGCCGGCGGCGAGGTGGTGGGGGCCGGTTCGCGGCCACTCACAAGCCACAGGTCGGGGCCGCGGCACGAGCAGGACCCGGAAGCCTGGTGGCAGGCGATCGCCTCCGCGTCGTCGGAGGCGATGCAGACCGTGCCGGCGGAGGCCGTTCGCGGCGTCGCCGTGGATGGCACGTCCGGATCTATCCTGGTGGTGGATCGCCACGGGTCGCCTCTGACCACGGGGCTGATGTACGACGACACCCGCGCCGCCGGCTACGTCGATCGAATCAACGCGGCGGGCGAGCGGGTCTGGGCCGAGTTGGGCTACGGCCGGATGCAGGCCTCGTGGGCCCTGCCGAAACTCCTCTGGCTGCTGGACAACTCGCCGCAACTGCCTCGTGGCGCCAGGCTCGCGCACCAGTCGGACTTCATCGGCCGGCGCCTGGTCGGGCGTGAAGTGCCCGCGGATCTGAGCAACGCGCTCAAGAGCGGGGCGCATCTCATCGACGAACGATGGCCCGGCGACGTCATGGACGCGCTCGGGGTACCGGCCGACCTGCTGCCGGAGCTTGTTCTGTCGGGCGCGATCATCGGCGAGGTGAGCCGCGGCGCAGCGAGGGAGACCGGAATCCCCGCCGGCGCGCCCGTCGTTGCGGGAATGACCGACGGCTGTGCGGCGCAGCTCGGAGCCGGAGTGCTGAGCCCGGGCCGCTGGAACTCCGTCCTGGGCACGACGCTCGTGATCAAGGGCGTGACTCACGACTTGATCCACGACCCGCTCGGCGCCGTTTACTCGCACCGGGCGCCGAACGGGGACTGGCTTCCCGGCGGCGCCTCTAGCACCGGCGCGGGCCTTATCTCCCGGGACTTCGCCGGTCGCAACCTGGACGAGCTCAACGACGCCGCCTCCACTCACGAACCCGCCGAGGCGCTGTCGTACCCGCTGGCATCCACGGGCGAGAGGTTCCCGTTCGTCGCGCCTGAAGCACAAGGGTTCACGCTCGGGGGCGACGGCTCCGAGGCGGATCGGTTCGCGGCGGTCCTCCAGGGAGTCGGCTACATCGAGCGGCTCTGCTACGACTACCTCGACCTGCTGGGCGCCCCAATCGACGGCGACCTGGTCCTCACCGGCGGCGCCGCGAAGAGCGAGTACTGGTGCCAGCTGCGGGCCGACATTCTCGGGCGTCCGGTCACGCTCGTCGAGAACTCGGAGCCGGCGCTGGGGATGGCCGTTCTGGCGGCCAGCGTAGGTCGCGATCCCGCCGAAGTCGCCGCCGAGATGGTTCGCGTCCGGGTCACGCTCGAGCCGCGTGCCGGGTCTGCCGGACGCTTCGACGCCGCGTACGCGCGCCTCGTCGACGAACTCGAGAGTCGTGGCTGGCTTGGTACCCGGCTCGCGGCACATGCCCGGCAACGAGCGCAGCACGGAGTGCAGCGATGACCGACCTCGTCCTGGTCCGCCACGGCGAGACGGTGTGGCACGACGAGAACCGGTATGCCGGCGTCTCCGAAGTGGAGCTGTCGGCGAGCGGGCTCAGGCAGGCAGTGGAACTCGCCGCGTGGGCTTCTTCGGCCGAGCTTTCGGCGGTCTGGTCTTCGCCGCAGAGTCGGGCCGTTCGGACGGCGACTCCGTGTGCGGACCTGGCCGGCCTGCCGCTTCGGGTCGATGCCCGCCTCCGGGAACTTGACTTCGGAGAGGGAGAGGGGCTGACTGCCCAGGAAATGCGCGAGCGGTTGCCTGAGGCGTTCGCCGCCTTCGGCATCGATCCGGTCGTCGATCACCTGCCTGGCGGAGAGGATCCCGTCGAGGCGGCCGCGCGGTTTGTCGCTTGCCTCCGAGACATCGGCGACGCGCAGGAAGGCCGGGTCCTCGTCGTGGCGCACAACACCGTGATTCGTCTGGCCGTGTGCCAGCTCCTCGGCGTGCCGTTGCGCGAGTACCGGCGGCTGTTCCCGGCCATCGGGAATTGCTCCTTGACCGAGATCCGGATGACCGACGGCCGGTCCGCGCTCCTGCGGCTCAACGCGTCGATCTAGTCGAACACGCCAAGTTCGGCTTGCCGCGAGCCGACCCGAACCATAGCCTGGCCGAAGTAGTCGACGACCTGATTCCAACCGTGCGGCGAGTTGGCGTGGATGAAGTAGTAAGTGATGCCGGCGTCATCGAGGGCCTTCGCGAACTCGGTCGCTTGCGGCCCGTAGAACTCCTGGCTGGTCTGAGCCACGAGCACGAAGTACAGGTCCGACCTGACGCTCGGGGCGACACAGGTCGCCTGGTAAGTGGG
>Ga0182027_10015128_pt1 | contig 10641 bp, 8 predicted proteins | sample 712E1DmetaG_FD_121300 | JGI IMG/M metagenome (GOLD analysis project Ga0182027, IMG submission 121300) | Permafrost microbial communities from Stordalen Mire, Sweden - 712E1D metaG (Illumina Assembly) | ecosystem: Environmental > Terrestrial > Soil > Wetlands > Permafrost | place: Sweden... | reverse complement strand
TGTTACTGTTGACGGAATTATTTATCAAAACCAATCCCACGGAGGGATATCTCACTTATGGGACGAGATCCTTCTTCGAATGTGCGAGCAAGAGGATTCCCTTTCCATTGATCTTCTGACTTCGGGAGAATGCAAGAAAACTCCTCCCGTTCATCCGCAAATAAATCATCGTGTGCTTTTTCCGATTGATAGTTTATTACGCCCAACGCGATTGTGGAGGTCAACTCGTTTTCATATACGAGCATATTTTCAATACTTGGCAAGTAAGAATAGGATCAATGGAGTTTGGCACTCGACCTTTTTTACGCTTCCATATATTTGGACAGGCCCGGTTGTTTTAACGGTTCACGATATGATTTACGAGCGTTTTGCTGAAGATATATTTAACAGTCCTGTTTATGCAGATTTGCGAAGATACAATCAACGATGTCTAGCAAGAGCTGATATGGTAATTTGTGTCTCTGAGGCGACGAAGATGGATTTGGAAAAATATATATTAGTCGATCCTAAGAAAATAAGAGTCATACACAATGCTTCAAGCCCGGTTTTTCAGAAAATTGAAAACGAAGATTGTTTGCCAACTCCAATCACCTCGAAGCCATTCTTGTTATACGTCGGAGGACGACAATCATATAAGAATTTTAGCCGTTTGCTTAAGGCTTACAGTTCATGGGGAAGAAAAAAAGATTTTGACCTGGTCGTGGTAGGAGATAACTGGACAAAACACGAATTAGAACTAATTGAAGAATCAAAAATAAGAGATCAAGTGATTCTGCTTACTCGTCCCGATAACGAAAAGATTTGCATTCTTTATAATCAAGCCAGTGCTTATATTTACCCTTCTCTCTACGAAGGATTTGGTATCCCTCTTCTGGAGGCAATGGCCTGTGGTTGTCCAATTGTAGCCTCTAAAATTCCTTCTACTATTGAGGTTGCGAAAGATTGTCCGGTCTATTTCGAGCCGAGAAATCTGGATTCTTTGATGTCTGCGCTCGATGTTGTTATGACCGAGGGGCGCAGTTCGAAGCGTGTGGAGTTGGGACTAAAGCGCGTCCATGAGTTTTCCTGGGATAAAACTGCTCATGAAACTTTGAATGTTTATCGTGAGCTGATATAGACGAGTTTAAACTGGGTTATATACAATTATGTCAAGCCGCTTTAGTATGTTGAACTCAAACATTGAAAGAAATGACGTTATTTATCAACGCCGTGAGCCAATCGGCTCGATCATAGAAGTCAGGAGTATTTTCTTGGCTTTTATGATATCGGTTTTCTATCATTTAGTTATACTAGTTTTCCTAAAAGACACGGGTGACGTTCAAATCCCCCTTTTTGAATTCGGGTTATTTGTTCTATCTGATATTGCAATCTGGACACTTGGTCTGATCCCCCTATTTGCACTCTGGCGTAAATTACTGGCTTGGTATGATCCTTTCTTTATATTTATGATGATTATTTTCGGCACCTTCTCAACGGCTTTCATCGCTGTTTGTATTGATCCAGCATCTACGGCCATTTGGATGAGTTATGGAGCCCTGAGCGGATTTGATCCTGCAAAAGGCAGCTTTTATTTAATGCTATTTCAAGCAGAAATAATTATGTTTGTGTTTATGTTTATTCTCTTGCTAACGAATCGGAAAATAGTTAGATATCCCCTTAGGAGGTATAGTATCCGCGAGAGCAGGGCGGCTTTGGTTACAGGCATTATTTTAACTATTTTAGGGATATTCGGTTTCTTTAGTTATTGGCAAGACAAATCGTTTTTAACAACGGTGTTATCGGCGAGCGGGACGTATATTCCAGAAACAGGGACAGCGCGATTCTTGCTCATACAAGGACTTGCAAGCACTGCGATATCTCTGGGGCTAATCGGCTGGTTGAGGACAACTGGCAAATGGCATAAGAACCAGGAAGTGAAAAATGACTGGTTAGTATTAGTGGTGATTTTTGTTACTTTACTTCCAAACTTTGTTACCGGCGCGCGGCTCGATATTCTAATCGCCATAGTCACACCTCTTGTCGTCCTGCGCCTATTTAACTTTTCTTTTAGAAAGCGAGTACTGGGGATTGCTGTAATCATTTTAGTTGTATCTTGGCTGTCTGTCACGATAATTCGAGGAAACGGTTACACTACATTGATGTCTTCATCTTTGAATCGTCTTAGCATTTCAGAAGCTATTAATAATTACTCGCAACGACTTGGATCAACAAACGAACAATTATTATATGCCGATAGAGTAGGAAATATTGCCTACATCGTCAAAAATATAAATGGGAACGGCCAATATCTTTATGGTCAAACTTTAATTGCAGGACTTGCAAATTATGCTGCAGATTTTTCAGCAAGATTGAGCGGAGAACAGCGCCTCCAAGGATCATTCTTACTGGCAAACCAATATATAACTCAATGGAGATTTGGGAATCCTTATTTGGTCGGTTGGCCAGTTCCACCGAGCGTTGAAGGTGAATTTTATATGCAGGGAGGGTATATAGCAGTAATAATTTTATCGTACCTTTTAGGTAGTTTCTTTTTTTGGTTAAGGCTAAGAATAGTAGTCATAAAGTCATTGGTGCTAAGGTGGTTTCTATTTTTATGTCTTATAGAAATGGCTTTTTATTTTACAATGGGGGAGGTGTCTACTGTTTATACTTACATCCTTTATTTGATGATAACTGTAATTGTTTATTTTGTAATACTCATGTTAATTAATGTTAACCAGAGAACTTCGATACCTGTTGGATTGAAATAAAATTACAAAAATTGAAGAAACAACAATAAGAATGATCTTCATTGTATAAGACATGCTTATTAACAATTAAGAAATATATAGAGTTATTTATTGATTTGGCAATGGCATTTATGAAATTCTCAATCGTAACAATTTCTTTCAATCAAGCTCGATTTTTAGAGCAGGCTATTCTGTCTATTATCTCGCAAGACTATCCAAATATACAATATATTGTAGTCGATCCGGGTAGTACAGATGGCAGCAGAGATATTATAGAAAAATACCACAATCATATTGATAAGATTATTTTTGAACCAGATAATGGGCCCGCTGATGGGTTAAATAAAGGTTTTCGAGCCGCAACAGGTCAGATTTATGGCTTTCTAAACTCGGATGATTTTTTATTATCAAGCGCTATTTCGACGGTTGCTAAAGTATTTGAAAAGCGATTGGATATAGATGTATTGAGCGGTCACGGACTCATAGTTGATGAAGACAATAAAATAAAAAAGAAGATATATTCGCATCGGTTTAGCCCCGTAGCGTACGTAAATGGCGCATGTGTTTTGGTACAACAATCAACGTTTTTCAAAGAAAATATATTTTGGGGTGCTGGGGGATTTAATTGTAACAACAGAGTTAGTTGGGATGGTGAATTATGGCTAGATATTGCATTAAATGGGGGCAAATTTACAAGAATAAATCGATTTTTATCGGCATTTAGACTGTATTCGGATTCGATAAGTGGATCTGGAAATTATCTGAATGAAATTATGAAACAGAACGAACGAATTTGTGAAAAGATTGGGGTAAAAAGGCCATCGATCTTTAGTAAAAGAGTAACGCACCTTATAAATCGAATTACTGATCCTAGTATAACCTCAAGGAGGATTTATGATGCCTTATCGCGGAACAAATATGTTAATAAATGAATTGGGAAGAAATGTTTCAATTTTATAGGTTGGTGGATAATTACAAATTTGTATCAAATAAAACCGATGGTAAATGAATCGTGATCAATCGGATCAAACAACAATAATTCAAATAAATATGGGATGTGAATGAGGTTTCTTCATGTGATAAGTATTCTTGATCCAGTTTATGGTGGGCTTGTGGAGCGCGTTATCCAGTTAGCTGCGGGTTTGAAAGCGTTAAGGCATTACACAGAAATTGTTGCGCTCGATAATATCAATGAATTTCAGTCTCACTTAGAAAATTTTGGTATTGTTGTCGCGGAAGCATTGGCTTGATGTTTGCCGGTCTTGATTACCGGCTAGATAAATATCTGGCGCGAGTGTGTGCACTGAAAGGAAATTTGATCAAACAAATCAAAAACTTCTCTGCGAAAATGACTTGACAAAATAGTAAGATGGATTGCTCCAGCCGAAGCCTGCTTTTAGCGCTTCCGGTCCTACCAGCACGTTCACCGGCACATTCGGGCGTGAGTCTTTTTCTGAATACAACACCGCAAAGGCTTGTTCGTCTATGCGGTTGAAGAATTCTTTGTAGAACGTGCCTGCCCAAGAGTTCTCCAGACGTTTGCGTTGCTTCTCTGACAGCACTGATCAATGCGGGTTGCTGGTGTTTAGTGTTTTTTCTGAATATGCACCGATTATATTAAACTTTTGCCGAATTGAGGAGGATTGGCTACCCTTTTTGCAGTGGAGTCATTATTCTAATAGGATTATTTATGGAAAAAGCGCCAATTAAGATATTAGTCTTCATAGAAGGAAGTTATCCTACTCCTGAAACATTGCGCATTCCTTCATATATAGAAATCAATAAAACCTTAGCATTATTAGGCCATCATGTTGTAATCTTGATAGGAGGTTTTACAACAGCTGAAAACCAGAAATACTCTGCAAATAGTATAGAAGGTGCTCTTAAAATGGATTTTGGTCCAGGCACATTCGGTATAGTGCAATTTCCATCTTTTAGTAAGTATTCCATTTCCCCGAAGCTTTTTTGTTTATCACCAGAGGCTATTAAGAGTTTTGATTTAATTATTATCCATTCATTGTATTCATTTCCCGTCTTTGTTGGTGCTACATTGGCTCTGCTATATCACAAACCCTATATTATTATCCCTCATGGCGCGTTAGAACCAATTCTTAGGATAAAGAGTCGGACGATAAAAAATATATATCATTTTATATTCGCCGATTGGATGTTGTCTAAAGCGGACACTATAATATTTAATCATGAATATGACAGAAAAGAATCCATTTTCAATGCCTTAAAAGCACATAGCGTTATCATTCCTCTTGGATTCGATAACACTAAATATATTGAACAACAGAAGAAAGGCGAATTTCGTAGAAAATATCTTTCGGGTTATCAAGGTCCATTCGTTTTATTTTTAGGAAGGTTGAATTTTAAAAAAGGATTGGACTTATTAATTGATGCATTTGAAAAAGTTATAACAAAAAATCCAGACTGTTTATTAGTCATGGTTGGCAATGCTGATCCCGCTTCATATCAGGATCAAATAAAAAAATGGATACTTATTAATAAACTTGATGATAAAGTGATCTTGACTGGGCCGCTCTACAATGAAGACAAAATTAATGCATATTCTGATGCGGATATTTTTGTTATGCCTTCACTATCTGAAAATTTTGGTTATACCTTGTTTGAGGCTATGGCCAGCCGAATACCCGTAATTGTGTCAGAGAGTGTAAGTTATTCGCAAGAAGTAAGTAATTCAAAAGCGGGAATAGTGATCCGGCGAAACTCAGAAGATCTTGCGCTGGCGATTTTGCAGCTAATAGGTAATCAAGAGATGCGTACCATTATGGGAGAGAATGGTTATCGCCTTGCACAAAGCTACTCATGGAATACATTTGGTAATAGATTTGATAGATTAATGCGAGCGATCATGTCTCATGATCCTTTACCGGGTGAACTTAATCCCAAGTAGAAAAACTTTAATATTTATATAATTATTTTCCTATTTCTGAATAAAGGTAAACATATGAAAATTCTTTGCACAGGAGGAAGTGGTTTTATCGGTACGCACCTAGTTGATAGATTTCTTACCAAGGATAATGAGTTTATAAATATAGATATTGCAGAGCCTAAGAAGGAATCCCACAACCCATATTGGTATGAGTGTAATATCCTTGATTGTGAGAATCTAAAGAAGATTTTCACAGAATTTCAACCAACGCACGTGGTTCATTTAGCTGCCCATGCAACGATGGAGGGAAAAACTCTGGATGATTTTCGGGACAATACCATTGGTACAGCCAATCTTCTTGAAGCTATAAAACTTACTCCTAGCGTTTCACGTGCTGTAATAACATCAAGCCAACATGTTAGAAAGCCTGGAAGTGGTTTCCCCAAAAGTGATGATGACTTTGTACCGCATGGGCTTTATGGAGAAAGTAAAGTTATTACTGAAAAATTAACTCGGGAAGCGGGTCTGACTTGCGTTTGGACAATTATCCGACCAACTACCGTTTGGGGACCCTGGCATCCCTTCCTTCCTAAGGGTTTGTGGTATCTTGTAAGTAGAGGTCTGTACTTTCATCCCAATAACGATTTGGTAGTTCGGAATTATGGGTATGTAAAAAACGTGGTGTGGCAAATTGGAGAAATAATGCAAGCGCCTTCATCTCTTGTGGACAGAAAAGTCTATTATTTAGGAGACGACTCAATAAAACAGGTTGATTGGATTAATGCATTTTCAAGAGCGTTTCGTGGCCGGGACGTACTATTAGTACCAAAAGAATGGATTCATTTATTAGCGCGAATAGGCGACGTATTTCGATTAGCTGGTCTCAGATTTCCCATGGATAGTTCTCGGTATTTTAATCTCACCACCACAAACCCTGTGCCAATTAGTCCCACGATCGAAAGCTTTGGTAATCCACCTTATTCTTTGGATGAAGGAATACAGGAAACGGCGCATTGGCTAAAAGATTTTAGATACATATAATTTGAATTGTGTAAATAATTAAACGAATATTTAGGGGAATAAAGATCAGAGAGCAAAACTCATGCTTAATATCAATAAGGTTGTCAAGTTAATTAAGATTCTCCAAAAAAGCTATTATTTTAAAGCTCTATTACAACATAGAGTGGCTGCCGGTGTGGAACATTCTCAACTGCTTGATTACTTGCAGTTGCAAAATATTCAAACATTAGTTGACATCGGTGCAAACCGTGGCCAGTTCGCTCTCGTTGCAAGAAAGTGTTTTCCAAACGCAAAAATAATGTCCTTCGAACCTTTGAAAGAACCTGCTGCAATATTCCGCCGCGTATTTAACTCCGACCCGATGGTCGTTTTGCATGAACTCGCCATAGGACCCAATGACGATAGAATGACGATCCATGTTTCGCACGCGGATGACTCATCATCTCTTTTGCCGATCACATCGTTACAGAACAAGTTATTCCCAGGTACAGATGAAAAAGAAATACGGACGATCCAGGTCAAACCACTGGATGCGGTTCTTGAACCAAAGGATATAGAACAACCGGCTTTACTTAAGTTGGATGTTCAGGGATTTGAGAGGCAGGCTTTGGAGGGTTGTAAAACCCTGATTACCTTGTTCTCCTATGTTTATGTCGAGTGCTCATTCGTGGAACTCTATGCCGGGCAGTCTCTGGCTCACGAAGTGATTGCATTCTTAGATGATTTTGGGTTTGTTCTTTCTGGCGTTTACAACTTATGTTATGACAAACGAAGTATCGCGATCCAGGGAGACTTCCTATTCAAGAGAAAATCATCTTAAGCTCCCTATGCGAATCTTGATCGTTGGACTTAATTTTTATCCCGAATTAACAGGCATCGGTAAATACACGGCTGAAATGGCCACGTATCTGAGTCACGCGGGGCATCAGATACGCGTCGTCACTGCCCCGCCCTATTATCCTTACTGGCGGGTACAGCCTGGCTATAAAAGCTGGCAGTACCGCTATGAAGAATGGAAGGGCGTACAGGTTTATCGTGCTCCTCTATGGGTGCCGCAGGAGCCCTCAGGCATGAAGCGCCTGTTGCACCTGTTATCCTTTGCCATTTCGAGTGTTCCTTTGCTTTTATGGCAGATGCTCTGGCATCCCGACCTCGTCCTTTGTATCGCTCCTGCCTTCTTTTCGGCTCCTTTTGCCTGGCTGACCGCACGTCTCTCCGGTGCCAAGTCCTGGCTGCATATTCAGGATTTTGAACTGGATGCCGCTACCAATTTGGGAATGCTGCCATCCAATAATTTACTAGTAAAAATAGCTTCTTGGGGAGAATGCTGGCTGCTGGCTCGCTTTGATCGAGTTTCCACAATTTCAGATCGGATGCTGGTGCGTTTGAAGGAGAAAGGGGTTAGCTCGGAGCATTCTTATTTGTTTCCTAATTGGGTCGATACAAATCTAATTTTTCCTACAAAAGATTTTCGAGACTCCCTGCGGACGACATTGTCAATTCCAGATGACAAGATTGTTGTTTTATATTCTGGAAATATAGGCTTCAAGCAAGGGCTTGAATGCATCGTAGATGTTGCCGGGCAACTTCAAGCAAATTCCAATATCATTTTTGTTATATGCGGAGATGGCGCGGCTCGTGAAATGTTGGAAAAATCCGCCGATGGATTACAAAATATACAATTCGTGGGTTTGCAGCCTCCTGAAAAGCTAAATCAACTCTTGAATACCGCCGATATTCATATTCTGCCGCAAAGGGCTGATGCCGCAGACCTGGTAATGCCATCCAAGTTGTTGGGCATGTTGGCGAGTGGAAGAGCGGTCATCGCAACTGCGAACCCGGATACTGAGATCGGAAAGGTAGTAAGTGAAATTGGAATGATAGTCCCGCCAAACAATAGTCTGGCCTTTTCCAATGCTATTCTTGCGTTAGCAGAATCCTCAGAAAAACGCTCTCGGCTTGGAGAAAAAGGTCGTGAATATATTTGCAGTCATTGGAGTGCAGACCAAGTTCTGGCACATTTTCAAGTGCAACTATTGAACCTGGTAAACAAGAATCCTTTGATCGTTGGTTCGAAGGGAAATACAATCTTATAGGCAAAGAGTAAGTCTGGATTTTTTAGCTCTGGGGAATCGGAAGCATACTACTGCGTTTTCTGCGCGCAAATACCTCAATGGAAAAAACGCTTAAGGAAAATCTCGTTGTCGGTCAGGAAACTGACCCGATCACCAGGCCGGTCAAATATCGTCGGACGATCCTGGAATCCAACGCGCGTCTGTGGATGATATGCGTTCTACTTGCCAGCGATATGCTGGGTCTGTTCATTGCCATCCTGGTTGCGTTGCAGGTCTGGCATTTGCCCGGGGTTACGCTTGATTCATACTATCGGGAGATTTTCGTCCTTCTGGCCATCATACTGATTGTTGCATTTGGTCGAAAGGGGCTGTATCCTGCGATTGGCCTGAATTACGCGGACGAGTTGCGCGAGATCGTCAGCAGCTCCAGCTTCGCTTTTTTGATTGTGATCGGCGTGACGTTCCTGTTGAAAACAACCTCTATCTATTCACGCCTATCGTTGCTAATTATCTGGACGCTCTGTCAGGTGTTAATCCCGGTCAGCCGTTACGCGGTTCGCAGATTACTCATTGCTCTGCATCTTTGGGGCGAGCCTGTTGCCCTCATCGGTGACTTGCACAAGAACTTGGAGTTGGTTGAATATTTCAAGATTAATCTTCACCTTGGCCTGCGGCCGGTGGCCTTGCTACAGGATGAATATTTCTCAGGGGGCAGTTCGGAGTCCGGTCCATTGGTGTCCATCAGCCAGATTCAGGATTATGCGTGCAGCATGTCGCTCAATACTGCACTGGTAGTGGTCACCGATCTCAACAGCCTGGACTTGTTGGTGGACCGTTACCGGTTTGTGTTCCAGCGCGTGATCCTGATCAAAGGCCAAAACGGCAGTTATACATTGAACAGCCTCAAATCGCTGGATTTATCGGGCATACTGGGCCTGCAGGTCATGAATAACCTGCTCAATTTCTGGGCACAGGTGCTTAAACGGGCTATCGATATATTGGGTTCAATTTTGGGAATTCTTCTCACGTTTCCCTTTCTCGTATTGATAGCCCTATTCATCAAGGTCGATTCACCTGGCAGCGTCTTCTACCGCCAGCGCCGTATAAGTAGAAACGGCAATGTCTTCGGATTAATTAAATTCCGCACCATGTATCAAAATGCCGATCAGATCCTAGCCGATAAGCTTGATAGTGACTTGGCTTTTAGGCAGGAATGGGACCATTACCAAAAATTAAGAAGGGACCCGCGCATTACGCGTGCCGGACACTGGCTGCGGAGGTTCAGCCTGGATGAACTGCCCCAACTCTGGAATGTATTGGTTGGAGAGATGAGCCTAGTCGGTCCGCGGCCGATAATGGTAGATCAACGTGAGCTTTATGGTGATTCTTACAAAGAATACATTCATGTTTCACCGGGTATGACAGGCTTATGGCAGGTTTCAGGCAGGAATGATACATCCTTCTCCCGTCGGGCCGAGTTGGATAGCGAATACATCCAGCGCTGGTCGGTATGGCTGGATATTTTTATTATCTTGAAAACCTTCAAGATCGTCCTCTGGCAACAAGGAGTTTATTGATTCAGTAAGGTTTATGGGCAGGATAGCCGAACCAAATCACCTCAAAAAATCTTCTTCGATCAGAAAAGAAATCCGTGGAAAAATCATTGAATCCTTTCGTCACACCAACCTGTCCATATATTGGCTTGAAGAATGATCCGAGCGTCTTCTTTTCGTATCCTTCCAACGGTAACCAATGTTACCATTGCCGACCTCCCGCTGTTCCTTTGCAGGCACATCAGCAAGCTTACTGCCTGGGCGCTTCGCATGCTGATTGCCCGGTCTACCAGCAGACTGGAAAAAAACCTCTTCCGTCAGAGTTCAGAGCTGGCGAGGGTCCGCGCGTCCAGCGATTCGGATTA
>Ga0182027_10015126_pt1 | contig 10642 bp, 6 predicted proteins | sample 712E1DmetaG_FD_121300 | JGI IMG/M metagenome (GOLD analysis project Ga0182027, IMG submission 121300) | Permafrost microbial communities from Stordalen Mire, Sweden - 712E1D metaG (Illumina Assembly) | ecosystem: Environmental > Terrestrial > Soil > Wetlands > Permafrost | place: Sweden... | reverse complement strand
CATATGAATTCATGGCAAAAGTATCGAATAGGATTATTAATTCAGTAAAAGGTATAAATAGGGTTGTATATGATATCAGTTCTAAACCACCTGCAACAATTGAGTGGGAATAAGTATATTATTCTGGGTATTGTATGCCTGGTTTTATCATGTTCAAATAAGCAATATGCTATTGAACAGCATAAATTAAAGTCGGATTACGAAAAGCAACAAAATAAGCCGAAAGAAACAAAAGATAATCAGATACTTGTCAAAAAAACGCCAGTCGATTCCTCAGATCATGTTTATCCCATAATTAAAAAAAACAGTTATACGATAGTATTTATTCTTCCATTAAATCTGGATCCTAATAACTTGTATGAATCACAACAAAAAGGTATTGCACGTTCGGCTTTGGAGTATTATATGGGTTCAGTGATAGCTTTGCAAAAAGAATCAGAAAGGTCGAAAAGCAATTTCAAGGTATATGTTTTTGATTGTCGTAATAAAACAGGAAGCATTACCTCAGAAATAATTCCCGAATTAAAAAAAATTCAGCCCGATCTTATTATTGGTCCATTTTTTAGTGAACAGATGAATCTCTTATACAATTATTGCAATGAGAATAAAATAAATCTGCTCAATCCACTTATCAGCCCTGACTCCTTTATCAATCTCAATCCTTATTTCTTTAATTTGCGACCATCCGAAAAAACACATTTAGGCTATATTGTTAAATTATTAAATAGTAATTTCCTGCAATATAACATTTCGATACTTGCTGAATCCAATCAGGATAAAGACCGGTATTTAAAAACGATCAGATCGCTAATCGATACAAACAGATTTGGGGAAATTCAGGCATATAAAGCAGATGAAACTAATTGGCGAAATCCCTATTTTGTAAAAAATATGAAAGATGGCAAAAACGTTTTTATTATTTTTAATAAAAACAACGAGGTTGTAATAAACTCACTACTAACCAACCTGATTGGTATTCAAAATAAAGCTGAAACAGCTATTATTGCCCCTTATAGTTGGCTCTACCAAAATACGATCGACCTTGGTTTTTTACAAAGCCTGAATTCCCATTTTATAACGGATTATTATTTTAATTATAACGATTCCTGCAATTTTGACTTTATAAGCCGGTTCAGAAATAAATTTAATAATGAGCCTAATATTATGGCATGTATTGGATATGGATTCACTGATTATTTCTGTTCCAGGCTTCAGGATGAGGGCATTTATTTTCAACGCGATTTTAAAGCAACCCCAACTATTGATAGTACTGTTTTAATCCAATTTGTCAGGCTTCCCGGACAGTTGAGTTTTCAGAATTATCATATGACCATTCTTCATTATGAAGGATCAGAATTAAAACAATTGAATCTTAAGTAAGAAATTGGTTGTTTTTTATTATTCGGAATATATTAACTTGAATACGGCATTAAATTTGTTAAATCAGAAATTTTAAATAGCTTTGCACCTCGATTTTTATTGATCCAGTAGCTCAGCTGGTAGAGCATCGCCCTTTTAAGGCGGGGGTCCAGGGTTCGAATCCCTGCTGGATCACAAAACAAAAAAAGCAGAACCATTTGGTCCTGCTTTTTTTATATCTGGTCGATAAACTATGTTGGTATCAGATGTTAAATTTTCTGAATTTCGACCGTGTTTGGTAATTTTAATATTCCGAATCTGTTATTTGTCTTTCAATTAAAATGAATGATCATCAGTAATATAAGCATACATTTCTGCAGCATTTTGATTTAATGGATCTAGTTCCAATACTTGTTTAAATTGTGTTTTGGCTTTTTCATATTTAAAGGTTTTCATATATACCCTTCCCAGATGATAATGAGCAGAAACGTGATACTCATGATCGTTAATCAATTTCGCAAAGTGTGGAAGTGCTTCATCATACTTCCCTGCAGATGTTAAAGCAATCCCTAAATAATAATTAGCCATGGTTGTTTCAGGAGAAAGTTCTAAAAGTTTTTTGTATGCAATAACACTATTTTCTTCCTGTCCTAAATGATAATAGCACAATCCCAACCATATGTAAGTCATAGGAAGATTTTTCCCCGATTTTATTAATTTATTGAAAACTTCTACACTTTTCGAAAAATTAGTTGAGCGGTATAATGCAACACCCAATCTATACAGGACAAAAATACTCTCAGGTTTTAATGTCAATACTTTTTCATAATAGCTGATACATTTGGTCATTTCTCCCATGATATAGTATAAACCAGCCAATTCCATTAAAAGGTGGGTACTATTCGGGAACTCCTTCAAATTTTCTTCAAAAACTACAATGGCTTCAGCAATATCTCCATCCAATTCGTATTCATAGGCCTTTTCAAGACGACTATCAATAAACTGATTCATAATTTTTTTTATTACTTTTTAATAAAATTGAACAATTTGTAATGTCTTATATTTAGGTATTGAGGTACAAATATACATCTTCTTTTTTCGAATTTCAAATGAAACTTTATTAATTTCATTTATTAAGTTTCTTTAATATGGTTAAAAAGGTAAATCAACTAAAATAATTTTCATGCAAAAAACAATCCGATTAATAAAAAAGCAAGAAAAGTATTCCTGCTTTCAAATTATTTCTCAATTTCAAAAAAAACATTAAACGAATTTTTCCCTGTACTTTGACTTTATCTCATTAACAACATGCCTTATATCCTGTTCCTTTGATTTATCCGCCACCAGTATTATATCATCTGATTCCACAATGATCAGATTCTCAACATTATTAACAGCAAGCAGCTTTTTATCGGAAACATTGATAATACAATTTTTTGCATTCCTTACAAATACATATTTCCCTCGAATTGCATTATTGTTTTCATCTTTCTGGAGAAATTCGAAAATTGAATTCCAGGTACCAATATCAGACCATCCAAAATCACTGGGTAATACATATACGTTATGTGCTTTTTCCATTATGCCATAATCAATTGAGATCGTAGGGCATGTTGTATATGCTTTTTGAATAAAGTTTTTTTCATCCGGAGTAAAAAACATATTGTTTTTCGATTCAAAACTTTTAGCAACATCGGGCAGGATTTGATCAAAAGCCTTAATAATACTTTTTACATTCCAGACAAATATTCCTGCATTCCATAAAAATTCGCCACTCTCAACAAAACTTTTAGCTAACTCCAGATTTGGTTTTTCTGTAAATGTTTTTACTTTATAAAAGGCTTCATCCTTTTTTTCTTCATTTTTCTGAATATATCCGTATCCGGTATCAGGCCGGTTGGGCGTAATTCCTAAAGTAACCAACACATCTTTATCAGATGCAAATTCCATTGCTTTTATTACAGTATCAATGAACTTAATCTCATTTAAAATTAAGTGATCAGAAGGTGCTACTACCATAATAGCTTTTTCATCAATCTGAAGTATTTTATAAGCAGCATAAGCAACACAAGGGGCCGTATTTCTGGTCATTGGTTCCAGTAAAATCTGATCAGATTTAATATCAGGTATCTGGCTGCGGATAATACTTTCATAATCCTGATTAGCAACAATAAAAATATTTTCTTTAGGACACAACTGCACAAATCTTTCATATGTAGCCTGAAACAGGGACTTACCGGTATTTAACACATCCAGAAATTGTTTAGGGTATTTTTGTTTACTTAATGGCCAGAATCTGCTACCAACCCCACCTGCCATTATTATGGTATAGAAATGCTTATTCATTCTCAAATAGATCGTTTTAGTTCAGAACGTAAAGTTAAAGGGAATTAATTGATTATAAGAAAAATGCTTATCAAATTCTTAACGATTATCTTTGATTTGTTTTAAAATTGATAGATTAGGACAACATGGCATATAATAAATGGAATATTTATTGTAATGTTATTTGCTAAAGCTAAAATATGAAGCGGATTATATATATCATTTTTTTAATCTTGCCTTTTAGTTCTGTTTTCACAATTAATGCTCAGATTATAGCAACATTTTCAAATAATTCCGCATTTGATTATGGTGAAGAATTGACTTATAAATTAAGGTACAGCCTCTATTTTAATATTAATGTAGGCGAGGCAAAATTAACTGTTTCCAGTGAACCGAAAATTATCGGGAATAAAGCTCACTATCATTTGATTGGGGAAGGGAAAAGTTATAAATTCTATGATGCTTTTATGAAAATAAGAGATCGATATGAATCTTTTGTTAATACCTCAAATTTTTTGCCTTCAGCATCAATCAGGGTTTTGAATGAAGGAGGATATCATTTTGATGATTATACGGTTTATAATCACTATAAACTTCAAGCAAAAAACAAAAAAGGGCAGGTTCATAAAATGGGAATCAATTCACAGGATATATTATCCGGAATATACCTGGCCAGAACTTTGGATTATAGTAATGCAAAAAAAGGTGACTCTTTCATGATGAATGTATTTATCGATGATACAAATTATGTTCTGGGTATGCGATATTTAGGGAAAGAAACGATTAAAGGTAAGGATGGGAATACATATAAATGCCTTAAATTGTCACCAATATTAATTGTGGACCGTGTTTTCAAAACTCAGAATGCTATGATTCTATGGGTATCGGATGACAAAAATAAGATCCCGGTTAAGGTTTATTCAGCTATAAATGTTGGTGCCATCTATGTTGATTTATTTCAGTACAAAGGATTAAAAAACCCTTTCCAAGCCAAACTATGAGAATAGGATGTTTAAAGCTTTTAATATTAATTCTTTTTACAAATTGATTCTTATTTTTTTTGGTATTTTTTTTATTCCATTCCATTCATTTAACCAAATACCTCTATATAATTATAAGGCTTACCAGAGAGGGGAAATTTTGGAATATAATATTCATTATGGGATTATTAATGCTGGAAAAATAACAATGAAAGTAGACAATAATTATGTTGAACTTTATAACCAAAGGCTTCTTCAATTAAATACTAGTGGATTAACTTATGCAGGTTGGGACTTGTTTTTTAAAGTAAGGGATTATTATACCAGTTACATCGATACAAACACACTTTATCCGGTATATTCGATCCGGAACATTTTGGAGGGCAGTTATTTGAGTAAGGAATACGTAATTTACAAAAGAGATCAGGGTGTTGTTAATTGCAATAATATTGAATCAAAATCACCCTACGACATATTCGACATTTTATCAGCTTTTTACTATGCCAGGTGCTTTGATTTCAATAAAATACCTTTAAACGTTATGATCGGCTTTAATACATTTTTCGAAAAAGAATTATTTAAAGTTGGCATTACCTATGAAGGTAAAACTGTCGTAAAAACGAACCTTGGCACCTTTAACTGTATAATCATTCGTCCCTCACTTATTCAGGGCAGGGTTTTTAAAGGACAAAAAGATATGGTATTATATATATCCGATGATAAAAATCATATTCCAATAAGGGTAGAAACAGCAATATTTATTGGATATATACAAGCAGATCTTATTAAATTTGAGCAGCTTAAATATCCATTAACATCCCGGATAAGATAACATTTTTTGTCAAGATATTCTAATTTTTCATTAAATTTATAAAGGATAAAAGTGCTTATTTTTTTGATTAGACCCAACTCCAAATATGTTTTCCAGAACTACCATAGATAATATTTTTTCTGCTGCAAAAATTGAAGAAGTTGTAGGAGAATTTGTAAATCTCAGGAAAAGAGGTGCTAATTTTATAGGCCTATGCCCTTTCCATAATGAAAAGACACCTTCATTTTCGGTTTCACCAACGAAAGAACTTTATAAATGTTTCGGATGTGGAAGAGCAGGAAATGTTGTAGGGTTTTTAATGGAGCATGAAAAATATACCTATCCTGAGGCACTTAGATACCTGGCTAAGAAATATAACATTGAAATTGATGAAATTATATCCACTAAAGAGTCGGATGAAAATAAAGACGAAATTGCAAGTATTTTTATTGTTTTAGCATATGCCCAAAAATATTTTCATGAACATTTGTTAAATTCCGACGAAGGGCATGCAATTGGTATGTCATATTTTAAAAACAGGGGCTTCAACAGACAAACTATTGAAAAATTTCAGTTGGGATTTAGTCCTTCAGGATGGGATACTTTTTCTCAACATGCTTTACGTAAAGGATATAATGAGAAATACCTGATAGCTGCAGGACTTTCTATAAAAACAGATGAAGGGAAGCTGATTGATCGATTCCATGAGAGAGTTATGTTTCCGATTTTTTCTGCATCAGGGCGTACAGTTGGTTTTGGAGCCAGAATTTTAAGTTCTAATCCCAAGGAGGCAAAATATATTAATTCTCCGGAAACTAAAGTATTTAACAAAGGTCATCTTTTATATGGTCTTGATATTGCTAAAGAATCAATCAGGAAATCAAATCGTTGTTTTCTTGTTGAGGGTTATACGGATGTTATTTCCATGCACCAATCTGGAATTGAAAACGTTGTTGCATCTCTGGGCACCAGTTTAACCGAAAATCAAACAAAACTTATTAAACGACATTCCGGCAATCTTTCATTTATCTTTGATGGCGATGAAGCAGGTTTAAAAGCTTCAATCAGAGGTATCGACATTGCTTTAAAAGATGAATTGAACCTTCAGGTAATTGTATTGCCTGATACTGAGGATCCTGATTCTTTTTGCAAAAAAAACACACCCCCTGATGTACTTGACTATTTTAACAAACAATCAGAAGATTTTATTTTTTTTAAATCCAAACTACTTTTAAAAGGTAACGAAAACGATCCTATTCAACGGGCACAAGCAATTAATAGTATTATCCTGTCGATTTCATATATTAATAACCGGATAAGCCGGTCGATGTATATCAATGAACTTAGTAATAAATTTAATATTCCTGAGGATATTCTTCATTCAGAGGTTAACAGGGTTCTTATAAATAAATTTCAGTCTAAAGTTAATACATCAACTGATATTGCAGAGAAAGTAAAAAAACCGGTAAAAGCCCAATATACCTTAAAGATTCCCGTAGAACAGGAAAGAGAAATCGTCAAACTTCTGATAACAAAAGGTAATGAAATATATTACGATGACATTACTGTAGCAGAATATCTTATTACCCGAATTGGTGATTCAGAATGGGATGATCAGAATCTTAAGGAAGTTTACAATTATTTTTACAGGTTCTATTTTGAAAATAAAACCTCACCTGATCCTAAAGTATTTATACGCCACGAAGATATCCGATTCCAACAAATTGTTATTGAATTTATTGATATTGATGAACTCGCTGTTAGCAAAAATTGGCAAACCCACGATGTAGATGTTCCAATAAGAGATATAAAGCGTGATGTAGATTCAGCATGTTATCATTTTGAGCTTAGAAAATTACAAAATATGAGATCCATTAATCGAAAGCTTCTAAAGGAACAAAACCTTTCTAATGAAAAAATGGACGAAATAATTGAAATGGATAAATACATTTCTGAAAAAATATCAGAAATATCCAAAGGGAATATTACATATATCTAAAAAAGGGGAAGAATCTTCATTCTTCCCCTTTATTTCAGGGCTTTTATACCCTTTAGTCTTTCCTGGTTTCTACCTTAATAAGCTTACCGATCCTGAATATTTATAGTCTATCCCATCCAACCCCTTCACCTTTACAACATAAATATAAACATCCATCGGTGCTGGTACGGTCGACCCTAAATACGTTCCCGGCCATCCATGGGTCTCATAATCATTCGATTCATACATCAACTGGCCCCACCTGTCAAATATCCTGATCTCAAAACTCTGGATACCCTTCGGTACTACCCTGAATACATTATTCTCTACCGGACCTGTATTATCAGGGGTAAATGCATTCGGGATATATACTGATACATCCTCGAGTATTACTACCTCCCGGAAAGTGGTATCTGCACAGCCAAACTCATTCGATGCGATTAACCTTACATTGTAATGTCCCGTATCACTGTATTTGTAGGTCGGATTCTTTACCTTCGATGTCCCTCCCCCTGGATTATATTGTTCCCAGTCTGCAAAGTTCCATGCATATTCTATCAGTGGTGTCTCATTCGTTGTCATGTTCTGGAAGGCTATCGTCGGTACCGATAATAATGCCAGCGACGGCTTCGGTATAAAGTTAGCCGTCGGTACCACATAGGACTCTATATAGTCTGGCTTGGTTATCTCCTTCTCACAGCCTGCATCACTGGTTACCTTTAACTTTACTGTATATTTCCCGGGACGTTGGTATATATGAAGTGGATCCGGGTCTCCCGACATGTTCCCATCACCAAATGTCCATTCCCATATTGAGATTGTTCCCGGATTTATTGTGCTCAAATCACTGAATTGTACCGATAATGGTGTACATCCTGCCAACGGATTCCCTGAAAAGTCTGGTACGGGCATCGCACTCATCATTACTTTGATCGAATCATGTGCTGCCGGACATAAATTATCATTCTGCGTGGCCTTGATATACAACCAGAAGTACAACCTTGATAAATCTCCCATCCCAGGATTATATCCTATTTTTGTTGAGTCTGTTGAACCCATGATTGTCCCGTCGGACTGCGATCCCTGCCACCATAATAATTTATCTGCATGGTTATACGTGGCCTTGATCGAGTATGGGTTCCCAAAACATAACTTATTTCCCGTCGGGTCGATTACTACTACCGGCTCCGGCCTTACTGTTACTGTCAAATCCGACTTGCTCTTACATTGATGTGCATCTGTATAGGAATATCTTAACGAATAATCTGTCTGTGCATCTGCTCCTATACCTGTATTAAAATTCGTCCCTGTGATCCCGGGGCCTGTCCATATACCCCCTGCTCCTGTTGGCTGTCCGTTCAACTGGATCATCCCTTCTGTCCTGCAGAACAACTTCCTCCCGCTTTGGGTGGCTGCTGTTACTACCGGTAAATCCCATACCGTATACTTTACCTTATCTGATACCGTACATATTACATTCGTATAGGTATATGTCAAATCTTGTACCCCTGCCTGGGCCAACGACGGGTAAAATATATTCCCTGCTATTCCTTTCCCTGTCCATATCCCTCCTGCCGGATCGCCCGTTAACGTAATCGAATTCGCATCTACACAAAATTCCTTCGGATTCCCTGCATCTACTACAGGGGTCTTATAAACCGTGATCTTTACCGTATCTTCATTCTCGCATGTATTATTATCCGTATAATGATAGATGGCTGAATAGGTGCCTCCGTTGATGATTCCTACTGCATCCGGATTAAACTTCCAGTTTGGATAACTCCCCTCAACTCCTATTCCACGCCATGTCCCCGGTGGTAATAAGGGTGCCCCTGTTAACGATATCTTCGCTCCTGTACATATCGAATCGTCTTTCCCTGCATATGGCTTCGGTAATGCAAAGATCGTTACATAACTCGAATCCTTATTGTAACATAATGTTGCTGGATCGGTATATTCAAATTTTACCTTCCAGCCCGGTGGTGTGCTCACTCCTGATGCTATCGGGTTAAATTTGTCCCCATATACCAAACCAGGGCTCGGACTGCTCCATTTACCTGTGTTGTTGGCGGAACCATTTACTGTTACAAAATTATTCAGGCTGATAACTGCCCCGTTTACACATCGCTTATCTATAGCGCTGATCTTTATTACCGGTAACGGGTTTACTCGTACCCGAACCATCGTCGAGTCCTTGCACGTTACTCCACTTTTGGTCTCTTGTACCTTTAACCAATAATCTGTCGTGGCTATGGGCTTCACCTTTAACGTCCTTGCTCCTCCTATCAGCTTCGTCCCATCATACCAAAAATATTGTGCATTCCCTCCTCCCGTTACACTGGCTGCCAGCTGGGCTTCGTCCCCGTAACATATCACTACTCCCATTACGGAGGCTACCACTTCCGGATTCTTTATCAATTTTATCGTATCTGAACCTATACACCCTATCGTGTCTACTACTGTACACATATACAGGCTCGTATCACTCGTTGTCAGCATCGTATCATTGTCTACTACATTGTTCGTCTTCAAATCTGTCCAGGTTATGCTCCGTAATCCGGATTGATCTATGGTATACTTTACCTTCATATCCGCCTGACCGTAACTGCATATGCTTACATCCGGCCCTAAACTTACTACCGGCTGCTTATGCATGTTTATATGTATCGTATCTGTGGCTATACAGCCCATCGTATCGGAGGCCCGTGACCAGATTACTGTATCCCGCGTTACCGTTAAGGTTTTTGACATGCCCGTATCTGATGAATATATCGTGCTGTCGGAACCCCATACCATTGTTATCGCTCCCTGATTGTGTTCTACATCCGATACCAACGTTATGCTTGCTCCGTAACATAAATTCGTGTCCCTCGGCAAATCATTGGTGATGAATGTATCTACCTCTATCGTGTCGAAATAACTCTTGCTGCAGCCGCTCGCTGTCATCGTCATCGTATATGGGTATTGTCCCGGTTTTGTGAATTTATGCCATACTAAGGACCCTACTTTCGGATTGAATACAAAATTATCCCCCTGCCATAAATAACTCGGCCCTGATCCCAGTACTCTTTGTGCCAGAAACCAAAATACCCCGCACCCTGAGTCTGTAACGATCAGGTTTGCCTGGGGATTCGGCTTTACCGTTATCTGGTATGCCTGCGTAAACGAGGCCCGGATGGGACATGCATT
>Ga0182027_10015123_pt1 | contig 10643 bp, 4 predicted proteins | sample 712E1DmetaG_FD_121300 | JGI IMG/M metagenome (GOLD analysis project Ga0182027, IMG submission 121300) | Permafrost microbial communities from Stordalen Mire, Sweden - 712E1D metaG (Illumina Assembly) | ecosystem: Environmental > Terrestrial > Soil > Wetlands > Permafrost | place: Sweden... | reverse complement strand
TCCGCGAGTTGGAGTTCCGGCACGCGCTCGAAGTGCCGGCGATTCCGGGTCAACAGCACCGCGTTGTGTACCAGCACGATTCCGGCTATGAGGCTGTCCGCCATGCCGATGGAAGCGCCCGAGCGGTCCAGCGACCTTCGCACCTCGGCCGCTTTGCCGGCAGCTTCGTCGTCCAACTCCAGGGCCGGCACCGCGGTAAGCAGTTGGCGAATGGAATTCTCCTGGCGTGGGTTGCGCACACCGGAAAGCAGCTCGAAGCGGCTATGAGGCTGTCCGCCACCGCGCTTCCGAAGTCTGCCGCAGCCGCCGCGCTTCGTCAGGCGGCAGTCTGCCGCGCAGACGCAGCGCCCGCTTTTGGGATCGCTCCTGTTCGGTACTGCCCGCGACGTAGACTTCCAGAGCCTCAGCTATCACCGAGGAGAAGCCCTTCTCACCCTTGCGCGCGGCGAGTTCCAGGAGTCTGGCGCGGTGCTCGGGCTTGAGTTCACGGTCCTCACGATTCGACTATATATGCACGTGCATGTAGACCTGGTGCGTCTGGCCATAAATGCGTCTGTCCCCTTTTGCTTACAATCGATAGTGATGCGGATTACGATTGAACGCCAACCCCTGGAGCAGATTGAAGCCGGAGCACTGATTGTGCTGGTTTTCGAAGGCCGGAAGGAAGCGCGCTTCGGCGCCGGCGATCTTGTCGACGCCGGCGAGGTGGCCGGGAAGTCACTGGAAATGACGCTGGTGCACCGGCCGCCGGGGGTGGCGGCCTCGCGCGTGCTGCTGGCTGGGGCGGGGAAGCTGGAGAAGTTCGATGCGGCCGAGCTGCGCCGGGTGGCCGGCGCGGCGGTGCGGCATCTGAAGGCGAAATCGGTGAAGACCATCGCCTTGGCGCTCGATCCGGAACATGCGGACGGCGAGTATGCCGCGGCCGCCGTGGAGGGGGCGATTCTGGGCGAGTTCGAACCGGACCGCTACAAGACCGACGACGACAAGAAATCCGTGGAAGGGTTCGCGGTGGCGGCGGCTGGCGGCGGGGTGGAACTCGACGACGCCGTCGCCCGCGGGCGCATTTTGGCGGAAGCGCAGAACTTCACGCGCGGCCTGGTGAACGAGCCGGCCAACCGGCTGACGCCGGCGAAAGTGGCCGAGGCCGCGCAAAAAATGGCCTCCGAATACCAGTTGGAATGCGAAGTCCTGGAGCGCGAGCAGATGGAGAAGCTGGGCATGGGCGCCCTGCTCGGCGTGGCGCAGGGAAGCGCGGAGCCTCCGGCGTTGATCGTGATCCGTTACCGGCCGGCGCAGCCGGAGTCCAAGGCGCACCTCGGCCTGGTGGGCAAGGGCGTCACTTTCGATACCGGGGGCATCTCCATCAAGCCCGCCGACGGCATGGAAAAGATGAAATACGACATGGCCGGCGGCGCGGCCGCGATCGGCGCCATGCGGGCCATCGCGCAATTGCAGCCCGCCGTTGCGGTGACCGCGTTCATTCCGTGCGTGGAGAACATGCCGGGCAGCCGCGCGCAGCGGCCCGGCGACATTGTCACGACCATGTCGGGCAAGACCATCGAAGTGATCAATACCGACGCCGAAGGCCGGCTGATCCTGGCGGACGCTCTCACCTACGCGCGCCAGCAGGGATGCACTCACCTGGTGGACGCGGCCACTTTGACGGGAGCGATTGTGGTGGCGCTGGGGCACCTGAACGTGGGGTTGTTCGCCAACGACGAAGCCATGCGCGACCGCGTGCTCGGGGCGGCCAAAGCGGAGGGCGAACGCATGTGGCCGATGCCGCTCGAAGACGATTACAAGGAATACCTGAAGAGCGCCTTCGCGGACCTGGCCAACGTCGGCGGGCGGTGGGGCGGCGCGATCACGGCCGCCATATTCCTGAAGGAATTCGTTGGGGACACGCCATGGGTGCACCTGGACATCGCGGGCACGGCCTGGCTCGAGGAAAGCAAGCCGTTCCAGGCGAAGGGGCCTTCGGGAACACCGGTGCGGACGCTGGTGCGCCTGGCCACGGAGTGGAGAGAAACATGATCAAGACGGCCATTCTCGGCACGATTATCCTGTTATTGGCGCCCGGACCAGGCGCCGCGCAGACCGGCGCCAAGTCTCCGCAGTCCTCGAAAACGCTGGCCGATTACAGCGCCGCCATGGAAAATCTCGCGGAGTCGGCCAGCCCGGCCGTGGTCCAGATCCTGGTGCAGACGTTGGCGCCCGTGGGGAAAGATGAATCGCGCGCCGCGGGGTTCGTCTCGGAGCAGGAAGCCACGGGGTCGGGCGTGATTGTGGACCCGAACGGGTATATCGTCACGAACGCTCATGTAGTTCGGAATGCCCGCCGCATCGACGTCAAGATTCTTCGCAGCGACGAGAAGGGAGAGGAGCCGCACGGACACCTGATGCCCGGGAAACTGATCGGACTGGACCGGCAAGTGGACATCGCGGTGGTGAAGATCGAGGCGCAGAATCTCCCGGCGCTTTCCTTCGCCGACTCGGACAAGCTGCGGCAGGGGCAGTTGGTGCTGGCCCTGGGCAGCCCGCTCGGATTGCAGAACTCCCTCACGCATGGCGTGTTGAGCGCGACCCTGCGGCAACTCGATCCGGAAAGTCCGATGGTGTATATCCAGACGGACGCTCCCATCAATCCCGGGAATAGTGGGGGACCCTTGCTGGATATCGAGGGGCGAGTGGCGGGGATCAACACCATGATCTTCTCGCAATCCGGCGGCAACGAAGGGCTCGGGTTCGCCATTCCCGCGAATCTGGCCAAGGACGTGTATCAAAGGCTGCGCAAGGACGGGCGGGTGCGGCGGGGCGCCATCGGAGTGATTCCCGAGACGATCACGCCGACGCTGGCAGCGGCCCTGGGACTGGACAGGGATTCGGGCGTCGTCCTTTCGGACGTGGCGCCGGATAGCGCCGCGGAGGCCGCGCAACTGGAGCCGGGAGACGTGGTGCTCTCTATCGACGGCAAGCCGATGCGGGAGGCGCGGGACCTGGTTCTGGCGGTGTTCCAGCGGGCGCCCGGAGACCAGTTGACGATGGAGATCGAGCGCGGTAAAGAGCGGATGTCCAAGACGGTTGCCGTTGTGGAGCGGAAGAACCAGCCCAGCCAACTGGAGGACCTGGTCAACTACGAGGCCGCGCTGGTTCGCCAGTTGGGGATTCTGGCGATGACGGTGGACGAGAAGGTGACTGCCATTCTGCCGGATCTGAGGCGTCTTTCGGGCGTGGCGGTGGCGGCGGTTCCGGCGGAATACGCCGGCCTGAATCCGGGTCTGCAGGCGGGCGATGTGATCTACGAGTTGAACAACCGGCGTGTCGCGTCGCTCGACGAGCTGCGGGCGGCGCTCAAGGAAAAGAAGTCCGGCGACGCCATCGCGCTCCTGGTGGAACGCTTCGGGCAATTGATCTACGTGACGGCGGCGCTGGAATAACGTAGCGGCGGGCCCAGGGGGCACCCCCTCGCCCCGGCCGGCGTAACCAGCCTAGAACGTGAGTTTGGCTGCCAACTGGATGTAACGCTGGCCGCCGCCGGTGCCGTTAATCACACCGCTGCCACTGCCGAGGACGCTCGTAATCACGCCGAAGTTGGCGTTGTTCGAGGTGCAACAGGTGGTATTCGGATTGCTGAAGTTCGGCGTGTTGGTGACGGAGAAAGACTCCAAGCGAAGCTGCATGCCGATCCGCTCGTTGAACCGAATCTCCTTCGAGAGCGTGAGGTCCAGGCCGAAGAAACCCGGTCCAGAGAACTCGTTCCGGCCCACATTGCCGAATTGCGGACCGCTCGGACATGCCGCTGTGACGGCCGTGCAGGGTGCCGCAAATGCAGTAGGATCCAACCACGGGTTGCCGACGTTGATTCCATGCAACACACTGTACGGGCCGACCAGGTTGGGATTGTCAGTGTTATTGCCCGGAGCCGCCAGCGACGTATTGCTATAGGTAATGGTGAACGGCAGCCCCGACATCATGGTGAGGATGCCCGAGAGCTTCCATCCGCCGACCACCTGCTTGACCGGTCCCGAGTTCAGCCAGTGCTTTCCCTGCCCGAACGGAAGCTCATAAACATAGCTCTGCACGAAGCTGAATGTGCGGTCCTGGTCGTTGCGGGCCCAGTTGCGATGGAAATTGATCGAGTAATCGAGGCTGTTGACAAGGGATTCGGCGGTCATGAAGCCCATTCCCTTGCCATAGGTGAAGGACGTGGTGATGGAAAGGCCGCTGCTGAAGCGGCGGTCCAGTTTCGCCTGCAGCGCGTTGTACATCGCGGAGAAACCTTGCCAGTACTGGGTGATGCTTCCCGTGCGCGGATAATAGGGCTGGCCCTTGGTGCCGAGGCCGATGACGTTAGCCGCGTTGATGTTGGGACTGGCCGGCGAGCGCACGCCATGGTTGCCTACATAGGCGACATCCAAAGTGAAGTGCTGCGGCAGCGTCCGCTGTACGGAGAAGTTCCACGCTTCCACGTAGGGGTTCTTGTAGTCCAGCGGAATGGTTTCCCAATTGGAGCCGAGGGTGTTGCTGGCATCGAGGATTCCGTTGGACGGTATGGCCACCGGCGCGGGCACCGGGATGCCGGTTGCGAAGGTGGCTGGCTGACCATTGGGAAGCACCGCCGGGCCGTAGCCCTTGCCCACCGCGGCGAGACCCACGTTTCCCTTCACGGGGTAGTTGTCCCAGGCATACTTGTTGTCCGGGAAGGGCGTGTAGCTGATGCCGAAGCCGGTGCGGATGACGGTCTTATCCGTCAAGCGATAGGCGAGTCCCAAACGTGGCGCGAAGTAACCCTTGTGGTTCTGCAAGCCCAGATTCATGGGATTGCCTCCCACGCCCGCAATGACGAAGGTATCGGCGGAAGGATTGAAGTTGGAGAACTCGCCGGGGAAAGCCGGGGTTCCCGGCGGATACATCTCCCAGCGCAGACCAATATCAACCGTCAGCTTGCTGTTGACCTGCCACTTGTCGCCGGCATACCAGAAGAACTGCCAGGCCCGGAAAGTCGGGAAGAGAATACTGAAGTCGCGGCCACTGCCCGTAGTCGGCAGGTCGAGCAGCAGGCTGCCCATGGTATTGGCCCAACCCGTGGAGGCGTCGGCTGGATTTCCGGTCTGGGCGGTCCCAAAGGCAAACAGGCCCCGCGCACTATAGGTTTGCGTCTGCAGCAAGTCGTCGCGCAGGCGGCGCATGTCGAAACCGAACTTGAAGGTGTGGTTGCCGGCGATCTTGGTCCAGTTGTTCACGAAGTCGATGTTGGCTTCCGCCCGGACCCAAGGCAAGCTCGCGGAGTAACCGACCATGGGGTTGCTGAATGGACCGTTGACTCCTACCATGCCGCTGGTGAACTGGCTGATGTTGATCCCCGGAATCCCGATGTTCGTGGCGGCGTTGGTGCCATAGTCGCTCTGTTGGGCCACGTTGTGGTAGTGCGCCACTCCAAAACGCGTTTCCATCAGGAGGGTGGGAGTGAAGACGTGGTCCCAATTGACGCCCGTGCTATATGTCTTCTGGATGCCGGTGCCCATGAAGGCGGTGCCGGGTCCGGGGCCGCCGGCCAATCCGAATATCGGAGCCTGGTAGACCACCGGGCGCTGGAAGCTGAAGCGGCCGCTGATGCGGTCCTTATCGCTCATGCTGTAGTCGATTTTGCTGTCCGTGTATTGGGTGTCCTTGGTGAAGGGCAGCAGGTTGGTGAAGTTATTGGAGGGCGCCGAGGCCTTGAACGACAGATCCGGTTGGGGTACGAGCGCCAGGATTTTCAGCGATATCGGATCGATGCGCGACGTGGGTATGATGTTGCCCGGAAATGGCGTCCGTCCGGTTCCCGTGCCGTCCTGAAGGCCGGTGGACGGATCGTAGACTACGGTGGTCCCTTCGCTCAAGTTGCCTGTGCGCGACAGAGCCGAAGGCACGGTCACCAGTTGCGTGGCCGCCTCATGATCGGAGGTCTTGAGGTAGTCCGCGAAGAAGAAGAGCTTGTTCTTCTTGATGGGCCCGCCAATGGTGCCGCCCCAATAGTTGTAGGCCTGATGGCCCACCGACGGAGCGAAGAAACTGCGTGCGTCGAAAGCACTGTTCTGGAGGTACTCATACGCCGAGCCGTGGAATTGGTTGGTGCCCGACTTGAGGATCACGTTCGTGACCGCGCCAGAGGCGCGGCCCAATTCGGCGTCGTGATTGCTGGTGGAAACGTCCACCGTCTGGATGGCTTCAATGGGAGGAATCAAGACTTGCAACAGGCCGGTGCGCTCGTTATCGTCGATGCCCTCGATCTGATAATTATTGGCCATACGGCTCTGGCCGTTGACTTCGGTTTGCAGCGAGTCCGAAGCGTTGAAAAACTGCGAGTGCTGGAAACTCGCTTTGACCGTGCCAGGGACCAGGTTCAGCAGCGATTGATAATTGCGGTTGGTGCTAAGCGGCAACTCCGCGACCACCACCGTCTCCAGTTTGCGGCCCGTGTCGGCGCGCTCCGTTTGCAGAGCGGGCGGGGCGCCGGTGATCTCGATGGTCTCGGTAACCTCACCCGGCTGAAGCTGCACATCCACGCGCTGGGCGCTGTTGACCTGCAGCGCGATATCCTTGCGGGTTTCCTTCTTGAAGCCGGCCGCCTCAACGTTCACCGTGTATTGGCCCGGGGGAAGACTGGGAAACGTGTAGTTCCCGCTTTCGTTGGTCTGACCGGAGCGGCTGACCCCGGTGTTGACTTCGGTGATGGTCACTTTGGCGTTGGCGAGAATCCCGCCGGTGATGTCCGTTACGGTGCCAAGCAGCGTGGCGCTAACGGTTTGGGAATAGGCCAGACCGGCGCACAACAGCGCCAGCAGGAAGAGGACCAACAAGGTTTGGAAACGTGGCATAACGCAAATACCCCTTTCGACACAAAGAAGCCAGAAACATGACGCATGCGAGACTGTCGAAGGCTCGGTGCCTACAATTATACTCCGCAGCACCCAGTGCTGGTGAAAGCGATTGTTGGCCGTCCGATGGAGTCGAACGGTCCAATTGACACCGTTCAATGCTCACACTATATTAGGCGCGCGCGGGAGTACCCGGAAGTTTCATCAGGTTAATTTTAACCATAGGAAACCACTGGGGAGTGAAGTTAAAACCTACTCTTCCATGACCTCTATGGCGTTGATGAGCGCATAATTAACAACCGGCACAAATGTGAGATCGATCTTTCCCAGCGGCGAAGCCGGCACATGGCGAAAGACCCGAACGACCGCGCGGTTGGCAACGCCGCCCGCCTCCTTCAAAATGTCGAAACCCTTGAGCAGCGTAGTCCCGTTGGAATAGACATCGAAAACACGGCTCCCCACTCCGACTTTGGAATTGGGTGGTGTAAACCAGTTCTCGGAGAAGTGCAGGATCACGGTGTAGACTCCGCCTTCCACCACCGGAATCGAATAACTGAAATGTCCGACTCTTCTCCACTGGTACAACCCGGCGTCCGGAGTACCGTCGATGGATGACACGCGGGTGCTGATCCGCCCGCCGGCGGCCCACTGATCCGGCAGCCAGACCTGCCCGGCGTGATCGCGGAAGACACGATCCCCCGCGGTGATGCGAATCGGGCGCATCTTGCCCCGGATACCCGGCAGGATCTCGATGGCGTTCAGAAAACCGGGCTCGGCAGCTTGGAACGCCAGGTGCAGGAAACCGTCTTTGGCCGGGGAGATGTCCTTGAGAATCTTCGCCGTAGCTGTATTAATTCCACCGGCATCGGAGGCCACGTCGACACCCGAAGCCGGTTGCCCGTTGATTGCAACGCTGACGCTACGCAGCGCGTCGGCGGCGACGCCGGTCTCCGCGAAGTACAGGTGGAGCTCATATATGCCGGGATGGAGCGGGATGGTGTAAACAAACTGCCCTTCCCGGCCGTTTTGAAACAGATCCGGATCGGGCGTGCGCTGAATCTGTATGGCAGGCCGGCGAAAAGTCATGCCGCCGGCGAAATACCGGTCGGGTAGCCAAGCCCGTCCGGCCGTGTCGATGTAGGTCGCCGTCCTGTCTCCCGCGGCGATCCGAATCTCCTCGGGTTCCACCGGTAGCAGGGCGGGTGCTCGATCCAAAGGGCTTGGCGCCGTCCGAGCACCCATCAGCCGGGAGACCGCCTGGCGGTAGTGCGGGGCAGCCCAAGTGACGGCTAGCACGACGAGGACTAATGCGGCGAACCACTTCCAGTTGCCCAGTATCCATTTCACGAATACCAGCTTCGACTCGGGGGTTCCATGCCCATTTTCCGCCCCCGGCAATGGAGTCCCACCGTGCAGCGCGAACTGCGGGACGTACTGCCCGTTGGGAATGACAATCCGGATCTGGTGATCGGCTCCGGCGCCCGAGGCGTAGTACTCCTTAAGTCTTTTTCGAAGATGGTGAGTGTCTACGCGAACTACGGCATCTTGCTGCGGGTCGAATTGGGCATTCCGGCCGAGCACATCGAGAGCGATGCTGTACTCCGTGATCTCACTGGCCAGCCCATTGAGTTGCTTGTCGCACAAGTACCTGAGCAGGCGCGTAAGCTTCGGCGAGCGCCGGAATGCTTCCGACGACAGCACGGCCAACAGTTCGGCTCTGCACTGGTCATCACCGGGGACGCCCAAACCCAAGCCCATAGGGGATGTGGATGCCACGCTTGATGAATTTTACCACGCCGATCCGTGTGTGGCAGGGCTCGCAGCCGCGAACGCGGTCCAGGTTGCCGCGGTGGACCTCCGGGGCCCTGGCAGCCAGCATGGTAAACTTACAGTAGACCGCCGAAGATCGGAGCCAGTGGCCGATCTGAAGGCCGATCAGCCTCCCGTACGCGGGCGAGGGCAAGCTAAAGCATGCCCTACCTTCCGATCGACGTGATTCATGAAAAGTAGCAGCAGCGACATTCGCAACATCGCCATTATCGCCCACGTGGACCATGGCAAGACCACGCTGGTGGACGCCATGCTCAACCAGAGCGGCATCTTCGGCCAGCACGAAGAGCACGTGGAACGGGTGATGGACTCAAACGAGCTGGAACGCGAGCGCGGCATCACCATCCTCGCCAAGATCACCGGTATCCGTTACCATGGCGTCAAGATCAACATCGTCGACACGCCAGGCCACAGCGATTTCGGGGGTGAAGTGGAGCGCGCGCTCAAGATGGTGGACGGCGTCATGCTGCTGGTGGACGCCAGCGAAGGCCCGCTGCCGCAGACGCGCTACGTGCTGGTGAAGGCGCTCGAGGCCAAGCTGCCTCCCATCGTGGTGATCAACAAGATCGATCGGCCCGACGCGCGGGTGCAGGAAGTCCTCAACGAGATCTACGACCTGTTCATCGACCTCGACGCCGAGGAAGACCAACTGGATTTCCCGGTGCTGTACACGGTCGCCAAAACCGGCGTGGCCAAGCGTTCGATGGACGACCCGTCGAACGATCTGCGTCCGCTGTTCGACGCCATCCTCAAGCACATTCCGGCGCCCGTGGGCGATCCGGAGGGCGTGCTGCAGATGCTGGTGGCCAACCTGGATTACAGCGACTACCTGGGCCGGCTGGCCATTGGCCGCGTTTTCAATGGCACGCTGCGATATGGCGACACGGTGGCCATCGCCAAACGGGACGGGTCGCTTCACAACACGCGCATCACCAAGCTGTACTCCTTCGAAGGGTTGAAGCGGGTGGACGAAACCGTGGGAGTCCCCGGCAACCTGCTGGCCATTGCGGGCGTGGAGGGCATCACCATCGGCGAGACCGTCACCAGCGCCGAAACGCCGGCGCCGCTGCCGCAGATCCAGATCGACGAGCCCACCATCGCCATGGCGTTCACCATCAACACCTCGCCTTTCTCCGGGCGCGAGGGCCAATGGGTGACCTCGCGCAACCTGCGCGAGCGGCTCGACAAGGAACTGCTCACCAACGTGTCCATTCGCGTCGAGGAGTTGGGACACGACACTTTCAAAGTGATGGGCCGCGGCGAGCTGCAGCTCGCCATTCTGATCGAAATGATGCGCCGGGAAGGCTTCGAGCTGATGGTGGGCAAGCCCGAGATTCTGACGCGCACCACCGGCGGTATCGTGCAGGAGCCGGTGGAGTTGCTGGTGATCGACTGCCCCGAGACCTTTCTCGGCGTGGTGATCGAGAAGCTGGGCGCGCGCAAGGGGAAGATGATCAAGATGGTGAACCACGGGTCCGGCCGCGTGCGCCTGGAGTTTCACGTGCCGTCCCGCGGCTTGATCGGGCTGCGCAGCGAAATGCTCACCGACACGCGCGGCACCGCCATCATGAACTCGCTGTTCCACGGCTACATCGAGTGGCAGGGCGAGATTCCCATGCGGTCCACCGGTTCGCTGGTGGCGGACCGGCCCGGCAGAGTCACCGGGCATGCCGTTTTCAACCTTCAGGAACGCGGCGAAATCTTCGTCACGCCCGGCACCGAAGTCTACGAAGGCATGATCGTGGGCGAGAACGCCAAAGAAGCCGATATCGACGTCAACATCGTCAGGGAAAAGAAGCTCACCAACATGCGCGCCTCCACCGCCGACGAAGCCATTCGCCTGGTGCCCCCGCGGATTCTGAACCTGGAACAAGCCATCGAGTTCATCCGCGACGGCGAATACGTGGAAGTGACGCCGCAATCCATCCGGCTGCGCAAAAAGGTGCTGAAGGC
>Ga0182027_10015122_pt1 | contig 10643 bp, 7 predicted proteins | sample 712E1DmetaG_FD_121300 | JGI IMG/M metagenome (GOLD analysis project Ga0182027, IMG submission 121300) | Permafrost microbial communities from Stordalen Mire, Sweden - 712E1D metaG (Illumina Assembly) | ecosystem: Environmental > Terrestrial > Soil > Wetlands > Permafrost | place: Sweden... | reverse complement strand
GACCGCATCTACTTCTACTACGCGCCCAAAATCCTGGGCGGCCTGCAGTCGCTGCCGGTCGCCGGCGGCATCGGCCGCCGCCGCCGCGTCGACGCCATCCGTCTGCGCGACCTCTCGCTGCACCTCATCACGCCCGACGAGTTCGCCGTCGAAGCCACGGTCGTGCGCGCCCAGCCCGACGCCCCACCCGACCCGCGCGCCTAGCCGGGCTGGAAATGGAGAGCGCGCCTTGCCGTCAAAATAACGGAGTAACGCGCGAACAAGATGAAAGCACGTAGGCGGTCCACGCCGCGCCACCGGTTGTCGCGCTGCTGTACGTGCTTCGGCGTAAGCGCCGCCACTTCCGGCCGGCGCAGGCCGCAGCCCAGCGGGACACCAGTCCGCTAGCGCGGGCGCCAGCAGCGGCGGATGAGCTTCGTCAGACCTGCAGACTGCGAAGATAGGGAACGCTGGCCTTCATCAAATCCAGGTCCATCTCCACGAAGTAGTTCTTTATTCCACCCGTCTTAGCGGCGGTAAAGATCTTCTTCCAATCGAGGCTGTCCTGTCCCACCGCAGCCATCTTCCTGGTCTTGGTGGACCAGCCCTGCACATGCATCGAAATGAAGCGGCCCGGGTACTTGGTGAAGTATTCGGCGGCGTCGTAGCCGTGTTGGATCTCCGAGACCTGGAACTGGAACTTGATGAGCTTCGGGTCAAATAGCTCGAGCATGATGTCGTACGTGCGTTTGCCGTTTACCGTCGAGACCTCGAAACCCTCATTGTGCAGGCCCGGCGTGATACCGGCTCTGGCCTCCTGTTGGCCTATCTTGCTGTATTCCTCGACGGCCCGCTTTACGTCATCCATGGTCGGCTTCTGCGGCCCTTCGAGACTCGGTACCAGCATCTGAGTCAAACCAACGTCTTTTGCCCATGCGATTCTGGCCGCCAGATTGTCCCGAAGTTCCTTGATGCCAAAATGCGAGCTCACGCATGTGACGCCATAGTCACCCAGAATCCGGCGGAGTTCGGCCCCTTTATACTTAGCCAGGCCGCCGAATCCATACTCCGCGTAACCCACTGGCGAGCATAACTCGATGGTTTTGAATCCCGCGGCCGCAAGCTGCTTGATCGTGCCGGGAAAGTCCTGGGCGATCAGCTTTTGCACGGGCCAGGTCTGACATCCAATGGGCAGGCCCAGAGGATTGGCCTTGAGCTCCAACGCGCACGCGGACAGCAGCGCGGCAGCAGCGCTATTGCCGAAAAAGTCTCGTCTCGAAATGGCAGGCATTCAACGCTCCTTAGAAATAAGTTCAACCAGTCCCAAGCGGCATTGCCTCGAAATTCGCAGACAACCCCGCCCCACGCGGATTCCCATTCGGGGATTCCCCAGCACAGTCAAGTATATCTACCGAGGAGCCATCCTTTGGCGTGCGGAGTGCAGTTTCGCCTGCGGGCGCAGTCTGCGGCTGCGCCAGGCGCCTCTTTCGCCCTGCCAGATTTTGGGCCAGTCCGCTCAGTCAGGGCCGCGCTTCGTTAAACCGGAAGCGATAGCACCCCAGTCGCGTCATCTTCACACTGCTCGTTTGTCCGCCGGGATTTGCGTGGCGGCCGTGCTCGCGCCTTCTGGCGACGTCCCATCGAATCGCGTGCCAGCCCGCGTGGGCGCGGGATTCGGCGGTATGATCTTCTGGTGCGGTATCGGATGGGTAGTAGCCGCTGCGCGGCCGCGCCGGAGTGCGCTGGCCGCGGTACGATTACGCGAGTGCGCGCGAGCATCCTGCCGTTCGTTCCGATTCAGGTCCGGCCTAAGCCCGAGGAGGGTTGAGATGCGGAAGCTGCTTCCGATCGTGCTTGCTGTTCCGCTATTCGGGCAGGAGGTTCAGGTTAACCTCCGCAGCCGGGTGGAGCTTTACAAAGGCAGCGGCGAGTGGCACGAAGTTCAGATCGGTCAGCGGCTCGAACCAAAGACGACCGCGATCGTCATTTGCGACGTCTGGGACAGGCACTGGTGTACGGGCGCCACCGAGCGCGTGGCCAAACTGGCGCCGGCCATCGACCGGCTGATCGACGTGGCCCGTGGACGCGGTATGCTCATCATCCACGCGCCCTCGGACACGATGGAGTTCTACAAAGACACACCGCAACGCATGGCGATGCTGGCGATTCCGGCCGCGACGGCTCCAGCGCCGCTCGGCCTGCCCAGCCCCGCTCTGCCTATCGATGATTCCGACGGTGGTTGCGACACACCGGACGACACGACTCATCAGGCCTGGTCCCGGCAGCACGCGGCCATACACATCGCCGCAGGCGACCTCATTTCGGACCAGGGAGCGGAGGTGTACAGCGCGCTCCGCGGACACGGCATTACGCACCTGCTAGTGACCGGAGTGCATACGAACATGTGCATCCTGAATCGCAGCTTCGCGATCAAGCAAATGACCGAGTGGGGCATTCGCTGCATTCTGGTACGAGATCTTACGGATGCCATGTACAACCCCCGGAAACCGCCCTATGTGAGCCATTCCGCGGGCACGGAACTGGTGATTCAGCACATCGAAAAGTATTGGTGCCCGACCGTCCTGTCCACGGATTTGATCCGCGCGCTGTCGAACTGAGCGCCGGCATAGGATCGCGGCGGAATGTCCTATTCCAGCCGAGCCTGGATTTGTGTCCTGGCCGGCCAGCGGAATCCTCGGATCCAGGCCAATGGAAGACTCCGAAGCCCGGCCCGGCCATCTCTTCCCGGAGCTATACTCTAGGTCGAACTGGGACAGGCAGCGGTCAGGTCAAGCGCTGCAGGCACCGCACCGAACCATGAGCGCGTGCGAGTGGCCGGTGGGTAGGAGCTCCGCCAGTTGACAAGGGCTGGTAATACCCGGGAATTCGCCTGTCAATCGAACAGGGCTGAATCGGCCGGGCCGCGCCATTTGTTCAGAAAGCGAATTGAGGGCAGACACACATGCGAATTCATAAATTAGCGATCCTGATTGCGTCTTCCGCTTGCGCGGCAACGCTTTGCGCCAGCGCCGAGGACTTCACGAAATTCGTAAATCCTATGATCGGAACCGGCGGCCACGGACACACCTATCCGGGAGCTACTGTCCCTTTCGGCATGGTCCAACTGAGCCCGGACACTTACAACGAGGGTTGGGACTGGTGCTCGGGCTACCACTACTCCGACAGCTCCATCATGGGTTTCAGTCACACGCACCTGAGCGGCACGGGCGTCGGCGACATGCTCGACGTGCTGGTAATGCCGGGTACCGGCCCGGCTCGCACCATCCCGGGCACGCGGGAGAAACCGGAGGAGGGGTATCGGTCCCGGTTCTCGCACGCGGAGGAAATCGCTCAGCCCGGCTATTACTCCGTTCTATTGCGGGATTATCGGATCCAGGCCGAGCTGACCGCCACGGCGCGCGCGGGCATCCACAAATACACGTTTCCGAAGAGCGACACCAGCCACTTCATCATCGACTTGGCGCATGCGATTCTGAACCACCCCGGAGAAGAGCCAGCGGTCCAAGCGGCGGAATTGAAGATCGTGAACAGCACCACGATTACCGGCGGCCGTCGCGTGGACCTGTGGGCCAGCGGGCGGCATATTTACTTCGCGATGAAATTTTCCAAACCGTTCCAGGCTTCCGAGATTGTCATCGGGAATGAGAAACAGCCCGCGGAGGTTCGGCATGCCAGCGGGAAACTTCTCAAGTGCGTGGTTCACTACCAGACCTCAGCCGGCGAAGTGATTTACGTGAAAGTAGGTATTTCGGGCGTCAGCGCCGAGGGAGCCTTGCGCAACCTGGACCAGGAAATTCCCGGCTGGGATTTTGCACGGGTGCGACAGCAGGCGCATGACGCCTGGCAGAAAGAACTCGCCAAGCTCAGCGTGGAAACCTCGGACCAGAAGCAAAGGCAGATTTTTTATACCGCGCTGTACCATACGATGCTGGCTCCGACGTTGTTCGACGACGTGGACAGCCAGTATCGCGGCATGGACCTGAAGATCCATCAGGCGCCCGCGGGACAGCATAACTACAGCACGTTCTCGCTGTGGGATACCTATCGCGCGCTCCATCCGCTCTATACACTGATGCATACCGAGCGCGTTCCCGAGCTGGTGAACTGCCTCATCCGCATGGCCGGAGAGAGCCCCGCCGGAATGCCGGTGTGGCCGTTGCAAGGCAGGGAAACCGGCTGCATGACCGGCTATCATTCTGCCGTTGTCATTGCTGAAGCGTGCGTGAAAGGCTTTCAGGGGATCGATTACGAGCGGATCTATCCGCTCATGAAGAAACGCGCGCTGGTGGACGATTACCGCGGCTTGGGCTACTTCCGCCAACTCGGCTATATTCCCAGTGACAAGGAGGCGGAGTCGGCCACCAAGACACTCGAATATAGCTATGACGATTGGGCCGTAGCTCAGGTGGCGCGCGCTTTGGGCAAGACGGATGACTACAAGCTCTTCCTGGCCCAGGCGGCGAATTACCGTAATCTCTGGGATCAGACGACGGGTTTCATTCGTCCCCGCCTCGACGACGGCGCCTGGGCCAGTCCGTTCGACCCCCGGCGCACGGGCGTTTCAAAGAACTGGCGCGATTTCACCGAGGCCAACTCCTGGCAGGCCACATGGGCCGCGCAACACGATCCGCAAAGCTATATCAACCTCCTGGGTGGACGCGCGGCCTTCATCGGGAAACTCGATGAGTTGTTCACTATGAGTTCGGATGTTCCCGGCGAACAGGTTGCCGACATGACCGGCATGGTCGGCCAGTATTCGCACGGCAACGAGCCGAGCCATCATATTGCCTACTTGTACGACTATGCCGGCGCCGCATACAAGACCCAGGAGCGGGTGCGGGATCTGCTTGACCGGCAGTATGGCAACACCCCGGACGACGGAGTGGCCGGCAACGAAGATTGTGGCCAGATGTCCGCCTGGTATGTGATCAGCGCCCTGGGCTTCTATGCCGTCGATCCCGCCAGCGGGAACTATGTTTTTGGCACTCCGCTGTTCGATCGGGCCACGGTGGACCTGGGTCAGGGACATTATCTGGTGGTACAGGCGAAACGCAAGTCGCCGGGAGACAAATACATTCAGTCGGTGACCTTCAACGGCAAGCCTTATGACAAGGTCTGGTTCCGTCACGCCGACGTGGCCCAGGGTGCCAAGATCGTCTTTCAAATGGGCAGTGAGCCGAATAAGGAGTTTGGCGCTAAAGAGAGTACGGCGCCGCCTTCAATGAGCAAGTAGGGTTCAGCGGTTGTTAGCGCGCTAATTTGTGATACCGGCGAGAAGGCAACTGCCGTGAGAAGTGCGGGCTGGTGGTTGTATTCAAAGCGATCGAGCCCTTGAGGAGTCCGCTCCCTCCGGTCACGGCTCGTAAGGCAGATTACTGGCTACCGGGAGCAGTGGCGGGAGGACGGGTTTTCAATTGGCCGGGGGCGTGTTCGCCGCCGACCTCGTATTCAAAGACCTCGACGCCGACGTTGACGACGAGCTTTCCGGCGCCGATGGGTTTGCCCTGGGTGGGGAAAAAGATCGCGCCGTCGGTGGACTCGGCGGGCTTGAGGCGGGTGGTGACGAAAGCGATGGCCGAGGCGGCGGCGGCGGCCTTCAGCCGCTGGCCGTACAACTCCGCCTGCGCGTTCCTGCGCCGGACCTCGTAGCCGTTGGTGCTGCGGAAGCGGCCCATGCCGTAGAGGCCCAGCTCGTAGGTCGAGATGAGCTTGATGACGTCATTGCGGGTGCCCTTTTCGAGGAACTCCTCCACCACAGCGGGCGCGGGGGTGGCGCGCACAACAGTTCCGTCGGCACGGATGAAGCGGAAATCCTCTCCCTTGACCGTGCGGCCGGAGGGCGAGCCGTTGGAGACGGCGACCTGCAGGACGGCGTACTCGCGGATCTCGACGGGCAACTCGGCGAACATGATGGTGACGCCCGAGCGGGTCAGGGTCTGGTAGTGGAGTCCGCCGGCTTCGAACTCGATGGACTGAGCGCTCAGCCCCGCCGCCACGCAAACGAGCGCGCACAGCCCGCACCACCACGGGCCGCGGGTTACTCGGGGCAAGCGTTCCATAACCTCATGATAAACTGGACGGTGGGAATCGGCCTTTTGTAACTTCTCCGTCGAAGCCTCCACCATCTTAATTTTTCTTAAAGGCATTTCATTGCATGAACCAGCTAGGAGTTTATCGAAGCCAGTACGGGTTGGAAGATCTGGGGATCCGGGCGGCCACGGTGCACTGGAACCCGGGCACCGCGATGCTTGTGGAACGCGCCATCCAGAACAGGGAAGGGATGCTCGCGGGCCGCGGCGCACTGGTCGTGCGCACGGGCCAGTTCACGGGGCGTTCGCCGCGCGATAAATTCATCGTGCGCGAGCCGGCGACCGAGTCGACGGTGGCCTGGGGCAGCGTCAACCAGCCGATGACGCCCGAGCATTTCGAGGGCATCTGGAGCCGCCTGCTGGCGCATCTCGAGGGCCAGGAGATTCTGGTGGAGGACCTGATCGCGGGCGCCGACCGGATCCACAAAATGCCGATCCGCGTGGTGGTCCAGCGGGCCTGGCACGCGCTGTTCGCGCGCCAGTTGTTCATCCGTCCGCGCGAGGCCCAACTGGCCGATCACAAACCGGAGTTCACGCTCGTGTTCGCGCCGGACTTCCAGTGCGATCCGGAGCGCGACGGCACGCGCTCGGCGACCTGCATCGTCATCAATTTCGAGCGCCGGCTGGTGCTGATCGTGGGCACGAGCTACGCGGGCGAGATGAAGAAGTCGGTCTTCACGCTGCTGAATTATCTGCTGCCTCCAAAAAACATATTGCCGATGCATTGTTCGGCCAACGTCGGCGATCACATGCGAGTGGCGCTGTTTTTCGGACTCTCGGGCACGGGCAAAACGACGCTCTCGGCCGACCGGCACCGGCGCCTGGTGGGCGACGACGAGCACGGCTGGTGCGACCGCGGCGTGTTCAACTTCGAGGGCGGCTGCTACGCCAAGTGCATCCGGCTGTCGCGCGCCGCCGAGCCGCAGATTTACAACGCCATCCGTTACGGGGTGGTGCTGGAGAACGTGGTGCTGAACGTGGGCACGCGGCACCTCGATTTCGACTCCGAGGAGTACACCGAAAACACGCGCGCGGCGTATCGCATTCACTTCATCGACAACGCCCTGATCCCCGGCGTATGCGGTCATCCGGACGACGTCGTGTTTCTAACCGCCGATGCTTTCGGCGTGCTGCCGCCGCTGTCGAAACTGACGCCCGACCAGGCCATGTACCACTTCCTCAGCGGCTACACGGCCAAGGTCGCGGGCACCGAGCGCGGCCTGGGACCGGAGCCGCAGGCGGTCTTCAGTTCGTGCTTCGGCGAGCCGTTCATGCCGCGCCACCCGGTGGAATACGCGCGCCTGTTGGGCGACAAACTGCGCCAGCACGGCTCCGACGTGTGGCTGGTGAACACGGGCTGGAGCGGCGGGCCGGCCGGCACCGGACCGCGCATGAGCCTGGCCTACACGCGAGCCATGGTGAACGCGGCCATCGAAGGCGAACTGGCCGATGTGCCGGTGAAGCCGCACCCGGTGTTCCGGGTACTGGTGCCGGAGTTCTGTCCGGGCGTGCCGCAGCAGATTCTGGACGCGCGCGCGGCGTGGCCCGACCACGAAGCCTATGACCGCTCGGCGCACGAACTGGCGGTGCGTTTTCGCGACAACTTCACGCGGAAATTCGAGGGACTGAGCGCCGACATCGCCGCCGCCGGGCCGGCCGTGGATTAGGCGGCGAGCGGCGCGGCGCGCCAAACGCGGGTTCCATTTGAACTAAACTCACTGGTCGGAAGCTCTTTTCGGCCGGTGCCGGGCCTGGTCTTCAAAACCAGCGGATCCCCTTTCAGGCGGATCGGTGGGTTCGACCCCCACGAGCTTCCGCCAGATTGGCCGATTGATCGAACCAGTGGCCCCGTTCACTTTGCGGGCGTGGCACGGGGCATCGCCTCAACGGGAACGACGCCGGAAGATCGGTTGGCCCGAGTCCGCACTCTCCGGCGCAGCGCGAAGCCGTCGGGTTTCCTCATTACGCCGCGCCACTCCGGCCAGCAGCGCGTTGCGGATTGCGGCAATCTGAAGGAAGCATGGCAGAGCGTAGTAATCCACAGCGGCTGATCGTCGCCATCACCGGCGCATCGGGCGCGATCTACGGGATCCGCCTTCTGGAAACGCTGGCGCGCGACCGCGCGTTGGAGACGCATCTCATCCTGACGCCGGCCGCACGCGCGACCATGGCGCAGGAGACCGACTGGAAGCCCAGGGACGTGGAGGCCCTGGCGAGCGTCGTCCACCCGAGCACGAACATCGGCGCCTCGATCGCCAGCGGATCGTTCGAGACGCTGGGCATGATCGTCGCTCCGTGTTCGGTGAAAACCCTTTCCGCCATCGCCAACTCGTATTCCGCCGATCTGGTGGCGCGCGCCGCGGATGTGCAGTTGAAGGAAGGGCGCCCCGTCGTGCTGCTGGTCCGCGAGACGCCCTTGCACGCCGGCCATCTGCGGTTGATGCAGCAGGCCGCGGCGAACGGCGCCGTGATCATGCCGCCCGTGCCCGCCTTTTATGGACGTCCGAAGACGCTCGACGATGTGGTCAACGCGACTGTCGGCCGGGCTCTGGCGCGCCTGGGGCTCCACAACGGCCTGTACTTCGAGTGGCTCGGTATGGCGCATCCCGCATCGGTCGAGCCCGCGGAGAGCGAGTAGTCTTCCTCAAGTTTTCCGCGCGCCGCGAATCACTTTTCTTGATCCGGCTGAACCGCGCGAGTTTCACCGCTCTTGCCACCCATGTATACGTCGAACCTGCGGATGCGCGGAACGCCGAGCGCCGCGCGCACCTTCAGGATCAGCTCATCCGCGGTCACCGGCGCAAAGATGTCGATCTTCTTGTGACCCACGGTGGTCCCGCTGGCGATCGTTTGCGTCCGGCCTCCGACGCGGGCCAGGATCTCGTATCTGCGAACGCGCTGTCCTTCGGTCAGATCTTCCATAATCACGGCGCGGTCGAAGGTGGCGGGGGGTGGCATCCGCAGGACGTACTGGCACGAGTTCTCCGGGCCGGTCGCGGACTCCGGGTGGCCGGAGCCTGCCAGATTCTCCGCCTTCAGCAGGCCTGGCCCATAAATCCTTTTCACCTCGGCGCCGAACTCCTCCAGCCGCCTCACATCCACCTCCGGCAGCAGCCCGCGGTTGTCCGGCGCCAGCCCCAGCACCAGTTGTGCGCCGCGCCCGACCGTCTGGTGATAGATCTCCATCAATTTGTCGAGCGGCTTCAGCTTGTCCTCGGCGTTGGGATGCCAGAACCATTGCCCGTCGCGCAGCGGAGTGTCGGCTTCGGCCGGACGCCAGCGCAGCATCTGATACGCATCGACGACGTTCCAATTCTCCTCGTTCGCGGTGCCGTCTTCATTGCCCACCCAGCGGATATCGGCGTACGGCAGCAGTCCGACATCGGCGAAGATCATCGTATTCGGCTGATACGTGCGCAGCGTGCGAATGTAGCGCGTGAAGTCGTAGACGTGCCCCTCGCTGCCCGCTCCATCCAGCCAGAACTCGGTCAGTTCGCCGTAACGCGACGCCAGTTCCTCCACCTGGTGCGCGTAGTGCGTGTCGTAGGCGGCGTTGTCTTTGTACGCCGGCTCGTGGCGATCCCACGGCGAAAGGTAGACGCCGAATCGCAGCCCGTGTTTGCGGCACGCCGCGGCGACTTCGCGCACCACGTCGCCCTGGCCGTTGCGCCATGGGCTGGAGGCCACGCCGTATTTCGTCTCGCGCGTCGGGAACAGGCAGAAGCCGTCGTGGTGCTTGGCCACCATCACCAAATACTTTGCCCCCGCCGCCTGCGCCGCGCGGACCCATTGTTCGGGATCGAATTGCGCCGGGTTGAAGACCGCCGGATCCGCTTTCCCATCGCCCCACTCGCGGTCCATCCAGGTGTTGGGGCCGAAGTGGATCAGCACGCCGATTTCGAGATCCTGCCAGGCCAGTTGCTGCGGGCTCGGACGGACGTCGGCGAACTGCTGGCCCCGCAGCAGCGCTATCCCCGTGCACAGGATGAACAACCCACGCTTCATGACGGGATGCTATCAGGGCCGGCATGGTCCGTTCAAGCGTTACACTCCAAACGTATGCGTTTCCCGCGTCAGAGTGGCATCCTGCTGCACCCCTCCTCGTTGCCCGGCGGCCACGGCATCGGCGACCTCGGCCCGGAGGCCTTGCACTTCGTCGAGTTCCTGGCGGAGGCCCGCCAGACCCTGTGGCAGATGTTGCCCCTCGGGCCGACCGGCTATGCCAATTCGCCTTATCAGACCTTTTCCACCTTTGCCGGCAACCCGCTCCTGATTTCCCTCGACCTGCTGGCCGATGCCGGCCTCGTGTCCGCCGCGGATCTCGCCGCTGCGCGCTTCGGCCAGGGGCGCGCCGATTATGCCGCCGCCATCGAGTTCAAACTCCCCCGGCTGGACCGCGCCGCGCAGGCTTTCTTCCACGACGCCGGCCCCGCCCAGCGCACCGCGTTCGACGCATTCTGCGCCGCGCACTCCGCCTGGCTCGACGACTTCGCGCTCTTCATGACGGCCAAGCGCCCCCACCGCATGCGCGCCTGGACGGAGTGGGAACCCGCT
>Ga0182027_10015121_pt1 | contig 10644 bp, 7 predicted proteins | sample 712E1DmetaG_FD_121300 | JGI IMG/M metagenome (GOLD analysis project Ga0182027, IMG submission 121300) | Permafrost microbial communities from Stordalen Mire, Sweden - 712E1D metaG (Illumina Assembly) | ecosystem: Environmental > Terrestrial > Soil > Wetlands > Permafrost | place: Sweden... | reverse complement strand
TTTCAATGATAAATGGATGAAGCATCTTCTTTACAGCTTCCAAAATAATCCATCCGGAAGCAATGAATATCAAAATAGCTTCCGTTACTCCAGAGATGTTCTCAAATTTTCCATGTCCGTAAGGATGCCGATGGTCAGCAGGTGTATCAGAGATCTTGACAGAAAAAAACGAGATGACTGCAGCCAATAGATCCATGAATGAATGTATGGCCTCTGAAAGTATACTTACAGATCCGCTGATAATTCCCACAGCCACCTTTAAGAGGATCAGCAAAGAATTAGAGAATACCGATAACCTTGCTACTTTTACTTTCCTGTTCATTTCAGGTAGTTCTTCTTTCAGGACGCATTTGAGGGAAGAATAATACATCCTGAATGGATGATGAATTGGTCATGATCATGGTTAAGCGGTCAATGCCGATACCCAGGCCTGCTGTTGGTGGCATCCCGAACTCTAAAGATCGTAGAAAATCTTCATCAAGAACCATTGATTCAGTATCCCCACGCTTGCCAAGTTCCAACTGAGCTTCAAATCTTTCACGCTGATCAATAGGATCATTCAATTCTGAAAAAGCATTGCAGATTTCTTTACTATTGCAGATTGCTTCAAACCTTTCAACCAATCCTTCCTTACTTCTATGCTTCTTTGCAAGGGGTGACATTTCAACCGGGTAGTCGGTAATAAATGTGGGTTGAATCAATAGGGGTTCACATTTCTCCCCAAAGATCTGATCGATGATTTTTCCCTTTCCCATGGTTGGATCAACAGGTACATCAAGGCTTTTTGCGAGTACAACAAGTTCTTCTTCTGTCAATCCTGAGATATCTTTTTCGGTGAAATGTTGAATTGCCTCATACATCGTAAACCGCTTCCATGGTCGCTTAAAATCAATGATGTTTTCTCCAACCTGAATCTTAGTATCCCCATGCATATCAATGGCAATTTTTTCTACCATTTCTTCCACAAGGTTCATCATCCATTCATAGTCCTTGTAAGCCACATATAATTCCATCTGTGTGAACTCCGGATTATGGTATCTGTCCATTCCTTCATTCCTGAAATCCTTTGAGAATTCATAGACACCATCATAACCTCCTACAATCAGTCTCTTCAAATAAAGCTCATTTGCAATCCGTAAATAGAGTGTTGTGTCCAGGGTATTGTGAAAAGTTGTGAAAGGCCTGGCTGCAGCCCCTCCATATAAAGGCTGGAGGATAGGTGTCTCAACTTCCAGGTAATTCCTGAGGTTAAGGAATGACCGCATAGAGTTAACCAGAACAGCCCGTTTCAAAAAGGTTTCCCGAACCTGTGGATTTACGATCAAGTCTACATAGCGCTGGCGATAACGTTGTTCAGGATCAGTAAATGCATCGAATACAGCATCTTCCTTTTCTTTCACAATTGGCAGAGGGCGCAAGGATTTGCAAAGAAGAGTTAGTGATTTTACATGAAGCGTGATCTCGCCCATCTGAGTAATAAATACAAATCCTGTTAACCCAATAATATCACCGATATCAAGTAATTTCTTAAAAACGGTATTGTAAAGTGTCTTGTCCTCCCCGGCACAGATATCGTCACGTTTAACATACAATTGAATTCTGCCAGTCGAATCCTGAATCTCAACAAAAGAGGCAGCTCCCATGATCCTGCGACTCATGATCCTTCCTGAAATGCTCACATCCTGGTAAAGCGATTGATCTTCCTGAAATTTACTTTTAATCTCTGCTGCATGGGCAGTGACTTCAAATGTTTCCGGAGGATAAGGGTTGATGCCTAATTTTATAAGTTCGTTTAATGAGTTGCGACGGATCATTTCCTGCTCGCTCAGTACCTGTGACATAGGATAAGATTTTGCGCAAAGATAGCGAAAACTTGGCACTGCCGTCCTATCCCAGCACAGTATGCAGGATGTGATGGGAATGCATTTCTTTGAAACCAGGTACATGGAGGTTGTAATAGATGAGGATCATCTCAAGTAACAGGTTCCTGGTCTTTGCTGGTATCTGAAGATTAGGATAATCACCTTCTGGTGTTTGTAAAATTTGAAAGAAGTACTTACTCAAAGGTGGATCAATAAAATCATTGTGTTCAGGAGCGCTGGTCTGAAATACTCCTTCCCGCAAATTCAGATATTGTTGTTGGGAGGAATAATTCAGTTGAGGCATACATCCCAGGTACTTGGTCAGTTTAAGAGAAAACACCAGATGGAAGAGTGGAATATTCTCGTCTGAACCATCTAATTGCAGACAGGTATTGTAAAGAAAAGTAAAAAGTTCTGAGTGAGGTTCTTCTTCGTGAATTGTCTTGTATATTAGTTCATTGATAAACAGGGCAATTGAACTTTTACAAATATCGAATGGAATTGAATGATAAGGATGTTCATAATTTGCTTCCTTTAAGTTTTGTAAGGAAGCTTTTTCCTTGTGATAAACGATAAGATCAAGAATGGTCAGTGGTTGAAATAGTCCTGCTTTGATTTTTGAATTTTGCTTGCGGACACCTCTTATGATATAAGACTGTAGCCCGAACAGTTCAGTGTAAATCTTTACAACACTGCTGGTTTCAGAAAATTTGGTTGCGTGTAATGCAATACCCCTGGTTTGGTGAAGCATTAATGAATAATGAGAATTTTAGTAACAATCTTCTCGCTTCCGGTATCATTGCCTGCATAAACCAGGTAAACACCGGTTTTTGCTTTCCTCCCGTTAAAGTTATTCCCATCCCAAACTGCCTGTCCTCCATCCGCTTTGGTGGAAAAGATCAGATTTCCTTGAATATCGGTAATTCTAACCTGGGCATTTGCAACCAGACCTTTGATTCCAATTAACCCGTAATAATCTTCTTTCACTGGATTAGGATAGGCATAAACACCACTGAAGGTTTCACCACCTTCAGTTGCGGTTCCTTTATATGCTACTAGCCCTTGGTCGGTACCGATAAATACTTCACCAGTAACCGGATCAATAGCTAGAGAAATAATATTGTCAGATAAAAGTGGGCTGTTATCAGTTGTAAAATGGTAGATCTGTTTTGTGCCATCTTCGGAAAAAAGGTATAAACCACCGCCTTCTGAACCAATCCACTTTCGGTTTGCTCCGTCAACAGCAATTGCTGTTACTTTCTCGTTTTCCATCAGGTATTGAACGTAAGCGCCCTGTTGGACAAGAATTTGCTGTGCATCGAAATTCTGACCTGTAAATATATTTTCAGGGTTGAAGAAAACACCTATTCCCTTTTCTGTTCCAACCCAAACCTGACCATTTTTATCTACTGCCATCGCGAATACTGCCTGTCCTGGAACATTGCCGCTTCCTGGCTGGCTGTTCAGCATTATAGCCTTACTGTTAGCCGGATTTGTGGGATCTTCCTTGAAAACCAAAAGCGAATTAGATACAGTCGTGGTAATTCTCATAACTACCCATTTCTGGTTGTTATTATCGATCACCATTTGTCCAAGATCACTCTGGTTGATGATTGGTACACTATATCCTGTCCATGTTTTTCCACTTTTACGGGAAATACAATTGTTATTGTGTGAATTCACAACCCACAGATTTCCATCGCTGTCAAAAGCAGTACCACCAACCCGGATATCACTCGAATCCGCAGCGCTATGGTGTTTGAGGGTACTGTTCCATTCCCCATAACGGTTAACCATTTTATCATCATAGAATTCAGCTAACCCGTGTCCCCATGATCCGGCAAAGAACCTTCGTGGATCACTGGGATCAACAGTTATCGTAGAAAGATCGGCAAGTTCTCCCATCTTGCTGTCTGTCGAAGCGGTAAGGTTATTCCAGGTTGTACCATTGAAATGATAAATGGCAGGGGCATTGTAATTTGGAACATATGTGAGGTCGCGGCCACCGGGAACAATATAAACATCATTTCCCCAGGGAGTAATGGCAAATACAAGATTGGACAAGGGGCCACTGATATATATTTGATGAGACACACCCATATTATCAATGTCAACAAGACCGGCATTTTTATCTGCGATCCAGATTTGCCCAGTGTTGTCAAAAATAGCATCCGATGGCGATGGCCCTGCACCGTTATAACTATAAACTCCATTGAGAGGAGTAAAAGCTGTATCATAGTATTTTACAAAATAATTATGCGAAATAATCAGTTTCCCATAATTTACTTCCATTTGTTCAACCGGGTTCGAATAAGTCTGCACCCATGTCCTCCATTTGCCATGGGATAACCTTATGAGAGAATCGCTGGCAGGTGATGTTTTGGCCTGGCTTACGACCACCTGCCCTGCAAAATTGACAATATTATCATATTTAACCTGTGTGTTCAATCTTGAATCTTTTTTCCATGACTGATAATTGGCAAGGTTTGCGCTTTTGGCATAGGCAAGATAGATTCCATGATCTGTCGCGGCAAACAATGTATCCTGATCACTTTTTGTTAGTCCCAATACGTCTACTTGTCCCCCGTTTGCACCTATATAATAGGTGTCGTGAATTTCTTCTTTGTCAACATCCAGTACAACGATACCGAAACCACAGGAGAGGTAAGCGTATTGCCCTATAAAATAAATATCGTTTATCGTTTTGTTTCCAAGGATCGAAGCGCGTTTAATATCCGAAATGTTGATGATGGTATTATTCTTGATTAAATCAACATTGGCATTTGTGTAAGCAATGACAAGCGTTTTGTACGCATTGTTATAGTTGATAGTTGAAATACCTATGTCTGAGAGGCCGTTGATCTTGTTAATTCTTTGTATGCTGTTATCTTCTTTGTCGTAATAAAAGATAGAATAGGGGGTTGCACAATATATCCTGCTTCCAACCTCTTTAACGGAAATACATTGGGAATAAGGAAGATGATCTCTCCACTGGCCAATGCCTGTGGTTTGTCCAAAACTTGTGATCGTTACCAATAAAATTGATAAAGAGATTAAAGAATTTCGCATCGTTATCATGGGATAAATGTTAAGAAAACACAGGATTCTCAATATTCAGAATAACGCTGTATTTCACTGTTTATTGTAGAAAGCAGATGATTATAGGATCATTCCTGCACCCATTGTTTCGTTGGAGGCTTCATCTATCAGGATCAGACTGCCGGTAATCCGGTTAACTGAATATGGGTCATAGAAAAGAGGTTTTGTAGTCTGTAAAACCACACAGGCAATGTCATTAAGTTTTACGGCCTTCTCTTGTTCTTGTTGTTCTAATGTATTGATGTTCAGAATATACTTCACGTCCCTGACTACACATCGAACATCACGGGTAGTGTGTTTAATGGCATATTTCCCATTCACTTGTAACGGTCGAAGGTTCATCCAGCAAAGCATAACTTCTATTGTTGTACTTTCCCGCGGTATATTATCCTCCGGAACGATCATATCACCGCGACTTATATCAATGTCATCGGCAAGAGTAAGTGTTACCGACATTGGGGCGAATGCTTCTTTCTGGGTATTATTAAATGTATTGATGGAAGTTATGACAGAGGATATCCGGGATGGAAGAACAACGACTTTGTCGCCTTCATGGAAGACGCCTCCTGCAATACGTCCGGCATACCCGCGAAAGTCATGAAATTCATCAGATTCTGGCCTTATTATGAATTGAACGGGGAAACGTCCATCCTTAAGATTGTGATCATTTGAAATAGGAATATTCTCCAATGCTTGCAAAAGAGTTTCATCGTGATACCAATCCATATTTGTAGAAGGATCAACAACATTGTCACCATTAAGGGCACTGATTGGAATAAAACGGACGTCTTTTCCTGGGAAAATCCGGTCTGAAAAAGTTTTAAAATCGTTCTTTATGCGGGAGAAAACATGCTCATGATAATCCTGCAAATCCATTTTGTTAATACAAACGATTATATGTGGGATCTCAAGCAGTGATGCAATATATGCATGACGATGGGTTTGTTCAGTCACCCCATTTCTGGCATCGATAAGTATGATAGCGGCATTGGCTGTTGATGCCCCGGTAACCATATTGCGGGTGTATTGGATGTGACCAGGTGTATCCGCTATTATGAATTTGCGTCGGGGTGTAGCAAAATAACGATAAGCAACATCAATGGTAATCCCTTGTTCTCTCTCGGCTCTGAGTCCATCAGTTAGGAGAGCAAGGTTAAGGTGTTCACTTCCTTTTTTCAGACTGGCCTTCTTTACAGCGTCCAGTTGGTCTTCAAAAATGGATTTACTATCATAGAGCAATCGTCCGATCAGCGTACTTTTACCATCATCAACGCTACCTGCTGTAGTGAAGCGAAGCAATTCCATTTCAAGATAAACTTTGCTTGAGAATTCACTACTGCCTTTCTGTTGCGTTGTCATACCTCGATCTTGTATTAAAAATACCCTTCTTTTTTCCGGTCTTCCATGGCGGCATCAGAACGTTGGTCATCATACCTTCCGCCTCTTTCTGTAACCCGGGTAGCAGCAATCTCGCGAATAATATCTTCTAATGAATTTGCAGTTGATAGCGATAAGCCAGTACAAGTGATATCACCAACCGTGCGACACCTGACTTTCCTGAATTCAACCTTTTCTTTTTCTTTCAATTTCATGAAAGGTGCCCACGCAAGCCATACACCATCGCGATTAAAAACATTCCTCTCATGTGTATAGTAAATACTTGGTAAATCAATATTTTCATGCAGTATGTACTGCCAGATATCCATTTCTGTCCAATTACTGATAGGGAATACCCGGAAATGTTCGCCTGATCTTTTCTTGCCATTAAATATATTCCAGAGTTCCGGGCGTTGATTTTTAGGATCCCATTGGCCAAATTCATCACGATGTGAAAAAAACCTTTCTTTCGCTCGGGCTTTTTCTTCGTCTCGTCGGCCCCCACCTATTGCTGCATCGAATTTGTATTTTTCAATAGTATCCAAAAGAGTAACGGTCTGAAGAACATTCCTGCTGGCATTGTAACCCTGTTCCTCAACTACCCTTCCTGTGTCTATTGATTCCTGAACAGAACCAACAATCAATCGGGCATGAAACTTCTTAACTAGCTCATCACGAAATTTCAGTGTTTCTTCAAAATTATGGCCGGTATCAATATGAACGAGAGGAAAAGGAATTCGGGCGGGATAGAATGCCTTTTGTGCAAGGTAAACGAGAACAATAGAATCTTTACCTCCTGAAAATAAAAGAGAAGGCCGCTCAAACTGTGCGGCTACTTCCCGTATTACATATATTGCTTCGGATTCTAGTTCCTGTAAATGTCTTAATTGATACACTATTATCTCCCAAAAATTCTTTTCAATACAGACTTTTTCTCTGCTAAACGGTCTTCAGAATAATACCCATAACCATATCCATGCCCATATCCGTAACCATATCCATAACCATATCCATAACCATATCCATAACCAAATCCATAAGAGTTTCTCGTAAGTTTCACGTCATTAATGAGTATAGCTAAGTTTGGCATCTTTCGCTGTTCCATATCCTTAATTATAGATCCAAAGACTTTTTTGTGGGTGAAATTCTGTCGAACAAGGATCAGGTTTGTATCTGTATATTTCATAAGGAGGAAAGCATCAGTAACAAGACCAATTGGCGGTGTGTCAATGATGATAAAGTCATACATTTCTTTCAAAATTGAGAACATTTTTGCTGTGCCTTCTGAAGCAATAAGTTCTGAAGGATTTGGAGGAACAGGTCCAGAAACTATAATGTCAAGATTCTCAACTCCTGATTTCTGGATAATGGCTTCGATACTGCATTTATTAATCAAATATGAACTAATCCCTTCATCATTGGTTAATCCAAAGTCTTTGTGAATTTTTGGCTTGCGAAGGTCAAATCCAATTAATAAGGTTTTTTTGCCATACATTGCATAAATAGAGGCGAGGTTTATTGAGCAGAAAGTTTTCCCTGCACTAACCATATCTGAAGTAAGCAGGATCGTCTGTTTTTCCTTTCCAAGCAGGAGATATTGCAAATTTGTTCGAATTGACCTGAATGATTCAGCAATCGACGATTTCGGCGATTCCATCACCACCACTTTACTTGTTTTTTCCGAATGAATGATATGTCCGATAATAGGCAGGTTAGTGATCTTTTCCACATCCTCCCGTTCCATAATTTTATCGTTAAGGAAATCTTTACCTAATATAACAACTACGGGGATTATCAGGCCAATGATAAACGCTATCATATAATTCATACTGGTTTTCGGATAGACGGGAGTATTATCTCCGTGCCTTGAAGTATCCAAAATTTCATTGTCTGGCAGATTTGAAGCTAAGGTAATTTGAGCTTCAGACCTTTTTTGTAACAAATAAGTGTAAATTGCATCGGTGAGCTTAAATTTCCTTTCAATGCCAAATAAAACACGTTGCGTTTCAGGAAGTTGATTAATCCTGGAAAGTACAATACCAATTCTACCATCCAGGTCTTTTAATGCTATGACATTCGTATTTATAGCATTTTTTATGCTCTCCGACATTGCTCTCTTCATCTCTTTAATCTGGATATCCAAAGATTTGATAGAAGGGTTCTTGTCGCTGGTGTACTGAGACATTTCCGTTTTATCGGCATAAAGTTTTGTCAGTTCTATTGTAAGTTGATTAAGTAAATTATCTTCAACCCCCATCGATGAAGGAATAATCAATTCATCCAATTTCGTGTTTTTTTCAAGATACATTTTCAGGTTATCAAGATATTTCGCCTGCACAATAAGTTTGGCTTTTTCTTCCTGCAATTGTACCATAACGGTAAAGACCTGGGTCGCTTCGGCATCAAGATTCATAATCTCTTTACTGGCTTTATAGTTCTGGATCTCTTTTTCAGAAAATGTAAGTGAATCGGAAATGCCTTTTAACTCATTATCAATAAAAGCAATTGTTCGGGTGGTAACCAGGTTCTTTTTTTCTAATCCTTTATCAATGTACTCTTTTGTAAGTGCATTTAAAAAATCAGAAATTTTATCTGGATTTGATCCTGTAATCTTAATCTGCAATATGGAAGCGTCCTTATTTACCCTATCGATTGTAAAGCCTTTGAATTCACTAGCCAATCCATCATAATCTTTTAAGATGAAATACATGGAACGGTGAATATCTGTTGAAGGTTCAAAGGTGGAATTTAAAACAATCTTAAATTTAAAATATTGGGTAAGAACTTCTTTCCCAAAAGAAAGCATTTCATCATAATTTATTTTAACAGGCTTACCAACAACGTTCTTTCGATCTCCATAATCATAAAGAACTACGTTTTCTTCTTTTACTTCAAGTCTGTATTGATCCTTGGATAAAATAGTGATATTAAAACGTAAATTAACTGGTTGTGGAAAAGTAGTATCCAATTCAACAATAAATGGAGATTTTGTATAAAGGTCAGAAGTAATAAAATTTTCCTCAGAATAATAGGAAACTTCAAATCCAATCTTTGTTACAGTACGATAAACCAAGTTGTAAGATGTCAGAACACCGATTTCATTCTGAACGTTTTGGTTCATCTTACCAAACCCAAATCCAAGCATGTCTTGTGGATCTATTTTATTATCGGTTTGATCTTTAACAAGAACAGTCGTTTTTACTTCATATATTGGCCGGGTGTACTTATTAAAAAAGTAAGCAATTAACAATGCCACAATAATGGTCAGACCAAAAATATACCAGTAATTAAATAGTTTGAAAAACAAAGCTTTTACGTCAACAGATTTTTGTTGATCTTCTAGTTGAAATTGTTCTTCCATTGTGTGGGTTTATTTAAAATAGTTGATGAACAATATAGTTGAAGTAACAATGCTAACTGCACTAAATACCAAACTCCAATTAAAAGTTTCTGTTCCACCCCATCGTTTGATTGCTAATGGAGCGAAGTAAAGAATATCATTGGGTTTTAGATAAAAATATGGAGATTTAAGAATATTGATGTCATTTAGATTAATGTAAATTACGCGGGAACCTTCTTTTGTTTGGCGGATAATTGCAACTTTATGACGATCAGCAAAATCTGTCAGGTCACCAGCTAAAGATATAGCCTCAAAAACATTAAACTTATCTGAATATACCCAATAGCCTTTTGGTTGTCTGACTTCCCCAAGAAGTGTGATCTTAAAACTCACAAATTTAATGGTGACCATAGCATCTTTTAGGTACTCATTAACAAGAGACTGAATTAAGGTTTTAGCCTCTACAACCTTTAACTCTTTTACAAATATTTTTCCAACCAAAGGGAAATCAATATAACCTGAATCATCTACTACATAAGCTTCAAGATAAAGACCTGCATTCTCTTCACCATTACCTGCATATCCACCATACGATGAGTTATTATTGGTCATTGCTTGTTTATTGAAAAAGAGAAATGTTTTTTCATCCAAGCCGAATACCCGGATGTACAGGTTATCATGTTCTTGAATTTTGTAATCTACAGTCCTTGCATTTGGATAAGAACTGACGGTGTCTTTCTTTTGTATTCTCTGAAGATATTTTACCTGCTTCTGCGTAACACATGAACCCAGGAAAACCAGGATCGTGCTAAATAGAAAAAAGTATATTAATGAATAATGGTTATGCTTTTTCATATAGATTCTATTAATTGGACAACAAGCTGGAGTAGCTTTAATATTCCCCAACTGAGATAATTAATGTTCTAAAACGATGATTAAGGTTCTCTTTATCGCCGGGCAAAGATA
>Ga0182027_10015119_pt1 | contig 10645 bp, 4 predicted proteins | sample 712E1DmetaG_FD_121300 | JGI IMG/M metagenome (GOLD analysis project Ga0182027, IMG submission 121300) | Permafrost microbial communities from Stordalen Mire, Sweden - 712E1D metaG (Illumina Assembly) | ecosystem: Environmental > Terrestrial > Soil > Wetlands > Permafrost | place: Sweden... | reverse complement strand
GGAATCCGGCCGCGTCGCCGAGGCGCTGCTGATGCAGTCGGAAGCGGATTTGAAGCAGGGGAAATTCTTACAAGCCGTTGCGCTGCTTATAGCGCGGGAACCACAAGCCGGCGATCTTACGGATCAGTACGTTTACTGGCTCGGCGAGGCACAGTTTCAAAACGCGGATTATGTCGCGGCCGCCGGAACATTTTCACGACTCGTCCGCGAGTTTCAAAATTCAAACTGGCGGCTGGACGCGGTGGTGAATGAAGCAGCGGCGCGCGCCAGGCTTGGTCAATGGCAGCAGGTGAGCGCGTTGTTGCTGGAGCCAACGGGAACATTTCGGCAGGCGGCGAAAGCCAGCCCTGCCGATGACCGGGTTGTTCGCGGTCAACTGTTGCTGGGAGAGGCGCTGCTCAGGCAGAACAAGCTGAACGATGCCACGGCGGTTTTGCATTCACTTGATTCACAGCAGCTCAAGCCGGAATTGGGCTGGCAGCAGATGCATTTGCTCTGCCGCGTTCAGCTTGCGAGCGGGGATGCAAATGCGGCGCTGGCTTCAACGACGAATTTGATCCGGCTGGCGGGCTTGACGGGACAGGCTGGTTTACAAGCTGAAAGTGTGGTTGAACAGGCCGGTGTTCTGGAACGCCTGGGACGGGTCGATGAAGCGATGGTTGTGTATCGGGGAAATCTTTTCACAAACAGGCCTGTTGAATGGCAACGGCAGGCGATTTTAAAAATCGCAGAACTGGCGGCCGCGCAGGGAAAATTTCCGGAGGCCGAGCAATCGCTGCAGAAATTTCTCGCGCAATTTCCAGATTCACCCTCGGCGGACGTTGCGCAGTTGACGCTGGGCGAGTTGCATTTGAAGGATTATGTGGCACGGCCGGCGGCGGTGACGAATGGTTTGCAGGAGGCGCAGGCCCGGTTCAACCAATTTCTTGGCGCATTTGGGAATAGCCCGCTGATAGGCAGGGCGTATTTGGATCGGGGTTGGTGTTTCTGGATTGCGGGGAAGATTCCAGAAAGTTTGGATGCCTTCAGGGCTGCTGCGCGCAATCTTCCGCCGTCGGTGGATTTGGCGGTGGCGCAATTCAAAATGGGTGATGCGCTGTTCATGCAAAGAAATTACACGGGCGCCCGGGAAAATTACCGGGCGGTGGCGAATGACTTTACGAATTTCCCCGCCGTTGGCGAAACTCTCTGCCCACAGGCGCTGTATCAGATGTTGCGCGCGTGCCTGGAGTTGAACGACGTGGCGGGCGCCAGCAACTCACTGGCGCGGATTTTGAAGATTTATCCAACGAGCGACTTGGCCGATAAAAGCGTGTTGCTCGTTGGCGAGGGGTTGACGGACATGCAACAACCCGCCACGGCGCGCGCGCTATTTGAAAAGTTTAATCAGCGTTTTCCAGATTCACCATTGCGATCGGAAGTGGAACTGGCATTGGCCCGCACTTACGAGCAGGAGGACAGTTGGCCTGCGGCCATTGGTGTGTATGACGCTTGGGTGAGGGATTTTACAACCAACACGCTTCTGTTACCGCAGGTGGAATACGCCCGCGCATGGGCCAATTTTCAGGCTGGGCGCGAGACAAATGCTTTTCTGTTGTTCACCAATTTCATTGCGCAATTTCCCTCAAGCGGCCTTGCACCCGTCGCGCAATGGTGGGTGGGCGACCATTTTTTTAACCAGGGCGATTTCCCGAATGCGGAAAGGAATTACAAATATGTTTTTCAAAACTGGCCTGCGTCCAGTCTCGCGTACCCGGCGAAAATGATGGCCGGGCACGCGGCGATGGGCCGATTCGGTTACTCGGACGCGATTGATTATTTTACAAGTTTGACGAGCGACACGAACTGCCCGCCAGATCTCGATGCGCAAGCGCTGTTCGCTTATGGCGGCGCGCTGATGCAGAAGGAATCGTCGGACACAAACAACCCCCTGGCAAATTTTGACCAGGCCATTCAAGTATTCAAGGTCATCTGTCAATCGTATTCGGGATCCGAACGGGCCGCACTCGCATGGGGCGAAATCGGCGACTGCTATTTGCAATTGACCAATTATGACACCGCGATCGGCGCTTATGCGCAGGTTACCAACTCACCGGTGGCGAGCGTGGTGGTACGAAGCCAGGCGCAGGTGGGCATCGGTCTTGTGTTTGAAAAACGCGCCGCACAGGTGACAGGCCAGGACCAGACAGAGTTGCTTCAAGGTGCATTGCAAAATTATCTCGATGTGCTTTATGGGAAAAATCTGCATGACGGGGAACAGGCAAATTCGTTTTGGACGGAAAAAGCCGGATTGCAGGCGGCAAGTGCGGCTGAAACGTTGGGCGAATGGCAGCAGGCGATGAATGTGTATCGGCGCCTGGAGGAATTATTGCCGTCTTTGCATGGTTCGCTCGAAAAGAAAATCGCCAATGCTCAGGAACATCTTGCGCCGGGGGAAAATTAATGTGCCATTTGACATAAGCACCCGGCGAGTCTGGTTTCGATTGGAAGTTCCGGAAAATTCTTTGAGGTTTGAGCGGATGCGATTAACCCATGCAAACCTGACAATGCCGTTCCGTATGATGCGGAACGGCTTTTTGTTCGTCTTGGCAATGGCATCAAACCCACGACTTGCGGACCATCCAGCTCTTGATGAGCTGCGTCAGGCCGACATAGCAAAGTGATGTTCCTAGCAAAATCAGCCAGAACAACGGCGGCAATGGCACGAAGCCCAACGGCCCGGCCAGGGGCGAATAAGGCAGGATAGCGCCAATGAGCATGATGAGGATTGTGGTCATTGTTAGTTGCCAACTGGCGCGTGATTGAACAAAAGGAACGAGGTTGGTGCGGATGACGTGGATGATGAGTGTTTGGGTGATGAGCGATTCCACGAACCAGCCGGTGTGAAATAGTTGCGCGGCGTGCGTATGGTCGATCGCCTCGTTCTTGAACTGGGAGGCCAGTGCCGGTGTCACCTGCGCCAGTGCGACTGCATCGGTGCATTTGAAGACGAACCACATCACGGCGAAGGTGGTGTAATCAAAGATCGAACTGATCGGCCCGATGAGCAGCATGAATTTGGCGATCTCACCCATCTGCCACGGTCGCGGCTTGGCGATCTGGTTCGCCCCGACGTTGTCCGTTGGGATCGGCACCTGCGAAAAATCGTAAAGCAGATTGTTCGTCAAAATTTGCAACGGCATTAACGGCTGAAATTTGAACATCGCGGCGGCGCCCACATAACTGAACATGTTGCCAAAATTGGAACTCGCGCCCATGCGGATGTATTTGATGATATTCGCGAACACCTTGCGTCCTTCGAGCACGCCTTCTTCCAGCACCATCAAGTTTTTTTCCAACAGGATGACATCGGCGGATTCCTTCGCAATGTCCACTGCGTTATCCACGGAGATGCCCACATCGGCGGCGCGGAGCGCAGGAGCGTCATTGATGCCGTCGCCCATGAAACCAACGACATGCCCCTTTTTCTGGAGCGCCTGCACGACGCGCTTTTTGTGCGCGGGCGAAAGCCGCGCATAAACATCCACGCGATCAATAGCCTCGGCCAGTTGCTCGTCCGACATTTTTTCCACGTCGTTGCCGAGGATGATTTTCTCGGCGTTGATGCCGACCTCGGTGCAGACCTTGCGCGTGACCAGATCGTTGTCGCCGGTAAGCACTTTTACAGTGACGCCGTGCTGGCGCAATGCAGTGATGGCTATGGCGGCGGTGTCCTTGGGGGGATCGAGAAACGCGAGATATCCGGTAAGCACCAGATTTTCCTCATCGGTCTTGGAATAAGCGGCTTGTCGCCCGACTTTTTTATTGGCGATGGCCAGCACGCGAAAACCGTCGCTGCTCAAATCGTTGACTTGTTCTATCAAATTCCCGACGAGAATCGGTTCCATCGGAAAAATCTCGCCCTCGCTTTCGAAATGCGTGCATTTGGCGAAGACCGCCTCCGGCGCGCCCTTGGTCAACAGTTGCCGCTCGCCATCCGGACCTTCGACAGCCACCGACATCATGCGACGCGAAAAGTCGAATGGAATTTCGTCTACCTTGGTGTATTTATCGATCCCGAGTTCCTTGTGCAGTTCCGAGTATTTCAGCACCGCGCGATCCAAAACATTTTTCAAACCCGTTTGAAAGTGGCTGATGAGGTAGGCGTCGCGCAGGACTTCCTCGCTTTCATTTTTGAACACGTCGCAATGCAGTTCGAGGATGACGTGATCAATTGTTAACGTGCCCGTTTTATCGGTGCACAGCACGTCCATGGCGCCGAAGTTCTGGATGGAATTCAGCCGCTTGACGATGACTTTTTTCTTGGACATGGTCATCGCACCCTTGGAGAGGCAGACGGAGACGATCATCGGCAGCATTTCCGGCGTGAGACCGACGGCGACGGCGAGCGCGAAAAAGAACGCCATTTTCCAGTCGTGCTTGGTGAGGCCGTTGATGGCGAAAACCAGCGGCGTCATGACTACTAGAAACCGGATCATCAGCCAGGTAAATTTTTTCACGCCTTTGTCAAAGGCCGTATCCACCTGCTGGCCGGCGAGGCTGCTGGCCATCTTGCCGAAATAGGTTTGCGCACCGGTGGCGACAATGACTGCCGTGGCCGAGCCGCTTTCCACGCTTGTGCCGAGAAAGCAGAGGTTGGTGTGCTCAATCGGCTGGACATTGGCGCGCGGGTCGGGCGCGTCGTTTTTTTCCACCGGCAGGGATTCACCCGTCAACGTGGCCTGGATGATGAACAGGTCCTTGGCGGAAATCAGCCGCACGTCGCCGGGAATCATATCGCCAGCAGAAAGTTTCACCACATCACCGGGCACGAGTTGACTGATGGGAATTTCCTTCGTTTGGCCATCGCGCATGACTGTGGCGGTGACTTTGATCATCGCCTTGAGCTTGGCAGCGGCATTGTCGGCCTTGGTTTCCTGGATGAAACGCAGTGAGACGCCCAGCACCACCATTCCCACCATCACCCAACCGCCAATCATGTCGCTGGAACTTTGCGCCGTTGCGAAAGTCACGATGGCGAGAATGGTCAGCAAAATTACCAGGGGATTGCACACAGCCATCCAGAATCGCCACAGCCAGTCGCGTTTTTTTTCCTGGGCGATCTCGTTGGGACCGTATTCTTCCAAACGCGTGGCCGCTTCCGCTTCACGCAAGCCCAACGGCGACGTGCGCAATTTTTGCAGCACGACGGAAGTTTCTTGCGTTGCGGCGTCGCGGATGGAATCGGATGCCTTGTGATTCGCAGAATTATTGAGACTCGGCATGGGTTTGTTCAATTAATCACAGTAATTACCAAACGCCAAAAGAAATACTATAAACCGAGTCAGCTTGGCCAGCTTTGGCTGCATTACTTTTTTGAAAATGGGAATCAATATTGCAAGTGCGCTGCGCTTATTGCGTTTGAATTTGCGCTTGTTATTGTGTCCGTGTGACGACGCTGCTCATTGCCACGCGCAACCCGCACAAGGTCGGGGAAATCCGAGAAATTCTCGGCAGCCAATTTCAGTTTTTGACGCTCAACGATTTTCCCGATGCGCCGAACGTCGTCGAGGACGCCTCGACTTTTGCCGGCAATGCGACCAAGAAAGCCGTCGAACTCGCAAAATGGCTTTCCGTCATGTCACCTGCCACTTGTCACACGTCACCCGCTTTCGTTCTGGCCGACGATTCGGGCCTGGAAGTGGACGCGCTGAACGGCGCGCCGGGGGTGCATTCCGCAAGATTTGCCGCAATGGATTCAGCCGTAACCGAAAATTCTTCCTCTGCCGACAACAATGCCAAACTGTTGCGATTGCTCAAAGACGTTCCACCGGAAAAGCGCACGGCTTGGTTTCGTTGCGTCATCGCGCTGGTTGAAGTTCAAAGTCCACAGTTGTTTGACGGCGTTTGCGAAGGCCGGATTATTTTTGCGCCGCGCGGGAAAAACGGCTTCGGGTACGACCCGCTGTTCGTGCCGGTGGGATTTGAGCAAACGTTTGCCGAACTGGGCGAGGACGTGAAAAACAAATTGAGCCACCGTGCCAAGGCGCTGGAAAAATTGAAGGCGTTTTTCGAGGTCAAAAAACGGTAGGGTCGGCGCGCTGCGCCGACCGGACGCCGCAGCGCGGCGTCCCTACCAAATTCACTTCATCAAACTGCCGAGCTTGAGTTTCTTTCGAAGGAGGCCGTTGTCGGCGACCATCCGGAATTTCCCGCCCGGTGCGGGCCGCGTGTAAAATTCACCGCCGGAACATTCCACCATCAAAGCGCCCGCTGCGATGTCCCAAAGATTGATGGTGCGCTCGAAATAAGCATCAAGCCGGCCCGAAGCGACGTAGGCCAGTTCGAGCGCCGCCGAACCCATGATGCGGATTTTCATCGCGCGTCGCGAAAGCCGGATCACGTGCGGCAGGCTTTTCTCCAGGTTCAGCTTGCTCTTGGAAAATCCCATGGCGATGACAGATTCATTCAGGCGCGAACGGCGGCTGACGCGAACGACACGCCCATTGAGCCGCGTTTGTCCGCCAAGCATTGCCGTCCAAAGTTCATCCGCGAATGGGTCGTAAATGACACCGACAATCGTTTCATGGCTTTTCCCTTTGCGACGTTGTAATGCAATGGACACGGCGGCGTGCGGCATTCCAAAGAAGTAATTCACCGTGCCGTCAATTGGATCAACAACCCAGCGATATTCGGAATTTATATCGCCAGAAATCCCCTCCTCGCCGAGAAGTGCAATTTGCGGGAATGCCTTGCGCAGGATTTTCGTGATTAATTTTTGGCTGCGAACATCGAGTTCAAGCTTGATGTCGTGGGCGTAAGCGGAATTGACGCGTTTGGGCAGATGCCAATTGGCGCGCATGAGTTTGCCAGCGGCGCGCGCGGCTTTCACTGCGGCGGCCAAGGCCTGGTTCAATGACACGTCTTTCATTTGAAATAATTCAGCCTTGCAACGCAGCGAGTGCGGACTTCACGTGGTCGCGTTTGCCGTGCCATTCAGCGAGGCGCTGCTTGTGTTCTTCCAGAACGTTCGCCGGGACTTTTTGCGCAAAATTCGGGTTGGCCAGCTTCTGCTCGACCTTGGCGGCTTCGGCTTCGATTTTCTCCAGTTCCTTTTTCAGCCGCGCTGTCTCGGCTTCTTTGTCAATCAGGCCTTCCAGCGGCAGATATAAATCACCCAGCTCGACGCGCGCGGTCATTGTGTTCTTCCCCGGCTTGAAATCCGCGTGAATCTCGACTGCCTCGGCGTTGAGCAGCAACTTAAGCACTTCGACGTCGTGTGCTGCCAGTTCGCGCGACGGCTTGAGGATGAACTTGATTTTTTTGTTCGCGGCAATGTTTGCCGTGCGACGCAGGTTGCGGCCTTGCGTGACAAATTCGTTCCGCGCTTCGATGTGCTTCTCATCGCGTTCGGTTAAGGCGTAGTGCGATTTGAAATCGTCATCGAGGGGTTTCGGCCACGGCGCGAACATGATGGTTTTGCCGCCCTGATTTTCCGGCATGTCCTCGGCATAACCCATCCCGTGCCAGAGTTCCTCCGTGATGAACGGCAGAAACGGATGGAACAGGCGCAGCGTGTGCGACAAAACAAAATCTATCACCGCCAGCGTATTCGCCTTGCGCACTTCATCTTCTTTTGTAGGAGACGACGTGAGGAGCCTCTGATTTTCTTCAGATGAAATTTGAGTCTCGTTACCTCGACTCCTACTAACTAAAACAGCCTTGCTCGCCTCGACATACCAGTCGCAGTACTCGCTCCAGAAAAAGCGGTAGAGCGTGGCCGTGGCGTCGCTGAATTTGTATTCGGCAAACGCGGTGTTCATTTCATGGATCGCCTGATCCAGTTTCAGCAAAATCCATTTGTCATCAGACGTCAGCAGTTGCGGATTGATCTCTGCCTGCACCTCGCCGCCCTGCATCTGGCGAAAACGGCAGGCGTTCCAGAGCTTGTTGCAGAAATTGCGGCCCAACTCGACGTTTTGTTCATCGAACAAAATGTCCTGGCCGAGCGGCGCGCTGCGCATGGTGCCGAAACGGAGCGCGTCGGCGCCGAACTTGGCGATGAGGTCGAGCGGGTCGGGCGAATTGCCGAGGCTCTTGGACATCTTGCGTCCCTGCTTGTCGCGGATGATGCCGGTGAAATAGACATTCTGGAACGGCAAATCTCCCATGAACTCGTAGCCCGCCATGATCATGCGAGCGACCCAGAAGAAAATGATGTCCGGCCCGGTGACGAGATCGGTGGTCGGGTAAAAAGCCTTGAGCATGGGTGTCTGTTCCGGCCAGCCCATCGTCGCAAACGGCCAGAGCCAGGAACTGAACCAGGTGTCGAGCACGTCGGGGTCTTGTTCCCAATTTTCAGGATCAGGCGGCGGATTGATGTCACACCAAATCTCGACGGCTTCTACTTTGGACTTTGGACTCCCGCCTATGCTCTGCTTCGGCGAGGCAAGTTGGACTTTGGACTTCTGGTACCACACTGGAATCCGGTGTCCCCACCAAAGCTGGCGGCTGATGCACCAGTCCTGCAAGCCGCCCATCCAATGGTCATAAACCTTCGCCCAGCGCTGTGGGTGGAAGCGCATTTTGCTGTAGTGTCGGCTGTCCCCAGCCGATTTATCCGCTGAGACAGCGGACGCTACAGTTTCTTGCTCAACGCAATTCCGCGATTTTTCCACGCTCGGATATTTCAAGAACCATTGCTCGCTCAGGCGTGGTTCAATCGGCACATCGGCACGTTCACTGAAACCGACGTTATTGGTATATGGTTCCTCTTTTTCCAGCGAACCAAGTTCCGTGAGCTTTTCCACGGCAACCTTGCGCGCCTTGAAACGGTCGAGTCCCTTCAAATCCACTCCCGCCAGCTCGTTCATGTGCCCCTTCGCATCAATCACTTCAATCTGCGCGAGCTTGTGCCGCTGGCCGATTTCGAAGTCCGCCTTGTCGTGCGCGGGGGTCACCTTGAGCACTCCGGTGCCGAATTCGAAATCCACGTGCTCGTCGCCAATGATGGGGATCAGCTTTTGCTCGCGCGGAAATTCGGCGGGTAGCGGACGCACGACATGCTTGCCGATGTATTTCGCATAGCGCGGGTCTTTGGGATTTACGGCCACGGCGGTATCGCCGGGGATCGTTTCCGGGCGTGTGGTCGCAATCGTCAGAAAAGTTCCCGGCGCTTCGGCAATTTCGACCTTGAAGTAATAGAGCGAGCCTTTCTGCTCTTTCATGATGACTTCCTCGTCGGACAGCGCGGTGAGCGAGGCGGGACACCAGTTCACCATGCGTTTACCGCGATAGATGAGGCCCTTTTTGTAAAGTTCCACGAACACCTTCTGGACGCAACGCGAATATTCCGGGTCCATCGTGAACCGCTCGCGCGTCCAATCGCATGATGCGCCGAGCCTTTTCAATTGCTGGATGATGATGCCGCCGTGCTTCTCCTTCCATTGCCAGACGCGTTCGAGAAATTTTTCACGGCCCAAATCGTCGCGATGCCGGATTTCGCCGGCTTTCTTCAACGTTTTTTCGACGACGGTTTGCGTGGCAATGCCGGCATGGTCGGTGCCGGGCAGCCAGAGGACTTCCTTGCCATCCATGCGCGCCTTGCGGGCGAGGATGTCCTGGATGGTATTGTTGAGGACGTGGCCCATGGTGAGCACGCCAGTGACGTTCGGCGGCGGGATGACGATGGAATACGCCGGGCGTTTGGCGCTTACGCGCGCGGGGTCAGCGACAAAACATTTCTGGTCAAGCCAGAATTGACACCACTTTTCCTCAACGGACTGCGGTTCGTAGGCTTTTGAAATTTCGGACATGTTTTAAAACCGCAGAGACGTCGAGGCGCGGAGGAAAAATTTCCGGATTAAATCAACTCTGCGTCTCTGCGCCTCTGCGGTGAGATTCATTTTCGTAAAAGCGCGTATTCCATGCTGTCCACCAGTGCCTGCAGGCTGGCTTCGATGATGTTTTCGTTTACACCGACCGTGCCCCATTCGCGTTTGCCGTCGCTGGATTGAATCAGCACGCGCGTTTTCGCCGCCGTGCCGGTGCTGGAATCGAGAATGCGCACCTTGTAATCGGTGAGTGTCACCTTTTTAAGTTGTGGAAACGATTTAACCAGGGCGGAACGTAACGCGCCATCGAGTGCGTTCACTGGCCCGTCGCCTTCGGCGACTTCATGGTGAACTTTTTTACCGACACGCACGCGCACTGTTGCTTCACAGACGGATTCCTCGGCGTCGCGGCGCATGGAAACGTGATAGGCGTCCACGTGAAACGAGGGCTCGCGATGTTTGAGCGTCTTGCCGATGAGCAGCGCGAGCGAACCCTCGGCGGCTTCATATTCATAACCTTGATTTTCCAGTTCCTTGACGCGCATCGTGATGGTTTTCACTTCCGGCATTTCCGGCTTAAGCTTAAAACCGAGTTCCGCGGCCTTCATCAGAATGTTGGTACGGCCCGACATGTCGCTGACGAGCACGTGACGGGAATTCCCGACGGCTTCCGGATTGATGTGTTCGTAACTGCGCGCAACGCGGCCAATCGCATGCACGTGCATCCCACCCTTGTGCGAAAATGCCGTTTGCCCCACCCACGGCTGGCGCGGGTTATGGCGCATGTTGGCGATTTCATCCACGAACTCGGAAAGTTCCTTCAGCTTGGGCAG
>Ga0182027_10015118_pt1 | contig 10645 bp, 6 predicted proteins | sample 712E1DmetaG_FD_121300 | JGI IMG/M metagenome (GOLD analysis project Ga0182027, IMG submission 121300) | Permafrost microbial communities from Stordalen Mire, Sweden - 712E1D metaG (Illumina Assembly) | ecosystem: Environmental > Terrestrial > Soil > Wetlands > Permafrost | place: Sweden... | reverse complement strand
CGGTGATGTATTTCTGTACAGGTATATTAAAGAAGAAGACAGGGTAATAGCTGTTCTTTCAGACGGAATGGGACATGGTGTTAAAGCAAATATTCTTGCTACCCTTACAGCCACTATGGCCATAAATTTTACCCGTGAACATAAAGAAGTAGACCGTATCGCCGAAATAATTATGAATACTTTGCCCGTATGCAGTGAGCGGAAAATCAGCTATTCAACTTTTACTATAATTGATATTGAAAGCAGCGGGAGAGCAACTATTTTGGAATATGACAATCCGTCAAGCCTGATTTTAAGAGGAAACCAGATATTTGATCCTTCATGGAAAAAGGTAGTGCTCGAGAAGGGTAAGAACTCGGGTAAAGTACTCAAAACCTGCTCATTCATGCCTGAGAAAGAAGACAGAATCATCTTTTGTTCCGACGGTGTTTCTCAAAGCGGAATGGGTAGCGAACAATTTCCCTTTGGATGGGAAAGGGAAAATATATCTACTTATGCTGCATCTCTGGTAACAAGCGAAGCTTCAATTTCAGCCATTATGCTTGCCGGAAAGATAGTTACAATGGCTCATAAAAACGATAACTATAAAGCCCGCGATGATATAAGTTGTGCAATTATTTATTTCCGCGAACCTCGCAAACTGATCATCTGTACCGGTCCCCCTTACGAAAAGGAGAAGGACAAAGAGCTGGCCGCAAAAGTCATGGCTTATAAAGGAAAAGTGATTCTTTGCGGTGGGACAACAGCAGATATTATCGCCAGGGAATTAAACAGGACAATAATTGATGAATTAATATTCGAAGATCCCGAACTACCACCTGAAAGCTTTCTTGAAGGTATTGATCTGGTGACCGAAGGGATACTTACACTTCAGAAGGTCAACGAGATCTTGAAAATATATAATAACAGTGTAAAACTTGGCAAGGGACCGGCCGACAAGATCGTAAGACTGATAATGGAGAGCGATGAGATTCACTTTATAATTGGTACAAGGATCAACATTGCACACCAGGACCCAAACCTGCCTGTTGATCTTGAAATAAGGCGTACCGTTGTAAAAAGAATAGCACGTTTGCTTGAGGAAAAATGGCTGAAGAAAGTCACCTTCGAATATATCTGACTTCCGTTTCTGTTTTCTAATATTTCTGTGCTCTGCACCTTTTGCATCCACAAGGAAAATTCAGCTACAAATATTACGGTGCTCTGCACCTTGAGAATCTATGGTAATCTTTTTTCTACAAATATAAATGCAAAATAAATCCTAAGGTACAGAGCACCGAAATATTTAACTTTATTATTAGATCTTAGTGCCTTGGCACCTTGGTGGCAAAAAAACTTATTACCTCTGAATTTTTAAAAATTCAACTGTTTTATCGAACAGATGTGGCTGAATATCCGGATGAGTAAGCATTTCCGGAAGATGATCGGATAAAACGATTTCACCTATTTCAGAAGTATCAGGTATCGGACCAATCTCAAGTACTTCAGCAAGATAAAGTCTTCCCCATCCGGTTTCGTCATCCTTTGTTACTGAATATGTTGCAATACAAACAAGGTTGAATTTTAACGCCCCTGTCTCCTCCATTAATTCTCTTCCTGCTGCCTCAAATGAAGTTTCCCCTTTTTCAATATGCCCACCAGATATCTCCCAGGTTGAGCGTTTTTGGTGGCGGACAAATATCCAACTATCCATATATCTGACTGATATGACTGAATAAGTCAGTTTTGAACCGGGAACAAAGAGCGGGTCGTAAAAATTAATTTCTGTCATTTTATTCAATTCTATAACTTGGGCTGGATGTAATAATAGAAAGGATAATTAATATTTGAGTACTTTTATATCAATTTTTTTCATCTATGGGATTATTAATTATTCTGATCGTTACAGAAATACTTACAATACTGGTTCTTTGGGAACATTTCTACCATCATTCTAAGGCAAAATATTATCTTTCAATAATTATTCATGTTATCCTTAGCCTTGCAGTCTGGATAACTTTTATCGAATTAGATTCTTTCAAAGGATTTTTCGATAGTCCGCGGCATGTCTGGTTGATGATGAATATGACAGGATTGGTAGTTGCTGTTGTTATTCCAAGAGTTTTATTAGACATTTTACATTTTACTGGTAAACTGGTCAGAATAAAAAAAGGTGACCACATAAGATTGTTGACTAACGCGGGGCTGATCATAATGATAGTATTCCTGACTATAATTGGATTCAGTACATTTCATGGGAGATTTAATTTCAAAACAGAAGAGGTAACGATAAAAATTAAAGATTTAAAAACCGATCTTGATGGTTTGAGAATAGTTCAGTTATCTGATATGCATCTTCCGTGTTTCTATAATCACAGGAAGCTTCTGCAAAAAGTAATGTATGAAGTCAATGCTCTCAAGCCTGATCTGCTTTTAAATACCGGCGATTTTATTGACTTCGGCTGGAGAGAATTCGACAAAAATGATACAATCCTTTCCAAAGCACATAGCCGTTATGGGAACTTTGCAATTTTAGGTAATCATGATGTGGGGACCTACGATCCGTTTTTCACTGAAGCCGACAGGGAGAATAACATATTGATAATGATTAATCAGATAAGAGCTTCGGGATACCAGGTCCTTGAAGATGAATATAAAACACTGAATATTGGTAAAGCAAGAATCGCACTTATTGGTGTAACAACGGAAGGGCGTCATCCTCATATGATTCATGGCAATGTAAAACAGGCGATGAAGGGTTTAGATGCCGACAGCGTAGATCTGAAAATACTTCTCAGTCATGATCCCAATCAATGGGCTGAGGACGTGACAGGAAAAACTGACATAGATATTACCCTCTCGGGTCATACTCATGGGATGCAGATGGGTATAATCACAAAAAAATTCAGATGGAGTCCGTCAAAATATTTTTACCCTCATTGGAATGGACTTTACTCAGATGGTAAGCAGTATCAGTATGTAAATCGCGGACTCGGAGTGCTTGCTATCCCTTTCAGGATATGGATGCCACCAGAAATAACAATAATAACTATTAAGAAGGATTAAATCATCTGAATATAGCGACAGGTTTCAGACTTGTCTCTACACTATTGATATTTAAGATAATGCTTTCAAGAAGAAACGGGTAGCATTCGAACTGCCACCCGTCAAAATTACCCTAACCTTGCCTTGATTCTAACCTACTAACCTATTATTGGATGGTTGTAAAAATTATTGGGAGTAATTTACTAACCATTTTTGGATTGGGTAACACATTCTTAGACAACCTCGGACAAGCTAATATTCCTGAAATACTAAATATATTTTTTTGACATATCGGAATTAATAATTTAACATTTTAGCAGTTTAAAATTTACGGCATCATGCGCCAGGAAAAATCTTCATTCATTTTTTATTAAATTGCGCCATGACAAATAACATCAAGTCATGTATGAAAAATACATATATATCATTGATTTTATGGGCTTTAATAATCACAATATCCAAAGGAAGCGAAAAAGTTGAATGGATCAGGATAAATCAGCTTGGCTACGGGAATAGTGATATCAAAGTAGCTGTTTTATTAAGCAGGAAATCATTGGATAAAAAATAGCTGAAACTAATTAAATGTATCAGGATAATTAATGCTACAAGACCAAAAAATTCACAAAATAGAGGATATTGAATTTAAGGTAATATACTCAAGAAGAAGGTCAATTGGTATCAGTGTTCATCCTGATTCATCTGTGATCGTGAGGGTTCCATATCTTACATCATTTAAAACTATAAACAGAATTGTCAATGAAAAGTACGATTGGGTTTTAAAACATCGTGACAATTACAGGAAGCTTGATAACAGTCCGGTGAAAAAGTCCTACAAATCCGGCGAAACACATCTTTTTCACGGGCATCAGTCTGTTCTAAAGGTTGAAAAAACAGGAAAATCATATGTCAGGTTTTATGACAATACAATTGAGCTGGGAACAGAAAAAACAGATGATACCCTGGTAATCAAGAGATTGCTTTATAAAGGCTATAAGGCTGAAGCTTTGAAATATTTTCCTGATTTATTAAATAAGGTTCTCATAGATCATGGGAATCAGATGTTTAAGCCGGCAGGACTGGTCATCAGGACCATGAAAAGAAGATGGGGAAGCTGTTCAAATAAAGGGGTAATTACCTTAAGCACAGAACTAATAAAGCTGTCTGACGTGTTCATTGAGTATGTTATTACACACGAGCTATGCCATCTGAAACACCATAACCATGGTCCACAGTTTTATAAGCTTCTTTCTGAAGTATATCCTGAATGGAAAACGGTAAGAAAAGAGTTGAGGAAATATATTCAATAGGATTATTAAAGGATACGGTTTATATCACAAATTCCTGCCCCTTGGCTGGTATTTCAATATTTTTAAACCCTTCACCCGTCAATGATGAAACATACTTCTTCTGTGTTTCATATTCCCCGTGAACTATAAAGATCTTTGATAAGGCACTTTTATCCTGGCAACTTATAAAACTGATCATTTCTTTATAATCACCATGTCCACTGAATGATTCGATTTTTTTCACTTCAGCTTTTACTTCATAAACAGTTCCAAATATGGAAACTTCTTTATCTCCTCTTCCTATTCTTGCACCGAGAGTTGTCGGCGCGCAGTATCCTACAATAAGTATTGTGTTTTTACGATCTGAAATATTATTTGCAAGATGATGTTTTATACGGCCTGCTTCCATCATACCTGAAGCAGATATAATAACACAGGGTTTTTTATGATCATTGAGTTTTTTTGAATCTTCTACCTTGTTTATATAATACAGATTATCAAAACCGAATGGATCGGGGTCTTTTTCGAGAACATCGCTGAAATTTTTATTAAAACACTCGGGATGCATCCGAAAAACGGCAGTTGCATTTACTGCAAGAGGGCTATCTACAAACATATCAATTTTAGGTAACCTGCCTTCGTTAAAATAGTTGTTAAGGGAAAATACAATTTCCTGGGTTCGTCCGACACTAAAAGCCGGAATTATAAGCTTACCTCCCTTGGTTACGCAAGTATCTACCAGTACTTTCAAAAGCTCTTCTTCTGCCATTCTTGAGTCCTCGTGTAATCTGTCACCGTATGTTGATTCGGTAATAAGAATATCAGCCTGCGGAAAAGGCTGGGGTGGTGCAAGTATCTGGTCAACCGGTCTGCCTATATCTCCCGTATAAGCTATTTTTTTTAATTGTCCGTTTTCGACTATTTCTATATTGGCTACCCCGCTGCCAAGCATATGTCCGGTACCGGTGAATCTGACCTTAATGTTTTCATCAATCCTGAATTTCATCTCATTTGGCACTCCGATAAAGAGGCCCATACAAGCAGTAGCATCTGCCTGTGTATAAATTGGAGCCACCTGGGGAAGCCCTTTTTTTACCCTGCGTTTATTGAACGTAATTGTATCATGTTCCTGAATAAAGGCAGAATCAGCCAGCATAATAGCACACAGATCGCGTGTTCCGTTTGTACAAATCACTGATCCCCTGAATCCCAGTTTATAAACGTATGGGATCAACCCGGAATGATCTATATGTGCATGTGTAAGAATTATATAATCAATCTGCGACGGATCAAACATAAGGTCCCTGTTCATACTATCTGTTTCAAGTCCCTTACCCTGGAACATCCCGCAATCAAGAAGAATTTTCTTACCTGAATCTGTTATAATGAGATGTTTACTCCCGGTTACTTCCCTTGCTGCGCCTATAAATTTAATTTTCATTTTTATGTTAGATTAAGAGATAAATATAATGAATTATTTAAAGAAGGCGACAGGAAACAGGCACCTGGCAGGCTAATGACTCGAAACGTGAAACATCTTATATCCGTACACATAAAATTGTAACATCATCGATCTGGTTAGCAGAGCCCTTCCACTTTTCAAATTCATTCTCAAGGATACTCTTTTGTTCAGCCATTGGTCTCTGATATATCTCCGATAGTAGTCTCTTAAGGTTATATTTCATATATTTTGATCCTTTAGGACCACCAAATTGATCGGCAAACCCATCCGAAAAGATGTAGATTGTATCACCCTTTTGTACCTTAATCTCATAATTAGTGAATGTTTCATTTTCACCATAGTATATTCCTATTGGCATCCTGTCGGCCCTGAATTCCTTTAACTCTCCATCCTGAAAAATTAAGAGAGAGTTATATGCGCCTGAAAATTCGAGTTTTTTTCTGTCTTTATGAAGAATGCAGAAAGCTACATCCATTCCATCAGTGGCTTCTCCCTGCTTGCCTGTCTGATGAAGTGATGTTTTGATCTTTTCACGTAACAGGTTTAATACTGTATTTGCCTTAAGATCAGTATTGTTAGTGATTATCTCATCCAATGTTGATATTCCAAGTGCACTCATAAAAGCCCCCGGAACACCATGGCCCGTACAGTCGGCAACAGTAAAAAAAATATGTTTTTCATCTTCATCAATCCAGTAGAAATCGCCGCTTACAATATCCCTTGGCTTGAATATTATAAAATAGTCAGAGAATGAATATCTGAAATGCCAATCCTCCGGCAGCATAGCCATTTGGATCCTGCTCGCATATTCAATACTGGATGTAATTTCTTGTTTCTGTGCCTCTATTTTCCTGGTCCGCTCTTTTACCCTGGTCTCGAGAATCCGCTTTTCTTTTTTAAGCTGTCTTTCCCTGAACCTTACTATTCCTATTATTACAATAAATAATGCGCCAAGAATAATTATATAAAAAAATGTTGTTTGAGTAAAGGACGCTTCAATTGTAAATGCTACAACTTTTGGTTCACTTATATTACCCCATATATCTTTTGCCCTGACCCGTAGAGTATATTTACCTGGCTTTATAAACAGGTTTATTGTATTGGTGTATGTCCACTTTGACCATTCCCCATTATCAAGTATCCATTGATACTGAGTTGAATTCTGCTTGATGTATCCTGGCGCCACGATATCAAAATACACATTGTTATCACCACTCCCGAACACAATGTCTGAAAGTCTGAAGTTAAAACCTTTCGCGTCAGAGATACTTCTGATAAAAAGACCAACATCAGGCTTAATCGAAGGTATTTTATTCCGGACAATTCTGAAGAGTATATTATCTCCGCCAACAACCCAGATATAATCTTTGTCGGTATATATTGAATTAAGATTAACAAATATTTTAAGCAGAGCCTTGTCATTATTGTCAATACTGCCTGCTGAACTGATATTAATCCATTCATCTTTAATTTTTATCCATGGAATATCAGGCTGGGAGAAAACAAATTTAACCTTGGCATCATAACCCGTCAATGCCTTTTTGTATTCTGTAAACGAATCAAGTGTACGGTTATAATAACTTACTTTCGATAAGGTAAAAAGGAATACAGTATCATTAACAGATTCAATGATAAACCTTTGAGGCAAATCATTTTTAACGGTATATGTCACAGGATTTCCTGAAGGCACGCCATTATTGAGATTAATCCTGAAAACTTTATCGTCGCTTCCGGCCCACACAGTATTCTCATCAGTCGATACAATTGAATAAATTGAGTGATTAAATGTTTTATCAGGATAAACTGCCTCCCACTTATTTTTTTTATCAGGTGTAACATAAAAAAAGCCCTCCGAGGTTGCAATATAGTACTTGTTATCCCTGGTAATTCCGCTTATATAATTGATATAGCCTGAATTTCCTATAGATCTGGCCTGATGACCCGATATTATGAAGAGGCCTTTGTTTGTAGATGCCAGAATTTCATTTCCTGCAGAAATCAGCTGCTTACATTTTTCATTTAGACCCTCAACTTTCTTATAGACATAGTTAATTGATTTGAGCCTACCGGCTATTTTTTTAAAATATTTTGGTTCGGGCAACTTTATTTCGGGAGGCCTAATTACTCTTTGTTCCTTTTCCGGTGCAACCTGAGCAACAGAAGGAACTTGTTTCTTGCCGAATATTTGCGCAAAAATGCTTTTCCTTGTCTTCTGCGGCTCTTTGGCCAGTTGTTGAACTGGCATATTTCGTATGACTACCTGGTTTGGTGGCCCTGAGGATTCTTCATTCCTTACCAGAACTTCAACCTCTGTATAATTTTTTACCTCCTTAAGATAGTATACACCCTCACTTGTTGCCACATATAATTCATTATTGTGCCAGAGGGATGTGATAAGATTACCCTTCAATCCAGGATAAATACTGAAATTAGCAACCGGTAAACTCAGATCGGCACGGGTAAGTCCATACTGATGAGAAAGCCAGAGACCATGATTGTTGTCCACCCCGAGAGCAAAAATTTCATCATCTGGTAATCCGTTTATGTAATTAATCGTATGTTTAAGTTTTCCACTCTTCTTTTCCACGACCAATGCTCCTCCATCGAGTGTCGAAAAGGCATACAGGCTATCAGAAATTAATAATCCTTCAGATAGAATATTTTGCCGGAGATAACCCTCATCCTTAATCTTGTAATCATAGTATTTTATCCCATCAAATAGAGAAAGGTCACCATTGCTTTTTCCAATCAGTACAAGATTATTGTTGTACGGAAGACCGAAAAGGATCTCTTCATCCTTTGACAGGTAACCAGTAACTATTGGGAATAAGGTATCGCTTTCAAGTCTGTAAAGTCCTTTTGAGAAAACATTAATGAAAGTATTTTTAGGGGTGATAAACATCCCGGTAAAAGGTTCATTTTCCTTCTGTCTGAGGCGAAGTTCAAGTTTTCCTGAATTTATATTGTGCCTGCTAATGCTTTGTTCACCGTAGAAATATATAGTAGAATCAGTATAAATGATCCTTGTTATTAATCCAAGAGATGACGAATCACCGGAGATTGAAAAATATCTGTAGCTTCCTTTATCATCCCTTGAAAGATATCCATAATTGTTCTCTCCTCCCACATAGACTTTCCTCTCCTGTGCATTGTATTTAAGAGAATAGGGAATCGCAGGAATAGGGATAGAATTCCAGTTCTGACCATCAAATGTGAGAATTCCTCTTCTGTTGGCGAACAACATAACATTCTTGTCATCCTGGCATATAGCCCAGTTCTGGTTCTCAATCTCGCTGCTTTCCTTAAAATTAGTAAGTAATGGAGCTCCCTCCTGTGCCTTAAGTGTATAAACAATAAGTAAAAGAAAAACCGGTGAAAGTATTTTCTTCATAGAAATCAATTCTCAGATTAGTTAACCTGTATTCTGAAGTTTAAATGTAAAGAAAAAATCTAATAACTGTTCATTCCTGATCCGGAAGTCGGAAGTAGCTTGTACATCTGACTGCTGACATGCATATCATTTTACAAAAAGACTTAGTATCAAAACCCCTATCAATCCGGTTATACCGATAGAAGTTTCCATAACACTCCACGTTTTAAGAGTATCCTTAATACTGAGATTGAAGTATTCTTTGAACAGCCAGAATCCGCCGTCATTTACATGACCGAACATCAGACTTCCCGAGCCGATAGCAAGTACCATAAGTTCAGGATTAACTGATCCTCCTGTAACTAATGGCAGAACTATACCTGCTGTAGTAATTCCAGCGACAGTAGCCGAGCCAACGCAAAACCGGAGTATTGTTGCAATCAACCATCCGAGAAACAATGGCGAGAGAGAAGACTGGCTCAGCATTTCACCTATATATTTGCTTACTCCGCTGTCTACCAGAACCTGCTTGAGAGCGCCCGCGCCGGCAATAAGCAACATAATCATTGTAATAGTTGTTACTGAATGAGCCAGGGAATTCATGATGTCTGTAATTTTTCTCCCTCTTGCCAGACCAAGAGTACAAATAGAGAACAAAACAGCTATAAGCATGGCAATTACAGGATTCCCTATATATCCGAGAATTTTTCTTATTCCGTTATCTACCGGTAACAGGAATCCGGCTACTGTTGAAATAGTTATTAATAGAACCGGAAGAAGCGAAGAAAAGAAACTAACCCAAAATCCCGGCAACTCTTCATCGGTCATAACTTTCTGGTTTATAAATTCCTGTAAGGGTTTAGCTTCTATTTTACTCAGGGCTTTTGACAAAATGGGACCCGAAATAATTATAGCAGGAATTGCAACCATTATTCCATATATTAAGGTTTTTCCAAGATCTGCATGGAAAAGGGTAACAATCGCTGTTGGTGCAGGATGAGGAGGAAGGTAACCGTGAGTTACAGAAAGTGATGCCAGCATCGGTAATCCAACATACAGCAATGGCAGTCCTGTCGAAGCAGCAACAGTGAAAACCAAAGGAATCATAATAAAAAACCCAACATCATAGAAAAGTGAAATACCAACAATAAAACCAGTTAGCATTAATGCCAGTTGAATATGTTTAATACCAAAAGCATTGACAAGTTTGGACGTTATTTTCTGAGCAGCTCCACTTTCAGAAACCAGTTTTCCAAGCATAGCACCGAAACCAAGAACCAGTACAAGAAAACCCAAAGTACTTCCGATACCATTTTCAATAGATACAACGGCGTTATCAATGGACATACCTTCAGTCAGCCCCACTGCAAGAGAAACAATGACGAATGATAAAAACGAATTGAATTTGAGTACTAGTATGAGGAAGAGCAGAAGGCATATACCGAGGATAACAATGATTAGAGGCATAAAAATAATATAAATGATTACTGGTTGATGGTATGT
>Ga0182027_10015117_pt1 | contig 10646 bp, 10 predicted proteins | sample 712E1DmetaG_FD_121300 | JGI IMG/M metagenome (GOLD analysis project Ga0182027, IMG submission 121300) | Permafrost microbial communities from Stordalen Mire, Sweden - 712E1D metaG (Illumina Assembly) | ecosystem: Environmental > Terrestrial > Soil > Wetlands > Permafrost | place: Sweden... | reverse complement strand
GCCGGCGTCACCGGCTCGTCCAATTTTCCGGTAGTGGGCGGAGGCTACCAATCGACTCTGGCGGGGGCTTCCAACGCCTTCGTCACCAAGGTGAGCGCCGCCGGGGGGGCGATGACCTATTCCACTTATCTGGGCGGCAACGGCACGGACCAGGCCAACGGCATCGCGGTGGATAGCAGTGGTAACGCGTGGGTCGCCGGGCTTACCTGGTCATCGAATTTTCCCGTGGTGAAGGCGCTACAGACGTACGGAGGCTCGGAGGATGCTTTTGTCGCTAAATTGAACGCCACTGGTACTGGCCTGCTGTTCTCCACTTACCTGGGCGGCAGTTCGCTGGATGAGGCCACCGCGATAGCCGTAGACGGAAGCGGCAATGCCTACGTCACCGGCAGCACCGGATCGTCGAACTTCCCGGTCACCACGGGAGTAGTCCAATCGGCTCCGGGCGGGTTTTTCTCGGGCGACGACGCGTTCGTAGTGAAATACGATTCCTCGGGCTCCCAGGTGTCTTACTCGACTTATCTGGGAGGTTCCGGCGACGACATAGCATACGGCATAGCCGTGGACTCGCAGGGAAATGCGTATGTAACGGGAGAAACCGCGTCGTCGAACTTTCCAACTGCCGGCAGTCTGAACAGTTACTCGGGCGGGACCGACGCGTTTATCGCAGTCCTGAACCCGCTCGGCGCTTCCCTGCTGTTTTCCACCTTTTTGGGCGGATCGGGGGATGACAGCGCGCGAGCGATTTCGATCGACGGCAACGGTCGCATTTACGTGGCGGGCGAGACGAGTTCCACCAATTTTCCGATTGTCCCGGCGAGCGGCGCTCTGCAGGCTGCCCTCGGAGGAGGGATTGAGGACGCATTCGTATCGGCGATGCAGTATTGCACCTATTCTGTGACCGCAACGGGTGGCCCGTTTTCCGCGAGCGGCGGCACGGGCAGCCTGAATATCACCACTGCGGCGGGGTGTGTGTGGTCGGCCTCTTCCAACGCGGCGTGGTTGACGTTAACGTCGCCAACCGGCGGCGCCGGCGATGGTACGGTCAACTTCACGGTGGCCTCGAACACTACGGAACAGACGCTCACCGCTACTTTGAGCGCCGGCTGGCAAACGGCCACAATCGCGGTCTTCACCCCCTGCGATATAAGCCAAGCTGGCAGCACGAACGTAGTTGACGTTCAAGAGATCGTCAACGAAGCCCTTGGCGAGGCGCCAGCGGCTAACGATCTGAACCACGATGGGGTAGCCAACGTGGTCGACATTCAAATAGTGATCGACGCGGCGCTCGGTCTGGGGTGCTCAAGGTCGTATTTCGATGTTCGGCATGGGTCACGGGGGCGACGGGAGAGATAATGTCGTGGCCGATAACGGACCTTGATCGGGCCAGTAGATTCGCAATTACTTATTCAAGAAGCGGTTGTTGCTCTTCGCGTATTTGCCTGTTCCAAGCTGCAGCGCCTGAAAGCGAGCACTCCGATGCCCGCGCGGCAATCCTCGGAGGGCACTGTCGGCCAGATCGTCGGCCCGCAACTGGGCGGAGCGTTGATCTGGTGCGGATGTTCTTCAGGCCTGGGGCAGGCTTCGCGCGATAGTCTCGGCTTCGGATGCACGTTCCTGGATATCAATCTGGATGGCCGCCTGGATCTTCTGGCGGTCAACGGCCACATCGACGAGACCGTCCGCCAGATCCACGGCAACACCGGATATGCGCAGCCACCGCATCTCTTTCTGAATCGCGGAGGGGGCCATTTCCAGGATGTGGCGGCCCAGGCCGGCGGCGGCTTTGCCACTCCCAAAGTGGCGCGCGGCCTGGCGTACGGCGATTTCGATCGCGATGGCGATCTCGACCTGCTGATCTCGACCAACCAGGGGCCGGCGTATTTGTACCGCAACGATGTCGCGCCCGGCGTACACGGGCTGCGGCTGCGGCTCATCGGGACGAAATCCAACCGCGACGCCATCGGCTCGGTGGTGCGGCTGACTACCGCGGATGGCACGCAGTCGCGGACCGTAAAGACGGGGTCGAGTTATCTTTCCCAATCGGAGCTGACTCTCACTTTCGGGCTGGGGCCGCGCGACTCCGCCACGCGCATCGTAGTGGAGTGGGCCAGCGGCGCGGTGCAGGAATTCACCACGGTGGCCGCCGGCGCCTATGAGTGCACCGAAGGCGGAAGGTTGTCGTCTACTTAGTACTTTCTTGAGTGCCTCATCGATGACGAATGGCTTCGCTGCATGGTATCTTTGTGTGGCTGTACAGAAGTGGAAATTAGGGGCTCATAATGCGTATATCGAATATCATCGCGACAGGTGCTTGCTTATTGGTGGCAACCGGGCTTGCCGGGGCGGCCACGTTCACCTTATATGGAACCGGCTTTAGTAATACCGGGACCCTGTTGTCCGGTGGCAGCAAGGATGGCAATTGGACGCTGATCTCAGACCCGGGTGGAAGCGTGAGCACTCCGGCCACGCCCTTTGTGACTGACGGTTCCGCCATATTACCTATACTCGATACGTTTCCATTCGGCTCCAACGACTGGCTACAAGACACCTCCGCGTCGGAGTGGATCAGCCCGAAAGCGCACGAGACAACCTCCGACCCCGCGGGTGACTACGCTTATGAGGAGACGTTCAATTTGACCGGTCTCGAACTCAGCAGCGTGGTTATCACGGGCAAGTGGAGCGCCGATAACTCCGGGGACATCCTGGTCAACGGCGTACCAGTGACCGGAGCCGAAGGGACGATTCCTGCTAACCCGGGAGAATTCAAGTCTTTCACAAGCTTCGTCCTCAATTCTTCGAATGCCGACTTCCAGTCCGGGACTAACACCATCGAGTTCCTTGTGCTCAACAATATGACCGGTTCGCCTAATGTGACCGGCGTGAATGTCGATATTCAGAGCACTTTTGCCGACCCCGTCCCGGAGCCAGCGTCGTTCACATTGATGGGCCTTGGTCTATCCGCACTCTGCCTGGGCGCGAGGAAGTGGAAGCGGCGCTAGCCGGCCGAGTCCAGGATCGCTTCCAGGATATCGGGGATTTCGAATACCGCGCGATTATGGAGCCGTTCGGTAGCGGCGCGGAAGCGCGCGAACGCCGCGGGCTCCAGCATCTCCTCCACGGCGCGGGCGATCCTGCGAAAATTCGGCAGCACCACACCCACGCCTTGCTCGCGGATCCACTCGGGGTTGTAGCGTTCCTGCGGAAGGGTCCACGCGTTGCTCTCCACAATCACCGGCAGCCGCATGGCCACGGCTTCGCTGATGCTGGCGGGTCCCGGCTTGCCGATGAAGTAGTCGGCCAGTTGCATGTAGCGCGGCACCTCGCGGGTGAAGCCTTCCACGAACATGGGAGCACGGTGCGGCATGGCTCCCAGCTTGGCGCGCAGCTTCCGATTGTGGCCGCAGATCAGCATCAATTGATGGCCGTCGAGGCTAGCCGCGATGTCCAGCATCACCGCCGCGCCCTGCCCGCCGAATAGCACCAGCCCCACCGGCCGTTCGGGATCGAGTCCCAGTACTGCTCGCGCTTCTTGGCGCGCTTCCGGCGTGAGCGGCGCCAGCTCGTAAAATCGCGGATTCAGAATCATCCCCGAAACACGGTGAATCATGGCCGGAGCGTACTCCATCTCCGCCGCCTGCGCCACGGCCCGATCGGAGCCGCAGATGACGTGCCGATCCTGTCGCTGCTCCTGCCGTTGCTCCTGCGGAACAAGCCAGAAGTGCGGCGGATAGTCGGCGATGTCGGTGATGATGGTGACGAACGGCACGCCCGGCAATGCCCGCCGCAAACTCTCCCCCAGCGCCCGATTGAAATTGGGTACCAGCGAGACCACCAGATCGGGCCGGCTCTTGCGCCAGAAGTCCACCAGCACGCGCACCTGCTGCGAATGAAACATCCGGATGACCAGGTGCATGCCCGCGGTCAGTTGCGGCGATCCCAGCGTCCAGCCCTTGCGCAGCATGGTGTTGTAGACGTCTTCCAAACGCAGGCCGGTGACTTTGCGGAAGACATCGAGACTGTCCAGCAATTCCTGCAGATTCACCATGCGGATCTCGCAGCGGCGCTCCTGCTGCTCCATCACCTGCCGCAGGGCATTGGCCGCCGCGCGATGGCCGCCGCCCGCGTCGAAGTAGACAAAGTCGAGGTTCCGCATCTGTCCGATTGTGCCATGCCCCACCCGTTTGCGGCATAAATGGCCTCATAAAACCAATTTCCTTAACGCATGTTTTTTGTGTGTGTCATGGAACTGTAGCGGTGGGCCACTTACAACAAGGATATGAGGTGCGACCTTCACGTCCACACCAACCACTCAGGAATGTGCACGATTCCGCTTTTGCGGCGCGTGTGCCGGGAAAGCTACAACCAACCGCTGGCGGTCTACGACAAACTCAAACGCCTCGGCATGGACCTGGTGACCGTCACCGATCACGATTCCATCGACGCCGCCGAAGCGCTCCGTTCGCGGCCCGATTTCTTCCTCAGCGAAGAAGTCACCTGCCGTTTGCCCAGCGGCACGGAACTGCACATCGGGGTCTACGACATCACCGACCGCGATCACGTGGAAATCCAGCGGCGGCGCGACGATTTCGCATCCCTGACCGCGTGGCTGCGCGAACGCAACCTGCTGTTCAGCGCCAACCACGTGTTTTCCAGCCTCACCGGCCGCCGCTCGCTGGCCGATTTCGAACTGTTCGAACGCGACTTCCCGGCCATCGAGACCCGCAACGGCCACATGCTCGCCCACGCCAACGAAAACGCCGCCGCGCTGGCCGATTTCTCCGCCACAGCCGAAGTGGGCGGCAGCGACGCCCACGCCATGGCCTCGGTGGGCTGCGCGTGGACCGTGGTGCCGCGGGCGCGCAGCCGCCAGGAATATCTCGACGGACTGCGCCGCGGACTGGGCAAAGTGCGGGGCGACACCGGCGGCTACTGGAAGCTGACCCGCGACGTGCTCACCATCGGCGGACAAATGGTCCGCCATAATCCGCTCACTCTGCCGCTCGCGCCGCTGGCTCTGGGCGTACCATTGGTTATGCTGGGTAATTACGCCGCGGAGGGTCTCTTCGCCCGCTGGTGGATGTCCCGCTATCTTCGCGCGCGCGCCCGGCGTTTCGCCTCCGTCGAAGTCGCCGAGGTGGCGGCATGACGCGCGCCAGCGGCATGACCCGCACGGGCGCCATGCTGAGCTACATCGACCGCCGCGATCACACCCTGATGCAGTGCGTGAACCGCTGGCACGCGCCCCGCTGGATTCGCGTCTGGATGTTGTGCGCCACGCGGGGCGGCGATGGCTGGCTGTGGTATGCCCTGGGCATCGTCATCCTGCTGGCGGGCGGCGATCGCCGCTTTGCAGCGGTGGGCGCCGCGCTACTGGCGGCCGGTCTGGGAGTCGCCACGTTCCTCCGCGTCAAGAAGGCCACGGGCCGCAGGCGGCCTTGCGCCATCGAGCCTCATTGTTGGGCCACGCTGCTCCCGCCCGACCAGTTTTCGTTCCCCTCCGGCCATACCATCACGGCGTTCGCCGTGGCGGTGTCGCTCAGCCGCTTTTACCCGGACATGGCCACCGGCCTGCTATTCTGCGCGCTCTCGATTGCCGCCTCCCGCGTTTTGCTGGGCATGCACTTCCTCAGCGACGTACTGGCCGGCGCCGCTATCGGCGCTACGGTGGCCTGCGCGTCGGTCTGGGCGGTGGAAGCTATCGGCTATCGGCACCTCTGACGCCTCTGCGCGCGCTATGCATGGAATCACTGCCGGCGATCGGTGTAGGACATGCTTTAGCTTGTCCAGTCGGATGCGGAGCATGCCCCAGCGAACCTGACGCCTCTGCGGCGCGCTACGCAACTCGGACGGGACAAGCTAAAGCATGTCCTACAACACCGGCGAATCGTTCCCCAAAAGCGCCTTGCGCACAATCTTGACTGGCGGGGCGCCCTGCTGCAGAAACGCGTCGTGGAATCCCTGTAACGTATATTTCCCGCCTTTCATGGCCTTGTAATCTTCCCGTAACTTCAAGATCTCCAGTTTCCCCAGCGTGTACACCAGGTAAGTGGGGTCGGACGTTCCCCGCTTGGCCTCTTCCTCGGCCGTGGGCCGCACCTGGTGGCCTTCCTGCACGAAGAAATCGACGGCCTGTTCCATGGTCATGTCACCGGTGTGCATGCGGATCCCGGCGATGTAACGCGCGTCGCGCAGCAGCGCGTCCTGCAACTGCCCCAGCCGCAGTTTCAGGTCGCCCTTGCCGTACCCTTCGTCGAGCATCATCTGTTCGGTGTAATGCGCCCACCCCTCGGCGTTGGAACCGCAACCCATCAGCTTGCGCACTTTACTGGTAGCCGACGGCACCCACAGAAACTGGATGTAATGGCCCGGGTACGCCTCGTGGACCGCTGTGCTGATGATGGTGCCGCGATTGAATCCCTGCAGATACTCGTCGATCTCCTTGGCGGGCCAGGCGGGATCCGGCAGCGTAACGTTAAAAAACGCCTCCTTCGCCACCTTTTCGTAGGGGCCCGGCGTGTCCATCGAGGCCGAAGTCAGCGCTCGCATAAAGGGCGGCGTCTCCTCCACGGTGGGCATCGTTTTCGACGGAATGGTCACGATGTGCCTGGTCTCAATGAAGTCGCGCAGCCCGCCCAGCACGTCGCGGAAGGAACCGAGCAGCTTGCCGGCGGCGGGATGGTCGTTCTCCAGATCCTGCAGGATGGCTTCCGTGGGACGGTTGGGGTCGATTTGCGCCGCCACGCGCTTCAATTCCGCCTGATTGCGGTGCAGGTCCTCATAGCCGGCGGCGAGCAGCCGGTCGAGCGGGGTGTCCACCATTTCGTCGTAGAGCAGCTTGTGGCGATAGTTCTCGGCGCCGATGCGGAAGTCGCCCTTGGAGCGCGGCAGCAGGTCGGTCTTGAGAAAAGTCTCATACGATTTCAGCGCGTCCAGAACCCCCTGATTGCTCTTCTTGAATTCGGCCAGGAGAGCCGCATCCTTGACCTTGGTAAAGGCCGCGGGCACGTCGTGCTGGAAGAAGCTCTCGATCCCCGGCAGTTGTTCCAGCGCCACGCTGGTGTAAATTTCCGGCGGATTCTTCAGATTCTCGCGCGCCGACTGAAACATGCGGGGGATGAGCTTTTCGCGCGCGATGGCCGATGTCAGGCGCTCCGCCGGGGGCGCAAAAGTGCGGCTCATGATGGTGAAGATGGCGCTGGTGGCGTAGGAGGTGTAACCGTCGGGGTTCTTCTCCCACATGCGGATGTTTTCGAGCGTGAGCAATTGGCTGCGCAACTGGGCCAGCGCCAGTTCGCGATCGGCTACCACGGAAGGCGACAGCCCGCGCGGTTCGAAGGCCTCCACTTCGGCGATGAACTTCCTGGTGGCGGCGATTTGCTCCTCCACTTCAGCGCGCGAGCCGGTAGGCATCAGGGCATCGTACTGATGGAAGCCGGCCTGCGTGCCGGAGGCCGGGTCATAGCGGAAGATCAGTTCATCGAAAATGCGGTCGGCCAGTTTGTTGAATTCGTTGTCGCGCGACTGGGCGAAGCAGGCGGCAGCCAAGACGAAGAAGATGAAGACGCGTGAAGGACTCATTTCAACGATTTTGTCACAATCGGCGGGGCGATCACGGGCGACCCGCCTGAGCGGCCGGCGTCCGAAGTTTCTGCGTCTTGTCAAGGGCCGCCGGATCGTCGATCAAGGTCAAAGTGCTGCCATCAGTTCGTCGTGAAACTGCCAAACGCCGAGCAAGCGATGGTTGATATCGTCAAACTCCGGGATTACGCGTTGAGCACCAGCCATCCGCGGGGGCGGCACAAGGCGCGCGTTTTTCCTGCGGCGTTGGGCCTCACCGCTGCGGACGCCGAGGAACTTCGGACAGCCTTATTGGAATCCGCGAAAACCGGCGACGCTGTTCGCGGCACATCGGATGAATTTGGCACCGGCTACACCGTAGATTTCGAAATGATCCGCTCGACTGGACGGGCACGCGTGCGGGGTTCCTGGATCGTACGAATGGATGACGACCGCCCAAGATTGACAAGCTGTTATGTACTATAGAGAAGGTATGTCCGATCTCGAACTCCTTTCCGTTGGCGCTTTGATGCGCGACATGGCCGACGCCGGTTTGGTGCGTGGACAAGTGGGCACGATTGTGGAGGTGCTCGGTCCCGGCGTTTTCGAAGTGGAATTCAGTGATGACGGTGGCCGGACCTATGCCTCGCTAGCTCTCCAGGCGCATGACATTTTGCGGCTGCATCACGAGCCACTCCATGAAGCGGCTTGATTGTCCGGCGGTGCGGACTGAGGCCACGGTTTTACGCGGGTGTGAATGGTGGGCAATGCCGCACGGCATTTGTGGTACCCATGGCAGCCGCTGCCATTCTGACGCCGTTGAACACCAATTGTCGCTGGATGCTCTTACTAGGCCGTAGGCTGTAATTAATTGCGTCAAAAGAGGGCATCATTCATCTCCGACCAAATCGTCGTAGGTGTAATCGAACGATTTCAGGCCCACTTCCTTATAGGACAGATTGATGCTCCCGAGAGCCTTGGCAAGCTTTCTCATTCTCACTACCGGCACTGCATAAGGTAAGGTACATTCGCCGGCGTCGGGATAGTGCGTGCCGTGAGAGCGGGGAGCCTCACCGCCTCCGATTTTTCAACTTTATAGATCGACACCTCCTTTTGCTTTGCTTCTTCAAGCGCCTGCTTCCGCGTCTTGGTATAGGCGATCCATTGCTTGGTGACTTCTCGCATCCGCGGTCGCGCCCGCCGATAAACGTCGGAAGCCGCGTCAACACTTCGCTTAGTCGTGGTAAGCGGCAGGGCGGTTGCGTCCGCCGCTGCAAACAAAATCAGGCCCAGAAAGCCCGAGTACTGCCGGTGCCACATCGGCCAGTCATCCGTTCCCCAGCCCGAAAGGACCGTTTTGTCTGCGGCCAGAACAATACGCCCGTTACAAGCAACATACCAGCCGAAACGCTTATCGCCATCGCCCTGTTCGTCCGGCTCGGAGCTGTCGGGAGGGAGTGCCGCCATACCACCGATGATTTCAACGGACACTTCCAGCCCGTCCGTCTCATCTTTATATTCGAGTCGCATCGGGCTGAATTCTTGGCTGCTGCGAAGTTCAATTTGCGATCCGATTATATCCTGCCCGTTCAGCGAGATCTTCAATCCGCGGTTCAAATGGAGCGTGTAATCTCTCGCGATTATTCTTCTGAGGTCCTGCAGGAAACCGGCGCTCCCGAAGGACCGGACAACATCAGGGTTCAGACTTCGGACAACCACCTCAACACCATCCGCTGGCAGTGGTTCATCGGGTTCAATATCGAAATCCCAGGGCGGGGCGTCGTCGCTCACCCACGTGGTAACGTTGATGGGAACCGCAAAGGCCAGTCGTTCTCTTTCATCGGTGAAAGTTGATCGTATTTTGATGTCGCTGCCCAGCTTGAAAACCGCTCTTTTCATTCCGATTCCGTAAACGCCGATACTATAGTCATCGTGTTCTTCCGTGACCCGGCGTCCGAAGCTAAAAGCGTGATTAGCTGCATCATCCAAACTCATGCCGCCGCAATTATCGATGATTTGAAAACTATCGGGAGAAAGGTTCAATGCAATGGAATATTTCGACAAATCTGTGTCCTGAGCCAGACCCATCGGGCCGCCGCCTTCACTGCGCCAAGCCCCATCGACGCTGTTGTCGATTAGATCCAGGATGCAGTCCTCCAACAATATGTCCCTTGTTATCATCTTCACGAAGAACGTCTTCGTTGGATTCGCGGATGCTTGTTTGTCGATCAGATCGATAGCCACGCGGTTTTACCTCCGGCACCGAGGGTCGATATCAATTTCTCATCTTGCAACGGGCTGAACGCCAATTGTACATCCTGGCGCCCTGCTTATTGGGAAGCGCCGAGGGCTTTCACGATCCGTGCCAGCGTTGCGGGCTTACCAACAGCACACTCCTTGATTCGCAGAACGGTCCAGCCCTCACGCCTTAAGGATTGCCCGACCCGCCTGTCGCGGCGCTTATTTGTCTCGATCTTGTTGCGCCAGAATTCGGTATTCGTTCGCGGCAGATATTTGCATAAGCAGCCGTGCCAGAAGCAGCCATCCACAAATACCGCTAGCTTCCGGCCAGGCCACGCGAAGTCAGGCTTCCCCGCCACCGGCCAGTGTTTCCGATAGCCCCGAATGCCGGCTGCCCAGAGCAGCTTCGCGAGCGGCAGTTCCGTCGTGGTATTGCCGCGCGAATGCACGGCGGCCATGATTTTGGAACGAGTTGCTTTGGAAACGTGATCCAAAGTTCACCACCACTTCAGCGCGCTTGATCGTCGCGAAGCGTTTTGTAAAAATCGAGATCCGCGTCTGTGATCTCCGTGCGATGGGCCAATCGATATCGTCGTTCGCGGATCAAAACCACTTCCTCCGCGCCCTCAAGTGCTACTTCGAACAGGACGATGTAGTCTTTGTCATCGCCGTCGCCAACAAATTGGGCGCTAACGGCTCTGCATACCGCTGATGGGAACTGCTGAGCGCAGTAGAGCAGGTCTTGGCGAGCCTGAACAGCAGCGATGTAATCAGCTCCAGCTTTCGCTTGAACCGGAATTACAAAATGCGAACCGGTCGAGTTAAGGCCAATGTACAGCTCGTCG
>Ga0182027_10015115_pt1 | contig 10647 bp, 7 predicted proteins | sample 712E1DmetaG_FD_121300 | JGI IMG/M metagenome (GOLD analysis project Ga0182027, IMG submission 121300) | Permafrost microbial communities from Stordalen Mire, Sweden - 712E1D metaG (Illumina Assembly) | ecosystem: Environmental > Terrestrial > Soil > Wetlands > Permafrost | place: Sweden... | reverse complement strand
CAGGCACCATTTCGGCAGTCTGTCCATCCTCCATAACCAGGTCAATGTATGATCCTTTATCGATCTGGGCACCTTGTTGTAAAATTTTGCCCTTTCGTTCAATACGGATGACCACATTTTGAGCAATACCCGGCACATATTTCATTTCACCTACCTTCAATCCGAAACCTTCAAGCAGGGTAACTGCCTGCCTGAGCGATACATCGATTACATTAGGAATCCTTACCTTGGGGGGTTTGTCGGTTGTTATGGTAAGATAGATCATCCTTTTTCGTTTCACCTTGGAATTGGCCTTGGGAGATTGTTCAAAAACAGTAAAAAACTGTGCATTTGCAACAAAGGTTGAGTCAATCACCTTATATTGAAGATCTTTATCTTTACAAACCTGATCGACCTTATCCAGTGTGTAACCACTGAAATCAGGTACAGTAAGCGCTTCCCCGTAATGAGTATATACTTTTTGAATACTACTCAAAATAATAAAAAGAACCAACAATACGAGTATCGCCAGGCCAAAATGTAAGGCAATATGACCTGCATTTGAACGATTTTTTTTTAAAAACTGGCTAAATCTCATCGATATGATATCAAATATTTATCTTAATTCCTTGCAAAGTTATGGATTATGAGCGATAAATAAAATTTGGAATAAGAAAAATCATATTTATCAATAACTGACAAACAGGGATAATATTATATACTGTACCTGAATTTGTTAACAGTTCATATTGAAGCTACTGATTCTCATATTTTTCGGTTTCATCATTCAGAAAAACCAGATCAATCCCTGCTTCAAGAAACATGCTTTCCGAATCACCACCTGCATGATACTTCTTTTCACACACCACCCTGATAATTCCACAATTGATGATGAGCATGGCACAAGTCCGGCAAGGTGTCATTTTACAGTATAATGTACTACCCGATATAGATATACCTTGTTTTGCAGCTTGTGTAATGGCATTTTGTTCTGCATGTACGGTTCTTACACAGTGTTGTGTAATACTTCCATCTTCATGCACCATTTTTTTCATCTGGTGCCCAACCTCGTCGCAATGTGCCAAACCGGTTGGAGCACCAACGTAACCTGTAACGAGTATCTGTTTATCACGTGCTATTACACAACCGCTTCGACCGCGGTCGCAGGTGGCTCTTTTTGCAACTGTACGGGATATTTCCATAAAGTATTCATCCCATGAGGGTCGTATGAATTTTGGTTCATCCATGCTAAATGATTTTTGTTAAATATTTGTTGATTTGATGGTAAAGTTCTTCAATAGAATCATTATTAAAAAAAGTATGTTCACTCATTTCGATGCATTTCGAGATGTTTTGCTTATTCGGATCATCTGAATTCATTTCGCGTTGTTCATTTTGAAAGAACTCTTCATAAGTTATGCTGTCGGTTTCGCTGTTTCTAATGCTGATGCGGTTATACCTTGTTTTTGAATCTGCATCAACTGCAAACAAGTGAAAGTTTGGTTGTTTAGCCAGCATCTCAACTTCGCCCGGAGTACGGATGCTTTCAATCACACAATTCTGCCCCGAATCTTTTGCTTTCGTGTACAATTGTTCGACAATGTAAGATGGCGAATACCTGGCACGCAACTCGTTTGCTACCGAAACCATGTTATCGCGATTTACCTCCAATCCTTTTCGTTTGATTTCATTAGTAAGAAATTCCCTCACTGAATAATGATGATAACCCAATTTCTGAATCAGAAAATCGACTACCGTTCCTTTACCGGCTCCAAGGGTACCTGTTAATCCAATGATGATCATCTCAGTATAAAAAATGTGTTTTGCCGACGTTAATTGAGTCGGATAATGTTTGGTAAATATACGATAAGAATTGCCTTTTAACGAAATATCGAAAGAAGTAAAATAGCTAAAAAAGGGGGAAATGTTTATATCTTTTTTTAATACAAATCAGTTATATCGGTAATTTTGAACTTTTATTACAAATAACTAAAACCGATGAAAAAGATAGTAGGTATATTGTTCGGGGGAAAATCTACCGAACATGAGATTTCTATAATCTCAGCAAAAAATGTGTATAAAAATATCGACCGTTCCTTATATAATCCTTACCTGATGTATATTGATGCGGTTGGTAAATGGTACCTTATTCGTGAAGAACAGTTTCAGTCAGATAAAATCATACCGGCCGATGATCAGGGGCTAAGTATTGATATGCAGACTAATCCGATCGGTTTTAATATAAAAGGCGGCAATCACAGTTTTTTCCCGGATGTTATTTTTCCTGTTCTTCACGGTAAAAATGGCGAAGATGGGAACATGCAGGGATTTCTGAATATACTTAATATTCCGTTTGTGGGTCCTGACATGTTTGCTTCTGCTGCCGCGATGGATAAAGAAATGACAAAGAAATTACTTGAGGCAGTTAATATTAAGGGCGCCAAATATTTTTGTTTCAGGAAACATGAACCCGAAAAGATAAAGTACAGTTCAATTTTAAAAGACCTTGGTTTACCGATGGTTATTAAGCCTTCACGTGCCGGTTCATCTGTAGGATTGAGCAAGGCAACAAATGAAAAGGAATTTTTAACCGCCGTTGATCTCGCTTTCAGATATGATACAAAAATCATTATTGAAGAATATATAAACGGAAGAGAAATTGAATGTGCTGTTTTAGGTAATGAAGAACCGATAGCCTCAGTAACGGGTGAAATTATTACCGAGTTTTATGATTATGAAGCTAAATACTTATCGGCCGAAAAAGCAAAACTACAGGCCCCTGCAAATATGGACAAGAAAATCGAAAATAAGATTCGTGAAATTGCTATAAAAGCCTATAAAGCCATTGAATGTGAAGGAATGAGCAGAATTGATTTTTTCCTGACATCCGATGAAGTAATATTAAATGAGATCAATACCATACCGGGATTTACTGATATCAGCATGTATCCCCGGTTATTTGAACTGAGTGGCATACCAAACAAAGAACTTACCAGTCGTTTGCTCCAACTTGCAATTCAAAGGTTCGATAACTTGCAGAAGCTGGAAACCCATTATATTAAATCGTGAATAAAGTATACATGCTTTGGGGGAAAATAAAAAACATAACCTCGATTACCTGTTGTAATTTCATGCAGAATAAGAATTTAAATGCACTCCATACACTTTTTTATAGTTGATAATTTTCAAATCTTTATTCGATAACATATGGGGATATTGTTGTAAGTTTGCAGTAAATTCAAGTAATATAACGGTTCGTCTAAAGATAATTTTCTTTTATTAATCATCAAAATTAAAAGTTATGTTCAGGAAATTATTAATATTTGTAATTCTTGTATCTTTCATGTTAAGTTCCTGTTTCAATGGCAACAATATTCCTTCGCTTGTAAAAAAGAAATTTGAGGAACTTTACCCAAAGAATAAGGAAGTACAATGGGTTGTGAAAGGGAATGACAAATTCGTGGCCACTTTCAAACTGGACGAAAAGAATATGATCGCTTCTTTTTCAAAGTATGGGATTTGGCTTGAAACGAAATCATCCATTCCTGAAACTGCAGTTCCTGCAATATCTATTGGTTATGTAAAACAATTCTATCCTAAAGCTTCCATAATTGAGAATTATAATGTTAAAAATCCAGACGGTGATTTTTTTGAGATAGATGTAAAAAAAGATACTTCCGTTATTGCTGTAATTTTTGATAAAGAAGGAAAATTATTCAGTGATGATAACAACGTATTGTTGAAGAAATTTAAAAAAATGTATCCAAATCCCACCGATGTTAAATGGGTTCGGGCCGGTGATGGCAATTTTGATGTATTTTTCAAGGATCAGGGCAAAGCATGCAAGGTTTCATTTACCATCGATGGAACCTGGATCGAAAGCCAGACTATAGCCACCGAAACTGAAGTTCCGGAAATTGCTTTCAATTATATTAAAAAGAATTTCAGATCTTATGAACTCAAGGGCATCATATTTGTAAAAAAAATCGATTCCGATTTGTTTGATATTGTAATCTTACTGAAAGGCAAGGAAATAAATCTGTATTTCGATCTTGAAGGGAATTTTGTTAAAAAAGAAGGCGACACTAAATAAAATCATACTATTCATTTTCAAATAATTCATAATGAAAAAACTCTTAATTATTTTAATTTCAGGACTACTGGTATTTAATTTATATGCACAGGACTTTCAGGGTAATGAGGCAGAGGCACTTGTACATGGCTCTAAGGTTGTAAGATTATACTCCCAAACTAATTTACCTGCCTATATAAGCTTTAGACAAGGCTTTTCAATCGATTTGAACAACTTCAAATCATGGATGATGGAACAATTCAAAATGAGCAATGATTTTGACTTTGTTCTCATCAGTTCTGAATCCGACCAGCTTGGTTATGTTCATTACAGGTATAAACAAACTTATAAGGGAACAGTGTTGGATGAAACGATGTACATTCTTCACACATTTGATGGTAAAGTGAGCTCCATGAATGGACTGGCTTTTTCAAACCTGACTTTGGAAACACAACCAAAAGTGACAGAACAAGCAGCATTGGCCACAGCTTTTTCAGTAGTTTCTGCTATAAGGTACAAGTGGCAGATGCCAGATGAGGAACAATTTCTGAAGAAACAACAAAACGATCCGAATGCAACTTATTATCCTAAGGGAGAACTTGTTTATATGCCATTAGGAAAGGATTTTAAAACTTCTGATCTGCGCCTGGCATATAAGTTTAATATTTATGCCGACGAACCGGTTTCAAGAGCATACTATTACATCGATGCCATAAGCGGTTTGCTGATACAAAAGATCGATATCATTCACAATACCGATACAAAAGGAATTGCTTATACCAAATACAGCGGAACTCAAACGATAATGGTCGATAGTATTTCTCCAACCTTATACCGATTAAGCGAACTGAGCCGGGGGAAGGGAGTTCAGACTTTAAATCTTCAAAAAACTACTAATTATGGAGCTGCTATAGATTTTACTGATTCGGATAACATCTGGAATAATGTTAATGCAAATTTTGATGAAGCAGCCACTGATGCTCATTGGGGAGCTGAAATGACCTATGATTTTTATAAAAATATTCACGGAAGGAACAGTGTAGATAATAATGGATTGGCTCTTCTAAATTATGTTCACTATAGCACTAATTATGCAAATGCTTTCTGGGATGGCCAGCGAATGACTTTTGGTGATGGCAATGCAAACAATCCTCCATTTACTGTTTTAGATATTATTGGACATGAAATTACGCATGGGTTAGTTTCTTATACCGCCAACCTCAGCAGCACCGAAGGGGGAGCACTCAATGAATCTTTTGCCGATATTTTTGGTACCCTTATAGAGTTTTATGCCAAACCAACCCAGGCAAACTGGATGATGGGTGATAACATCATTCCTATCCGAAACATGGCCAATCCTAAGCTTATGGGTGACCCTGATACCTATTTTGGCCTTAACTGGGATTCAATAACGAACGAAGTACATAAAAACAGTACAGTTCAAAGCTTCTGGTTTTACCTGCTTGTGAATGGAGGTATTGGTAAAAACGATAAGGGAAATTCATTCAAGGTTAATGGAGTTGGAATGCAGGAAGCAGATGAAATTACTTACAGATCACTTACTGTATATCTTACATCATCAGCCGACTATTTTGATGCAAGGTATTATTCTATTCAGGCTGCAAGCGATCTTTATGGCGATTGTTCACCCGAAGTGGCTGCTGTTATTGATGCATGGTATGCTGTTGGTGTCGGGAAAGATGTCAGGTCAATTGATTTCGATGCTAATATGAAAGTTTTTTGCAAAACTCCCTTTACAGCAAAGTTCACCAATAATTCGGATGCATATAGTTCATTCCTTTGGGATTTTGGCGATGGCACTACTACAACTTTACGAAGCCCAAATCATAATTACACAAAATATGGTAAATTCTCAGTAAAATTAAAAGGTATAACTGCCTGTGGAGTGACCGATTCAATTGTAAAAAAAGATTTCATCATTGTTGATACCAATCAGCCTTGTACCTATCTCATGCCAGCTAATTCGAATCCTGTTACCAATACGGAATGCCATGGGCTTTTATTGGATGATGGAGGATACGGCAATTACAGCGGAAATCTGACATCTACATTTTCGATTGTAACATCGGGAACGGGCAGCATCATATTAAATTTCAAATCATTTGCATTTGAAGACTGTACTCCCCAATCCGATTGTGATGATTTATATATCTATGACGGACCAAATACAAACAGTACATTAATTGGTAAGTACACCGGATTTTCACTCCCCAATGGTGGTACAATCATTTCAACCGGTCCTGCAATAACTTTTAAAGAGGTTACCGATCCTGCTCAAACATATTCCGGATTTGAATTGGAATGGGTATGCAGCGACCCCAGCTTGCCTCCTGTAAGTAATTTTATAGTTGAAAATGAGAGTGATTGTAACGGAAGTGTTCAATTTCTTGACAAGAGTTATAATGGGGCATCAAAATGGTTGTGGATCTTTGGTGATGGAGATACATCTACAATAAGGAATCCGGTTCATTCATACTCTAAAAACGGCTACTATACCGTTTCTCTAACCAGCAGCAATGCAAATGGTTCAAATACAGTGACAAAGCAAAATATAGCACATATTACTTTCCCATTGCAAACACCTGAAGTTTCGGATATTGACACTTGCAAACCCGGTTCTTTTACTATTACGATCCCAAAAACAGATAATAGTCTTATTGAATGGTTTGACAGCTGGAAATCAAATAGGCGGATCGATACAGGGTATATTTTCAAAACACCTTATCTTACTCAACCTAAGGATTATTTTGTTCAAAGCAGTACAGTTACCAATCCTGTTTTTATTCAACCTAATGATAACAATGCAGGAGCAGGAGGTTATTATACCAATTCAGCCAATCATTATTTGATTTTTGATGCATATAAAGAATTTACACTCAAAAGTGTAAAAGTATATTCCAGCACTTCAGATACAAGAACACTGGAATTGCTTGATTCAAAAGGCACACTGGTTAAGGATACTTTGGTTCTTATACCAAACGGAGAAAGCAGGATCAGTTTAAATTTTATTATTCCCCAGGGCAATGGATATAAAATCGGTGTAAGGGCCCCATCAAATTTATACAGGAATACCAGCGGTATCACATTACCCATCACATTGCCCGGTGTACTTTCAATTACCGGAACTACAGCAGGTACCTCAGGATATTATTATTACCTGTACAATTGGGAAATACTTGAATCATCCTGTAAAAGTGAAAGAGTAAAACTGAGTATTACTATTTCTCAACCTAAAGCAGATTTTAACTATATCAATTCCAATTCGGTCTATTCTTTCGTAAATACGACACCTGGCAGCGGTAGTAATCTTTTATGGAATTTCGGTGATGGAACAACTTCTAAAGTCGAAAACCCCGTGCATCAATATCAGAAACCCGGGCAGTATATTGTTACAATGATTGTGGATAATAACTGTGGCAAAGATTCAGTTACCAAAACAATTAACATTCAGGAATCGATTGATCAGCCTGTGGTTAAATCATTTTTAATTTATCCCAATCCTACTAATGATCTCCTGAATATCAGGTTCGAACCATATCAGGATGGTATAACCAGTATGATCATGACGAATTCACTAGGTAAAATACTTATCGATAAAAAAATCGCTGTTAAAGGCACTTATCTTGGAACGATTGATCTTTCTGCATTTGGAAAAGGTATTTATTATTTACAGGTTAGCAACAACAAAGGCAATATAGTCCGGAAAATCGTAGTAAATTAAATTATTACACGATTATAAAAGGTTTTAATACAGGATAAAACACACTGATCTACCTAATTACCTTAGTAAGAGTTTGTATATTATCACAATAACTCTGGCTCATTAAAAGCTTTGCAAAACCCTCACATCTTAATTTCCAAGCTCATATTCCTGATTAAAAAATAAAAACTATAAGGCTATATTTTCTTCATAAATATTTATTAATTTTGCTTAGGTATAAATATTATGAATTGATACTGTGTATTTTGAATAGATATATTTTTTAACAAGTCATTTTATGGCATATGCTGAAAAGCCTTAAAAGAGTAAGCAAGTAATTTTAAAACCTAAAAAAATGAAAAAAAGCACGCTATTTACAGGTTATCTGACCTCGTTTCTTATTCTGATTGGTGTTATATTTAAGGGTCTGCACTATCCTTATGCTGGTCCCTTAATCTCAATAGGTTGTATAGCATTTTCCCTTACTTACGGAATTCCTTTGTTTATTGAAAAAAATAAAATTGCCACTAATTCCTATCAGAAGTTTATCAACATTTTTGTTTTAATCCTGATATTGTTAATTCCAACGGGTTTCTTGTTTAAAGTTCAGCACTGGCCATACGCAAATATATTAGTTAACCTGTCAAATATTCTTCTGCTAATTGGTATACCTATATTAATTATTAGTGCTATAAAATCGAAAGACCCACTTAAAAATCTAAATTTCCATAATGAAGCAGTTCTTTTTATTTTAATAACAGGCTTTTCATTTTTTATATTTTTGACAAAAATTGATAAAAGCATATTGAATGCTTTAGCTTCGAATGGCAACACTGTTATTGCTGAAATGAAGTACCACGAGACAAAAAGTAATGAATTATTTACCACACTCGAAAATGCAGTCAACTCCAATACTGCCGGAAAAGCTTATCTCGATAAAGCTAAAGAAATAAAAAATGCTAGCGATTCATTAAATATTTATATTATCAGTCTTGAAAAACTGTTGATCACAACATCCAAACAGAAGGATGGAAATCCTGATTCTTTACAAACTATTGAAGCCAATGCTGATTTTGGCGTTGTACACAGAGTATTTTTTAAGGAGCAATCAAAAGCTTTAGAACTGAAACAAAAACTCGTTGCTTACAGTGAATTGGTTGGCCAGAATACAAACAGCCGTGGCAAAGAAATTATCAATTTATTTTTTAATACAGATGTCCATCAATCGGTTAAAGGAGATACATTGACGTGGGAAGAAGCAAAGTTCCAGCGATTACCCCTGGTTGCTGTTTTACTTACCCTAAATCAGATAAGATCAAACATTCGCTTACTGGAAGCAGAAACAATGACCTATCTTCAGGCTATTGCAGCTATCACCAAGCCTGTACCTACTGAACCCGAAAAAGATAAGGGGAAAAAGAAATAATTCCTTAAGGCAAGACCTCACAAGTTTTAAAAACCTTTGAGGTCTATGCCTTTTAATCAATCCTCAACACTCCTTTTTCCAGATCCACTTCCCCCATAGTTCCCGATATCAATTCATCAAGGGAACTACTTTCAATATCAGATGCATAAGGCAGTCTTGCTAGAATGGCTCCCTCAGTCAAATTAAAATCGGCTGGTTTGGAACTTATTATTGCTGCAGGTGCCTTACCCTGGTTGGCTAATGTGATGAGTACCGTTGATCCACCAGAAGAACCTTTTGTCTCTTCGAAAATCAGTATCTTCCCGACAATCGATTTGCCATAATTAGGGTTTGATTTGGCTATGATGCACGCTGTTTCTAGATCTACATCGCCCATAAAAGCAAATGAACCCGGATTTACCAATAATTCGGCCTTTACATTTCCCCGTACTACCTTTTTAATTATGTATTCTTTCATTTTCAATCGCTTTTATTTGTTGATGAATTTTCCGGCTATAGCCGACCTGATACAATTATCTGCATTCGTCAGTGCAACTTTGCAACCAATAAGATCGCCCACATACCTGATCATTTTGCCGCTGTTACATACCATAGCTTCCACATTCGGAACTTTAAGGTTATATTCCCGGCAGGTTGATTGCCGCATATGACTTTCCACCGGGCAAGTATCGCAAACCACTTTTGCCCCGGCATCCTCAATTGTTTTAACATAACCGGATACCTCGGCCTGTTTTCTGGTCATACGGTTGGTACATATCCAGAATCTTACTCCCTTGGCAACCGTTTTTCCATTTAGCTTTTCTGCTACTTCTTTAATTAATGGAAGTGTATAATGCGGACAACCCAGGTTTACAAAATCAACAGCATCACCGGGCTTGATGGTACATTGTTCTTCGTAAACCTTATTAATATCTTTTTCGGTTACTTCATAAAAATCCTTTGGAACTTTACCATGAAAAGCTTCTTCAACGGTTCGTGCTTCCGGGGTTACGCCAACAACGTGAAACATGGTAACGGAACCGGATGTTGCCAAAGTTGCACCAAAACTCAGCAGGAATTCCTGGTTGTGAGTTTTAATACCATCAATTACAGGTACTTCGCTTCCTACTATTTTCCCGATATGAAATCCAAGAGCGCTCCATGCATCAGAAGTCTGCATCCTTGAATCAGGAATATTAACCTTGAAATAATGAGTTCCTTTGCGGTTTTCATCGAGCAGATAACCCATCAGCGGATATTTTCCGCAAATACCGGCATAACGGATAAGCAGACCGCCCCTGTTTGTCCGTACACCCAACACTGAGTTGTAATATATGATGGCACTGCTTTCAACCAATGCAGTATAACTCCCAAATGGTGGAATAAATCCAAGGTGCTGTGGAGTGCAGGTAAAAGTTTCAATAATACCCATTTTGCGGTGGGCAGAAACGATTTGTTTCTGCAAAGTTG
>Ga0182027_10015114_pt1 | contig 10648 bp, 7 predicted proteins | sample 712E1DmetaG_FD_121300 | JGI IMG/M metagenome (GOLD analysis project Ga0182027, IMG submission 121300) | Permafrost microbial communities from Stordalen Mire, Sweden - 712E1D metaG (Illumina Assembly) | ecosystem: Environmental > Terrestrial > Soil > Wetlands > Permafrost | place: Sweden... | reverse complement strand
TCAGGATGAAATGGCACCAGGCGCTTGGTTTCGGTGCGGAAAATTACAGATTTCACGATCATGATAAACTTGCCCATTATGCTAATGCTGCGTGCGATATAGAATATAAATTCCCCTTTGGCTTCAAAGAGGTTGAAGGAATTCATTCCCGTACAGATTTTGATCTGAAGCAACATCAGGAGTACAGCGGTAAAAAGTTGCAGTATTTTGATCCCGAAAGGAATGAATCTTATGTTCCTTTTGTAATTGAAACTTCGATCGGAGTCGACAGGATGTTCCTTCAGGTAATTTCAGCTGCCTATTTTGAAGAAGAATTGAAAAAAGAAGATGGCACAACCGACAGTAGAGTTGTCCTGAGGTTGCCCTCATTTTTAGCTCCGGTCAAATTAGCGGTAATGCCGCTTGTCAAAAAGGACGGACTTCCGGAGATTGCAATAAAAATTATGAATGAACTTAAATTTGATTTTAACTGTCAGTACGATGATAAAGATTCTATTGGAAGGCGTTACAGACGCCAGGATGCCATTGGAACACCATATTGTATAACAATTGATCATCAGACAGTTACAGACAATACAGTTACAATCAGATATCGTGATACAATGGAGCAGGATAGAGTGAAGATTGAACAGCTGAGAGATATTATCGCTGAAAAAGTCAATATAAGAAGCTTATTGAAAATGCTTTAAATGGAAAAGGTTCTTATAATAACCTATTACTGGCCACCCGGTTCCGGAGCCGGAGTTCAGCGCTGGCTGAAGTTTTCGAAATATCTGCCTTCTTTCGGTGTCGAACCTGTAATCCTTACTGTTGATCCGGAATATGCTACTTATCCGGCAACTGATATTTTACTGGAAAAGGAAATATCTACAGAAATAAAGATTTATAAAACCAGGGCAACAGACTATTTCCGGATTTATACTAATGACAAGAATAAAATTCCTTCGGCAGGCTTTGCATCTAATATTGAGAGTGGAATAAAAGATAAATTTATGCGGTTTATCCGTGGTAATTTCTTTATTCCTGATCCCAGACGAGGCTGGAATAATTACGCTTTCAGAAAGGCCTGTGAGATAATTAAGAATGAAGGTATTAAGTATATAATCACAACCAGTCCTCCGCATTCAACTCAGCTTATTGGTTTAAAGCTGAAGAAAAAATTTCCTGATATTAAATGGATCGCAGATCTTCGTGACCCTTGGACAGATATTTACTATTACGACCAGTTCTACCCTACCTTCATTTCAAAAATAATTGACAGATCATTTGAACTTCAGGTACTTAAAACAACTGACAAGATTATAACTGTCGGACAATCATTAAGGGATCTATTTATAAAAAAGCTTCCCCGATTAGAAAATAAAATTGAGGTAATAACAAATGGTTTTGATGAAGACGATTTCAGTAAGTTGAATAGTATAAATCCTGTAAAGCAAACAATTTCATATATAGGCACTCTCTCTGATGCTTATCCAATAATCGGATTTCTTGATGCTCTTAAGAGTCTTCGGGATAAGAATATTGATTTTAATCTGAAATTTGTCGGAACAGTCTCTTCAAAGCAAAAAGATCTGGTAATTTCCAGAACTGAAAAATCATCAGTTGATTTCATCCCATATGTTGATCATTCAATAGCGATAAATTATATGCTTGGAGCAACTATCCTGCTACTGATAATACCTGATCATCAGAGTAATAAAAGTATTATTACGGGAAAGATTTTTGAGTATTTAGCTTCAGGAAAACCTGTTTTATGCCTTGGGCCTACAGATGGTGATGCGGCAGAAATCATAAGAGAGACAGGAAACGGGAAATCATTTAATTATAATGATGTAACCGGAATTGAGACTTTCCTTTCTGATCTGAAGAGCAATCCGGGAATTTATAATAACAATTCTTCTGCTAAATTCAACAGAAAAAATCTTACTTCACAGTTTGTCAGAATTATCCGGGAAATGGAGTAAGCCCATTACCAGGGACTATATTTGCTGAAAATTTTTCCAATCCCTTGCCGCAAAGTTAATAACTCAATTTTTTCGAAAAAATTGAGTTTATATAAAACTATCGGGAATATACCCAGCAGAATCAACTTTATAAAGGTGGCCAGGAAAAAATTAAGCGATACAGTAAACTGATTGATGATAAAAAGAGCAATTGCGAGAGAATAAATCATCGAAATTTTAAACCATTCAAAGCCGACCTCAAATTGCTTACCTGCAGTAATTGAAAGAATTGCAGTATAAACAATCTGCGAAATAAGGGTAGAATATGCCGCCCCCATCATTCCCCATAAAGGGATAAAGAAGTAGTTCATTATTATATTCAGGATCACTGCTGTAAATGATGGAAACAGAAAATAATGCATCATATTTTTAAGATAAAGTCCAATACCAACAAAATAATTCATACCCATCACCATAAAACTTAGAGACAGAACCGGTACAACAGCCAATCCGTCCCAATAGTCTTTGTTACTTACCACAATACCAAGCAGATCTTTGTAAAAAAAGAGGAATCCAAGAATTATGAATGCAATAAGAAAACAATAGTAAGTGAGCATTTTACGATAATATCTTGTATTATTTTCCTCCTTCTCCTTGCTGAATATTGATGGCATAAAACTCATTCCTATTGTCGATACAAAAATTAGATTAATGAAATTCGCAATCTTATATCCGAATGAGTATTTGCCTGTTTCAATGGAGGTGCTTAACCAGTTAAGCATATACCGGTCATTCATCTGAAAAATAAGAAATCCTATATTGCCTGCTATTGCTGGTAATCCAAATTTAATTGATTGCCATAAAAGTGAGATATCCCATCTTATTGTCAGCCTTGGAACAACAACAAATAAAAGCAAAATGACAGCTGTGGTTCCACCTCCAATAAGCCGGGCATAAAGAATGCCTTCAATTCCCAGCGACAGATTTTTAACAAAATAAATTGTCAGGAGAAAACTCAATACCAGCTTAAACACATTAAGAAAAATATATCTGACCGGCTTTTCCTCAAACTGTAATATCTGAAATGGCAACGTGCACATGATTTCTGCAACTACAATCCAGAACATTATTCTGAGGTTGGCAGTCTGTGAGATATTATCAAAAAACAGTATTGAGATCTGGGATGAAAAGATGAGAAAAGGGAGAATTGAAATAAGTGTGAAGATTATGTTTCCGGTATAATTGTTAAATAGAAAAGAACCATAATTGTTTCTTTCTTTTTCAATAAAAAAATATCGCTGATGGCCTGAAAATATACCAAAATGCAATATTGAAGTCAGAAAAAGTATTGTGATCTCCATTACGGCCAGATTACCATAAGGACCGATGGGAATAAAATTATTGTAAAGCGGGATAAGAATAAATCCAAGCAGCTTGTTCAGGATATTCCCAAACCCATATATTGCAGTCTGTTTTCCTAATTTTCTTATTTGCCCCAGCATCTCTTATATGGTTATTGTAGCAAAAGTTTCCTGTATTCCTGTACCATCACTTTTTCATCGAATCTGGTAATCGTCTTCCGGCTATTTTCAAAAACATTGTTACGAAAATCTTTATCGAAGCACATTTTCTCAATTGCAGCTGCCAGTTCTTCCGGATTATTTAATGCACAAAGTAATCCATCCACATTATTTGAAATGATCTCCGAAGGCCCTGTAGGACAATTTGTTGAAATAACATGTCCGTTGATGTACATTGCCTCAAGCAGGGAATTTGGGAAACCCTCCCAGCTCGAAGAAAGAACATAGCACGAAGCTTTTTTAAGGTATTTGTATGGATTATTCCGATAGCCTATAAAATGAATCATTCCATTAAGATTCATTTGAGCAACAATATCATTCAATTCATTTTCCATTTCTCCTTTCCCAAGAATTATCAACCTGATGTATTTATATTTTGAACTTAAAATTGAAAAACTTCTTATCAATAACGGATAATTCTTAGCTTTTGTCAAGCTACCTATTGCGACCACATAATCAACGTCATTCCTGAACTCAAAATCCGTGACAGGTTCTTCCTTCAACTTATCCAGAAGAGGAAATGAGAGACCATTATAGATAGTAAATATTTTCTCCCCAGGAATCCTGAAATCATGAATTATTGCTGCTTTACTTTCATCCGAAACAGTAATAACAGATTCTGCATAATTGTAAGCTCTCCGCAATAAATATCTCCAGATCGCATGCTTGATAGATCTTTTGAGATAAAATCTGTGGTTCGATCGCTCCGAAAGAATTACCGGAACTTTTAACCCAATAAGTGCCAGATAAGTCAGGATATTCTGATAATAAAGGAAAGAGAATATTTTATTGGGTCCGGTCACTTTTATTATTTTTCTCAATCGAAATGCAAAAACAAAAGTATTCCCTCTTTCTGCATTCAGGCAAACGTAATTAATACCAGGTAAGGCAAGAATCTCATTAAGATATCTTCCCTTGTTATATAGAGTAACCAGAGTAATATCAAATTCATTATAAAGATTTAAAATCAGTCTGTATAATATCTTCTCAGCACCCCCACCTTCAAGATGTTGCGAAACTATTAATAATTTGATTTTACCAGCCAATAAAGATCTTTTTAAGAAATTTCAGGTTGCTTCAGCCCCGGAAGTTTCAGGAGGTCCTGTAACTGACAGAACTGCGGCCAGTAATGCCCTTCATGCCAGTTAAGCTGACTATCCCAGAATCCCTTACAACTGAAAACTGCTGTGTCAAGATATGAATAACTTATTTCACAAAACTCCGGCTTATGTTCTTCATTATAAAGAAAGTCATAAGCCATTGATTGAAACTGAAGTTTTTTTGAAACATCAAATGCCATTTTAACAAACTGCAAATCAATTTCAGCATTATTATGGTCTATCAAACCTGATCCGGATGATCTGAAATCATTTGGCCGGTTAAATCTCCTGAAAGCAAATGCCCGGTCGCCAATGACTGTAACACGTGTATCAAATCCATTCCCGGGCAGATATTTCTGGAACAACACATAGTTTTTTTGCCTGTGATAGAATGTTTCAGCAGGTCTTCCCTGGAGTAATTTCTTCTTTTTCCAGAAGAGTACCTTTAGAAATTTAAGCAGATTAAAATCATTCATAACCGTGCTTCCCCTTTCAACAAGCCCAATGTCCTTTATTCCTTTCCCAAACATCTTATTAATCAAAGAGATCGCTTTTCTTTTGTTATTTATCAGCATCACATTTTGAGATCCTGCACCACCTTTCAACTTGAAGACCACAGGATAAGAAGCTTTTTCTGCCCATTCAACAGCATCCTTCCTGTCCCAGAAAATCCATGATTCTGTCATTTGGAATCCATTCAGTTTCATTAGGTAATATTGCCTGACCTTATCGTCAAAATGCCAGTCGGTATATGAATCGGGGAAGCATGGAATTCTAAGCTTATCTCTTATTAACGGAAGTATGACTCCTGCAAGCTGCCGGTCATAATCGTAATGGAACCACCTGTAAATAAAGGCATCGAAGTTTTTGACATTTTCAAAAAAATCAGGATCGTCGATATGAAGATATTGTACTTCAATATTATTGTACCGAAGAATAGTTTCATACTTTCTGATGAAACCGGAAACTTCTTTGTATCTGTCAGGATGAATACCGACCTTCATAAGAACAATTTCTATAACTGATTTTGTTCCGGTAAATTTACTGCTTCAATATGATTTTTCCACCCTTTTGAAGGAGTGAAATGGGTAACGGCTTCTATTTCTTCTATTTTAAACACATTATTGTTAAAAATAACAGACGATTTCTCAATATCATCGAATCCAAAACCCAGAAGCTTATTTTCAAGAGAATTTACTATTACTTTAATTTTCTGGTAATCAAACCCGATCAAAGAAGCACAGCAAATGTCAAGTAAAACCGGGTTCCATCCTCCTGCAATAATTCCTGCAAACTTATTATCGGGCTTCAGGGGTCCCTCTTTATCGCCACCAACTATACCATCAACAATATAAAAAACTTTGCGTGCGGATTCTTTTCCTGTTTCACCATTTAAATCTGTATAAAACAAAATATTGTTTATATCCAGAATCATTCTCCAAAGAGTGTCGTTCCCATACCAGGCGCCTTCAAAAACCGGGTCAGCGCCGGTTCGTTTTAAAATACCATCATTTAATCCGATCCACTTTGAATAAAAACGCTGTAGATTTTTATTTCCTGTTTTTTCTTTCCGCTCATAAAGGTTTTCATTCATCCATTTAAATAGATTAAAATACGGATAAGCATCTCCCCCGGTCTGTCTGCTTCCCTTCAGGTGATGTACCAATGCATCTTTCTGCCCATTTATGCCGACACTGTTTTTTAAACAGCAAGTAATACCTGCTTTCCCGTGAGTCTTAAGTTTGGGTAGCTGTATGACCACATCTGCTTCCAGGACAGATTTGTCAATAATGTAAATATTGTTCCCTGGGTTATGGAACCGAAGCATTTTCCTGGGGTCATAGTTGGTAACTCTGAACTTCCTGAACATATTCCTGACAGGAAAGAAAAAGCTGTTTCCCTTCAGGTTAACTTCAACAGATTCTTTTTCAGCAATAAAAATATGTTCGGAAATTTCTCCAGCTGAATTATACCGTTTAATCTCCTTTCTGAAATCTCTGATCTCAATTTTTACTCCCTTTATATTACTGTAGAAACCGACCAGCTCGTCCAACTGAAGCTTTGATTTAATAATATCAATATCAGCTGATTGGATCGGTGCATCACCTATAATAATCCTCCCCTTTCCCTGTAATGCAATTAAACAATAATCAATTACAGTCCTCACGACCGAAGGATGGGTAACCAATCCAGTAATATCAGGGTTTATAGGATTTTTTTCCCTGACCCAATTAGGTTTAATTACCACCTTATTACCAGGAGCAATAAAATTCCCGAAAGGATTCCATTCCGGCTTATTATAATTTTCAATATCAAGACCTAGCTGTTTCAGAACATTTCGAACCTGCTGATAAACAAAGTTTTTGCTTCTTGAGATATCTTTGAACAGGTACTCCGGGAAATCTTCAGAGGGTGAAAACGGAGAAACCAAAGGGTATTCTGAGGAAGGATTATATTCTATTGCAATATTATTCAGCATAAATATGAATTATTGCCTTCAAAGGTACTATTTTTGAAAGTAAATTACTGATTGTCACTATTGAAATTCAAACCAAATAAGTGCAATGACAGATAAAGATAAATTATCCTCTAAGGAATACTGGGATGATGTTCTGAAAAAGGCAAATCTGCCGCTGATAGTCAACAAAAAGCAATATAGTCCCTGGCTGATAAATACCTTTATTGAGGAATTTATAAATAATAACCAGTACAAAACACTTCTCGAAGTTGGTTCTGGCAGTTCAGCATGGCTTCCTTTCCTGTCAAATGAATATAAGCTGAAGGTTTCAGGTCTAGACTATTCTGAGATTGGGTGTAAAATATGTGAACAAAATCTTAAAATGCTGGGTGTAAATTTTGACGAGATTATCTGTGAAGATGTTTTCAAATGGGAAAACGGGAAAAAATATGATATAATCATTTCATTTGGAGTAATTGAGCATTTCGAAAATCCCGGTGAAATCCTGAAGATTATACATAGACATTTAAACGTGAATGGGCTTATTATAACTATTGTCCCCAACTTATTGGGAATCAGCGGTAAACTCACAAGAATTTTTCTGCCTGATGTCTATCTCATCCATAAAATCATATCTAAAAGCTATCTTAAGGATCTTCATGAAACAACTGGTTTTAAATGTCTGAAGAATGATTATACTGGAATCTTTTATCCAATGATAATTCCCTGGTCAGTAAAGACAACCGGATTCTTTTTTAAAACAGGATCTACCAGAAGAAAGATTTTCCTGAAGATTCTGGAATTGGTTAACGCATTAATTACTAAATTTCTAAGAGTTTTAAAAATCCGTTTATCTTCACAATACTTTTCACCATTTGTGATATTTGTAGGGAGAATAAAAGTGTAATAAATTGTCTGCCTATCAGATGAATAAGTCAATCATAATATTCACAGATAATTATCCTTTTGGGAAATCAGAACCATTCCTTGATCCTGAATTACAGTTCATTAATCTCTCTTTTGACAAAGTATCTGTTTTCCCATTCGAAGAAGGCAAAGATAAAAATATCAGGGAAACACCGCGAAAGATTGAAATTGTAAAGCCTGCCTTCAATGAAGTCAAAAATAAAACAAGGCTTCTGATTAAAGGAGTATTCAACACATCAATATTTTTGAAGTTATTGAAGGAAGGAATAAAATCAAGGGTTTGGCTATCAGCCACAAAATTCAGAATCTGGGCAACACATTTCCTGATGATTCGCAGCCTTTTAAGTGAAATAAAACAGAGAGATCTTAATAATTTTTTCAATCAATTCGATGCGCTTTATTTTTACTGGGGCTTGCGCTGGAGTCAGATTATTCCATTTCTTCCACAGAGTATAAAAGCTAAAGTAATTATACGTTTTCATGGCTCAGACCTGTATGAATATGCCAACAATTATTATATCCCATGGAGGTACCAACAATTATCAAGGATAAATAAAGCTATTGTAATATCAGAGAGAGGCAAAAAATATATTGAAGATCATTATCCGTTTTTGAAGGACAAGACTATTGTTTCAAGAATCGGGACAAAAGATTATGGACTAAATCCATATTTGAAGTCAAAGGTTCTTCATATAGTTTCATGTTCAAACCTTGTTCAGGTCAAGCGAGTTGCATTAATAGCTAAAACACTGGGATTGTTAAAGATACCTGCATCATGGGTTCATTTTGGCGATGGCCCTGAAATAAATGTCATTTTGACATTTATAAAACAATTGCCCCGGCATATAAAAGGTGAGTTAAAAGGTGCAATCGGGCATGATGATCTGATGACCTATTTCAGGACAAATCCCATAGACCTGTTCATTAATACCAGCAGTTCTGAAGGTGTACCAGTTTCGGTTATGGAAGCAATGTCATTCGGCATTCCTGTAATTGCCACCAATGTTGGGGGAACGTCTGAGATCGTTTCTGACAAGACAGGCCTCCTTATTGATTCAGATTTTTCTCCTGAAGAGCTTGCTGTTAAGATCGTGGAACTTACACAAAGAAATGATTTTATGGATATCAGATCAGCTTCCAGGAAAGAATGGGAGAAAAAATCAATGGCAGATAAGGTTTATCCTGAATTTATAAATCAATTATTATTGATAAGTACCTAGAGTTCCTAAAGTTTAAAGTACATATAGTTTAACTGTTTTATTAATCCTAATTACCCAAGGCACTTAAGGCACGTCAAACTTCTTCCACTTTATAAATTCATATTTTTCAATTTATAACTGATATTTACATATTTTTGTCTTTTAACATTGATAAATTATTCAAAATAACTGAAATGCAAATCCAAACCAATTTAAAACCGATATTGCCTCATCTGGTGGCAGTTATAATCTTTCTTGCTATTTCCCTCGTCTATTTTTATCCGGCTCTTGAGGGAAAAGTACTTCACACTAATGATGGAACCGTAGCACAAAATGCTGCAAAAGAGATAAATGATTTCCGGGCAAAAAATGGAACCGAGCCACTCTGGACAAATTCAATGTTCAGCGGAATGCCTGCATATCTTATTTCTGTAAAATTCACAGGTAACCTGATGATCTGGGCTGACAAAGTACTTAAATTCATAAAACTACCGGCAGCCTCAATTTTTCTTACAATGGTTGGTTTTTATATTTTGCTGTTGTTCTTCAAGGTGGATACTAAGCTTGCAATAGCCGGGGCAATTGCTTATGGGCTTTCAACATATTTTTTCTTTATTCTCGCAGCCGGTCATAATACGAAAGCATTTGCCATTGCATATATGGCTCCGATGATTGGCAGCATATACTACGCATACCGGCATCATTCCATTAAGGGAGCATTGCTTACAACTTTTTTTCTGACACTCGAATTGCTTGCCAATCATCCTCAAATCACTTATTATTCATTCATCTGTATATTTATTTTTATTATAGCTGAACTCATTTTTTCTATCAGGAAGAAAGAGATTATTGCATTTATGAAAAGTTCCGTCATTCTTATTGTACCTGTATTACTTGCTATTGGAATGAATTTCGGTTCATTATACACAACCTATGAATATGGCAAATATTCTATGAGAAGTAAGTCAGAACTTATATCAAACAATGAGAATAAGACCACAGGACTAGACAGGGACTATGTCACACAATGGAGTTATGGCGTTGACGAGACTTTCACACTGCTGATACCTAATTTCCGTGGAGGAGCAAGCCAGGCATTTGACAGGAATTCAGAAACAGTGACTGCCCTAAGAAAAAATAATGCTGCCCAGGCAATAAATCAGTTTCAGGTCTACTGGGGAACCCAGCCGGAAACTGACGGCCCTGTTTATGTAGGAGCAATTATTGTATTCCTGTTTATTCTTGGTTTGGTGATTGTAAATGGACCCGAGAAATGGTGGCTTCTTGCTGCAACAGTTCTTTCAATAATGCTTTCCTGGGGGAAGAATTTTATGCCGTTTACTAACCTGTTTCTGGATTATTTCCCTGGATATGATAAATTCAGAGCGGTGACAATGACACTGGTAATAGCAGAATTCTGTATGCCACTGTTGGGTATCCT
>Ga0182027_10015113_pt1 | contig 10648 bp, 7 predicted proteins | sample 712E1DmetaG_FD_121300 | JGI IMG/M metagenome (GOLD analysis project Ga0182027, IMG submission 121300) | Permafrost microbial communities from Stordalen Mire, Sweden - 712E1D metaG (Illumina Assembly) | ecosystem: Environmental > Terrestrial > Soil > Wetlands > Permafrost | place: Sweden... | reverse complement strand
CGGCGCCAACAAGGGCTCGGCGGCCATGGCCCCGGCGCAGGCCAACCTCGGCCAGGCCAGCGTACACGGCATCTGGGCGTACCAGGGATCGAAGCAATTCGTGGTGAATGGCCGCCTGTACAGTTCCATGGGCGACACCACGCAGAGCGTGGATGCCGCGACGGGCCGCGTGATCTGGGTGCGCAACCTGCGCGACGCGCGCCGCCCCGGCTACACGGACGACATCCTGACGCCTCCCGCCGTGGCGAACGGCAAGGTTTTCGTAGGCACGCGCTGGGGTTTCGTGTATGCGCTGAACGCCGAAACCGGCGAAGCGATCTGGCAAGTGGACATCGGCGAGCCCGTTTCGTTTCAGCCGGCGGTGGCCATGGGCCGGGTCTACGTGGGCACCGACCGCGGCAGCGTCTTCTGCCTGGAGACCGGCGACCCGCGCGACGACGGCTGGACGATGTGGGGCGGCAACGCCCGCCACAACGGCCGCTGAGAGGGCGGCCGTCCGCCTCAGACGCCCGGCTTGCGCAGCATGTTCTGCAATTCCAGCAGTTGAAGTTGCACCTGCTTGGTTTCCTTAAGCAGCTCCACGCGGGCGCGGTTGATGAAGTGCTTCAGCAGTTCCGCGGCGGCCCCGATCAGCGAGAAGCAGGCAAGGCTCCCGATCCAGGCGACGATGCCGGCTTTGCTGGGCGCGTCCAGCAACCGCCCGCTGAGCAAGAAGAACACGGCGCCGAGTAACACCACCCAGACCCAAAGTGCGCCCGCATACCATTTCTGGCGGCGCAGCCCGCGCTCGTTTTTCTCCAACAGGGCCGACACCTCCTGGCGGTACTCGGCCAGGTTCTCGGGTTGCGGGAGACGGGACAACAAGCGATCTCGCATGCTTTCACTGTTTGGTTCCATAGCCACCTTGTTGTAAGAGTTCCTTCATCGCCTTCTTGGCATGGTAGATGCGGGATTTCACGGTGCCTTCGGGGCAGCCGACCACGCCGGCAATCTCGGCAACCGAGAAATCCTCGATGAAATGCAGCACCAGAACTTCGCGATGCCTGAGATCCAACTGGTCGAGCGCCTGGTGCACCGCGTCGGCATCCTCGCTGGAGAAGCCGATCTCCGCGGATTCGTCGAACCCCTCCGTGTGGGCCTCCTCGGCGCGCACCCGGGACACATCCCGGCGAATGCGGTCGATGGAGACTCCGTAAGCGATGCAGTACAGCCAGGGCCGGAGAGATCCCGGATCTTTCAACTTCCGGATGCCCCGGAACGCCCGGATCCACACCTCCTGCAGCGCATCGACCGCTCGTTCCTGGCTGCCGAGCAGCTTGGACGCGTAGTAAAGCAGCGGCCGTTCCATGGTGCGAACCAGGTCCTCGAAGGCATCCGGTTCGCCGGACTGGCAGCGAAGCGCCAGCCACTCATCCTGCGTTCGACCCGCCGTATCCATTCACCTATACTGTCGCGGGAAACGGGTGCGCGGTTCAAATCAAAGCCGGGGGATCGGCGGATTTTGTGCGTTCGCACAAAAGTCGAATCGTAACGTATTTTGTTTCAACAAACTCTGTCGAGATTTGTGCGTCCGCACAAAATCGGAGGCTGGATCGGTTTGGTTTTCAGTTCCGCAACGCCGCGGTTGGGGCGCAGGCTGGTGGGCTAATGCCACATAGTTTTCCCCCTGCCGAACATCTGCGCAAATTGTGGGGCGGACCCCCTGGTCCGCGGCAGACGCCCCCGTCGGCCTGCTCATACCCTGCAAGAGGCTTGTATCGTCGTTCCGGATGCGGGACGAGGGCGTCCCGCGCGGACCAGGGGGTCCGCCCCACGAATTCCGCGGAATTTCCGATGCCGGGAAAAGTATGCGGCATTGGGCTGGTGGGCGGTTGGCGATTTTGACCGATAAGGTCCATAGGTGCGAGGCGCCAATCAGCTCGTGGAAACGGATCGTCGCGGTCTCATTCCGGCTATTTCCCTGTCGGCGCTCTTCGCCGCGGGAATGGTCTGGGGTGCGTACAGTTACTACCTGGCGCAGAGCCGGGCCGTCGAGAGCGGCATCGGCGGCCAACTGGCGGCGGTGGCGGACCTGAAAGTCGGCCAGTTCGCGGCCTGGCGCCGGGAACGCATCGACGAGGCGCTGCTCATTGCCGGCAACCCCCTGCTGCGGCGGACCGGCGGCGTGGAAGCCGAACTGAAGACCTGGTTGGGAAGCCTCGATTATCCCGCCATTTCGGTGGTAGACCGGAACGGCCGCGTTCGCATCTCGAGCGGCGGCAAATCGAAGGACTCCGAAGCCGACATTCTGGCCCTGGCGCGAGTGACCCTGCGATCCGGGGAGGTGCGGGTGGCGGATCTTCATTGGACACCGCGGGGCGAGATCTCCATGGAAGTGGCGGCGCCGATTCCCGGAATTGGCGGGAGCCGGCCGGACGGGGCCGTGGTGACGCGCATCGATCCCTACCGGTCGCTGTACCCCATGATCCGCAGGTGGCCCATCCCCAGCCGGACGGGAGAGAGTCTCCTGGTGCGGGAGGGGGACACGGTGATTCTCAACGAGCCCGGTCCCGGAGCGCCCCGCCGGCTGCCGGAAATCGCCTCGCGAAACGGGGACTTGCCGAACCGGATCGGTGGACGTATCCGATACTTCACGGACTATCGGGGAGTGCCGGTGCTGGCCGCGGTGAGCCCCATACCGGATACGCCGCTGCGCATCGTGGCCAAGATGGATGTGGACGAGATCTACGCATCGCTGCGCGAACGCTCCCGTCTGGCGGGCCTGGCATGGCTGGCTTTGCTGACGGGGTCCGGCTTGACTCTCCGGTTGCTGTGGTACGCGCGGAAGAACCGGTTCTACCAGCGGCAGAGCCAGGTGGAAAGGGAACGGCGGACGATTGCGGAGCGCTACGCGCAATTGCGGAGCTGCGTCAACGACAGTTTTGTGATGGCGGACGAGCGGGGGCGCATCACCGAGGTGAACGACCGGGCCGTGGAGACTTACGGCTACAGCCACGAGGAACTGCTGGCCCTGTCGGTCCGCCAGTTGGCGCAGCCCAAGGAGTCCGAATGCCTGGACGGAATCTGGGGCGAGGTGGAAGCGCGGGGCGCCGGGTTGCTGGAGATGGTACACCAGCGGAAAGACGGCTCGACGTTTCCGGTGGAGGTGAGCGTCCGGCTGGCGGAGGTGGACGGGCGGAGGTTCTGGCAAAGCATCGTTCGGGACATCACCGAGCGCAAGCGGGCGGAAACCGAGGTATGCCGGGCCAACCGGGCCTTGCGAATGCTCTCGGCCTGCAACCAGGCGCTGGTTCGGGCCGGGACCGAAGAGCAGTTGTTGCGGGAGATTTGCGAGACGGTCACCGAAACCGGCGGCTACCCGCTGGCCTGGATTGCCTTCGCCGGGAGCGGCCCGCAAAAACCGGCGCGAGCCGTGGCAGCCTCGGGGCGGGCCAAGGCCTATCTCGACGGGATGACGGTCACCCGGTCCGGCGAGGAGCACGGCCCCGGACCCACTGGGACGTGCATCCGCTCCGGCGCGATCGCGGTTTGCGCCGACACCCGGGGGTTCGCCGATTTCGAGCCGTGGAAGAAGAGCGCGGACCGGAGCGGTCTTCGATCCGTCATCGCGCTGCCACTGCGCTGTTGCGGAGCCGTCATCGGAGCGCTGACGATCTATGCGGCCGAGCCGGACGCCTTTCTGCCGGAAGAACGACGGCTGATCGAGGAACTGGCTGGCGACCTGGCATTTGGAATCGAGGTGCGCCGCAGGGAGTCGGAGCGCGCCCGGGCCGAAGCCGCCTTGCGCCAGTCGGAATTGGAGTTTCGGACGGTGTTCGAAGCCGCCAACGACGCCATCGTCATCTCGGACCTGGAAGGCCGCATTCTGGAGGTCAACGGCGTAGCCTGCCGGCGGCTTGGCTACCTCCGGGATGAACTCCTGGGGATGAATACGAACGATCTCGATGGCTCGCCACCGGGCGAGCGCGTCGTGGACCGGAGCCTGGTTCATCTGCTGGAGGGGCAGGTTTTCGAGGCTGTGAGCCGGCGAAAGGACGGCTCGTTGGTGCCGGTCGAGGTCAGCGCCCGCGGGTTCGAATTCAAAGGCGAGCCGGCCATTCTGGGCGTGGCGCGCGATATCACGGAGCGGAAGCGAACGGAGGTCGAGGCGGCCATCCGCGCCGCGGAGCTCGAGCGCGCCTGGGCGGGGGCGGAGGCGGCCAATCGCGCCAAGAGCGATTTTCTGACTCACATGAGCCACGAGATGCGCACTCCCCTGAACGGCGTCGTGGGAATGACCGGCTTGCTGCTGGATACGGAACTCACCGGCGAACAGCGGGAGCACGCCGAAACCGTTCGGGATTGCGCCGACGCTCTTCTGAGCATGATCAACTCCATTTTGGATCTATCCAAAATCGAAGCCGGCCGCATGCAGCTCGAGTGTTCCGCCTTCGATCTGGTGGAGTGCCTTAGGGAAATCGGCGGGATCATGGCCCCGCAAGCCGGCGCTAAGGGGCTTTCCTACGCGTTTGACGGCGGCGCGCCGCCAACGTGGGTATATGGAGACGCCGGCCGCCTGCGGCAGATCGTCCTCAACCTCGTGCGCAACGCGATCAAGTTCACGGAATCGGGGTCCGTCGAGTTGCGGCTCGCCAACGGGGAAGCGGACTCGCCTCGGCCGGCTTTTCGAATTTCCGTGAGTGACACGGGAATCGGCATTCCGAAAGAGAAGCTGCCGCTGCTGTTCGGCAAGTTCGCGCAAGTGGACTCTTCGCTGGTGCGAAAATACGAAGGAGCCGGCCTGGGCCTGGCCATCTCCCAGGAGTTGGCGCGGTTGATGGGTGGCGGGATCGCAGTCGCGAGCGACCCGGGACGCGGATCGGAATTCACTCTGACGGTGCCCTTAACGCCGTGCGCGCCGGATACCGCCGGCCCGCCACGGACCCTCCGCCCGCGAGCGCGCCGCGTGCTGCTGGCCGAGGACAACGCGGTGAACCTGAAGCTGGGCGTGCGGCTCCTCGAGAGGCTGGGCTGCCGCGTGGATGCCGCCGGCAACGGGCGCGAGGCCCTCGATATGGCGGAGCGCTTCCCCTACGACCTGATCTTCATGGATTGCCGGATGCCGGAAATGGACGGGTACGAGGCCAGCCGGAAGATCCGCTCGCGGCCGATCAGCGGGCCGCGCGTGCCGATCGTGGCGTTGACCGCCCATGCCGTCGACGGCGCGCGCGAAAAGTGCTTGCAGGCCGGGATGGACGACTACGTGACCAAGCCGGTGCGGCCCGCCGACCTGGAACGTATGCTGCTGCGCTGGAGCGCATAGGCGGCGGCTATTGCAGCGCCTCCAGCTCCTTCCTGGAAAGCCATGCGGGACCGTCGATAGCGTCGATCTTCAGTCCCGCGCCCGGGCAGCCCGCCGGCCGGGACGCACTCACGGTCTCCATGTCGTAGTGGTGGTTGCCCAGATCGCGCACCAGGAACCAGGTTCGCAGGGGGTCGGGCAGACCCTTGCCGCTACGGTCAATATCCAGCGCGATCAGCCAGCGGCCGGGTCTCGCGCTACACCGCACGACGGCGGAATTGTGGGCGAAGTAGAAGTCGCCGTGCCGCCGCTCGTGCCAATCCTTCGTGTCCGCGGCGTCACGGCGGCGGCATGAATGTCGCGGGCGCTTTCTCCAGAAGCCAACGCTCGCACTCGCGCCGCCTCTTGCTTCAGCCGGTCCAACGCCATCTCCTGGCCGAGAAGCGCACCCACGGCCAGCAGGCCTACAAGCAGTCCACGCATTTCATCTGCGATTGTAGCGGAGGCCGCGGGCGGAGCCAGCCGCCAGTAATCGCAGCCGACAAGCGGATGCGTCGACCGAACTAGTGCCGTGACCGCGAGAATCTGTTCCTTTGCCACGGGCCGCTCGCTCACGCTCGCGGTTCTGTCCGGAACCGCGAGCGTGAGCGAGCGGCCCGGTAATGGCACCAAATCACACGGTCGAAGACCTAGCGGAGATGCCCGGCGGCCAGCCTGCCGTAATACCCTTGCGGGTCCAGTTCCGCGGCCTGCTGGAAATAGGCGGCGGCAACGCTCGATTCCTGCCGCGCCCGCATGGGGATGCCGGCGGCGGCGCTGACGTTTTGGATCGCCAGCATGGCCATGCCGGCGCGCCAGTAGAATCCGGCGACTTCCGGCACATATTCGGGGTCCATTTCGGATCGCCCCGCTTCGATGGCCTCCTCGGCTCCGGCATTGCGGCCCAGGAGCGCCAGGGCCCACGCCTGATTGCCGCGAATCCTTGCCAAACGCTCCCGGGATGTGAATTCCGTCCGTGCTGCGCGGTGGTTCTCCAGCGCCCGGTCCACGTCCGCCAGTGCCTGCACCGGGTCCGTGCCCTGGAGCAACCGCACCTCGGCGAGCCCGCTGAAAGCCACCGAGCGGGTGGGCCTCAGGCTGGCGGCGGCTTCAAAGGCCTCTCTGGCATCCGCATAGCGCCCCAGCGCCAACAGCACCCGCCCCAGCCTCTCCGACCCCATCAGCCGGTCGGCGGCGTCGTGCGAGGGCTGCACCATCTCGCGCAAGATGGGCTCCGCTTCCGCAGCCCGGCCGGAATAGAAAAGAGCGTCGGCTCGCAAGAGCCGCATCAGGCTGACCTTCGACCAGCCCAGCGGCCCGTCGAGCATCTTCAGCGCTTTCCCGTAGCGGCATCGTTTGATTTCCCGCTCGACGCGAATGCCATGGAACAGGAAGTGTATCCCCAAAAGAAGCGGAATGGCAACGAACCACCAGATACTCATATGCCTTCAAGTACGAATATATCGAATCGCCAAACCCGCGGCGCCACCGCGATCCACGGCGTGCACACGCCGCTACAGCATGCCCTGGACATACGCGACCGGCGCAACCGGTTGGCCGCCGCCCACGCCGATGCGCACCGGGGCCAAGGGAACGTCCTCCGGGGCGAGATGGAATTCGACGTCGCGGGATTCGCCGGCGCCGAGGTGAATACGCTCGAAGCCGCGCAGGCTGCGGATGGGGTTGTCCGCGCCGCCCGGGCCATCCACGTAGAGTTGCACCACTTCGTCGCCCTCGCGCGCGGAATCGTTCTTCACACTCACGGCGATGCGGGCGCCATCGGCCGCACGGCTGGTTCGCAGATCGGAATAGAGGAAAGTGGAGTAGCTCAGCCCGAACCCGAATCCGTAAGCCGGATTGCCCTTGAAGTAACGGTAGGTGCGGCCTTTCATGGCGTACTCTTCGAACGGCGGCAACTGCTCGACGCCGCGATAGAATGTGACGGGCAAACGGCCGGACGGGTTGTTGGCGCCGGCCAGCGTTTCGGCGATGGCGGCGCCGATCTCCTCGCCGCCATACCAGGCTTCCAGCACGGCGGCGGCGCGCTCGCCTGCGAAGTTCGCGGCCACGGCGCTGCCGCTGGTCAGCACCACCACCACGGGTTTGCCGGTCGAGATGGCCGCCTCGACCAGGTTTTCCTGGACGACCGGAAGATCGAGACGGGTGCGGTCGCCGCCCGCAAAACCGGGGATGGTCACAGGCATCTCTTCGCCTTCCAGATACGGAGTCAGTCCCACGAAAACCACCGCGACATCGGAGTTCTTCACCGCGTCGATGGCCTCGGCGAGCAGCCCCGCGGCGGGTGGAAGCCACATCAACTGCGCGCCGCCGGCTCCTTTCGGCTGGTACTCGACGCGCAGCTTGTAGGCCCTTCCGGCTTCCAGCCGCGCGTGAAACTGCGGCGATGTGGCGCGTCCGGCGCCGGTGTGTCCGAGGGGCGCGGCGGGTGCGGGCGCGGTGGGTGCGGGCGCGGTGGGTGCGGGCGCGGCGAGTTCCTGGCCGTCGAGCGAAATGCGAATGCCCGAGGGGCCCGAGCCGCCGCGGGAGGAGAACGCGTAGTCGCCGCTTGCGGACACGCGCAGCGTTCCGCTCCAGCGCACCGAGTACCCGCCATCCGGGAAGGCCGCGGCGACGGCGGGATCGGGCAGGTCGGCCTGCTGAAAGATGCGCGGCTCGACGCGCAGCAGTTTGGGCTCGCCCTGGAAATCGGCGTTATCGAAGTACTCGGCCTGTAGTCCGTGGCCGGAGCCCTCTGGCGGCGTCAGGACGCAGGCGGGCACCAGCGACGGAGTCTGCGAAGTGTAGGTGGCGCCGGGCGCGAAGCGGACTTCGGCCTTGCCGGCGTACTGGGTTTCGATGCCCTCCAGCGGCGTCACGTTTCTCGCGGAGATGCCGTTGTAATTGCCCAACAGCGAGACGGGGTCGTCGGCCGAAGGGCCAAGCACTGCGATCTTCTTCACATCCGGCCCGAGCGGCAGCGTCCGGTTCCGGTTCGTAAGCAGCACGATGGATTTGCGGGCGGCCTCGATCGCCACCTGGCGATGCGCGGCGGAGTCGACCTCCGAATAAGGGATCGCATTGAACGGCACGCGTTCCGGAGGATCGAACATGCCGAGCTTGAAGCGCGCCGTGAAGAGACGTTCCAGGGATCGGTCGATTTCGTCGGGGCTGACCCGGCCGATCTTTTCGGCCTTGACGGCATGGATGAGCCCTTCGGCATACTCGCCGCCGCAGGTAAGGTCGGTGCCTTCCCTGACCGCCAGCCCGGCCGCATCCACGACGGTGGCCACGAAGTGATGAGCGTTGGCCGCGTAAATGTCGCGAATGGCGCCGCAATCGCTTACGACGTAGCCCTGGAATCCCCAGTCGCGCCGCAGCTTATGCCACAGCAGATCGTCGTTGACGCAGGCGGGCTCGCCGTTGACGCTGTTGTACGCGCACATGATGGAGGCGACCTTGCCTTCCACAACGCTGGCACGGAACGCGGGCAGGTAGGTTTCGTTCAGATCGCGTTCCGCCGGATGCGCGTCGAACCGGTGGCGCGCCGGTTCGGGCCCGCTATGCACGGCATAGTGCTTGGCGGTGGCGACGACCTTCAGATAATGGGGATCGTCGCCCTGCATGCCCCGGATGAACTCGACGGCCATGCGGGAAGTGAGAAACGGGTCCTCGCCGTACGTCTCCTGGCCGCGGCCCCAGCGCGGGTCGCGAAAGATGTTGATGTTGGGCGACCAGAAGGTGAGGCCGCGGTAGCGCTCGTGGTTATCGTTCCGGAGGGCCTCATTGTACTTGGCGCGCGCTTCGGTGGAGATGATGCCGGCGATGCGGTGCATCAGGCCGGTGTCCCAGGTGGCGGCCAGTCCGATGGCCTGCGGGAAGACGGTGGCCTGTCCGGCGCGCGCCACGCCGTGGAGGGCTTCATTCCACCAGCCGTAAGCCGGAATGCCGAGCCGCGGTATGGCGGGCGCCTGGTCCTGCATCTGCAAGACTTTTTCCTCGAGGACCATGCGGGAGACCAGGTCCTTGGCGCGCTGTTCGGCGGGCAAGTCGGGGTTGAGATAGTCCGGTTTGTCGGCCGGTTGACCAAACAAGGGGAGGGCCAGAAAGGCGAGGATGAGAGTCCGCATCACCACAGGGTATCTCACCGCCGCGGCCCGGATGGCGGGGTGGGCTGCGCGAAAGCGAGGCTTGGCGTCAGCGGCGCGTTTGGGGTACAGTAAATGACACTGACGGACCCGATTCGCAGGGCAGTACCTGAGGGCTCTGAAACCAGCCCTCTTGAGGCTTCGCCGCCGGGCGCGGCTCATTTCGTTCGGAGGTGCTATTCAGATGCGTTCGATTGGCGCACCGGAAATCATACTTGTTTGTTCGGTATTGGTGGCTCTTCTGGCGCTGCTGGTGCCAACGATCATTTACCTCGCCGCGCTGCAGAAGGCCTTGCAACGCTGCGCTCCCGAAAGCCGGACCATGCCCCCGGGACAGGTGTGGCTCATGCTGATCCCCTTGTTCAATTTAGTCTGGCACTTCATTGTCGTCCTCCGGATAGCCAGTTCGCTGCGCAACGAGTTCCTGCGCAGGCAGCTTCCACTGCCTGACCCGGAGCCGGGCAAAAACCTGGGAATCGCGATGTGCGTCCTCTGCGCGACGGGCCTGATTCCAGTCGTCGGCATGTTCACCGGTCCCGCCAGCCTGGTTTGCTGGATCTTGTACTGGGTCAAGATCGCCGGCTACTCCCGGCGGATCGAGTTCCCGGCCTGAACGTACCGCTCCGGCTGTTGCGCGCCATCTCTTCCAGATCCGCGTAGCTCAGTTTGCAGGCGATTGCGGCGCGCGGGGATCCGGCGGAGTGCGCCGCTTGAAAGCGAAGCGTGGCGCCAGCGGCGCGCTGTGAGGAGGAGAGTCCGCATCGCCACAAGGCACCCCACCGCCACGGCCCGGATGGTGGGGTGGGCCGGGGATGCGCTCCGTGCTACCTTTCGAAGGGAGGTCCGTTATGATTGAGGACCTGCTGACGCCGCAGCACCTTCTCATTTTCGTCCTGGCGCTGTTCCCGATGCTGCTGCCGGCGATCTTCTACCTCGCCTCGCTGCAGAAGGCCCTGCGGCGCTGCGCTCCCGAAAGCCGGACCATGCCCCCGGGGCAGGTGTGGCTCCTGCTGATCCCTTTGTTCAACTTCGTCTGGCACTTCATTGTCGTCGGCCGGATAGCCAGTTCGCTGCGCAACGAGTTCCTGCGCAGGCAGCTTCCGCTGTCCGACCCGGAGCCGGGAAAGACCCTGGGGATCGCGATGTGCGTCCTCTGCGCAACGTGCTGGATTCCGATCCTCGG
>Ga0182027_10015111_pt1 | contig 10648 bp, 9 predicted proteins | sample 712E1DmetaG_FD_121300 | JGI IMG/M metagenome (GOLD analysis project Ga0182027, IMG submission 121300) | Permafrost microbial communities from Stordalen Mire, Sweden - 712E1D metaG (Illumina Assembly) | ecosystem: Environmental > Terrestrial > Soil > Wetlands > Permafrost | place: Sweden... | reverse complement strand
AGGTAGTCCGACATGGTGCATCGTGTCAATTGGTGGTGGTTGACATGGCCTTTCCGGGCAAATGAAAAAGTTATACATCACTTGGCCTCCGAAACAAGTTCGGATATTTCTGTAAAACCATTTGTGTCGCTTGGCGGTGATACCGGCGATTACAATACACACTTCAACGGCCGCATAACAGACAGGGTGCTTCATTGTCTGCCCGTCCGGAATACGTGCATTTGTTGTGGTACATCTACTTACGAAGGAACCGAATGATATCGGACTCTGCCATCAACGGGGGTTTGTCGGTTAATCACGCATGGTATTGCGATCGGTGTCCGTCTTTGGAAGAGACTTCCCTGAATTGGAAGAATACAAATTTTAAAAACGTTGCATATTATTCTTGGGGAAAAATATAATCTTAACGGGAATTTGTCAAGTCAGATTTTTCTTAAATTGGATAGATTATTCTTAAACGATTTAAGAATTTTCTTATTTTAGGTTAACCTTACCGGATAGGATACCGTCCTCATATAGACAGGGTTTTTACATCTTGCAGAATAATGATTCTGAAAATATGAAAGCAAAACATTCGAATAAATCTACCTTCCCGACTTTGAGAAAAAAATACTTTTTATGGTAGTTGACTTATTATCAAAAAAACATTTTATTTGGCTATATACGTTAAATTTCTGCAACCGAATTAAGGGGATAATTGTTGCGGACCACACTGAGCCTCTCGATTCGTTCTGATACAATAAAAAAGGTTTTTATGTCTTATGGGGAAAAGACTTGCCGAGTGAAACGAAATGCACAACACTATTCCATTGTATGAATAAAGCGAAAAATATTATCATTAGAGGAAAATGAAGAACGTTCATAATTGATCACAGGGAGTCATCCCCCCGAGATGAACTGTGATCTGTAAAAGCCCGGCGTTTGGTAGTGGCGCCGGGTTATTTTTTTATAAACATCGGATTGAGGTTTTAAAACATTTTGAAGATGATAAAGGGCGTTCGACGGAACGCCTCGTTGTTTTAGGAATAGCAGTCATATCTCAATATCCTGCATGCCAAGCTGGAAAGCAAGGGCTATCAATTGCGACAATGATGTCACGCCAAGTTTTACTTTAATACGACTGCGTAGAGAATCTACCGTTTTTGGATTTACATCGATAGCATCCCCGATTTCTTTCAAAGATTTCCCGTCTATCGTATGTTTTATGATTGCCCTCTCCCGTGGTGTTAGTTGCTGTATGATTTTTAGATTTTCTTCCTGTTCCAATCTTTCCGATGTAATGTCCTTTTGCATGCCCCACACACGGATAAGCAGTCCCTCTTCAACTATTCCGAAAACATCGTTAAGGAAGTATTTCCGAATGCCGCCTGCCCCAATTTCGAGTGTCTCGGTATTGCGTACCTGATATCCATTCTTGAGGAATGCTCGAAGGTTCAGCAGATTTGATGCTACGGCATTATCAAACAATTGAGTGAATCGGGCACCAATTAGTTTTCCCGGATCATCGTAGCCATACATTTTGACAAACGAGAGATTGCACTCGGCCAGAAAGGCATATTTGAACAGATGTATTTCCTGCTGATCCAGAGGCAGACTCGTTGACAACGGTTTATCAAGTAACCCGAGCCAGACTCCATAATCAGATTGATGAAAAGTTAGTCGGTAGAATTCATCGGATTTATTCTCCGACGTAAAGCAGGGACTGGTGGAATTTCCCTTCTTCATATTCATCTCCCCTGAAATGATATACGGTAATATTGAGTGGTAATTATTTGGTTGATATTTTTACATTTTCACTCCGGTATTTCTTCAAGCGATAATGTGATCGTCGGCGGAACCTTGCACGTATCAATACGAGCGACCTCTCGCATATTCCCTTTGAGCTTCTTCGTTTGAATTGTAACTACGCCGTTTTCGATAGATGCCCGCATGTTGCCATTGTTATTGAGAATTGTTTGATCCACATCTTTTGAAATCGGCAGATCTTTGCCATACGGCAATGTGATCTGCGCGGATTCGTCGGTTGATGCCATGTCGTCCCTTTCCACTCAATGAAAATAGAAATGACCTAAACCGACGGCAATACGACTGCCAAATCGATTTAGGTCACTAAGGACACGTGGTCACATGGACACAGAGCGATTTCGTTAATTCATACTGGAAAGATAACGAAGAAGGGAGAGAGATGCAAAGAAGAGCAGGCAAATTACAAGAGAGATGAGTCATTGCAATATAGATTAATTTATACGGAAAGTACCCTGCCATAACCCAAATTGGTTAGCCCATTCAAGAGTGGCATCCAAGATAAAATCATTATTGATCAAGAAGATCACTAACCGGCACCTCATATCCAATTGTAATGGCCATTCTAATATTCCTTATAACGATATCGGGGTACTCAATACCACCTGATACAGCAATATAGGTTGAATTCCAACCCCAACCTCCACCAATCAAATAGTACTTTGGTCCAGATTTATTGACGGTACTCTTCAGCAATGGATCAAAGAAGCCGCCACAATAAATAAATATCTTTGTAGTCTCATAATTCTTAACGAAACGAACTTGGTCTAAAATCGTGAAATCAATGGTATTGCTACCACTTCCTCCATAACCTGTACCTGCGAGAGAAAACATATAATCTAATTTCCACCCGTCTTCTCGGCCCTTCGTCATCCAAAAATCAAGAAGATTCTTAACACCTTCCAATATCGCGACGCACATTTGTTCTTGATTCACAAACTCATAATGAGCCACATACACAAGATTTCCATAGGCATTAATGAGAATATTCGACGGGAACGATTCTTTTATCGAAGAATCCCTGGATAACTGATTTGATACAGTTGAAAATACGCTTATGTTCGATTGAGCCACGTCATAATTCTTCTTATAAATATCGAATAGGCTTTCAACAAACTTTCCTTGTTTTGCACTTATATCAAGAGTCGACAGCAATTCATGGAAATTAGAATCCTTCGGGTAAGCATGCAGTAAAGAAGCATACATAGAATCTATACGAATAGAATAATGTTCTCGATCTGATATTAGCACCCATAAGGCATTATCCATAGCTTCTAAAAACCTAACATCCATCGAAATATCCTTTTTGATGCGTCTTAAACCGATTAATTTTCCTGAAACAATTGTTGTCCATTTGCGGTCGTCTTTCGATATAAATGATTCAATTTTTGATTTTTCTTGGCTCATCTTTAAGATTTCCGGCGAGACGTATAAATGATATTTCAACCTTTCTGAATAATAATAGTACAGGCTGGAATAGGCGACCAACTGCTCCCTTGTCCATCCAACCGATATTCCTTGATCGATGACTTCTTGAGTTGAATCAATAAGTTCATTTACACGATTTTTAATTCCGCAAAGGAACATTGATGTCGCTACAACGTTTGTTGTGCTCCGCAATAGTGTTTGTTCATTTTTGCCGTCGATAAGCTGAGCTATCAAATCGCGTGCAATTATTCCACTTGTCGGGTCTTGCTTAGCAATCCAGGCAATGACTTCCGTTTTAATTTTCTCTTTGGCGATTTTTTTGAGTGTCTTTTGGAAGGTTTCACTTACATTAATCTGTCCAAAAGAGATAGAGCAAAAAAGAACAAACATAAAAGCAAACGTTTCTGCAAATAGTAATTTCCTGCTCATTATTATTCCTTCCAACATTTTGACTTTTTTGATCAATATATGAACAGCACATATAATAATTACATAGACATTCAAATGTTTAAAAGCCTCATTTAGGATATATTCTTTTACAGCCATATCCATTATGCAAGCTGATCCATAAAGAAGAAGAAATGTTGCCCGAACCAATTACGATCATTACAAAATTACCAAGCTGATGCTTCGATTTTAGGAAACAATCAGACATTGATTTTATATCTATGATTGACGGCGCTGGAACGACCTCAGGATGTGTATGCCATTCCCCGACATAATGATTTCCCTTTTTAAATTCAATATTAATGATTTTTTGTTGGCTCTGTAAAGATGGCCGGAATGAATATCTGCCACGTCTATCACATTTTTGCGGTTCAGTCACTTTATTGATTACGACTTCTCCCGGACTTATTCGGGCAAACAGCATCCCACCGGATTCGCACATATTTTCCTTGTTTTGTCGATAGCGATATATTGCAAATAAAGGTTTCGGTAAAACAATCAAATATTCATCGTGAGAACCAGTCAGAAGGGAAAGGCCTTCTCTTTTTACCTCCAAGTCCTCTTTATTTACAATGGACACAATTCTCTCCGATCTTCCATGCTTGCCTATGATACCTCCCATCGTAATTATCGCTGAATATATTTGCCCATATATCGCTGCACTCTAATTCAAGTTTCTCAAAATCTGATTTTGGAGCTATCCAAGTTCGCAGCTCTGATTTATCTATCGATCCTGAGAGATAATCAAGAGCAGTCTTTCCGATAAGTTGCACAACCGGCAACATAGCTAATGCGCCATAGGGCTGATAGAAACCAGAACATCCAGTACCCTTTTGCAGTGGACGATTATAATCTCGAATTACTTTATGATCAAATACACCCCATTTATCACAATCGCATGCAAGGCAGCCACCCAAAGAAGGATGAACCAATAGCGCATGTCCTGCTACAGCATGTTCCTCTAACCAGCCATGAAGTATACCCGGAGTATTTTTTTCACTTCGCCCCCATGCATTCAAATCATATTCGGGAGCCCAATCACACACGCATGAAAGAATCAAATCAGCATCCAAGAGCTTTTCCGGTTCATAAATTAATAGCTTTTGTATTGGCTTTTCGATTGCTTCAATTTTTAAATGAGGATAATCGTGTTGAAGCATTATTGAGAGACTCTTCGCTTTGTTTTTCATTACGAATAATGCTCCCAATAGGTGACGTCCTATATTATCCCATGATAAATATTGATCATCAATCAACACTAAATGTCCTACACCTGATTTAGCCAAGAAGTGAGCAACGTGAGATCCCAGAGCTCCACAACCCACTAAAACAATTTTTTTGGTAGAGAAATCCTCACCATTCCCTCCACGTGAATGGATATAATTATGATGTACTGGTTGAATAGACAACCTTCCTAATTTCATCGATTTCATTTTATAGGAAGCACGAGACCAAACAACCTCCGCCCGCATTCTGCCCCGCCTAAAGCCTTTAGAAAAGGAATTTGTGTCCAGAGACATTACCGGAATACACACGGCGACATCGACCTTTCCTTTGCTGCCAATATATCTGAGTAATGCAATAGAATCGTTTTGCCCCGAAAGCAAATGATTCCTTAATTCTTTGAGATGTTCTTCAGAACCATTCTTCTCAAGGAGCTTTTCATAATCATGAACATTGTTGGGATAGTCTGCAGGGTTTAATTTATTTTTTAAATCGATCCTCGATCCCCTGCTTACTCTGGTCTCGTCCCAAATTCCATAATTATCACACCATAACTTCAATTTTTCAGCGTCATCAGAAACAATGACTTTAGACGAAGCTTTAAAGAGCCAATAATCAGATGGAATGCGACCATCTGAAGTTAAGACTAATACCTCATAACGATCACCATAGGGTTTAGTCCAATAGCTGAATATCTCATCATCAAAATCCGACAAGTCCGGAGAACCAATAATTTTACTCGCTCTTTCTAATGCGTCTTTTAGAAGAAGCGTCGGAGAATCAACCATTAAAGCCGATGCATTTGTGTACAGACATAAATTCCCATTTTCCTGAACATGAGGGATATAGAGCCAATACAATGCAGAATTCAACACTCTTATTTTTGGCGGCAAACTGGGAAATTCAAGCGGCAGCGAAATCCTAACACGCTCTTTCCTGCCGCTTAATTCCAAATCTACGTCCCATTGTCGTCCATATTTTTCACGGTCAACCTCTATGAGATCGGCGAAATTGGACTTTAGGAATTTTTCGACTTCTTCTGCAGCCCAAACAAATCTTTTTTCCAAATAATTCATAATTTATCCAAAATGCGTCTGGCTTTTCACGACTGGGCCACTTGGCTCTTTAAACGCTATCCTTTCCTTTTTATCGCTTTCATCCTGCTTGTCATCATAATCTTTAAAAAAACCATCAGATTGGAATACCCATTCCCATGCTTTTCGAGCTGATTTTTTTATACAATCATCATCGGTAATTGATTTCAGCTCTGATAAAGCTTCTCCAATATGATCTCTAAGTTCTATCATGTTACCATCGCTCAAAGATTTCGTCAATACATCCTTTAAATCTTTATTTTGAGCCCGATTATAAACGACAAGATTCTGGTCTAAACGCGTCTTTAGACTTTGGAGCAAGTTATAAAACGCCTCATCGTCTCGATCCTGAACAGCCTTAAAACACTCTTCTGCAAGCATGGTAAGTTTAAGGCCATTGGGCATATCCCATTTGTCGCCGCGACTACGTGCGAATCTCTTAAGAAGTCGAATCATGCGTCGAAGTTGGCTCCCAGCCCCATCTGCTGAATTATTCAATTCTTGGATCCTTTCTTCGAACCATTTATTAATCTCCGTTGGATCTGAAGCTAACCATCCATTTTCGCCGGCTAATTCCTGACGTTCTTTGTCAGTACCAGCATCAAAGACCCTGAACGCCGGCACATCCACATGATAACCTTCTGCATAAAATACGCGTACACAATTATGATGGATTTCTGGCTGCTTATTGAATTTATCGTCCTTGAGAGCATCGCAAATCATTTTTTGAATATCATTTACAGATTTGGAAAATATCCCAAGTAAAGCGTCTCTTAGGTCTTCCTCATAAAACCAGACACCATCATCAATATCGTAATCATTGCCAACTTCTTGGACTGTCGTGCGAACAGCCATTGACCCCTGCGGAATAAATTGCGAATCGCTTATTCTTATATTCTCCGGAAGATGCGCTTTTAATCGATTCCGATTCGCTTGCCGCTTCGCATAAAGATCATCCCGGATTGTATCCGAAAGATTGACCTTCTCAGATTCATATGCATGAATCTCATCGTGAAAATTGGACATTGTTTAATCCTTTCTAATTAATGAGTAATTTGAGGCATAGGCTGACCAATCTATGGCCGGAACTGTGCCCATTTTTTGTAATTTTCCAAGTAATCTAAAAAGAGAAAATATTAATGCATTTTCTTTTGGACCACGAGTCAACGCACCATCCTTTTCAAATGTGTCGAACGAATAACCATCAACTGCTAATCCGAAATTGATTTTTCTTTTTCCAATGCAGCTTTCGAATGCATTTGAAAAAGCATTTCCCCAACCGTCTTTCCAGGACATTTTTGCAGTAACCAATCCCGCAATTATATCGAGAGGAGCTTTTGGGGGGTGTGTTCCACCCGCGTGTATTATTTCGATAGAGGTTTGTTTTAATTTCCGAACTGAAGCTGCTTTGTCTGCAGCATATTCAAAGTAGACTTTATTAAATAAAGGCTTCACTTCTATCACTACATAAACTGCCTCAGCTGTAACATATTTATGGGCCTTTTGGTCAAGCAAAGTAGGCGTGTATTGATGATCATATATAACGACATCAATTTGATCACTTGTGTTGCCTTCACAATCAATTATTATTGCTGAGTCTACAGAATATCGACATGGTAGGTACTGTCTGAGTAACTCGACAAAATGGTTTTCTGTTACATCACCCTGTCTTCCTGGATGAGTAATGCTTTGGGCAGCAAGTTGTAATTTCTTTCCAAATAATTCCTGCTGAATATAAAAAGCTTCCTGCAAAAATTGTCTGCCATTTGTTTCTGATAATTCATTTAAATTATTTGCCATTTGACATTCCTGATATTATTGTGATTGTTAAACGCGCTGGCTGAATATTTATCAAATCTGCTCCTATGTCGTGCGTTGATTTATTTGATTACACTGTAGTCTGTGTAATACACTCCAAAAAAAATGTGCAGGGTCATGGATCAATCCTGCGACATTGAAAAACATTTCCTTTATGAACACCCGAATCTTCCCAGCGAATCAATCTTTCATCTTTTAACCGACTCAAGCGATTGCTCGCCGCTGAAATGGTCTGAATTTTTAGATCATTCATAAGATCGCTTGAGATAAGCTCCTTTTTCTTTATAATATGATCAAGTGTTTGCCTCTGCACTTCGTTGATTTCTCCAAGTAGAGAATAGTCATTATAAAACTCCCCTGAACCAGTAGCATAACTACATATCATAACTACACTTTCTTCTGTCAAAGCGCCGGCTAGTTCTGAAGCATATTCTTTATCGGGTGCTTTAACTAATAAAAAGCGACTTCCAAATAATCCTGCTTTATTAGCAAGATGGGCCGCCCGAATTGTCTGTTTCGAATAGCTATACCCAAATAATTCAAATCCTGAGATATCAAAAACGACAACCTGTCCATCTGGAAATTCTTTGATAAATTTTTCCAATTTTGGATAATCTTCTTCGCCCTGAACAGCTGTCCCTAAATATTTTTGCCCAGGCTTTCTAAATTTTTTATCGAAACTTATAATATTCATACTTTTTTAACTTCACTGTACGCGGTGTAATATATACAATCCTTAACTTATTGTCAATAGTTCATTCACTTATTCTGATAATTATTTGAGTCCCCGGGAAATGTTTCAATTCACTTTTTTCGAACTTCATTTCCTTTGGTCCCCAAACAATCATTGCGGTTCCTGATCTGACGTATATGTAGCCATTCACAGAGCGAACAAGCTCAATTGCGCGCATAAGTCCACCGCCATGATCCTTGCGCTTAGTGCCGGAAAAACGAGATATTTTTTCTTCAGTTGCTTTGTTAATAGCTTCTAAATGCGACATTTCATTTTTTTCCATTGTTTTATTCGTTAGCAAACTCGTACGTATGCCGATTCCGAGATCACCCGCACAGATAATAACTTTCCCGCTGTTTTTATATGATTGAATATTAACATATCCTTCAAGAGATGAATCATCCAGCGGATTGGCATGCAAAGGAATATTTTGGAAGATTTCGAGAATTGAAGAACTCATTTTGGTCACTTTTGTTTTATCTGATATTTGCAATGACATTGCATTCCTAAATTTTCCTATTATATCTGCTACTTGTGCATCATTTACCAATTCTGTTATATCTCCCATTGAATCGCTTGCATACCAATTATTTTTAATTACATCACCTACAGATGGAACGTAATTAACATTTTCATACGTGCGTATATAGGTGCCGGTCCTTTCTAAATAGTTATGAACATCTCTGTTAATGGGACAAAATACAATAGGTGATTTTCCCTGTTGAATATAATATCTCAATAGAAGGAATAATCCCATTGCACCCTGCGGGGATATCCAATCACATTCACGAAGGTCAATTTCTAAATCATCATAAAGAATATCTTCGGGAATTAGCTTTTCGAATTTATCTAAATTTAGTTCATATCCCATACTGGTTATCGTTCTTTAAATAGAATAAGCGATATATAAGGTACCTATATCATATTTCTAGTGACGCTCCATATTCCTTAAGCCAGGCAATCTGCTTTTGGTAATTAGGGAGAATTTTGTCGACGGCATTCCAAAAGTTACTATTATGCCTTGGAAATTTCAAATGTGTCAATTCATGAACGATTAAATAATCTATAATGCTCACTGGTGCCATCATAATTTTCCAATGGAAATTCACCTTTGATTTATTGACCGAGCATGATGCCCACCTATTTCTTAATTCCCTTACAGATATGTCATTTATCTGTTGACCGAGCATAGGAGCATATTTTTTTACACGTTGAGGAATATATCGCTTTCCGTGCCTCTTATAGAATTCTTTTAGCAGAATTGTCAACTTTTTAGGCATCCCATCCGGAACATAAAAATATCTACCTTTGCATTCAACTTTGTCAACATCACTGCTATATTGCAAATAATAGTTCCTTCCCAAGTAAAGGTACGATTGTCCATTCACCGCTTCTCGCTTTATAGCTCTTTCATTCAGCAATGCTCTTTTAGCCTGATACTTATATATTTTATATTCATTTGCTTCCAATAGCGCATCTACTTCTTTCTTGGTCGTTTTATTGGGAACAAATACCGATAAAGAACCATCCCGTTCTATATAGATGCTGGTCGTTTTTCTTGTACTTCTTTTAATAGTTATTTTAACACTACCAATCATGAATTACGCACCTCTGATTCCCGCTTCTCTGCAAGATTGATTAACCCCGTTGTTATTTTTGCGGCACTTTTGCGAAGTAGTTCAATGCCACTGTATTCTAGCTCATCTTTGATATCACTTTCCAACTGCCTGCACTCATCTGATTTCTGCCAACAATTTGGTATCAGAATAAATTCTTTGATGCGACTATAAATCACTTCTGATATTTTCGCAGTTTTGTTTATTATAGAGGCATCAGTTTTATCGATGCCAGCATCCATTACAATCAGATCGTAAAATGGAACAATAGGTGCATCTACTACACTTGATTCATTCTGCCGCCCCTTCCCCAAGTCATCTCGGAGTTTGTTTAGTTCAGTGACAATCAGATTCCAATGCTCTTTATGTGCATCCATAAATTTTTGCAATCGTTCATTGAATGCAGTATAGAGCGCCGGATCTTTATCCATATTCACTTTGATATGCCAACGTATGGCATGTTCCATTTCTGAGGCTTTCGCTTT
>Ga0182027_10015110_pt1 | contig 10649 bp, 10 predicted proteins | sample 712E1DmetaG_FD_121300 | JGI IMG/M metagenome (GOLD analysis project Ga0182027, IMG submission 121300) | Permafrost microbial communities from Stordalen Mire, Sweden - 712E1D metaG (Illumina Assembly) | ecosystem: Environmental > Terrestrial > Soil > Wetlands > Permafrost | place: Sweden... | reverse complement strand
ATTTTCATCTTGCCTCCGTTTTTCACCCTTTGGGTGAATGTAGATGTTGTCTTCGCAAACACATTCTACGTCGGAGGCTTCTTTTTTTCTCCTCTTTTTTAAGCTTTTAATTCGGGGCTAGGGAAAAATACTGGAGGATGAAAATTACTGGAAAGAATCGTAACCAACAACCACATTGTAACTAGCGATACCACTGACAGTTCCAAGCGGATTGAGGACAATACTATAGGTCCGCCCCTGTAAGGTGGTACCGGCCGCGGCCCCACCCAGCATACCAGAAGAATACGCGTTCCAAAATATCCCTTTGGTCAGCTGATCTGTCGCGATTTCATCAATCTGCTGCTGCGCAAAATTGATTTCATTCATGCTTTGGGACAAAATACTGGCACTCACAATCATAATAATAATAACCGTCATCAAAACAATAAAGAGCACTATGCCGGATTCGTTATTAAGCTTTTTAAATGATCGGAACATATTACCCCTGATAACTGCCGCAGCGCGGGCAACGACACGGCATCTTTTTAAAATAATCAAAATACAAATAACCGCAAAAAACACATTGCCTGAAGAATTCCAGGTCCTTGGGAATCTCTTCAGGGCCTCTGTTTAAAGTATAGAACACCCAGATCGAAATCACAAGCCCTAAAGCCAATGTCATCCCGAACGCCACAATAACATTAAAATCCCAAATAATCATAATTCTTTTAAGATTTTGAAATGTCCCTTAACTCAATCCAGTGATTAAAATAAGACGCCTCAAAACGATCAAAATAAAGGGGACCGGATGTCTTGGGATTCTGTCCAACATCAGATACGGGGTTAACGCTCTCTGGAGAGCCACTGTGTGCCCCTTCATAAATAAATGCCGCCGCGACCCTCGCGGGAGGGACAGGAAATCCCACCCACAGAACACTGAATATAACCATATGCGCCAATAAGACGATCGAAAATATTTTAAAGAATCGTGCTGACATTGACCGTAGCTCCTGAAATCCCGCGGCATAAATCAAGAATATCCGCGACCCTCCCCATGGAAGAACGGCGGTCGGCTTTAATCATAATAGCCCCGGACCTGAAATCCCCCCGGGCCAAAAAACGCCTAAGTTCATTTAAAGTCACCACCTTGCCATCAACATAAATAACATTCTCACTAGTAATGGCAATTTCCACCTGTTGTCCCGACGGATTTAAGACTTCTCTGAGAGTCGGACAATTGACCGCCACCCCTGAAGGAGTGGCAAAAATCGTCGTAGACATGACTAACATAACAACTGTTAAAACGAAATTGATAAAACTGATGGCCAATAACGGATGGAGGATATTTCTCTTGACCTCAAAGCGTTCAAGACTCATAACAGCTCCCCTCCGCCTGAACGATCTAACTGTGAAACCGCCTGTAACAACTCCGTGGCTTCGCTGATTGTCTCATCAAACGCCGCTATTAAGTCATTGATTCGGCTGGCCGTAAAACTATAAATAGCCAACGCGACAATCCCCACCGCCAGGCCCGCCGAAGTCGTCACTAAAGCCTGCCAAATACCCGAGGACATGTCCCCTAAGCTCAACGGATTAAGCGCATTGGAACGCATTTGCACCGCATGAAACACCACACACAAAGCACAGCTCGTACCCAACAATCCCAATAACACAGCCACATTGGGGATGAAGGCCAACACATTCAAACGCCGTTTCAACGCATGAATCTCAAAAGCGGCCGCCTGTTCCATAGAGGCTTTGATCAAATCGACAGAAGACCCGAATTTCATAAGCCCGGCCTTGCCGATACGCCCTAATCCGTCGGGGTTGTCTGTACAAACACTCAGCGCGTCTTTCATGCGGTTTTCCTGAATGGCTTTAAAAAAAATGGGTTTCAATTTTTTCATATTTTTTTCAACGCCGGTCAAAAATAACAACTTTTCTATACCCACCGCTATCGCGACAACGGAAAGCAAAAGTATAGGCCACATCATAGGGCCGCCTTTGAGCAATATCCCCCAAGCATTAATAAAAACAATTGTCATAATCCCTCCTCCACAACGGGCCGACGACCAACGATAGTGGTCGGTATGAGACCACACAAGGTCGGCCCCTACTTAGATATGCGGCCTCATCTTCCAGGCGTTATTTTTTATCCAGTCCAGCCTTTCCTGCGCGAAGGTCGCCTCCGGCGTATTTAACTGGATAATTTTTTGATACGTCACACGGGCCCCTCGCCAATCCTGGCCTTCCTCATAAATCTTGGCCACACGCAAATACGCTTTGACGCTCCAGGTTTGTTCATTCGGATACAAAAGGGGTATTTTTAAGTACTCCGCAATCGCATCATCGGTACGGCTCATTAATTCCAAAGTATCGGCCAGATTAAACTGCAGTTGGGCATGGTTGGCAACCTGTTTTGACGTCGACAGAGCGCTTTGATAAACATCCATTTCCTTCTCATAATTCTGCGCATTACGATACAGCTGACCCAACTTTAAATAAGCCTCCCCGGCATAATCAGGATTAACGGCAATAATACTTTCATAGGCCGCGATGGCCATACGAGGGTCCGGATCTTTCGCTAAAACCCCGGCGATGGCCAGCCTGGTTTTACCCGTCAAATGTTGATCTTTGGATGATATCGCTTGATACTGTTCCAAGGCCCGGTCAGATTCCCCAAGGATTTCATAAGCCTGGCCTAATTCATAATGGATTTGATTCATCTCTGGCGAATCCGGAAATTCTTCAATAATGGCTTTATAAAAATTAATGGAAGAATCTACATCGGCGTTCTTCAAATAATACTGGGCCAACCACAAAAGAGCCTCAAACTCCACGCTGGTTTTAGGGTATTTATAAACAATCAGCTTAAAACGTTTAATCGCTTCTTTATACTGCCCGGTTTGAAATTGACATTTAGCGATCCCGATGTCGGCATTTTTCGCAATTTCGGTTTCATTCGGATAAAGCCTGAGAATCTTTTGAAAAACCTTCAGCGCTTCTTCGGGCTGCTTTAAATTCAAACGGGACAAAGCCAGGATATAATTGGCCTCGGGTGTAAATTCGCTGGGATGCGTCAATTTTTTAAGAAAATGTTCGATGGTCAAAGCGCTTTGCTCCCAATCATTCTTCTTAAAACTAATGACCCCCTTATAATAATCTATGTCTTGCAGATAGGAACTATTGGAAAAATCCGCCTGTAAATTCTTAAAATTAAAAAGTGTGGCATCCGTTTTCTCAAGCTTCAAAAAAACAATAGCTTGACGGTAAAGCACATAATCCATCATGCTATTATTAGGAAAATTCTTTTTCACGCGCTCGTAAATCTGGACAGCATCATCCCAATGGCCGCTTTCCTGATAAACATCCGCCATTTGAATTAAGCTGCTGGCTTTAACATCAGCATCATTCGTTTTGTCAAAAACTTCCTGAAAATGACTGACCGCCGCCTCAAGGTGTCCCATTTTAAGTTCACACCATCCCAAACCGAATTGGACTTTGGCAAAAATATCAGGATCCGTTTGATTAAGCAAATGACGGTAATCCCCCAAAGCCTCCTCATATCTTCTCAATAAATAATAAACATTCGCACGTCCCAAATACCCCTGCGCCCAATGCTGACTTTGAGGGTAATTCTTAATAAAATCCGAGAAAAGCTCTAAAGCTTCTTCATAAGAGGCTTGTTCATACGCCCAATTAGCACGTACCAAAGCCACCTCTGAGATAGACAATCCATGGGTTTTACAAAATTCTGCTGCTGTTTTTAAAATATTCCCCGCTTCCGTAAACTTTTTTAATTTAATATAACTCCATCCCTCTCCTGTGTAAGCCGAAAGCTTTAAAGCGTCTTCGCAAGAGTTACCCAAAACCTTTTGATAATAGGGTAACGCCGACTCAAATTGTTCCAAATAATAAAAACTCTCGGCGATGTTAAAGTATATTGTACAGATATGGGCTGATTTGGGGAAACGTGTCGTCAAAAGCTTAAACTCTTCTATGGCCTCCTTTAAATGACCGGCATTATAATCGCACTCTGCCATTTTTAAAGCCGCATCCGAGCTTAATTGATGGGCCGGAAATTGTACGATCAAATGAGAAAAAACGACTTTCGCCTCATCGAATTTTTTTTCTTCAAAAAAAGACCACCCTAAAGAATAATACGCCTGGGGCACATAAGCAGACTGGGGAAAATCATGGATCACCGACCTATAATCGTTTTGGGCCGCGCCTAAGTGGTTTTGCTTTAAATAGGTCTCTGCTCTCCAAAAAAGAACTTCATCTTTGTTATCGGACTTATGCGCCAACTCTTCAAACAAATCCAACGCTTCGGGGTAAGCTCCGCGTAAAAAATCACATTGTCCCAATAATAATTTGGCCGTATCCAGCTTGGGGCTTTGCGGATATTCCCGTAAAAAATCCTCAAGATAACGTGAGGCCACATCGCTAAACCCATCGTTGAACGCCTGCTGGGCCGCGGATAAAAGTTCAGTCTCCGTAGCCTGAGCAAAAACAGCGCAAGGTAGAGCCATCAAACCCAAAAACAAAAAAATACAAAAAAGATGACGATGGTTCATAAAATATTTTTCAAGATTCCTGACATTGCGAGCGAAGCAATCTCTAACCATAGTGGGGCCTGTCTGGTCTCATACCGACCACTATCGTTGGTCGTCGGCCTTGAGGTTAGGTGCTCCTAATTGAAATGCGTACGTTACAGCCTTAGCTCTTGGGGGTTTCCCTTAACTGGCCCTTGGGGCCGTCACCGTCCGCTCCTTAACATCAACTCCGAGCCACCCGCCGCAATATTAATTACGCGAAAGTCGCACCTGTCATTACTTTATGTTGAAAAACAAAGACAGGAGCGAAAAAAAACAAATTTATTCCTTACCATAGCCGATTAGCCTGAATCAGACAAATGTCAAAATATTATAACAAGATTATCTGGTTTTGTTTAAGAAATGTTTCAAGTATTGGCCGGTGTAGGAGGTCGGATGACGCATCAAATCTTGGGGGCTTCCGGCAAAAACAACCTGACCTCCCTTGTCTCCGCCGTCGGGACCAAGATCAATGATATAATCGGCACTCTTGACCACATCTAAATTATGTTCGATGACCAGCACCGTATTGCCCCGATTGACTAAACGCTGCAGGACGCTCAAAAGTTTGTCCACGTCGGCAAAATGCAATCCCGTGGTGGGCTCATCCAAAATATAAAAAGTCCGTCCCGTGCCGGGTTTACACAATTCGCTGGCCAATTTGACCCGCTGCGCCTCTCCGCCGGAAAGAGTGGTCGCGGCCTGTCCTAAACGAATGTAGCCTAACCCCACGTCAAGTAGTGTTTGTAAAATGATATTAATCCTGGGGATGTTTGTGAAAATTGCCAAAGCCTGGGACACAGAAAGCTCCAGCACGTCCGCGATATTTTTACCCTTAAATGCTACCTCCAGCGTCTGGTCTGTAAATCGACGGCCGTGGCAGACTTCGCATTGTACATACACATCCGGTAAAAAGTGCATTTCAATTTTTTTAATCCCATCCCCCCCGCAAGCCTCGCAACGCCCGCCTTTGACGTTAAAACTAAAACGTCCGGGCTTATACCCGCGCATTTTGGATTCCGGCAATTGGGCGAATAAATCACGGATATAACTAAAAACACCCGTGTAGGTGGCGGGATTTGAGCGTGGCGTACGGCCGATAGGCGATTGGTCTACCACAATGACTTTGTCAATATTCTGGACACCTTCAATTTTTTTATATCGGCCCGGCTTTTCCTTGCTGCCATAAATTTTATGAACCAGGGCCTTATGAAGAATGTCCGTAACCAGTGTGGATTTCCCCGAACCTGAAACACCTGTCACACAAATAAATGTCCCTAAAGGCATGCTGACATCTATGTTTTTCAAATTATGCTCAGAGGCTCCCATAATTTTTAAAAAGGATGTGTGTGCAATGTCTCGGCGAATATCCGGCCTTTGGATTTGAAGTTCACCGGTTAGATATCGTCCGGTCAAAGAACCGCGGCATTGCATAAGCCCCGCAACGTCTCCTGCATAAATCACCTCTCCGCCATGCTCGCCGGCGCCCGGGCCTAAATCAATCACATAATCCGCCCGGCGGATGGTCTCTTCGTCATGTTCGACAACAATCAAGGTATTGCCCAAATCACGCAAGGCATGCAAGGTGGACAAAAGACGGTCATTGTCCTTTTGATGCAACCCGATACTGGGCTCATCCAAAACATAAATAACGCCGACCAACCCGGAACCGACCTGGGTGGCCAAGCGTATGCGCTCGGCCTCTCCGCCGGAGAGGGTGGCGCTGCGCCTGTCTAAACTCAAATACTCCAGGCCCACATTGATACAAAAATCCAAACGACGGTTGATTTCTTTTAAAATCTCTTCACTGATAATTTTTTTGTCCGCTGAGAGCTTTAAATGACTAAAGAATTGTTTGGCCTCTTTAATAGAAAGAGCTGTGAGTTGGGCTATGTCACAATCCGCGACTTTGACCGCCAGCGACTCTTTTTTCAGACGACGCCCCTGACATTCAGGGCACGGCGACTCATACATAAATGAAGCTATCTCTTCTTTCAGCCAATCGCTGTCCGTTTCTCTGAATAATCGCTGCAGATACTTCACCACCCCTTCGAAAGGTCTCCCCCAAATTTCATCATAGGAGCCGTAAAAAACAAGATGCTTAAATTTTTTATCCAAATCTTTAAAAGGTATCCGGGGGTCCTTCTTGTATAGACGGGCAAGTTCGCGCAATACAGCGCGGTAATACATCATGTACCCGCGACGGCCTGCCTTCCAAGGCGCAATGGCGGCTGTCCACGGTTTGGCGGTATCCGGCACCAAAGCCTGAGGATCAATTTCCATCTTGGTCCCCAGACCGTTACATTCCTCACATGCTCCATAAGGTAAATTAAAAGAAAAAATGCGTGGCTCAATCTCACTTAAAGAAGTCCCGCAATCCGAGCAGGCATACTTCTCGCTAAAAACCTGCTGGGGCCGCTCATTGTTAAAATCCACCATCACCACGCCCCCGCCGGTCTTTAAAGCGGTTTCAACGGAATCAGACAAACGCTTGCGCAATCCGTCGCGGATAGTCAAGCGGTCAACCACCACTTCGATATGATGGATTTTATATTTGTCGAGTTTGATGGAGTCGCTGGTTTCATAAATTTTGCCGTTGACGCGCATACGGGCAAAACCGGACTGGGCGATTTGCTTGCCTAAATTACGGTATTCCCCCTTACGGCCGCGCACCAAAGGGCTTAAAATATTAATTTTAGTCCCGTGGGGAAGTCCCAAAATGATATCCACGATTTGCTGGCTGGTTTGCTGTTCTATTTTTTTGCCACAGGAGGGGCAATGCGGGATACCAATGCGGGCGAACAAAAGACGCAAATAATCATAAATTTCCGTCTGCGTGGCAACGGTCGAACGCGGATTGCGGCTGACGGTCTTTTGCTCTATAGAAATCGTCGGGGAAAGTCCTTGGATATGCTCCACCGCCGGTTTTTGTAACTGGTCTAAAAATTGACGGGCATACGCTGAGAGGCTCTCCACATAGCGCCGTTGGCCTTCGGCATAAATAGTATCAAAAGCCAACGACGACTTGCCACAGCCGCTGACACCGGTGACGACCACAAATTGATTGCGGGGAATGGTCAAATCAAAATTCTTAAGATTGTGTTCGCGTGCCCCGCGGATAATAATGCTGTCTGATTTCATAAGAATATTCTATATAAATAACAACCCCTGTACCATAAAAAAAAGTAGGGACAGACACTACTTTCCTGAAGAAAGTAGTGTCTGTCCCTACTTTTTTCACCTACCCCTCCCCCATCGAAGAGGAAAAAAGAGCAGGGCCTTATTTGCGTTTCTTGGTGGTCTTCTTGGCTTTTCTCGCAACTTTTTTCTTCTTGGTTCCTCCGCGGACCATCTTGGCGCAGGAAATATCACCATGCTTATCAATGAAATAAAGATACCCAACTTCTCTTTTAATACCTACCTTGGCAACTTTCTTAGGAGCTCCGCCTTTTTTATCGCCGCGGGCCATCTTGGCAGAGGAAATGTCCCCCTGTTTATCGACGAAATAAAGGAAGCCCTTTTGTTTCTTGATACCGACTTTTGCGACTTTTTTTGTAGCCATACATTCTCCTCCTTGGTTATTGTATTGATGGTAAATTTCAGGTCCCGATTTCGACCCCCTGAAAATATTCTTTTAACGTGCGCACCGCCGACAAAACAGCCAGGAAACTCGTCTTGGGATTGTCCGGACAGACCACGTTTTCAGTCTTTGTCACTAAACGGCCGAAAGCGCCAAGGACCTCAACCTCATGGGAATTGACCTTAAATTCCGGTGAAGTGGAAATACGGATACGCAATTTATCTTTTGCATGAGAGGCTAAAGCGATCGTCGCCGCCACATTGATATTTTGGGGAAAACGTTTGACCGCGTCCAGGACATTGCCTTCGAACAGGATGGTCTCTTTCTTTATAGCCGATAAGTTGATCCGACGCTCTTGCACATACGCGTTATCGGCAAATCCGTAAATCGGCTTGCGCGTAGTTAAGCGGATCGCGTCAATACGCTGCAAGGCCGCGGCCTTAATGGCATCGATACCCGCGATAGCACCGGAAGGAATAAGCACCCTGACACCCTGTTTGTCGGCCAATTTGAAAATGGATTCTCCCTCAATAAACTTGCCGACACTCATAATCAAAACGTCTTTTTTAGCCAATAAAGCCTGACGCACCAGACGGTGCGTGTCCGGAGCATTGACGGCTTCAACCACCAGGTCACTGTGAGTAAGAAGTTCCCGATAAGATTGTTTAACGATATTTTTCTGAGGAATTTGTTTTTGAAGATTTTCAGCTTTAGCGGGATTGATATCGAACAAAGCTGAAACAACCGCTTCTTGACTACATTCAGTCTTGATGCTTTTAGCGATGCGCGAACCTATGGCGCCGCAACCTAAAATGCCTACTCTAATCTTGGATTTTCCTTGATTTCTTAACAGAAACGATGACATTGTCGATAAGCCGTGTTTTGCCGAAAGTCGTACTCAAAGCGATCAAAACTTTGCCTTTAAGCGTCTTTAAAGGCTCTAACGTATGTGCATCCACACATGCAACGTATTGAATCTTCCCATCAGAATATTGCGTAATGATCTGACGAATCAGTCCGGTAATTTGAGAGGCCCGACACTCCCCTTCTCTCACGCAAACGATCGCACTCTTCAAGGCCCGGTATAAAACAGGAGCTTGGGCACGCCACTTATGGGACAAATAAACATTGCGCGAACTGATGGCCAGCCCATCTTTTTCGCGTACTGTGGGCACCACGCGCATACTCACGGGGAAATTCAAATCCGCGACCATGGCCCTTAGGATAACCGCCTGCTGCGCGTCTTTTTGCCCCAGATACATGATATCCGGACGGACCATATTCAAAAGTTTGGCCACGATCGTCGCCACCCCCTTGAAATGCCCGGGTCTATATTTCCCGCAAAGCCTGTCGGACATTTTCTCTACGTCGATGTATGTCAAATAGCCATTAGGGTAGATGACATTATCCGACGGAATAAAAAGAATGTCAACATTTTCTTTTTTCACCATCGTCGCATCGCGTTTAATGTCCCGAGGATAATCCTTGTAATCTTCATGAAGGCCAAACTGTTTGGGATTGACATAAATGCTCACCACGCACACAGCACATTCTTGGCGGGCACAGCGCATCAAAGACAAATGCCCCTCATGTAAATATCCCATCGTCGGGACAAAACCGATTTTTTGTCCCCTTAAGCGGACTTGACTTAAGATTTGACGCAAATATTTTATGGTTTTAACGACGCGCATAAAGCAGGATCTATTTCCTCTAAAGGCCGCATCACAAAAGACCGCTCCAACATACGCGGATGCGGGATTAATAATTTTGGTGTCACTAATTTAATATCATCAACCAACAAAATATCAATATCTATGACCCGCGGCCCATTGATGATTTTTTTAACACGCCCGAGTTGATACTCAACAGTCTGGGTTATCACATGCAGTTCTTCCGGAGAGAGTGTCGTACTCGCTTTTAAGACTGCGTTAAAATATTTATCTTGAGCAGGGCCGCCTACAGGCTCGGTTTCAACAACGCTCGAAAGTTTCAGCACTTTCAAACCGCAAGCTTTAAGCTCTGCAATCGCCCTATGAATATATTGAAGGCGATCCCCTAAGTTTGAACCTAATGCTAGATAGACAGTAGACATGGGTCGATTTTAAATCAAATATAGAGAATACAAGGATATGTTTTTTTCACGGTACGGATACCCCCCATCCCCCAAAGCTCGGCACTTCGTGCTCACATCCAAAAAAGACTTGTACAAGGCCCGAAGCGCCTTGGGGGTTCACTACACCTTATCAAAAAACATATCCTTGCATTCCCTCTAACTATGCTATTTATAAGAAAACACAATGGCCAAATAGACAAAAATTAATAGGAATTAAATATTGTGTGCCCTTAATCCTAGACGCGTGCATTATAAGGGCTAAATTTGTTCTTTGAAGCGACACTTCGATTTTTAGCCGACGCATGCCGCAGGACACGAGGTTTATTCCGAGCCGAAGGGCGAGGAATGCCGAAGATGTTCGAGTCCTTAAATCTCAGAAGAT
>Ga0182027_10015109_pt1 | contig 10649 bp, 7 predicted proteins | sample 712E1DmetaG_FD_121300 | JGI IMG/M metagenome (GOLD analysis project Ga0182027, IMG submission 121300) | Permafrost microbial communities from Stordalen Mire, Sweden - 712E1D metaG (Illumina Assembly) | ecosystem: Environmental > Terrestrial > Soil > Wetlands > Permafrost | place: Sweden... | reverse complement strand
CAATGAGAACCCCTGCAACGTCGACAAGATCTTCCGCAAGATCAAACAATTCGGCGGCCACGCGCGGCAGGGCGGCGGGGTCTCCGGAGTGGAAGTCGCCATGTGGGACCTGGCCGGCAAAGCCTACGGCGTTCCCGTCTACCAGATGCTGGGCGGCAAGTTCCGCGACCGCATACGCATCTACTGCGACACCACCGAATCTCCGGACCCCAAGGTATTCGGCGAGCGCCTGAAGGAGCGCGTGGCATCCGGCTTCACCTGGCTCAAGATGGATCTGGGCGTGACGCGGCCCCCCCGCGGCGGGGTCACGGCTGCCGCCGGCATTCAGCAGCAGTACGGCGGGATTCCCATGGAGCACCCGTTCATGGCCACCGAGATCACCGAGAAGGGCCTCGAGGGTGTGTGCAATTTCGTCGCCCAGGTCCGCGAGGTGGTGGGCATGGAGATTCCGCTCTCGGCGGACCATTTCGGCAGCATCAGCGTCAATAGCTGCATCCGCCTGGGCAAGGCGCTCACCAAGTACAACATCTCCTGGCTGGAGGACCTGATCCCCTGGCAGGAGACCGCCCTGTGGAAGAAGATCGCCGACGCCGTCGATATCCCGATTCTCACCGGGGAAGATATTTTCCTGAAGGAGCCTTTCGAGGTGCTCTGCCGCGAGCACGCCGTGGACATCATCCATCCCGACCTGCTGACCACCGGCGGCATGCTCGAGACCAAGAAGATCGGGGATATGGCGCAGGATTACGGGGTTCCCATGGCCATGCACTGCGCGCACACGCCCATCGGGGCCATCGCCTGCGCGCATGTGGCCGCCGCCACCGCGAACTTCCTGGTGCTCGAGAACCATGCCGTTGACGTTCCTTACTGGAGCGACCTGGTGGACGGCGTGGAAAAGCCCATCGTCAACAAGGGGTACATCACCGTTCCGGAAAAGCCGGGCCTGGGGGTGACCCTCAACGAAGCGGCCTGCAAACAACACATGGCCGAGCCGGGGTGGTTCGAGCCGACCGACCAGTGGAACAATATCGGCCGGCCCAACGACCGCCTTTGGAGTTAGCTACATGATGCTGGCGCGCCGACGATTCCTCGGCGCGGCCTCGGGCGCGCTCCTCCCAGTGATGGTCCGCGCCCGGCCCGCCGATCTGCCGAACCTTACCATCAAAGAGGTGAAGGTCTATGTGACTGCCTCCGGTCACCTGGCGTCGATCACAACCGAAGGTGGCGTCGAGGGCATCTGTACGCTGCAAACCCGCGTGTTCCACGCCAATTGGGACAACTCCGGGTGGCTCGAGTCCGCCAAGCGGACACTGGCCGGTAAGAACGCCCTCGCGCATTTGCAATTCACGTCCCAGTACTCGCCGGTGCGGCGGCACTACGGCCAGCCGCCCGAAGCCGCCGCCATCGACATCTGCCTGTGGGATCTTCTGGGCAAGGCGGTGGGGCTGCCGGTCTACCAGATCCTGGGAGCCTACCAGGACCGCGTGCTGGCGTACGCCAGTTCGCAGCACCTGCCAACCAAGGTGCCCGACCCTTACGTGGAAGCCGCGTTGAAGGCCAAGGCGGAGGGGTTCAAGGCGTTCAAGATCAATCCGCCGCCGGTCGACGCCGGCGGCGACTCTCACCACCGGCTCGACATGGAGATCTGCAAAGCCCTGCGCAAAGCTTTGGGCGACGAATTTATGTTGATGCACCACGCCGTCGGCAACTACACCCGGCCCGAAGCCATGGAAGTCGGGCGGTTGCTGGACGACCTGCACTTCCGCGGATACGAGGACCCTCTGCCCTCGACCGACGTGGCGGGGCTCGCGCAATTGTGCCAGGAGTTGCGTGTGCCGGTAATTGTGGGTGAGTTTGTTTTCTCGCTCTACGATTACCCCGAGTATATCCGCCGCGGCGCCGCCGATACCTTGCGTTTCGTGGTGGATAACGTCGGCGGTATCACTCCCGGCCTGAAGATTGGCGTGCTGGCGGAGTGCCACGGCATGGAGGTCATGCCGCACGGCGTGGGGAATATTCTGCACCAGGCCGCCCACCTGCATTGCGAACTGGCTATGCCGAACAGCGCTTTTGTGGAGGTGCCGTATCCGCAGGGCGCCCGCGACGCACAGCCGTACATCAAGGATGCGGTCCGCATCGCATCCGACGGATACGTCCACGCCCCCACCAAGCCGGGCCTCGGCTACGAGATCGACCGCGCCGCGCTCGACAAAGCCATCACCCGGATTGAGGCGTAGCGCAGGCACTCGTGCCCGCACTCTTGCGTGCCGCGTCCGCAAGAGTGCGGACACGGCAGCCTGAGAGGCTGCGCCAGGGCTGCTTGACCGCTTAAGCTTAAACCAGGAACTGCTCCAGCCCCGCCAGCCTGACACGGATTCTCGCCAGCTCGCCCTCGCCCAGCTTTTCGGCGCAGCCTGCCAGAATTCGCCGGCTCTGCTCCGCGAGCGTGCGGCGATACGCCGGGTCCGGCGTGCTTGCGGCGACGTCGCCCAGTGCCCGCAGCAGACGCAGGCTGACGGCGACATCCCCCTTCGAGTACATGCGGATCTGCTCGAACGCGGAATCCACCAGGCCGTCGAAATCGATCCAGGGGATACTGACGCGAACCACGCCGGGTGGATCGTAGAGCAACGCCTCGGACGGCTCCCGGGATGCGAAGCGGATCAGGACGCGGCTCAGTTGGTCCACGCAGCTAATGGCGGTGCTGGGGTCGTTCACCGCCGGCGAGATGGCCTTCAATGCGATGTCGACGATTTGCAGCACACCGAACTCGACATCCTGCTGCAAGGTGCGGGAGGGGCCGAGGTCGAATGCGCCGCGGAAATCGTCGCTGTTCTCGGGAACCAGCCGGTCCCCTTTGGACACCATCAGGAGCGGGGTGCCCGCCGGAATGAACTGGCCGACTCGCCGCAGCAGCCGCACTTTCACACGGCAGGCCTTCGCCAGGAAGACCAGCCGCCGGGTGTCGATGAAGCGGATGTAGCCGGAGACATCGCTCAAAATCGCGGCCTCCTGGACGCCCGGCGGAATGGGGCCGGCCTCCGCCAGGCGGCTGGGGCGGCGGGGCCACGGCATGATCTCATCCAGCATGGCTTCCGTCTCCGAGGCGATCCTGTCCACAATGTAGTTGACGCTGATGGCCTGCGAGATGTGGTGAATGAAGAAGAGCAGCCACGCCACGCAAACTATGGCCAGCAGCATCGCGCCCATCACGGTGACGACGGGCGCAAACGGGTAGGGCTGGGAGCGCGCTGCGGGAAGCGCCGCCATGCAATAGCTGAAGGTGCCCAGAAATATCCCCAGCGTCCACTGCGTCCCGCGGTCCTTCACAAAGCTGACGATGATACGCGGCGAGAACTGCATGGAGGCCAGCGTGAGCGTCATCAAAAGGATGGCGAAGACGATGGAGACGACGGTCATGATGGAGGCGGCGATGCCTCCCAGAATGACCTGGGCCACTTGCGGGTCGGCGTGCGAGGGGAAGAGCGCTTTCGGCACCCATTCGCCCATGGCGGGGACAGTCTCTTCCAACCACGACAGGAACGCGCCCGCGGCGCCCAGCGCCAGCGCGATGGTCAGCGGACGGACCAGAAACCCGCCGCGCAGGTTGTACATGACGTGGCGGAATAGTAAGGGCAGACGTTTGTGCACGGCTCTATCTGTTCAAGTGTAGACTTTTTTTCAAAACGTCTGTCCTATCGAGAAGAAGTATTGGAAATGGCTCACGCTCTGCACCACGCACTTGCTGGGGACGCCGGCGCAGGGGTTCACGCCCGCGTTGACCAGGTCTTGCAGGCTTCCTTTGAAGCCAAAGAAGCTAGGCGGATTGATGCTATACGCCAGGTCCACGCGTATGGGTCCGACGGGCGTGCGGTAGCGAATTCCGAAGCCCACGGCGTGGACCATGTAATCGAAATCCTGAAGAGAGCGCTGTTTCACGCGGAACGAGAGATTGCCGAGGCTGGAATAGGCGTTTCCGGCATCGTGGAATAGCACGCCGGCGATATTGTCTCCGATCAGCGGGAAGCGCAGTTCGGTCTGATTGAACAGGACCGCGGTGCCCCCCAGCGGGAAGCCGGTCACCGGGTCGCGAGGCCCGGCCTGGTTTTCGGGGAAGCCGCGTTGCGAGGTGCCGCCGCCGCCGAAAAAGCGTTCCGGCAGGGGAATGGCCGCGAGCAGGTCGCCGCTGTAGCGGAACGCGTAGATATCGCCGAACTCCGTGCTGCGCGCCAGCACCAGCTTCTTGCCGATGGGATGGTACGTCGCATTGCGCGCCAGAAAGCGCAGGAAGTTGCGCTGCGAACCAACGACGTGCTCCGCCAGCCCCACGTCCAGCGTGTTGTAGATGCCTTTATGCGGATCCACGGGGTCGTCGCGGCGGTCCTCGATGAAGCCGCCGGAGATCAGGCCCAGGCGCACCGGCTGCGAAAGAAGGGGGATCAGGAACGGGGTGATCTTGAGCGTCGCCTGGTCGATTCCGACGCGGCGATAGGTGTAGCGGTAGAACAGCGTGGTGGCTTTCGAGATGCGCTGCGACAATTGCGCCGAACCTTCTTCGCGCTTGTAGGAGAACGTGCGGATGTCGCTCGAATCTTCATAGAGACCGGTGAAGGAGACGTTGAGGCGCTCCTGGTTGTGGAAATGCGGCCAGGTGTAGGTGAGCAGGCCGCGGCGTTCCAGCGTGGAAACGCGGGTGCGCAGGCTGATGCTGTGGGCCAGGCCCCACAGGTTGGACCGCGTGAAATCGAGCGACACGCGCGGGGAGAAGCCGGTCTGGCCGGCTGGCGCGTCGAGGCAGGTCTGGCATCCGCCGATGCGCGTCAACTGCGCGCCCAGGCCCGCCGCAAAAGAGTAGCGCCGCGCCTCTTCCATCTCATAGAGCACGTACTTGCGGCTGCTCTCGCCGTCGGGGTTTTGGATGGCCGTATCGACGCGCGAAAAGACCCCCAGGTCGTAGAGGCGGCGCTGGGTTTCGGTGATGGCCGTGGGGGAAAGCGGGTCGCCTGGATTCAGATGCAGGCTGCGATAGACCAGGCTGGGGCGCGTGGTCTTGAGCGCGCCCTGGTTGATGAGCACTTCCCTCACCGATTCCTCATGGCCTTCGCCGACGGTGAAACGCAGATCCACCAGGTTCGGCTTCCCGGCCGGCTTCGAGCTCCACTCGAAGGTGGCATTGGGGAACCCGTTGTCGAAGTATTGCGCCAGGATGGTATCGCGGTCCACCGCCACGTTGAATTCGCTGAAAGGCTGGTCTTTGGTGCAGTTGAGCATGGTGAGGATGGCCGCCTGCTCCAAACTCCGGATTCCCTCGACCTCCAGGTGGTTGACGAAGTACTGCGCCCCTTCCTCGATGGTCAGGTAGACCGCCATATCGCCGGCCTTGCCGCCGTAGTTGTCCTCCAGCCGGTCGGTCACCCGCACGTCCCGAAAGCCGTTCGACTGGTACAGATTCACGATGGAATCCTCATCGCGGCTGAGGAGGCTCTCGCTATAGCGCCCGTGCGGAAACTGGAGGAACGAGGCCTTCTGGAGAAACATGCGCTCGCGAATGGTCTCCGTGTCGAAGTACCGGTTCCCCCGAATTTGGATGGCCACCAGCCGGTGGCGCTTGCCGGTCTTGACCACGTAATCGATGGAGGACTTGTCGTTGACGACGCCCTCCTCCTTGAACTCCACCTCGGCGTCGAAATAGCCGTCCGACTGGAAATAGTCGCGCAGGTTGCGCGCGCCTTCGACCAGCAGGTCGCGATCTACGGCGTGTTCCTCGAAGACCGGAACGTAGCGCCGCAGCTTCTTTTGGGAGACCTTGGCGCCGGTGGTGCGCACCTCGATGCGCGGCCCCGCGTCGATGTGGAGTGTGGGAAGCGCGCTGTTGGTCCCGGAATCGTACTTCAGGGAATCCAGCAAGACTTTGGCTTCCAGGCGATTCTGCTCTTGATACAGCGCGCGGACCCCCGCGATGCCCTCGACGACGCGCGTTTGCGTGACCGGCTTCCAGGTGTGGATGATCCAGCGCCGGAATTTGGTGGCGGCGGCGATCTTCCCAGGGTCCATTTTCAAGTCGCCGGCCACCATCGGTGAGGCGAAATGCGCACGCTTGCCAGCGTCGACTTCGAAGCGGAGATTCACCTGCTCGTGGGCGGGGTCGTAGTCCAGTACCGGGTGAATGCCGCTCAGGTACAGACCGTTGCTTTCCAGAAGCCGTTGCTGGCCGGCCACCGCCTCCTGAAGCTTGGCATCGGTGTAGGGCTGGCCCAACTCGAGCCGCGTGGCGTTCTCCAGTTGCCCGGGATTCGGATTGGACAGGCTGCCCACAGCCGACACACTGCCGATGAACCAACTGTTCTTCGTGAGGAAGCGGACGATTACGCCGTTCTGGTAGGCCTCGGCATCCACCTGGATGTCGGCGTACCTTCCGGTGGCGAACAGCCGTTCGATGGAGGCGCGCACGGTGGCCATACTGAGCGGCTGGTGGATCTTGAGCGGCAGGATTTCGTGCAACTCGGTGGGGTCCACAGGCTGCTCGACCGGATCGAACTGAATGGTGAGCACTTCCTTGCCGTCATACTTCTGATATTGCGCCAGGAGCGTCCCCGGCCGCGCAACTGCCAGACAGACAACCAGGCAAGGAAAGTAGGCGAGCAGCGATCGCACCATCATCATGATAGCGTAAGGGTTGAACACTCGGGATTTGGCGCGAATAGCGCCGGCCGGGCGTTGCGCGGAGTTTGTACGCGCGGTACGTGGGGTGAGTGAATGGAGCACTGATGCTGGTCAAACGGTTCACGTTCAAACGCAACCACGAAAAGGGCGGCTTCCCGTGGACGGCACAATCGGAAATCGAAGCCTACGGCTTCTACCGGGGGTTCACCGCCGTTGGCAGGACCCTTGCGGACGTGAAGGAGTTCGCGGCCCTGGTGCGCCGGTGTGAGCGCACTGGTTCCCTGGAACGGCTATCTGAGATGCACCCGCCCGGATTCGAGAACCGGATGCAGACGACGTGGGGCGGCGATTGGTATCCGCACAAGAGGTGAGCCGCGGAGTGGTTAAGCGGTATCATTTGTTGTGATGCGACGCCTCTACGTTCATAACTTCCGTTGCCTGGAGAACTTCGAATTGCCAGTCTCCGGCCAGTCGTCCCTCCTGCTGATCGGGAAGAACGGCTCGGGCAAGACAACCGTTGGGTTTGCCCTGGAGGTTCTGCAGAAGATCGCCCGAGGCACGAATCGGGTAGGCGAACTGGTGAGGCCAGAGGATCTCTCTCGCGGGCGCGCGGATGTGCCCATGCGATTTGAGATCGAGGTTGAACTGGAAGCCCAGACGTATGGGTACAGTATCGCTTTCGAGTTCCCGACGGGCTTCAAAGAACTTCGCGTACTCGAAGAGAAGCTCACGGTCGGCGGAATGCCCGTCTTCTCCCGAGAAGTGGCGGAGGTGCATGTTGCGAGAATGGGCCAGGAGAAGGAGGCGAGTTTCCGGATCGACTGGCACCTGGTCGCCTTGCCTATCATTCAGCAACAGTCGAGTCACGACCCTATAGTCGTTTTCAAGCGGTGGCTCGCTCGCATGCTCATCCTTCGGCCAGTGCCCAGCCTGATCCTGGGAGACTCCAAAGAAGAGACGCTGGAGCCGAACCTTCAGGTCACCAACTTTGGCGCGTGGTTTTCAGGTCTCTTGGCTTACGCGCCATCGGCTTACGCCAGGATAGACGAATATCTCAAGCAGGTGATGCCCGACCTGAAGGACATCAAGAATCCCGTAGTTGGCACGGACTCTCGAAGCCTGGTCGTCCAGTTTTCCAACGAACAGGGAAGCGTAAGCCTTCCCTTTGGGTATCTGTCCGACGGCGAAAAATGTTTCATGATATGCGCCCTGGTGCTGGCCGCGAACGACGCTTACGGCCCGGTGTTCTGTTTCTGGGATGAACCCGACAATTATCTCGCTCTGTCCGAGGTTGGTCACTTCGTGTTGGCTCTCCGCAAAGCGTTTCAATCTGGCGGTCAGTTCATCGCGACATCGCACAACTCTGAGGCGATTCGTCGCTTTTCCGACGAGAATACAGTTCTCCTCTACAGGAAGAACCATCTTGAGCCCACGATTGTACGTCCGCTCAAGAATCTCCAAATCAGCGGGGATCTTGTCGGCGCGCTGGTTCGCGGCGACGTGGAGCCATGAGCGTCAACAGATATCAGCCACACGTTCTGGTGCTGCCCGAAGACGACGCCAATCGACAACTGGCGAACGGCTTTCTCCTGGATCGGGATCTCTCAACCTGGCGAATCCAGGTGCTTGTGGAGGCAGGTGGTTGGAGCGACGTCTTGGAGCATTTTCTTTTAGACCACGTCGTCGAAATGGATCGTTATCCCGGCCGATTCATGATTCTGTTGATCGACTTCGACGGCAAGGAAGACAGGCTGCAAGTCGCGAAAGCCAGGATTCCCGAGCGTTTGACGGGGAGGGTCTTCATTCTCGGCGCCCTAACCGAACCGGAAGCCCTGAAAGCCGATCTCGGCTCTTACGAAACCATCGGTCTGGCGATGGCACGGGATTGCCGCGAAGAAACTGACACGACTTGGGGGCACCGTCTTCTCCGGCACAATGAAAGGGAGCTTGACCGTTTGCGCGCGAAGGTACGGCCGATCCTGTTCCAGTCCATTTGAGGGATAGCGCAACCCTATCTTCGCCACGCCGCGATGTGCATGCCGGGCGGCGACTGCGCGTGCGCTACGTCCAGGTCGTCCTTGACCAGCGGGACGCTGAGTTCCACCGTGGCCGGGGCGTCCGGGTAGTTGTGGCTGAAGGCAATTCTGAGCCGGCGCGCGGGGGTCTCGATGAACGTTACCTCCTGCGTCTCGTCCGCTAGGGAACGCATCTGCCGGGCCTCCGCCGGCTTGTCGTGGGTAATCAGGGCTTCGCGCAGGACCCGATCTTCCGCGGCGTAAACCAGCACCGCCACCACGTGCGGCTCTTTCAGGCGCGCGTCGGGCGTGTCGTCGGCTGGCACGTCCAGACCGGCGTATCGCGAATTGCCGTTCGCCCTCGATACCGTGAAGCGGACCAGATCCACATGTGTGTCGAAGAGATGGCGGCCGTCGCCCAGGCGGTGAATGGACCACATGGGCGCGTCGACGTAACCGCGTTCGATCACCCAGAGGCAATTGTCGAGCGTGTGAGCGGAATCGGCTTCGAGCTTCACCGAGTAGAGGGGCTTCTGCTTCGGATCGACGCCCAGCGGCCACGCTTCCAGCGTCAGGGCGCCTGGCTCGGGTATATCGCCGACGAAGTCTTTCGCGTGCGTGGTGGTGCGCAGCAGCAGGCGCTCATCGGCGGGCCGGCCGGGCACTTGGGTTCCCGTGTATTGCCAGGCGACGTTATGGATCTCGACGGTTTCGCCGTCGCGAGCGACAGTAAAGGAGATAGTGGAGGCGGATTGCGCCTGAAAGGGGATCTTGGCCAGGCCCAGCAGCAGCCCGGCGCAGACCGCGGCGGCTGGCAGCAACTTCTTCGGCATTCTCCTAGGGTCGCAGTTCTTCCCGCGGAGCGCAAAATCACTGCCGCCCAAGTTCATCCAGAAGCATCGACAGGCGCGGCGCCACTTCGGTGCGGCGGCCAAAACGCAGAGCGTTGTACTTGCCGGTGAACTCGGTCACGACTGTCCCCATCTGGCCCGGCGGCAGCGATCGGGCGAACTCCGCGGGCGTGAACCAAGCGGGCTTCTGGTAACCGCGGCGTTTCAACAGGTCGAGCATGCGCTGGTAAAGCAGGGTGGCGTCCCCCGCCGTAGCCTGGCCGCGGCGGACGCGCTCGACGCGGCTGCGGATACGCAGCAGGCGTACCAGTCGCGGCCCCAGCACCCGGATGGCGGCTCCCAGCGCCAGACCGATCAGGATGCCGGCGCCATAGCGCCGGAACCACGACGCCACGCGGAGACGCCAATTCCAGTCGAGTCCGGAAAGAGAGTCGAACCAGCGGATGCCCAGGCCGCGCGCACCCTGTTCCAAGCGGTCGGCCAGCGTGCCCTGCCGGATGATGTCGTAGCTCACCACCCACTCCTGCCAGAAGGTGCCGGCCGCATCCAGGTACAACCCGAGTTTCGCGAGCAGGGTGGAGCCGTGGCGGTTGAGATCGGGCGGCGTGGGATCGAAAGTGGTCCAGCCGCGGCCGGGAATCCAGGCCTCCACCCAGGCGTGCGCGTCGGAGGCGCGCACCAGCCAGAAATCCGTGATGGGGTTGTACACTCCGCTCTGAAAACCGGTGGCCAGGCGCGCGGGGATGCCGGCCGTCCGCAGCATCACCGTCATGGCTGAGGCGAAGTATTCGCAGTGGCCCTTCCTGCGCGTGAACAGGAAGTAAGCCAGCGGGTCGGCCACTTCGTGGTCCGGAAGTTCAAGCGTGTAGCCGTAATCGGCGCGCAGCCGGCGCTCGATGGCGCGCGCCCGCTCGAGGTCCGTCGCCGCGGCCGCCGTCATGGTGCGCGCCAGCTCGGGGATTCGCGGGTCGAGCGGCGGCAGTTGCAGATCGTCGCTGCGCGCTTGGAGCGGCAGAAGTGGCGCGGGGTAGGGCGCCGGCGAAGTCTCCGGCGGATCCTCGAGCCGGCTATAGGCGTCGTAGTGAACACCCCGCGGCGACTGCTGTCCGATGCGGTAGCT
>Ga0182027_10015107_pt1 | contig 10650 bp, 6 predicted proteins | sample 712E1DmetaG_FD_121300 | JGI IMG/M metagenome (GOLD analysis project Ga0182027, IMG submission 121300) | Permafrost microbial communities from Stordalen Mire, Sweden - 712E1D metaG (Illumina Assembly) | ecosystem: Environmental > Terrestrial > Soil > Wetlands > Permafrost | place: Sweden... | reverse complement strand
CCGGCCGCGATGCTGCTCGATGCCCTCTTCATGTCGCTGTACCCCGAAAAGGCGCGGGTCGGGGCCGCGGGAGGGCGGGAGCAACTCGACGCCTGGTCGAACGTGGAAGCGCGCAGTCTGGGGTTTCTGCTTTGGCCGCTGGCGATCGCGGCCGCCTGGCTGGCGCCCTGGGCGATCCGCATCCTGCCGGCCCAGTATCACGACCTGGGCGCGTGGCTGGCCCCGATCGCGCTGGCCATGCCCGCGCGGGCGATGGCGGCGCCGCTGATCACCGCGCTGCAAGCCGGCCACCGCGCGCGGACCGGCGCGGCATACCAGACCCTGCGCCTGGGGATCGACATGGCCGCCCTCACGATCAGCCTGCACTTCTGGCAGGGCGAGGGGACCGCCCCGGCCTGGGGGATCCTGGCCGGCGAGTGGGTGGCGACGGTTGTTTTCTTCCTGCTGCACCCGGGCGTGGCTCGCGAGCCGAGGCCGACGTTCGCGCCGAGCCCGGAGACCGTGCGTTCGCTGGCGACGATCCTGGCCCTCGCGCTGTGGACCGTGGGGTTGCGGGTTTGGGCCGGACCGGGCGCGCACTGGAAAGTTTGGGCGCTGGCGAGCGCGCTCTGGTACGTGCTCCTGCCGCTCACGCCGCTGGTCGGCTGGCGCGGGGTGCTGCACACCTTCACCCCGCACCGCCCGGCCGGCCCGTCGGTGGCGGAATCGGAACTTTCACTATCTTAAGAAGCCATTGAAGCCACGAGAAACGCGGAACGACAGGAGTAGCGAAGCCGCAACCACAATTCCTCATAAATGATTGAAATGACAAGTTATAGAGCAATTGACAATAGTTTTCCGGGTTTGATATTTGTCGTCCCTCCGGGACTCGGAATGCAGAATGCTGATTTCCCAGGACTAAAGTCCTGGGCTGAAGGCGAGTCGTCCCTTCGGGACTGCATTCGATCCCTGACACATTTTGGCTCTGGTATGGAGAATGATTTTCTCTGTTTTCTCCGTTGCCTCCTGTTGATCCCCCAGCGCGCAAAACTATGAACAGGAGAGAACGGAGATAACTGAGATTCTGGAAGATTGGTCTACGGAAAAAGGAAAGCATGCCGCCAAGTGCAGCCAACGTTCCCCATTTTCTTCGTCGCGATCCTTTGCGGATTCTTTGCGGTTCTTTGCGGAACCTTTTTTCTTTTTTCCGCACTCCGCATTCCGCACTCCGCAAGTGGGGAAAGTGAGTCTTTTGTCATATATTTAGGGCAGACCAGGAAAATCTTGACCGTTTCATTCAGGTTGATTTTTTCCTGGCGGATCCTACAATCGCCAGTGAATGAACATTGAGCGGTCAGATCGAGAACGATGAGCATTCTGTTAATCAACCAGGGGAGCCAGTCCGGGCGGCGCTACAGCCTGCACGAGCGCACGCGCATCGGGCGCGCCCTGGATAACGACATCGTGCTGGCCGATCACCTGGTTTCGCGCTATCACGCCGAAATCGTCCGCCGCGGCATTTATTACGACGTGCGCGACCTGGGCAGCAAGAACGGCGTGCAGGTCAACGGCCTGGCGATCATGGAAAAACGGCTGCACGGCGGCGACGCGCTGCAGATCGGCAGCACGCTGTTCACTTTCGAGACGCCCAGCGAATCGCGGGCGGCCCGCTTTTCGGATAGCCTGGTCCACCTGCACAACGAGGTCGACGAGGGGATCCGCATTCTGGACCGGGCCAGCCTGCCCGCGCCGGCGCAAGAGGAGGCGGGTCAGTTTCTGCTCGGCCTCGGGCGCCTGTTCGACTGCGAATCCGAGGATCTCGCCGAGGAATGCAACAGCGTCCTGCAACGGCTGCTCGAGCTGTTCGGCGCCACGGCCGGCTCGATCCTGCTGCGCTCGGTCTCGGGCGAGCTCACCCCGCTGGTGGCTTCGGCGGCGGGCGGGGAACTGCGCATCAGCCGCCAGGCGGTCCACCTGGTGGTCGATGAAGGCAAAGCCGTGCTGACGGCCGAGCAGCCCGAAGCCACGGCCTTGGATGAAACGCGCCCCCGGCCGCGCAAGGCCATGATCGTCCCCCTCTTGCGGCGCGGGCGGGTCTTTGGCGCGCTGCACCTGGAGCGCCCCGCGGAGACCGACTGCACGCTCGAGGAGCTTGGCCGCCTGATGGCCGTCGGCCAGCTCCTGGCCGGCGTGGTCTATCACGCGCTGCAGGTGGATCAGCTCCCGCGCGACAATTCACCCAAACCGAGCTGGCCGTTTGTCGGCGTGTCGGCCATGGCCCGCCAAGTCCGCGAGCAGGTCTTGCGCGTGGCGGTCAACGACAGCACGGTCCTCTTGACCGGCGAGACGGGGACGGGCAAGGAACTGGTGGCCAATGCGCTCCATCTGGCCAGTCCGCGCGCCGCTCGCCCCTTCGTGACGATCGACTGCTCCTCGATCCCGGCCAACCTGGTCGAAAGCGAACTGTTCGGCCACGAGGCGGGGGCCTTCACCGGAGCCGACCGGCTCAAGCGCGGCAAGGTGGAAATGGCCGAGGGGGGGACGCTGTTTCTGGACGAAATCGGCGAAATGCAGATCGACTTGCAACCCAAGCTGCTGCGCTTCATCGAAGAGCTGGAGTTCTCGCGCGTGGGCGGGGTGCGGCCGATCCACGCCGACGTGCGGATCATCGCCGCGACCAACCGCAACCTGGATCTGGCGGCTCACGAGGGCCGTTTCCGCCCCGACCTGCTCTTCCGGCTCAACGTCATGCCGATTCACCTGGCCCCGCTGCGCGAGCGCAGCGAGGACGTGCGGCCGCTGGTCGAGCACTTCGCCCCGCGCCTGGCGCCGCGCCTGGGCAAACCCTTCCTCGGGCTGGTCGACGAGGCCTGGGCGCTGCTCGAACGCTATCCCTGGCCGGGCAACGTGCGCGAGCTGCGCCACGGCCTGGAGCGCGCGCTGATCCTCTCCGACGACGGCATCTTGCGCCCCGAACACTTCCAGATCAACCTGCCCGAAGGGGGCGAGGACCCGACCACCGACGGCGCGCACCCGCCGGTCGATCAAACCCAGCCGGGACTGCCGCGCGCCAAACACGTCCCCGCGACGCTGGCCGACGCCGAAGCCGAGGCCATCCGCCGCGCCCTGCACTTTGCCGGGGGCAACCGGCTCAAGGCCGCGCAAATCCTCAAGATCCACCGCAATACGCTGCACAAAAAAATCAATGATTACGGGATTAACTTCTGAGCCGCGTCGAGCGATTTCAGAAAACTTCCTCCTGATTTTTCGTGCTCGTGCTCGTGCTCGTCATCGATACGTCGCGACATCAATCATGCAGTAACGAAACTATCGAACCGCTACGCGGTTCCTGCTTTTTTTGATCGCCTACCGTGGGTTGAATCGCGAATACGGCGATTCAACCCACGGCTTTGATATCGAACCGCTACGCGGTTCCGCGAAGATGTTTCATGGAACTTATGTGAAGCCGACATTCATTCTCTTCTTTGCGGTTCTTTGCAGGTCCTTTGCGGTTCTTTGCGTTACCGTCTTTTCTTGACTCCGCATTCCGCGCTCCGCGCTCCGCACTTGATTGCGGCCGCCAGCATCAGCGAGAGCAGCACGATGAGCAGCTTGAATTGATCGAGCGCCGCCAGCGCCCGCGTCAGCGCCGTGGGGCGCTCGGCGTAAACGTCCTGATGGGTGATCATCCCGCGGTAAACGCCGAAGCCGGGGAGCGTCCAATAAAGGTTCAGCAGCCGGTAATCGGGCGCCACGGGATGATATTCCATCTCGAGCGGGTACACCCCTTGCTTGAACGTGAGCTTCGCCGCGCGCAGGTGCTGCTGCGTTTCCTGCTGATTGTCGAAGACCACCTGCTCGCCGATCCGCAAATGATAATAGCCCGACGCCTTGAGATTGAACTGGTAGTCGCCCGACAGCGGCATGACGAGCCAGCCGCGCCAGCGATAAAACGAAGTCTGGCCGGCCTCGCCGGGCTCGCGCCAGTTTTCGTCCATCCTGATGAAGCGGTCCAGCTTGACGTCGGCCAGGCGCTCCGCCTCGCCGCTGACAACCCGCCGCTCTCGCGGGATCTTGTTCGACTCCGTCGCGATGTGGGCCGTCGCGAAGACGAGCACGTTCAGCAAGGCCAGGGCCGCCATCGCCTTGGCAAACCACGAGCCGGGCGCGGCTGAAGCGCCGCGGGGCCGAGGCCAGCCGCCGCGCCGCCAGAGGCCGACGCCCGCGACCCCCAGCAACCCCACGAGCGCCGCCAGCAGGCCGGTGAGCGGCCCGCGCCCGAAGACCTCGCCGCCATGGACCAGAAATGAGTCGATCAGGCCGGATTGGATCAGTCGCCAGTTGCCGGACAGGAAGGAAAGTTGCGGGATGAACAGGAATTGATTCTCGTCCTGGCCGATCATCGTCCAAATGTCGTTGCCGAATTTATTGGGGTTGGCCAGGACCGCGATCGCCTGCACGCACAGCCCGGCCAGCAGCAGCCCGGCCGTCACCGTGCGGGCGCCCCAGGACCAACGCCGCCACCGCAGGAAAAGCTCGCCCAGCGCCAGCCACAGGAGCGGGACCAGCGGCAGCAGAAAGCGCGCCCCCCAGGACCATCCCCCCTGCCAGCTCCACCACTTGCTGAAGAAGAACAGCTTGAGCGCGACGATCTCGACGATCACCAGCGCCAGCAGCGGGCGGCGGCGCCAAAAACGGCTGAAGACGAAGGGAACCAGCAGCAACGCCGGCGAATAAACCAGCAGGCCGCGGCCGGGGCTGACCAGCAGGCCGTAAAGGCCTGCCAGCAGCGGCGTCGAAAAGGCTTCCTCGCCGTATCCGCCGCGCCACGGACTGCCGAACCGCGCGGCGTTTACCGCCAAGACCGTCAGCGCCGCCGGCGCCAGGGTCAGGCCGAAGACCAGCATGTCGCGGACCGCCCGGCGCCACGCCCGCGCGCGGAGAGCCTCGCGGCGAAAACTCACGGTCAGGATCACCAACAGGTAGACGGGCAACAGCGTCAGGTTCTCGCTCCGGGCCAGGATCGCCAGCCCCCAGAGCAGCGAGGCCACGGCCAGATCGCGCCGCCGTCCGCCGCGGCCGTATCGCGTCAGGGCAAACACCGACCCCAGCAGCATCAGGGCGACCAGCGGCTCGGAAAAAAACATCTTGGCATAGGGAAACAGCACGGTCGTCAGCCCCAGCGTCAGCGCGCCGACCAAGGCCGTGGGGCGCGGATAGCGCAGGTATCGCGAGAAGCGATAGAAGAGCGCAATCAGCAGGGCCGCGATCAGCGCATTCGTGGCGTAAAGGAAGGAAACGACCAACAGGTTGGCTTGCTCATGCGACAGGCGCGCGGCCAGCGGCCGGGCGGCGAGGTAGAACGGGATCGCCGCCACCGACTGCAGGATGCCGAACTTGGCCGTGGTCACGCCGTAGGACTGGGGAAAATGCAGGCTGGCGTGCTCGACCAAGGCCACCGTCGTCTGCGCCATCAGGGTCTCATCGGAGGAATAGAAAGGTTCCGTGGCGTGATCGCCGGCGGCGAGCAGATAGAGCGCCAGAAAAAAACAAAACAGGTAACGGCCAACGGCCCGGTCATCGCTCATCCCATGCCGCACTTTCTTGCCCAGGCGCCCCCCGCCGCGTCGCGTCGCCTTTCGCCTGGAGAATCAGGCATCATTGAAACACGTGGCGGGCCGAGGTTCAACTCCACTTTATCGGATTGCCCGCCTCACGCGCGTCCGGCGCCGTGCGACCCCTCCAGGGTCGGGTCGGTTTTGAGGCCTTTGACCCCCGGGTTCCGCGAATACGCTCCACCCGGGGCTATTCACATTCGACCCCTGCGGGGTCGGGAAACATTTCATACAACTGGCTTGCCGTGCGCAGAATGAGCGGGGTTTTCTTTTCGCTTTATCGCTGGCGGTCTGAAGGTTCGGATACATGGGCCTTCCCGGACCCCGAAGGGGTCCCATGTGAGTAGCCGTAGGTTTTAACCTACGGACAAGCGCCCACCCTTGATCCCGACCCTGGAGGGGTCGCACCATCCGGTAGATTGTTAGGCCTAATGATTAAAGATAACCGTATTGGGCCCTACGCCGTATGGCCGAAGCCGGGCTGGAGGAAAGGGTTGGCGCGGCGTTCGATGGCCACGGTGGTCATCGGGCCATGGCCGGGCAGGAGCTCGGTCGCCTCCGGCAAGGAAAGGATCCGGGTCTTGAGGTTGTGGATTTCCTCCTCGTGCTGCGCGTCGCTGCTCGTCCCGCCGACCGACCCGCTGAAAATGGCATCCCCGACGAAGCAAATGTCGGCGCTCGGGACATAATAGGAAACCGACTCGGGCGTATGGCCCGCCGTGCACAGGACCTCGAAGGGAAAGGGGCCGATCTCGAAACGGTCGCCTTCGCGCACGATCCGGGCCTCGGGCGCGCTCTCCAGCGGCGCCGGGGCGATCACGCACGCCCGCGGCCAGTGCTCGAGGTATCGCGGCAGCGCGTCGACGTGATCCCAATGCAAATGCGTCAAAAGAATATGGGTGATCTGGATGCCCAGTTCGACGGCCGTCTCCACGATGAGCGGATCAAACCCCCCGGCATCCACCATCAGGCCAACGCCGGTCTCCTCGTCGGCCATCAGGTAGGCGTTGACCTCCTGGGTGCCGACATCGATCATGAAAGCTTGGAGCAGCATGAGCGGATCCCCCCTGTGGACAAGGCATGGCTTAACGGCGCACCCGGTCGAAATTCGCCTGCCCGCGCGCGCCGGCGAAATCGCTTCCCCTCAGATCGGCCGCGCGAAAAACGGCCCGCATCAGGTTGGCTTGGCTGAAATGGGTTCCCTGCAAATCGCAGTTGGCAAACCGGGCATAATAGATGTCGGACTGGGAGAAATCGGCCCGGGCGGCCCGCACGCCGACGAAGTTGGAGCGGCGCAAATTGGCCCGGCGGAAATCGGCCTCTTCCAGCACCGCCAGGCCAAAGACGGCAAATTCGGCCTGGGCGGCATTGAAATTGGCCCGCACGGCCTGGACCTGGTCTAGCCGCGCGCGCGTCAGATTGGCAAAGCTGAAATTGGCCTGGGACAGGTTGGCCCCGCTCAGTTTGGCCCCGGCCAGCCGGACGCCGGAAAAATTGAGCCCGGACAGATCGAGTCCGCTCAGGTCGGCCCCTTCCAGGACGTGATTGCCCTTGAGGAGGGCTTCGACCTCCTCGCGGGTAGCCGGGCGCAACCGGGTCTGCTCGTGATACGTTTTCATGAAGTGTCCGCTCCCCCGACCGCCGATGACATCTTCATCATAAGTTATGAAGGGCTGCCTCTTCAAAAACATTTGTCAGGACAGCGTCTGGCCTTGGGCGTCATCGACCTTGCCGGCAAGGATGCGGACAAAATCGATCAGGCACCAAAGGCCAAGGCCGCCCAAGGTCACGATGCGCAGGATTCCTTTTTTGGTCAGGCCGAGGTAAAAGCAATCCAGGCCGAGGACCCCCATCGGCGGCAGGGCCAGCAGCGCGGCGACAACCTTGCTATGCGCGGGCTTGGCTTTTTTCGCGCTCGCCGCCTGGCCCGGCGCCAGCGGCTTGGCGCCCAACGGCGAGATTTTGTCCATCGAGGCCAGCGCTTCGGACAGCGGCATATTGCCCGGCAAGAGGCGGATGAGCCGCCCGAGCGCCTTGTTCATCTCGAGGAACAAGGAATGCCAGTCCAGCTCGAGCTTGGAGCGGGTGTTTTCCTGCATCGCCTGGATGTTGCTCAGGCTGACGGCGGTGCATAGGAGGTTGATCACGTCATTGCCGCGCTCAAAAGTCCCCCCCATCAATTCGACAAAGGTGAAGTGCTTGCGCGCGAGGTGGGTGCTGATCTGAAAGAAGCCCTTTTCCTCCTCGGGGGTGATCTCCTTGTCGGTCAGGTCTTCGGCAAAAAAACGGAAAAAGTTCATCCACATGGCGATGTATTCACGGCAGGTCACGATGCGGTTGTCTAGCGCGACGAAGGTGGTGACGAACTGCGTCTGTTCCTTGGAGAGCCTGAATTTGGCGATTTTTTCGGCCTTGAGCCCCTGCTGTGCCTTATCACCGCCCTTGATACCGGTCGTGAGTGAGGCCATATCTTGTTAACCCGCATCGCCCGCGCAACCGTGGCGGGCGCGGATTCAATCCTTTTTAAACACGTTCAGAATATAAAAGAAATATCCCAGCAAAATCAAGATGGCGAGGATGGTCAGCCCCTCGACCCACTGGACGTAATAATCGGCCGAAATGAGTCTCGTGAAGTCCATCGCTTACTCCCCCTTGTACGTAACGATCCGTTCCACCCCGGCCGGCTGGAGCTGGGTCTGCGGATACGGAATGGCGCGCTGCAGGGTCTGTTGCTGCGTGCGGGCCTGCAGCATCTGCAGGAAGGCCGTCACGATGATCGAGCGGGCATCCTTGGGTTGATACTGGTCCAGGATCAGGATCTTCTCAAAGTTGCCCGCGGCGGCCTTGGCCAGGGTCAGCAGTTTGATCGCCGCTTCCTGGTTCTCGCGCCGCGTCGGCGGCGGGGTGAGCTGCTGGACGCGCGCGCCGATCTCGGTGATCGCGGCGCGCAGGTCGGACGGCGAGGCGGCGTTGGTCATCGCCACCGCCTGGCTGCGCCCCTGCGGTCCGATGGCCATCTGGATCATGGCCGGCGAGCCAACGTTGAGCAGCGGGCTGAACTTCTCGACCTGGGCGTTAAAGGCCTGCAATTCCTTGGTCAAGGCAGCGTCGTACTCCCGCTCGTCCAGGTTCAGCTCGATGGCGTCGAGCGCCTTCGCGGCGTCCTTGGCGTTGCCAAAACTGGGGCGGAACTTCTCGCCCTTGTAATCGATCTGCGCATACTTGATCTTGCGCTCGACCTCCTCAACCTTGTCGGGCATGAATTTGCGCGCCCCGCGTTTGTCCAGTTCGTCCAGCCGGGTTTGCATCGTCCCGACCAAGTCCTTGAGCACGTCGGGCGTCATCTCCATCACCCCGGCCAGTTGCGACTCGAGCAGCTCGATCTTCTGATTCAGATCCTCGTAACTCGATCCGTTGTATTCGTTGCGCATGCGATTCATTTCGCTCAGGATTTTGGAGATGTCCTTGACCTGGTAGTATCCGGCCCCCGCCCGCTGGGCCAGATCCAGGTGCTGCTCGAGCGTGACCATGCGCGCATCGAAGGCCTTGCGCTTGGCGTCGCGGGCCACGTTGCCGGCGACCGTCACGGCGTTCTGAGCGTGCTCCAGCGAACGCGTGTAATGGCCTTGCTCCAAGGCCTCGCGCGCGTTCTTGGCGCTGACGATGGCCTGGGCCATCCGGTCCGGTTCGCGCTGCCAGCCGTCGTTGCGCTTGGCGGTGGCGATATCGTTCTCGGCCTCATTGACCTTGGCGTAGAGCGCGCCGTTGGCCGCCTCGACCGCCTGTTCGCCGACGGCGATGGCCTGGTGGTACGAACCCTGGTTAAAGAGCTGCTCCAGGTTTTTACGCTGATCGGTCGCCTTCTGCAATTGCTCGGGCGCGTATTGCTCGGCGCCGGCTTCGCGCGCCTGGCCCAGCAAGAGGTCGGTGCGGCGGCGCTCATCCTCGGCCCACTGGCGCAGCGATTTCTCCGACGCCGTGGCGGCCAGGGTCTCGGCCTGGCGCGCCGATTCGATCGCCTGCTGCAACCCTTCGCCCTCGAGCGAGGCCTTGGCGCGGTCCAGCGAGACGGTCGCCTGGTTGAAGGCCTGGCTCTGGTAGGTCTCGGCGCGGCTCTGCTTGGCGCCGCCCAGCGCCTGCTGGGCGTCCTCGATCTTTTTCAGCGCGACCCGCTCGAGTTCCTGGACCAGGATCTCGAGCTGCGCCTTGGTGTCGGCGGCCTGGCGCACGGCCTCGCGGTACTGGCCCCCATGAAGCAGCCCCTTGCTTTTTTCAAGCAGACCCAAGGTCTTGTTCATTTCGGCGGCGGCATACTCGCGTCCCCCCTCGCGCTCGAAATGCGTCAGTTGGCTCGCGATTTCCATGATCGCGTTGTGCGCGACCACCCGGTAGGTCTGCTGGCGCACGTTCTCGGCCGACTGGGCGACCTGCTTGGCCGTCTCGATCGAGGTGTCGAAATCCTTGTCTTCGCGCTTGAGCGAGGCCAGGCTCAGGCTGAGCTGCGCGTTCTTGAGCTGGGCGCGCAACTCCTCCTTCATCGCATGCTTGGAAACCTCCAGCGTCTTGTCCTCGCCGCCCAGCTCGCCGGGCGAGGCCTTGTCGAAGATCGCCTGCATCGTGTTGAAGACGCCTTCGGCCTTGCCCAGCGCTTCGGAAGCCTTGTTGTATTCCTGCTGGGCCAGGGTGTCGAATTCCTGAATGATCGACTGGTTGAGTTCCAGCGCGCGGTCGCTGACCCCCTGGGACTTGGTATAGAAGTCTTCGACCTTGATCCCCTCTTTCTGCCCCTTGTCGAACATCCCGCGCGCCTGGGTCAGCAGGTCGTCGAGCCGCTCGACGCGGCCGGGCAGATACTGGCGCGCCTTGCTGTCCTCCAGCGAGTGGATCGCTTTTTCCACCGACTGGATCCGCGCCCGCGCCGACTCGCGCTTGGTCTCCACGATCAGGTTCTCGACCTTGGGCTTGAGCTGCGGGGCGGTGGCCAGCACGGTGTCGTACTTCTTCTCGTAAAACTGCGTCAGCAGGTTCTGGAATTCCTTGCTGATGCTCTTCAAAT
>Ga0182027_10015106_pt1 | contig 10651 bp, 9 predicted proteins | sample 712E1DmetaG_FD_121300 | JGI IMG/M metagenome (GOLD analysis project Ga0182027, IMG submission 121300) | Permafrost microbial communities from Stordalen Mire, Sweden - 712E1D metaG (Illumina Assembly) | ecosystem: Environmental > Terrestrial > Soil > Wetlands > Permafrost | place: Sweden... | reverse complement strand
TTTTCCCATGTCTTATATATTGTTTTATTTCCGTTGTATTAATTTATTAATTCTTCCTTTTTAAAACAAAAAAGGCTGCCCTTTTGGGACAGCCTCAATTGAGAAACAACCCCTATGCAACCGGCGGCACCTTAACGATAAATCGGGACAAGCTTCCGGATAAGGAGGAATCGGAGAACAATGGGGATGATTACAGTGATTATACATGTAAATCAATCAGGATGCAAGGGGAGTTATTATTAACGCGAATATGGAATAAGCTGCATCCAACTCCGGAGGAGGTAAGACTGACATCAGTTTATATAATGACATACAGTTTTGGGGAAGTTGAGACTGCGTTTAGTGAAGCTGTAAAATATGACAGAAAACGTCTTGCATATGTGGAATCTATTTGTAAAAAACGTAAGGAACGGGCTGATATTGCAAAAAAGAATGAATTGGAGAAACAAAAGCGTATTGAACAGGAGCGCAAGATTGAGGAGCAGAAGAAATCCGGAGTCGGCCTAGGATTGATAGAACGAGTATACGGAGACGTAAAGGCTGCCGGAGAATGATCCCCGGCAACGCAAGAGTATTATTTGTCCTGACACGCATTAGTTATGAAGTACATAGTAATTTTAGAATAGATTTCAAATTCAGGAGTATTCCGGATTGGTTCAAGAAAGAGGGCAAGAGTTTTTAAGATTGGTTTAAATGAACGAGCATATTCAGGTTTTAACAGGTAGTAATAGTAATCTGAATTTACTTTTATGGGAACAGATACGTAGTTATAGATAACAGAGAATACTTTTGCTATAAAGGCGGGAGTAATTGTAAAAACAGATTCCAATGTTTTTATCTTATTGCACAAGCCGGGGCAAATTCTGATTAAACCTGAATCCGAATCAATAAATTCAGGATAGTAAAAATAGATATTAAAAGTCTTGAACTGCCTGATTGCGGATATTATTTTATCATTGAGAGCCTGTTCTTTCCATTTTAAAGTAGACTCCGGAATATTTAATTTAGCCAGCATTTCCCTTCGGGTTAAATAAGGGTAATCTTCATTAAAATTAAAACGGTGGTAAAAGATCTCTTTATAGTCAGGGTTTGACTTGATAAAATTCCTAAAAACATCATTAAGACAGCGGAAAAGATGAAATCCCTTTGGGCAATCAATCAAATAATTTCTGAGCTGATCTACAGTAAGTGGTGAGATATGGCTTAATAATCTGCACCGGATGTTGAAATTATTTTCAGATACTTTATTATCGCTTAAAGCGTCAATGATGGAAAGGAGAGAATCGTAAATGTTTTTAATACGCTCAAATTTAGCAGGGTCATAATTATTAAGTTTTCCCCCGGGGTTATTGGAGAGGGAATTATAAGAATTAATAAAGCTTGAGACGGTTATATTAGTCTTATTGATAACAAGCCGTCTAATCCCGGGGTGAATGGACTTCTGGCGTCTATGCAGGTATTCGTTTAATAATGAAATGATATCATCATTTAGGGTGGGAATAATGGAACGATAAGCAGGAGAACTTTTTGAACTCATGAATAACCTCATATTTTTATAAAGAACAGTTTGGAAGCGAAACAGTTGTTTAATAAAAAAGTAGATTATTTAATCGTTAGGTTATTCCTATATTTTATAAAAGATAATGACAAGGAGGAGATTCTTCACTCCACTTCGTTCCGTTCAGAATGACAATGACAAAGATGATTTCTGAATGACAAAACGAAAACTAATTAACAGTTTGTTTAAATGAATCAGTATGACTACTAAATCTTTATGTGAGTTAGTGAAGAAATGGATTAAAAATGTTCAAATTCAAAGGATTTGGCTGTGTAAAAATGCAGAATAATGACTTTTTTATGGGATTTGTGACTAAAAAATAGGTACTTATACCATCATGTTTTCTTTGAATTTGAGCGAATTTGAGGAAATCGATAAAAAAGGGGTGGTAATTGAACCAGACTTATCGCTGACAAATATAAATTACCAGTACGACGTGTAGAAAATATCAGTAAAACCATCCACCGCCGCATCCTTCAAATCTCCAAACATATAGAACAATCAAACTCTTCATAATTAAATTTATTGTTTTAATTATTGCTATAATCACAATTGACTTTTATCAATTAGTTTGTTACCATTAATAAAAATATATAATTGTTTTAGTCGTTGTGATATCTTTCTTGAAAAACTATACGTTCTTTTAAAGAAAATATTAAACATTGAATGGATTCCTTTCCCATATTTACTTATTAGTAACAAAGCCCGATTCGCCCCAAGGAAATTTTAATATCTCTCTCGTAAAAAAACTATATATTTAGGAGTTCAAAATGGAAAAACTGTATCTACTACTTATCTGTTTTCTTCTGTCACTTTCTATTTATGCACAGAACCCGGAGTGGATTAATTATACGAATGGACAAGAAGTATTATCTGAAGTTTTTGAAGGAGACAATGTTTGGGTAGGAACATACAGGGGTTTGGTTAAAATTAATAAAACAACAGGAGAGAAAACTTTTTTTAACAAGGGAAATTCAGGCTTGCCTGATAACCGTGTATATGCAATAGCCATAGACGGTTCAGGAAATAAGTGGATTGGGACCTTTGGCGGAGTTGTTAAATATAATGGAACAACCTGGACGGTTTATGATACCTCAAATTCGGGCTTGCCTGATAACCATATCGCTTCTATAGCCATAGACGGTTCAGGAATTAAATGGATAGGGACTTATAATAGCGGAGTAGCCAAATTTTACAACACAACCTGGACGGTTTATAATATTTTTAATTCAGAATTGCCCGATAACGGCGTCTGGTCAATAGCAATAGATAGTTCAGGAAACAAGTGGTTCGGTACTAATGGCGGGGGGGTTGCCAGATTTAACGGCTCAACCTGGCGGGTTTATGATTGGTATACTGGTTTACCTTCAATGGGGGTCTTGTCAGTTGCAATTGACGTTTCAGGCAATGAGTGGGTCGGCACTACGGGTGGGGTTGCCAAATTTGACGGCTCAACCTGGACGGTTTATACTAGTTCTAATTCGGGTTTGCCTGATGATTATGTTTCGGCAATAGCAATAGACGGTTCAGGAAATAAGTGGTTTGGAACAATGTATGATGGACTCGCCAAATTCGATGATACGAACTGGACAGTTTATAATAGTTCAAATTCAGGTTTGCCTGGCATCTCTATCAAATCAATTGCGAAAGATGGTGCAGTAAATGTGTGGATCGGAACATTGAATGATGGTCTTGCCAAATTCGACGGTATCAACTGGACGGTTTATAATTGTTCAAATTCGGGTTTGCCCGGTAACCCTATCAAATCGATTGCCATTGACAATTTGGGGGTTAAGTGGATCGGGACTGAAGGTGGTGGCCTTGACAAATTTGACGGCACAAAATGGACGGTTTATAATACTTCAAATTCGGGCTTGCCTGATAACCAGGTCATGTCAATAGCGATAGATGGTTCAGGGAACAAGTGGTTCGGTACTTATTGGGAAGGGCTTGCTAAATTTGACGGCTCAAACTGGAAAGTTTATAATAGCTCAAATTCGGGCTTACCTGATAGTTATATTATGTCCATATCGATAGACGGTTTAGGAATTATGTGGTTTGGAACTGGTGAGGGGCTTTCTAAATTTGACGGAACTACCTGGACATATTACAGTAGTTTTAATTCGGGCTTGCCTAATAACGATATTTATTCAATTGCATTAGATGGTTCAGGCAATAAATGGATAGGGACTAGCTTTGGTGGTCTTGCCAAATTTAACGGCACAACCTGGACGGTTTTTAATAGTTCTAATTCGGGTTTGCCTGATAACCCTATCAATTCAGTTGCCATTGACGATTTAGGGAATAAGTGGATAGGGACTGAAGGTGGCGGCCTTGTTAAATTTGACGGCACAACCTGGATTGTTTATAATAGTTCAAATTCGGGCTTGCCTGATAACAATGTAGAGTCAATAACAATAGATGTTTCAGGGATTAAGTGGATAGGAACATTGAATGGTGGACTAACCAAATTTGACGGCACAAGTTGGAAGGTTTATAATATTTCTAATTCGGGCTTGCCTGAAAACGGTGCATTGTCAATAGCGATTGATGGTGCTGGTAATAAATGGATAGGGACAGTCGATGGCGGCTTAGCGGTTTATAAAGAAGGGGGAGTAGTTTCGGTTAAAGAAAATAAAAAAAATATTTCTGCTTCTAATTTTTCCCTTTTCCAAAATTATCCTAATCCCTTCAATCCAACTACTACAATAAACTATTCTCTTGTAAATGAAGGTATTGTTAAACTAACAGTCTATAATGTAATCGGAAGTAAAGTGGCTACAATAATAAATGAATATAAACCCGCAGGGAATTATTCAGTTCAGTTTAATGGAAATAATCTTGCAAGCGGCATATATTTGTATAGGTTGGAGTCTGGGAATTATAATGCTTCAAAAAAGTTTGTATTAATTAAGTGAACTTGTCAATAATAATGGGACTTAATCTATTATTCTCTATCAAAATTATTAAGCCATTTGTATTCGAGATTAAAATAGCGGAATGAAATAATGAGGACGACAATATTATTGAGTCTTTTGCTATTGAATTTATTCACTGTTTGTATAATATCACAGCAAAAATATTATAGTTTTTCAGGAAGGATAATGTTTGCAGGTGATTCTTCTGATTTGGTTGGGGCAAATATTGTTTTACGCAATACAGCGTTAGGAGCGAGTACCAATATTCAGAGCAAGTTTGTCATAAATAATATTCCGGAAGGAAAATATATAGTAAGAGTTTCATATGTAGGATTACTCCCCAAGATGGATACAGTTCTATTCAGTGGGAATAATCTGTCATTTGTAAAAGATTACAGAATAGGATTTATGGTTATAAAACCATCTCAGATAAAGGAAATCAGGGATTATTATGACAACTTGAAAATATCAGCCGGTAGTAAAAAAATAGTCTCAATAATTATGGATTCACTGAGTCTGGATAAAGATTCCATAACAGTGTATTCTACTTTTGTAAATAATACTAATTACCCTGTTTATATTTCCTCTCCTTATAAATATAAACCTGCTGTTACTTTCCAAATTAAGACAACTGACGGCATTGAAATAAGTAAGATCCAAACCTTTTATTACGATTATGATGTCTCTGAAGATGATGTAACAGTTCTGCCGCCCAAAGGACAATATAAATACACCTTAAAGAAGGAACCACTCCCACATAATGTTATCCGTTCTTTAGATTCAACCTTTACAATCTCAATCAAATATAAGGCTGAGCCAAAGAATATTCATATCCAATATGTTGATAATATGACAATGGAAGATTGTATATCTAATATTGCTAAGTATGAAAGCAAGGTTCAATGGCGTTTACCAGGAGAGTTTTTTTCGGAAAAATTTCCTAACGTTTAAAAAACATCCTGAAAATGAGGCGATCAAGTATAAAGATGAATATAAATAAGCAGGAAATTATTCAGTTACGGCGCTTGTAGAGAATATCAGTAAAACCATCCACTGCCGTATCCTCCAAATATCTTAAACCAGAGTTTCTTTCCTTATCTGCCGGAACTTTACAGAATATTTCCATAATTTTAACCCATTATATTTTTAATCTTGTTAAGACTTTACATGAATCTCAAACTTTTACTACTTTCTTTTCTGTTCCTTTTTTCCGCAGCGTCTTTTGCACAGACGGACACCGAATCTACTCAGGGAACCCTCCGACAAGCCGGAGCCGGCTCCGCTTCTTCAGATATGTCAAATTCTGTGGTCTTTTTCTCCCCGGGTCTTAATTTCCTCCCGCTTAGAGCCAATAACCAGGAAGCTAAAATGGGAATTCTTTATTATCCCAATTCCACTAATCTTAAACTGGATATCGGGAACACTATGGACCTTATCCGTTTTAATCTTCAGGATAATAAATATATTACTCTCGGTATCGAATTCATGGCTTATGCCTATTCTGTAAGTTTCAGCCAGATGCGCCTTCAGATCGGCACACTCGACGGATTTTTCGGCGGCAATGCCGTCTATACAAACGATCTCCCCGGAAACCGGTTCTCCACACGCCTGCGCTATATCCATAACAGCGCCCATCTTGTTGACGGTTTTTACAGCGACGATGATGACAACTGGCTGAATAATAAAGAACCTATCCCTTTTACACGTGACTTCGCCGAGGTCATTTTCGCTGATGAATTTCCTTTTAACGGCGTATATTTACGCCCTTATATTGGGGGTTCCTATTCCGCCAGAGTCAGACCCTCGGTTCTTAAAAGAACTTCATTCTGTACAGGCATTGAGGCCCATACGGGCAGTGATGTTGAACCTGCCCTGGTACATCATCATTTCTTTTTCGCATATCATTTCCTGCTCGCCGGACTCCCCGTTTACCAGGCAAGCCACCAGGTGCAGATCGGGGTTAAATTCGGGAACTGGCAGGCAAAAGGCGTCAACTTTTTCCTCTCCTATTTTAACGGAAATAATATGTTTAATGAGTTTTATTATGAGAGGATAGATCGTTTCGGGGTCGGATTTTCGGTCGATTTCCCCTGATTCTTCTTTTTATTTCTCTTTATTTTATTCATTAAAGCAAGAAAATTTATTTTCTCTCTGATTTTTCTCACTTTTTACAATATTTTAATTGAAAACTATTTTATATTCCGGTAAATTACTCTGATGAAAAAAATTTCTTTTATTAAAATGAGCGGAGCCGGAAATGACTTCATTGTCATTAACAAAGACCTCTTCCCTGAACTCATTTTTAATAACGATTCGATTAGAAAGCTTTGCGACAGAAGAAATGGCATTGGAGCTGATGGGTTAATTACTGTTTCCGATGGTACCGGAAAGTATAATTTTGTCATGAATTATTATAATTCCGACGGTTCAACCGGAAGCCTCTGCGGTAACGGCGCAAGGTGTGCTTTAAGATTTGCCGAGTATTCTGAGTTCGCGAATGAAAAGATTATTAAGTTTCTTTCAAACGGTGTTGAGTATTCAGGCGAAATTATTGCAACCGATGTTACTAAGGTTAATTTCAATGCTCCGTCTGATATAAATTTGAATTTTATAATCAGGACCGCCGGTCAGTCAATAAAATGTTCTTTTATAAATACCGGGTCGCCCCATGTTATAATAAATATAAATGATGTTCTTAAAGATCCGGCAAATAGTAGTTCTTTTTTTAATGATATAAATGTGTTTCCTGTTGTTGAGCTGGGTAGGGAAATAAGATACCTCGATGCCTTTTCACCCAATGGAGCTAATGTTAATTTTATTCAGATGTTCGATGGCGGGATAAAAATAAGGACTTATGAAAGAGGAGTCGAGGATGAAACTCTCTCCTGCGGCACCGGATCAGTCGCTTCAGCTTTGGCAGCACATTTTAATGCAGGTATTAAACCCCCGGTTTCTCTTTTAACTAGAGGCGGGGATAAGTTAACAGTTAATTTTAGCTCTGAAGGACAGATTGTTAAAGGTCTGTCTCTCAGCGGTCCGGCAAGAATAATCTTCGCCGGGAAATTTTTATATAATGAGTTTTTTTAAATATTGGAGACCAAATGGCGAAAGTAATATTCTCAATTCAATATGAGATTAGCCCAAATAAAAAAGAAGAGTATTTGGGTGTTGTTAAGGAATTAAAAAATCTGCTTAAGGCTGAAGGATTGGAAAGTTATTCCGTTTATGAAGTTAAGGGAAAAGCTAATAATTTTCAGGAAATTTATACTTTCAGCTCAAGCGATGCATTTGATCAGTTTGATGACGATCAGAACGAAAGATTGAATATTTTAATTAGTAAATTAAACGACCTTACGGTGAATAATTCGACTAAATATTCTACTCTTTACGAAATTTCTGAATTATAGTTTGTCCTTATAAAAGCGGCCTCCTGCCGCTTTTGATTTAAGATTACCGCATAATTCCTTCCTTAAACACATTCAATGTGACATTAATCAATCTGCCTTTGCTTAAATAACTACAAATTTCAATCAATTATCCCGGTAATAGTCCATAGTGGTCTAAATCAAGTAATTTCCCACGGTGTTGAGTTCGAAACATGCTTTTATTGACGCAGGTCACAACTGTTTTAAGCTCCTTTATATTATTTAGTTATGTAAATAATATTTTAAAGTTTTAATTAGTATTTATTAATAAAAATAATATCTATTCATATTTATGTACCAAACTGACATTTATGCAGATGTATCTGCAAAAAAAGAAAACCTGAACATTATTCATGAACAAAATAAATTATTCCTGAACAACCCTCTCCTTAAATTTATACTTAATGCCATTCCTGATCTTATTTTGATTTTAAACAAAGAAAGACAAATTGTATATGCCAATCATAAATTTAAATCAATGATGGATAAGATAGATTTTGAATTAATACCGGGTATGCGTTTTGGTGAGTTACTGAATTGTGAACATTCATCTGAAAATGGAATCGGGTGCGGAACAAATGATTCGTGCAAAGCTTGTGGTTCATTTATTGCTATTCTTAACAGCCAAAAGAATTCTCCTGATGTTCAGGAATGCAGGATAACCAGAAAAGATAACATGGAAGCATTGGACCTTAGAGTCTATGCAACTCCTTTTCCTTATGAGGGGCATCAGTTCACTTTTTTTGTAATTACCGATATAAGCAATGAAAAAAGAAGATTGATGCTTGAAAAAATATTCCTGCATGATATTGTAAATTCAGCCGTATCTATAAAAGAAGCAACAAAGATCATCGCTGAATCCGAACCGGATAAAATGCCGGAATTCATGGAGATACTCTTGCAAAGTTCAGATAGCCTCCTTGAAGAGATTACAACTCATAGAGAAATAGCAAGTATTGAATCAAATGAACTTTATGTAAATATTAGTGAATTTAATACGTTTGCTTTATTGAATAAAGTATCCGGGATGTTCCCTACAATTCAACAAGATAAAAATGTGTCTGTTAAAATTGACAATGTGTCGGTTGACTTTATACTACATACAGATAAGGTGCTGCTGCGCAGGGTAATCGGCAATATGATTAAAAATGCTCTTGAAGCTTCCCCCGGGGGCGAAACTGTTACAATAGGCTGCAGCATCCTTGATGGCAAAGCTATTTTCCGGGTACATAATAATAATTTTATTCCACTCAATTTACAACTGCAAATATTCCAAAGATCATTTACTACTAAAGGGACAGGTCACGGCATTGGCACTTACAGCATAAAAATTCTAACAGAAAAATATCTCAAAGGAAAAGCTTCATTCACTTCATCTGAAAAAGACGGCACAGTTTTTACAGTATCCATTCCTACAGTTTTGAAATAGGAATAGTTTCTGCAAGTTTAATACATCAATCTCACTATGGATTTTTTCGGGGAGGTAATTATTCCTATCTTTAATGTGATAATTAGAAAATACCATGATTGAATTAACCGGCGCTATTCATATGCATTCCGTTTTCTCTGATGGTTCCGGGGAAGTTGAAGAAATTGCCCGTTATGCAGAGGAAATCGGTCTTGATTATATAATTCTAACTGACCACAATTCTCTTCGCGCAATGAAAGAAGGTTATGAGGGGTGGTATAATAATACTCTTCTTCTCGTCGGCTGCGAAATAAATGATAAACATAATGAGAACCATTATCTTGCTTTTGGTCTAAACGAAACATTCTCCACAAGAATACCGGCTAAGGAATATGTTAAGAAAGTAAAAGAAGCTGGAGCTATAGGATTTATTGCACATCCTTTTGAGAAAAGAAAACATATGGTTGAACATCCTCCTTATCCATGGACAGAATGGGACTCCGAGGATTTTACGGGGATTGAAGTCTGGAACCATATGTCAGAATGGATGGAGAACCTTACTGAACAGAATAAGTACCAGTCATTTATTCATCCGCTCAGGTCTGTAATTTCTCCTACAAAAGAAACGCTCCAGAAGTGGGATGAACTGAACATTAAAAGAAAAGTTGTAGGCATTGGCGGCGTTGATGCTCATGCACACAAATACAATGTCCTTGGTTTTGTTGAGGTTGAAGTTTTTCCTTATAAGGTCCTTTTTAAATCAATCAGGACTCATATCTTAATAGATGAGGAACTTCCTCGTAGGGAAGACGATAAGTCCTTAGTTAAGATTAAAAAAATAATATATTCTGCCCTGGAATCCGGAAATTGTTTTTTAGCAAATGATTATCAGACTGATTCAAAAGGATTCAGGTTTTTTGCAGAAGCTGGAAATAAGAAATTTCATATGGGCGAAACTGTTGAATATTCTGGCAATATTAAACTTAATGTTCTTGTCCCGGTCCAGAAAGCTGAAATTCGACTAATATGTAATGGTAAACTGGTGGAATCAGAAGAAGGGGCTGGTGCAAAATTCATTGTAAATGAACCCGGCGCCTATCGTGTTGAAGTTTATTACAATAAAAAGGCCTGGATTTACTCCAACCATATAAGAATAAATATCTGATTGTCATTTCCCTTTGTCATTCTAAACGCAGCATTGTCATTCTGAGCGTAGTCTTGTCATTCTGAGGAAATAATAAAGCTTTGCCTTATTGAAAATGAAATGACATGTTCTAGCCCAGGCATTTATGCCTGGGATCATTGAATATAAATATAAATTGTAATTTAAGGGGATTCATCC
>Ga0182027_10015105_pt1 | contig 10652 bp, 5 predicted proteins | sample 712E1DmetaG_FD_121300 | JGI IMG/M metagenome (GOLD analysis project Ga0182027, IMG submission 121300) | Permafrost microbial communities from Stordalen Mire, Sweden - 712E1D metaG (Illumina Assembly) | ecosystem: Environmental > Terrestrial > Soil > Wetlands > Permafrost | place: Sweden... | reverse complement strand
GCGTCGGGCTGCGTGCCGGCGTCCCCGTCGGACCCCGTGCCGGGCTGCGTGCCGGCGTCGGTGCCGGGCTCCGCGCCGGACTCCGCGCCGGGCTCCGCGCCGGGCTCCGTGCCGGCGCCGGCGTCGGACCCCGCGCCGGGCTCCGGGTCGGGCTGCGTGCCGGCGTCCCCGTCGGACCCCGTGCCGGGCTGCGTGCCGGGCTCCGCGCCGGACTCCGCGTCGGGCTCCGTGCCGGCGTCCGTGCCGGCGTCCGCGCCGGGCTCCGTGCCGGGCTCCGCGCCGGACTCCGCGTCGGGCTCCGTGCCGGCGTCCGTGCCGGCGTCCGTGCCGGGCTCCGTGCCGGCCTCCGCGGCCCGGCTTTCCACCTCGGCCCGCACCACGATCTCGCCGGCGGCGGTGAACTTGAGAGCGTTGCCCAGCAGGTTGGTGAGCACCTGGCGGAGGCGCGTGGGGTCGCCCACCACCATCGCGGGAACGTCCTGCGCGTGGCAGATCAGTTCCAGCCCCATCTGGCTGGCGCTCAGGCTGAAGCTCTTCATGAGTTGGTCGAGCAGCGCCCGGAGATCGAAATCTACAGGGTCGAGGTCCAGCTTGCCGGCTTCGATCTTCGAGAAATCCAGGATGTCGTTGATGATGGTGAGCAGGCTTTCGCCCGAGTTCTTGACCATGTCCAGATAGGTGCGCTTCTCGGGCATGGTCTCGCCATCCAGCAGCAGTTCGGTGGCGCCCAGGACGCCGTTCATGGGGGTGCGGATTTCGTGGCTCATATTGGCCAGAAATTCGCTCTTGGCGAGATTGGCGGCGCGGGCCGCCTCTTCGGCGCGCTGGCGGACCTCAATCTCGCGGCGCAATTCGGCGGTGCGTTCCTCGACGCGCTCCGCCAGCTTGTGCTCGCTGCGCCGCAGGGCGCGCACGCGGAGTTGATAGAAGGCAACGGCCGCCGTGGACGCGGCCAGCACCAGGAGCGCCGCGAACCACAGCGTCTGGTAGAAGCGCGGCCGGGCCTCCAGGGGGAACGAAGCGCCGGCGTCGTTCCAGGCGCCGTCCATGTTGCGGGCGGCCACCTGGAACCGGTAGTTGCCCGGCGGGAGGTTGGTGTAGTAGGCGGCGCGCCGGTTGCCGGCATCCACCCATCCGGCGTCGAAGCCCTCCAGGCGGTAGCGGAACTGAATGAACTCGGGAAAGAGAAAGCTGAGGGCGGTGTAGTGGAACTCGAGATTGCCGCCGGCGCGCATCCAGCCTCCGGCGGCCACCGCCTTCTGCCCGCCGCCGGTCACCCGTTCGATCAGCACCGGCGGGGCGCGCCGGTCGATCGTCAACCGCGCCGGGTCGATCTCCAGCAGGCCGCCGTAGGTGGCGAAGTACAGCTTGTTGTCGCGGCCCTGCCAGGCTGTGGGCGACGTCCCGAGGGAGAACTCGCTGCTGCCTCGCATCCCATCGGCCACGCCGAACCTGCGGGGCTCGACGGCGCGCCGGCGCCCTTCGGCTACGGCGTCCAGGTCCGCCCTCGAGACCCGCAGCATTCCGTCGCGGCCCGCCAGCCACAGATAGCCTTCGCCGTCCTCGAAGACCCAGGCCAGGTCCAGATCCGGTATGCCTTGGGCCGGGGTGAACGGCGTGAAATGCGCCCCGTCGATGCGGTTGAGACCGGAGTTGGTCTGCGCCCACACCCGTCCGGCCGCGTCGGTATGAATGGAGTACACCGTCTGGCGCCTGCCGGGCCGCGCCAGCACGGGGCCGAAACGTCCGCCGTCGAACCGCTGGACACCCAGACTGGTTCCCACCCACAGGGCTCCGTCCGCGCCCCCGGCGCCCTCCGCCATGGCGGTCACCGGCACGGCGGCCAGACCTTGCGCTTTGCCGAAGACCGTCACCGAGCCGCCCTGAAAGCGCATGAGGCTGTCTCCCGAAGCGGCCCAAACCGTGCCGTCTCGCTGCTCAAACAACGACCGGATGGGAGGCTTAAACCGCCACTCGCGTTCCGCCTGGCCGCGCGGCTCCCCGCGAAACCGTTGCAGAACGCCCTCTTCGGAGCCGGCCCACAGATTGCCGTTGCGGTCGCGGATGACGGGGAACATCAGGTCGCGCGCCAGTCCGTCCTTCCGGCGGTAGACCTGGGCGCCTCCGGAGGCCCGGAGACGGACGATGCCGTTGCCGGTGCCGAGCCAGATATCTCCGGAGCGGTCCTGCTGGACGGAACGGACGCTGTCGCTCGGCAGCCCTTCGCGCATGGTGCGCACGGTCACCAGGTATTCCTTGAAGCGGTTGATGCCCCCTCCGGCGGTTCCCATCCACAGGCTGCCTTCGGAGTCTTCGAAGAGGCATCGAATGATCTGGTTGGAGAGCCCGTCGCGGGTCTGATAGGAAGTGAACTTCCCCCCGGCGAACCGCACGACGCCGGCGCCATCGGTGGCGATCCACAGCGCGCCGTCGCGGTCCGAGAGCAGCCCCAGGACGCCGGTTGGCGCGAAGCCGTCACCCTGGCCGTAGGTGCGGAAGCGTCCCTGGCGGCACTCGCTCAACCCGCCGCCGTGCGTGCCGATCCACAGCGCCTCGCCGGCGCCCGCCGCCAGTCCCTGAACCGAGTTATCCGGCAGCCCGTCCGCGGTGGTGAATACCCGCTCGACGCCGCCTTCGATGCGGTGCAGTCCGTCGTTGGCGCCCACCCAGACGGTCCCCGCGGGGTGCTCCAGAATGACGTGCACGTTGGCTTCCCAGTTACCCTTGAAGACCCAGACACCCCGGCCGCGATCCATCCGCACCAGGCCTCCGTCGGCGCCGACCCATAACACGCCCCGCGAATCCGTCAGCAGGGCGCGAATACTGCCGGCGGGCAGGCCCGGGGCCGCTATCTTTTCGAAGCCGCCATGGCGGTAACGCACCAGCCCGTTGATCCCGGTTCCGATCCACAACGATCCATCCGGCGCCGCCAGCATGGCGGTAATCACCGTGTGCCGCAGCAGCGGCGTATTGGCGCCGTCGAATGCCGTGAAATTCACGCCGTCGAAGCGCGCCAGCCCGTTGCTGGTCGCAAACCAAAGGTACCCGTCGGCGGTTTGCGCGATAGCCCGGACGGAGTCGTTCGGCAACCCGTTCGAGGTCGTCCAGACGTCGTGCCCGAATTGCGTGAGAGCCAGCCTGGGATCCAGCCCCCAGGCGGGGACGGACAACAGGACCATGGCCAACAGGCTGGCCCTACGGAGCATCACAGAAGTCATATCGGCCAAGCCGCTTGCCCCTTGAGCGGAGGGTTCCGGAGTTGCCTCCGGCCGTCCGGAGACCGGCGCGCGGCTAGTGAAGCGCGCCCCGCGGGACCGCCGGTTGCCGGCGGAACGGCGGCTGACGCGGCAACGGCTTGGGAATGTGGTGCGGAGGATTGCAGCGCGGCCGGCCGTTCCGGCCGTGGAGTTCCGCGGTGCTTCCAAATGGGCGCCTGCCCCGGGAAGCCCGGATGGGCCTATGACGCCTGGGACGAGGAACCCCGCCGCGCCGGGCTAGCGCCCCCGCAGGAACGAGAACCACCCGCGCTTGGGCTGCGCCTCGGCCGGGCGCACCAGCGCCGCGTCCCGGCCCTCCACCACCAGCCTCGGGTTGTCGGTGAACAGCAGTTCCGCCGCGTCCTCGCCCATTCTGCGCACCACCAGTTCGCGCGCCAGGTCGAGGCGCGGCGGCCGGTACTGCGGATCGTGCGCATCGCTGGCCACGAAATGCACCAGGCCGCGCGCGAGCATTCGCCACCCGGCATCCATAGCCCTGGCGCCGAATCCGCCCTCGAGCGATTTCGCCGTGATCTGCACCAGCACGCCGCGCTCGCACCACTTCTCCAGCTTGTCAAGATTCTGCGACAACGCCGGGTTCCGCTCGGCATGCGCCACGATGGCATCCATTCCCGCGGCGGACAGCCGCTCGAGAATGTCGTCGGCGTGGGGTGCGATCTGCGCCGCGAACTCCAACAGCAGGAAGTTCCGCCCGTTCACCGTATACTTGCGCGGATTGGCCAGGGCGTCCTGGATGGCGTCGTAGGTCACGTGCAATTCGCAACCGCGGTGAATGCGCGGAGAGCCGTTCACGGCGCGATTCAGATCGTCCATCTGCCGGTCGATCTCTTCGAGATCCGGCGCCGATTCCGCATTCGCATGGGGCGTGCCCACAATATCCGTGGTGCCGCTCTCGCGTGCCACCCGCAGCATGGAGAGCGTGGTCTCGCGGGTGTCCGACCCGTCGTCCATCCCCCAAAAGATGTGACTATGAATATCGACCAAATTCAAAGATACACCCAAGCTCCAAGCCGTGGGGGATGGGTTTTCGCCGGGGGAGTGACCCGAGTTTCTTACACGGGACAAGCGGAAGTTGTCGCGGCGGGGCGAAAACATCGGGGACAGAGTGCCCCGTCCACGCGGCGCAGGGGGATTCGGCGCTTCCTCGGGAGATGGTGCGCGCCTTGGCACGGAGCCGTCAGTCCCCGCGTTTTCGCCGGGGGGCTAAAGTCTCCGTGCCATCCGGCCGATAATAGCCAGTGAAGTGATTACGCTGGAACCAGCCCGTCCTCAGGCCCCCTGGGCGCTTCGCCTGGTACCGCCTTTCCCGGCGATCGCGCAGCGCGTCCTGGGTCTCGTCAGCCAGGAAGACGTCAGCATCCGCGAGGTCTATGAGCTCGTCAGGATGGACCTGTCGTTTTCCGCGGAGTTGCTGCGCTTCGCCAACTCCGCCCTGTTCGGCTCGCGCCGCGAAGTCAAGAGCCTGCCCCAAGCCATCGTGGTGGTCGGCCTGGATCGCGTCAAGACCATGGCGACCTTCGTGGCCTTGAACCGCATGGTCCGCTCCTCGGTCCGCATCGGGGCGCTGCGCAAGATATGGATACACAGCCTGGTCACGGCGCTCATCGCCGATGAAGCCGCCCGCCTGACCCACGTGGCCCGCGACAACGCCTACACCACCGGCCTGCTCCACAACCTGGGAACCCTCGGCCTGATGTCGGCCTACCCGGACGAGTACTCGCGGATGCTCGAAGTCTCCACCGATTTCGGCTTCGATCTGCTGACCACCGAGCGCGACCTCTTCGAGATCGACCACTGCGCAGCCGGCGCTTTCCTGGCCCAGGATTGGGACTTCCCCGACGAACTCGCCGCCGCCATCGCCACCCATCACGACGATCCCGTCCGGGGTGAAGCCACCCTCGATAACCTCGTCAAGGTGAGCTGGCGCCTCGCCGATGCCCTCGGCTTCGCGGCGTTCTCCCCGGAGAAGGAATGGGCCTACGAAGAACTGATCGACTTCCTGCCCGATACGTCTTCCTGGCTCGGCGGAGACGCCGACGCCGCCCGCCGCGAACTGGACGCCCGCCTCTCCAATACACCTCTCTGATCCGGACTTTCCGCTGGGATCGAGTCCGCCGTCCGTGGCGTTCCGGCCGTGGCGCGGCGCTGCGGGGCGGATGGCTCCGGCCGGCACGATGCCGTGGTAGATGGCGGTCCAGGTGAGGCCGCCATCGGCGCTCTTGAAAGCGCCATAGGGAGCAGTGCCGGCGTAGAGGATATTGCCGTTGACCGGGTCCACCGCCAGAGAGGTGACGGTCGCGTCGAGCGCAAACTGCGACAGGAGGGTCCAGGCGCCGCCGGCATCGGTGCTGCGCCAGACGGTGTTGGCCTGGGCGGCGTAGAGCGTCCGCGGATTCCGGGGATCGGCGGCGAGGCTGGTGGCGGCGGCGAGCCCGGGAGGGTAAAGTTTCCGCGAGACGCCGGTCGCGGTGTCGATGCGCACCAGAGTGGAAGCGCCGGCGGCGTGCTGGACCGCGGCCGTGATTGGAAAACCGAGGGACGGGGTATTGCCGACTATATAGAAGTTCCCTTGGGCGTCCGCGGCTGCGCCGGCGATGGTGTTGACGCCCGATCCGCCCAGCGCCTGGACCCATTGCAGCGCGGGAGAGAAATCGGCGCGCAGACTGATGGCGGACAAAGTGAGGACTGCGGCCAGGATCGACCATTTGCGCATACGTACCAACTCCCATCACGCGCGGGCGTGCCGGGGGCTGGACGTGGCTGTTGTCAGTATGGCAGACCTATCCCCGGGAGACAATTCGCATAAAATGAAACAAATGTTTCGACATTCAACCCAGGTGGCGCAGGCGGCTCCGGTGGCGCGGGCGGCCCTGCTGGCTTCGGTGGCTCCGGTGGCGCGGGCGGCCCTGCTGGCTTCGGCGGCCCCGGTGGCGCGGGCGGCCCTGCTGGCTTCGACGGTCCTGCTGGCTTCGATGGCCCTGATGGCAGCGGCGGCAGCCGACCCGGAATACAAGACCCTGCGCGAGGCCGGAATCGGCGACTCGCTTCTGGTGGAGAACGTCGTCCTCCACCGCGATAACGGTGTGGTGACGCTCAAGAGCGGCAGCATCGCGTTTACGCCTCAGGTGGCGGGGCGCGACACGATGGCGGTGTTCGTGGGCGAAGGCGAGTTTGCATTCGACCCGGTGCTGCCGGTCGAGAAAGCGCACCTGAAAATCGTGGCCGGGGAGGAGACCGTGCGCGAGCCCTTCGACCGGGCGCTGTTCTGTTTCAGCGACGATACCGGCAAGGAGATCCGCGGCCAAACCAGGACGCCCAGGCCGGATGCGAAGCTGGCCGACGCGCTGCGCGATTACCGCAAACTGCTGCGGCACAGCCCCGAGCGTCCCCGGTCGATGCTGGAGGCGATGCTCACGTCGGAGGCTATGGATAACCTGGAGGCCGACCTGCTGGCGGACCTGCTGAATCCGCGGCAGGCGGGTTTCTTCAGCGCGTATCTGCACGGGCACAAGCATTCCGACCTGCGATTTCACGTAAAGCCGCGCGGGGTAATTCCCGATATGGCGCCGGAGGAGGTTGCGGTGATCGACCTCGATCCGGGCGGCGAGCAGGAAGGCATCTGGTACCTGGCGCATTTGAAAGGCGAGATTGCGGGCGGCACGGCGAGCTCCAGCGAAGACCACCGGACGGTCGAGGCGGAGAGCTATCGCATCGAAACCGCCATCGCCAGGAACGATCATTTCTCGGCCAGCACGCGGTTGAAGTTCAAAGCCGTGGCGGAGGGCGACCGCGTGGTCAAGTTCGGCCTGCTGCCCTATCTGCGGGTGACGCGCGTGTCCGCGGACGGCCGGGACACGACGTTCATTCAGGAGCCGGTGCGCGAAGACGGCAGCCTGTACGCGGTGATGCCGCAGCCCATGCCGCGCGGGTCGTCGCACGAGTTACTCATCGAGTATGCGGGCGACAAGGTGGTGCGCAAGGAAGGCGGCGGCAACTTCGCGGTAGGGGCGCGCGAGAGCTGGTATCCGGCGGTCAATTCGTTCCGCGACCACGCTTTGTACGGCATGGTTTTCAAGGTTCCCAAGCAGTACACGCTGGTGGGCGTGGGCAAGCTGGTCAAGGAATGGACCGAGAAGGACTTCGCGTGCAGCGAATGGAACTCCGAGGTTCCCGTGCCGGTGGCGGGTTTCAACTACGGAGAATTCAAAAAGGCCAAGCCGATCGAGGACGAAGTGACGCACATGGTGGTGGACGGGTTTGCCGCCACGGAAGCGCCGGATTATCTGAAAGGCGCGGAGCAGGAGTTAGCCGTGGGGAGCCTGTCGCCGGCTATCCTGCTGGGGCAGGGAATGGCCAAGGCGCAGGTCTCGCTGCGCATTTTCAGTGCGTGGTTCGGCAAATCGGAGTTCGGCAAACTGTCGGTGACCGAGCAGCCGCAATTCAATTTCGGGCAATCGTGGCCCACCCTGGTGTACATTCCCATGGCCGCGTTCCTCGACGGCACGCAGCGCTGGCAGTTGATGGGCGGCGTGCAAACGGGGCTGACCCACTTCGTCGACGAAGTCATTCCCCACGAGGTGTCGCACCAATGGTGGGGACACATGGTGGGCTGGTCGAGCTACCACGACCAATGGCTGTCGGAGGGGTTCGCGGAGTTCTCCGCGGGGCTGTACGTGCAGTTGACCGGGAAAGACCCCAACGCGTATCTCAAGTACTGGGAGCGCGCGCGCGATCTGCTGGTGCAGAAGAACGGTTACGGGCGGCGGCCCAACGACGCCGGGCCGCTGTGGATGGGCGAGCGTCTCGATTCGTTCCGCTATGAGGGCGCCTACAACGCGGTGGTCTACCGCAAGGGCGCCTACGTGCTGCACATGCTGCGGCAGTTGATGTGGGATTCCAAGGAGGGCGATAAGTACTTCCGGGAGACTTTGCAGGATTTCGTGTCCACTTACATGAACCGCAACGCCAGCACCGAGGATTTTGAGCGCGTGGTGGAGAAACATATGCGTCCCTCGATGGACATGGGCGATCACACCATGAGCTGGTTCTTCAACCAGTGGGTGTACGGCACCGCCGTTCCCAGGTACAAGTTCGACTACACCGTGACGCCGGCGGCGGATGGGAAGTTTCTTCTGAAGGCCACGCTGACCGAGAGCGAGGTGACGCCGGACTTCATCATGCCGGTGCCGTTGTATGTGGATTACGACGGCCAGTTAGTCCGCCTCGGCACTATCCGCATGAAGGGAAACTCGACCAACGACAAGCTGGAAGTGAAGCTGCCGAAGAAGCCCAAGCGGGTGCTGATCGACGCGTACCACGACGTGTTGGAGATGTAGGGGCGCGGGCCGGGGGTTCGGGGCCGAGGCGAGACCGATCAGGACCCGGCATAGGCGTCGAGGCGCGGACCCTCCGGCCGGGTAGGTCTTCGGCCCAAGGGAATCTCAGGATCCGGCGATCCGCGGGCTGCGTTTCCGCGGTTTGGATGCCATGCGCCGGCTTGCCGGCCGCAGCATCCCCGGATCGAAGGAGACTTCTCGTTCCCGATCCGGTCCTCAAGCGCCGATTCCCCACTTTACCGGTAACGGGACTTCGACGGCGCTGCATGGAAACTGTCGCATAACCCGGGTCCTACCGGCAGTCACTCACCCGCGCCGAGATTCGCCAGACGATGCCGGGCATGTTAGCCGCCTTTTCTCACACCGGAGAAGCGGAAGTACTCGGACGGGGCGAACACCCTGGGGACAAGCGGCTCCGTGCACGCGGCGCAGGGGAGACAGGCCGCTTTCTCGGGAGATGGTGCGCGCCTTGGGACGGAGTCAGTCCCCGCGTTTTCGCAGACCCTCGCCAGGACGAAGGGCGGCATCCGAGAGATATGCGGGTCAGCGGCACGATCGAAAAGCGTTTACCGGTAAGTGACCGACTCCAACGGCGGAGCGCTTAGCGAGCGAAGAGTCCGAATATCCCGCATCGGTGGCTGGCCGAAGAAACGGCTGTATTCGCGGTTGAATTGGCTAGCGCTTTCGTATCCGACCTCAAAGGCCGCACTGGCGGCGTCCAGCCCATCCATGAGCATGCGTCCCCGCGCTGCCTGCAACCGAAGCTGTTTCCGATACTGAAGAGGACTCATGGCGGTCAGCACCCGGAAATGGTGGTGCAGCGTGGACACGCCCATGCCCGCGATTTCCGCGAGATCTTCCGACCGTAGCGGCTTCGCATAGTTCTCCCTGATCCAGGCGATCGCTTTTGCCGTACGGTGGCTCTGCTCTCCCAGCGTTGCAATCGCTCGAAGGCGTGCTCCCTCGGCACCGCGAAGGATTCGGTAGACGATCTCGCGTTGAATCAGGCCACTGAGAAAGGGAATGTCGCGCGGCGTGTCCAGCAGGTCCACGAGCCGGCAGCATGCATCGAGGAATTCCACCGTGGTCTCACCGGTCGCCATGCCAGGACTGTCAGACGGCGCCTCAGTCACCTGAACCTCCTCCCGGCTGAGAAGTTCCCGGACCACGGGCATTTCGAGTTTGAGCGACATCGCCAGGCAGGGCACCTCTTCACTTGCCTCGATCACCCGGCTGACGACCGGCAAATCGACCGAGGTCAGCAGGAATCGCGACGCATCGTAGATGAAAGTGGTTCGGCCGAGATCTACCCGCTTTCGCCCCTGGGCTATCACGGTCACGCCCGCCTGGTAGGTCATGGAGCATGGAGCGGTCGGGGCAGAGCGCCGGTGCAGCGTCAGGCCGGGAATATCCGTTGTCCGGTTCTCTGCCGAGCCAATGAACGAGGCAAGTTTGCGAGCCAGCTCTGCCCGCAATTTGTGTGCTTGATCTCGCAACAGAGACGCCCCTCCACCGCGGTTTCTCATGGTAAGGGTTTCGCTCTCCTCTTCCCATAGGATAACTGCCGACGCTGTGCGTGGAGGTACAGTGCAAGAGGAATAGGCAAGAAATCGGAAGGATCGGGGTAGCGCCTCCACGGCGCTCGAACCTAAACTGGAGATAAGAGAATCGGTTCCGAAGGAGGAACAATGCAGAAACGCAAACTTGGAAACAGCGGCCTGGAAGTATCGGCTCTCGGGCTGGGCTGCATGGGAATGAGCTTTTCTTACGGTCCGCCCAAAGACAAGCAGGAGATGACCTCTCTGCTGCGGGCAGCCGTGGAGCGTGGCGTCACATTCTTCGACACTGCCGAGGTCTATGGCCCGTTCACAAACGAAGAACTCGTGGGCGAAGCTCTGGCTCCCTTCCGCAAGCAGGTGGTGATCGCCACCAAGTTCGGGTTCGATCTGAGCGGCAGCGATAACCGGCCTGGAGCGGCGGGCCTGAACAGCCGGCCAGAGCACATCAAGCAAGCCGCCGAGGGCTCGCTGAAGCGGCT
>Ga0182027_10015104_pt1 | contig 10652 bp, 7 predicted proteins | sample 712E1DmetaG_FD_121300 | JGI IMG/M metagenome (GOLD analysis project Ga0182027, IMG submission 121300) | Permafrost microbial communities from Stordalen Mire, Sweden - 712E1D metaG (Illumina Assembly) | ecosystem: Environmental > Terrestrial > Soil > Wetlands > Permafrost | place: Sweden... | reverse complement strand
GGAACCGCGCCCACGTTGATATAACTGGTGAGCACGGTTCCGGGGACCGTGGCGATCACCCACTCCCGGTCGTCAAAACCGGGCTGGGAAAGCGCCTCGCCGCCCGCCGGAACCAGCGAATCGCGCTGCAAGCGCCAGCCGCCTCCGGCCAGGTCCAGGCGGCCGCCGGCCTGCGCCGCCGCCGCGGCGTGAGGCCGCGCCATTGGGCCGCCGCGGCCCCACACTTCCAGCTCGCTGAGGATGTAGTTATCTCCGGTCGATTTAATCATGAGGACGCGCACATAGCGCGCCTTGGCCGGCTGCGCCAGCTTGATATCGTCGTTCAGCCCCGTTCCGGCCGGCAGCGGCTGCAGGGTCTTCCACGCGGCGGCGTCGTCGGACGCTTGAATGGACCCCTCCGCGGCGCGGCGGTTCCACGCCAGCGCCACGCGGTCGAACGTGCAGGCCGCGCCCAGGTCTACGTAGACCCACTCTTCACCTTGGCCGGCGGATTCCCAGGCGCTGTGGAACAGGCCCGGTCCGGCGAGTTGCAAGCGGCTGGCCTTGTTATAGAACCACACCTTGCCGACGCGCCAGCTCGCGGCTCCTTGCGCTTCCAGCGCGATGCGATAATACCGGCTGCGCAGGGTCGCGCCCAGCCCGATCGAAGCGGTGGACTGGGCGTCCAGGCCGGCGGCGCCGCGCGCGCGGCCCGCTTCTTTCCAGGTTTGCCCATCGTCGGACGTGGATACCACCAGGAACCAGCTCTGGGGCTGCGCCGGGGCGGCCGCCGGCGCGGGCTGCCGCGGATTTCCTCTGCCCCCCGCGCTCCCGCCCGTGGTCACCTCAATGTGGTCGATCTCCAACGGCCGCGAACCGCCCGCGAACTGGAACTGGATCCACGGATTGGGCCCCGTGGCGGTCGCGCCGAATCCCCGGCCGTCGCCCACCAGGGATTCGCGCTGGGCCTTGGGGAGTGGGGCCGGCTGGCCGCTGGCGGTCACTGTGAGAGTGGGCGGCAGCGCGGTTTCTCTGATGCCGTCGGTGACCAGTTGCGCGGTGAGGTTGTAGTCGTAGGAGCTCGAATGGTAAGCCGGGCGGTGAAACGCCAGGTTGCGATAGGCGGCTGCGTCGGCGTCGAGCGAGGGGCCGAAATAGTCCTTGGGGTCGCCGGGATAGATGCCCACCCCGCGCGTGAACTCCTGCGCGTACAGCGCCGATAAAGCCGTCAGGCCGAATAGAAGCGCTCTCTTCATGTGCTCCTCCGATGTTGAAAAGACCCCTGAAGCGGCATTCTATCAGCGCGCGGGGCGTGGGATGGGCGACGGCTCGACACTGCCCCGCGGAACCAGTGGGACAGACCATCGGTTTTCGTGGTCTGTTGGGATGGGCCTTCGGCCCGCGGAATCTCATAAAAAGTCCGGGTTGGCAGGCGAAACCGCCTGCCCCACCTGGCCGGATTTGGTGGGGCAGGCGCGCCACTGAGCGATTTTTCTATTCTCAAAACCCCAAAGACGCTGACGGATGGCGTCAACCCGTTCGCACTTCCATCTCCCCCTTCCCCCAAACCGTCTGCCTCCCCACTCCGACCCACTTACCCAGTCGCAGGTAAGGCAGGAACTCCCCCAACTGCCCCTCATACTCCGCCTCGCCAACGAATCCGCCGATCGGATGCCGCTGGCCCGTCCGCGACGATAGCCGGTCGGCGCTGTGCATTTGCAGATCGCGCCGCGTCATCCGCACCTGGGCGGCCCTCTCGCCCATTCCGCGGAAATCGATCTCCAGCGGGCCGGCGCCGTAATTCGCGCGCAGCGTGCTGATGCGGTCGCGCAGCCGCCCGAACAGAATGCCGAAATCCGGCCGGTCCGCCAACTCGTGTCCGGCCTTCAGTTCCGTGGGAGTTACGAAGCGCACCCGGACCCGGTCCGCCAGCGCCGGCGTTTCGCTCAGGTTCGCCACGTTGGGCGCGGCCAGTTCGCGGATGCCCAGTTGCTCACCGTCGAAGACTTGCGCCACGCTTGCTTCGGCCAGGTCCAGTTGATCCACGGAAGTCAGTTCGGCGCGGCCGCGCCCAGGGCCCAGGCCCTCCCGCGCCAGTTGGGCGAACGCCTGGACGAAGTAACGCAGCGCCGGGTCGCGCACGTCGAAGATGTGAACGTCGAAGTGGAAAGCCTCTTCCGGCAAGATCGTGCGCCCGTCCAGATGCGCGGCGCGGAACACGAACGGGCGGGGCCAATCGGCCAGCCCGCTGGGACCCTCGCCGCGCGCCGCCCGCGGCTCGAACACGCGCGCATACGGGCAGTCGGCGCGAATGTCGCACGTTTTCGCATCGTGGCAGCTTGGGATGCAGACCAGCTTGCGAAAGATGCCGCCGAACGCGCCGCGCACGATGTTGCCGGACTTGTAGACAGGGAAGAACAGCGTGCCCGCGGAGCGGAAATGAAAGCGGAAGCGATAGAATTCGAAGGTCAACGGGCCAGCATAGCACCAGTCATTGACGGTCCTTACCCGTTGGTCGCCGGCGATCGCGATTTGGTCCGGCGCTACAGGCAACCGTCCGATTTCGGCTGGGAGCGGATCGCCTGGAGAAGAACCGAGAGAGCCAAAGAGGGAGACGGAGATTTGATGTAGTGCAGGTCGTACTTCAAAGCCGTCATCGCGTCTTCGGCTCCGTTCACACGGCTCCAGCTTGCCATTCCCGGTTGCATGGCGTACGCCAGCCGGTAATGCGGCAGGGCCTGGATGAGGGCATTGGCGAACTCGGTGCGCAGGGGAGGCGGGCCCACGAAGGTCATCTCTCCCCGCAGGACATTCCATAATTGCGGGATGCCCGGCAAGCGCAGGCGCGTTATCCAGCGGCCCAGCGCGGTGGTTTCGCGCCGCTCTCCCGCTTCGCTCTTCACCACCCGGTGGCAGCGGAAGCGCAACCGTGTGAACGGCTTGAGATTCCAGCCTGTGGTAAGTTGCCTCTCAAAGGACGGACCTCCGTGGCAGATTCGGATCAGAACGGCGATGGACACGATGGCCGGCGAAAAGACCACCAGCGCGGCCAGAGCGAGAAGATTGGAATAGAGGGTCTGCAGGGCCAATCTGAAACGAGCCGGGGCCAGTTCGCCCCCGAATAGCAAGTCCGCGGGCTGGAGCCTGCAGACCCGGGCGAAAAGCAACTCATACAGGGCGTCCGGCTTTTCCAGACTGCCCGGCGCGCTGGCGCCATCGATCAGGCCCAGCCAAAGCTCGTCAGGGGGGATGTCCGCAATCACGCGATGCGCGGCGAGGCTGCGGCGGACCTCGGGCAGGGCGCTCAACGGCCCCAAGACCTTGCCTCCCTCCAGCGGCGTCCCCGGCGGCAAGCGGTTGTCCAGGAAGCCGACCACCGCGAAACCCAATTCGGGCGAGGCTTGGATACGCTCGGCGATGGCGCGATTCAGAGGAGTGGCGCCGGCCAGCAGAATCCGTTCCCCGCTGCCCCCCCCCGAACGCACGCCGTAATAAATCGCCTTGGTTATGAGCAGCGCCACGAGCGCGATGGCGCTTCCGGCCATCATATGGAGCAGAGGCAATGCCAGGCTCCTGTGGATATAGAACATCGCGGCCTCAAGGAGAAAGGCAAAGCCGAGGGCGGTGGTGAGGCGGATCACCAGGTCCACGCTTAAGCAGCGCCGTTGCGCGCTGTATACTCCTTGAAAGTACAGCAGGATGAGAAGCGTTCCGGCGGCGACCACAGCGGCGCTCAGCCCGTTTTCGTAGAGCAGATACGCCACCGCCCTGTCGCTTTGCCAGAAATAGGCGGTTCCCACGTAGCACCCGATTATCAGCAAGAAATCGAGTATTGCCAAGGACCCGGCCTGCTGTGAAAGACGTCTGCTCATAGCTTCGAACCCCCGACCGCGCCCTGGCTCAGCTTCTCCTCGAAAGGCCTGGCTAAAGCACGGTGCAACAGATCCGCCAGCGGCGCGATCATGGCGCGGGCTTCTTTGGCGCGGAAGTCGCGGGCCAGCTCAATGAAACCATTGCCGGCTAACGGAATTCGGATGGTCCAGTACTCCGGCGCCGCCACATGAGCCTCCCAGTCCCGGTAAACCACGCCATTCAGTTGGAGGTGCGCGGCGCTGAACCCCAAGGTGGCGTAATGCCGCCGGATCGCGGTCCAGCAGGCATCCAGCGAGTCGGCGGCAACCAGAGCGTTGGTGAAGCTCTCCAAAGCGATTTCCGCGTCCATGGCTCGTTGAAAAGAGCCGATCCGGAGGACCCGGCCGGCCAGGATGAACTCGCTGTAGCCCAGGTACCGGATGCCCATCCAGATGACCAGAACGAACAACACCGCTATCAGCACGGCCAGGTACCGGCTCCGGGTCAGGCTCTGCAATAGAGCGAAGGCGGCCACGACGCCGCATACCCCGTAAATAATCAGAGCCACCCTGCGCGGCGAGAGGCCGCGATCGATGAGGCGATGGTGGATGTGACCGCGGTCGGCCCCAAAAACCGGCTTGCTGCGCAGAATACGCCGCAGGATCGACAGGATGATATCCAGCAGCGGCAGGGAGAGCGTCATAAGCGGGGCCATCATTCCCAGCAGGGTGAGCGATTTCTGGCCCCAGATAGCTCCGTAACAGCCGAGCAGAAAACCGGTCAGCAGGCTTCCGCAGTCGCCCAGGAAGATAGTAGCCGGATTGAAGTTGTAACACAGAAACGCCGCCAGGCATCCGGCCAGCGGCAGGGTAGCGATACAGAGCGCGGTATCGTGCTTGGTGATAGCGCCGATGAAAATGGTCAGAGTGGATAGAAAGCCGATTCCCGCGGCCAAGCCGTCCAACCCGTCCACCAGATTCAACGCATTGGTGCAGGCCAGCAACCAGACGATGGTAAGAAGCAAACTCGACCAGTTCCGAGCGGAATGCCCGGCCACGTACAGGACCCGCACGCCGGCCCAATACGCCATGCCCGCCGCCACCGTTTGTCCGGTCAGTTTTTGCCAGGGCTTCAGCCCCACAAAATCGTCGATCAGGCCGACCATGAAGATCACGCTCATGGAGGGCAACAGCCGCGTCACCAAAGAACCGCCGCCCAGTTGCGAGACTGGCGTTAAGTACGAGGCCAGCACGTACGAGATCGCGATGGCTATCCCGCCCACTCGCGGAATCGCGTACAGGTGCGCTTTGCGCGTGGAATCAGGTTGGTCGACGATGCCGTAGACGTTGAAGATATCGCGGACGATGGGGGTGAGGATCAGCGCAAAGACGAAGGCTTTAAGTCCCAACCAGATCAGAGCGGCCATAAGAACCCGGTTACCCGAATAGCGCGCCCGCCCCACGGCGGCGAGGCACGCCTGGCGAAGCCGTCAAAGACGTTCGCGCTTCCGCGGTCCGCACTCCGCGCATCAGGCCCCCGCCGTGCCCGCCCGCGAATCGGGGGCCTGAGGCGCGCCCCAGCGGGAGCGGATCGGATCGAGATCGGCGTACAAGAGGGAGTGTTGGACGTCTACCAGCGCCCGGCTTCCATCGGCGCCGCGCTCGAACGCCAGCACCTCGCCGAGGAGCATTCGGTCGGGCGCATCCAGTTGGACCGCCGCCCCGACCTTCAGCGCGCATTCACACCTAACCAGAAGGCCCCGTCCAGTCACAGCCTCGACGCACGCCTCGAATACCGGCCCGGCCTCTGGAAGAACCTGGAGGCGCAGCACGGTATTCACGAGTTTGGCATCCAATTTCACTACCAAGCCGGCCCCATACGGCGAGCCGCGACGTTCCACGGCGGCGGATCAAACAGACGGCAGGCGCGCACGCCTCTCCCGCTCGTGCAATCCAAGAACATCGCAGCAGTCCTGGGGCGATTTTAGCATAACGGACGTGCGACCCCGCGGAGTTTCAGGTCGCGGTACGTGAAACGGTTGTTCAGATAGTAATTGCCCAAAATCGCGACGCTGCTGGCCAAGACCTGCGCCTGCAGGGCACAATCACCAGCAGGGAATCGGGACCAACGGCGCGGATCATATCGGGCAACCCCCGATTTTAGCAGCGGCGGGGGCGGTGCGGCGGGGCTTCCGAGCGCGTCGATCGCGGTTGGGCCGCCTGCGCCGGCTCGCAATATCCCGCCGTAGCCGGAAGCAGAGCGCCGCCTCGGCTTGACCAGCCATTCAAGACCATAAAATCAAAAATAGTACTTGACAAATATTTATGGGGGGGGACTATCTTTTCTAAACTTATGGTACCCAAGGAGGCTCTCGGGGATGTCCCATCGAATTCTCGTTATAGTGCTCCTGGCCGGCCTCGGCTTTCCGGCGCTCTGCCAGAAACTTCAAACCACCCAAGCCACAAAGGTTCCCGATTACGTCCTTTATGACGCGTTCTTCTTCCGCGTCAAGTGGCTGAGCGATCTTGCCGACAAATACAGCTCACGAGGGAAGCCTGCATCGGCGGACTATATCCGGTCCCTGTTGCAGAAGAAAGCCGGGCTGACAGCCCAGGAAGACGCCGCCCTCAAGTCCATCGCGGCGGACTGTCGGGCTGGCGACCTAAGCATCGTCGGCGTAGGGCGGGCGCTGGTCAAAGCGGGCGCGGCGGCCAACGACGCCCGGTTGCAGGCTCTGGGGAGCCAGCGCCAGCAGTTGGTGGCCAGCCATGTAAGTCAGCTCCAGGCCGCCATGGGACCGGCGCGTTTTCAGAAACTGGACAGTTTCGTGCGCGTGTCCTCGACCGTGAAGGGCGGCACGGCTGCGCCGGCGCCGAAATGACGGGGGAAAGGAGGAGCCGAAATGAGACTGAAGTGCCTGACCATCTTCTTTGCGGTTCTGGCTGCGGCGTCCGTGCCCCGAACGGCTCACGCGCAGGATTTCGACTACGACTCGTATGGCGTCTACGATCCATACTCGAACGAGATCAGCGGGTATTCGATCACGGTGGACTACATGGGGTACAACGTGGATCTGGAGGCCGACTCGGACCTCCTGGATCCCGACGAAGAGACGGTGGATTCCAGCTCCGACGATGAGATTGGGGAAGCGGAGGCCGACGTGTACTGCGTTCCCGAGCAAACCGGGACTTACGAGATCTACGGCAGTCACTGGTATGATGGGGATGGATGGGATTGGCTTGGGGAGAGTTACGATGACCTGGATGTATCGGATATCGTCACTAGCGTCTCCGCAGGTTCGCAACCGTGGTACAGCGGTTCGCAAACGTGGTACAGCGACAGTCCGGACAATCCGTATTCCATCACAATCAACGGGCTCGGTTTCACCGATCAGCCATCGCTCTCGGGGTGCTCGGGAGGAATTGACTCGTCATCGTGGACGGTCAACTACACGCAAATCTCAGGTTCCCTGCACGTCTCGACGGCGCTCAGCACGGCATGCACCCTCGTTCTGATGGTGGGCGACTTCGCCGCGCCGCCTATCTCGCTGGAGCCGGGAACGCCAATCGTAACCATCTCCTGCCCGCTCGGCATACCCAAGGGAGGTTCGGACACGTGCTCGCTCGCCGCCTCGCCTTTGGGAACTCAAGTCACGCTTTTGCTAAGCGCGAGCACGGGCAGTGGCTCGGCTACGTTCGACGACGGGTCGACGTCAAAGTCGCTCACAATCTCGGCGCCGACGACAGTAACAATCAAAGGCGTAGATGCGAGTAGCACAGCAGATAACATCACGCTTGCCGCATCCGTGGACGGCGAAAACATCGCCAGCACGTCGTTCTCAGTGGTTTCGGTGTCAATCAGCCTCAACGCCAGCGGTAGCCCCGCTGGGGACGACGCGGCGCGCACCGCATACCTTCAGACCGTGGTGTCCGGCGGGCCGCTCGGTCCCGAGATCAATAATTCCAATAACAACACCACGTGCTCTATTGGCGTCGAGTTGGCGGGAACCGTTTCGCCCAGCAATTACCGAGGTACGATTACCCTTCTGCGGAATCTCGTTAGCGGATCCACATACTTCAGCTCGGTTCTCGCAAGTACGATCTCTCCGGGACCTGACAACTCGGGCACCTCGCAACTCGACACAGATCCCCAGTCCGGCGGCTCGAACGGAAAGGTCTACGACCTTGACGCTCCGGGACTTAGCGGGGGTTCTCTGGTCCACCGCGCGCGTTACAACTTTCAGGAGTACGCTGCGCTCGGAAGCGACCCGACGAAACAGGTCAGTTCCAACTTCCCGTACTACGCGGCTGTGTCGTGCGGCGTGGATGGGAGCGGGAACCCGGTAATCTATTCTGGGGTGAATGGCGACAATCAGGCCGGGAGCGGAACCATCAACGTGACCTGGGATTTGCAGTAAACTGAGGTAGGAATATGGTAACTATACGTGCTATCGTCACCTTGGTCGGGGTGCTGCCGTTCCTCGGCGCGACGTCACCGGCCTTCGCCGCCTATCCCTGCGCGGATTTGGAGAACAAGAAGCCAGAGTTGCGCTTGGCATATTTGCAGGGCGAGAGGTCGCGGCTGGACCGCAACTGCGCTCTCTACGCCATCGAACAGCTCGGCAACGACCACTATGAGGCCGCGATCAGGACGCTCATTGGGTACCTGGACTATCGCGCCCCGGATCCGCCGGCATACAGCGCCCCGGATGGGCCCATTGTTCTAAAGGTTGCGTGGTGGAGGCCCTATCCTGCCGTTGACGCTCTGTTCCAGATCGGCAAGGCAGCGATTCCCCAGTTGGTAGAGGCCATCGCGGACGCCTCCGCGTCCGATCTGGTGCACAATAACGCGGGAGACACGGTGCTCTTGATCTATCGAGAGGATATGCCTGGAGGCGTGGCGGTGCTGGCCCGCGCGTCGCATACCAGGTCCGATCCAGCGGAGTCCATTCATCTGGTGGACCAGGCGAGGAGGCAGGCGGGCAAGTGTATTCTGGAGATGAGGAACGACTGTGAGAACGCTGCCCTGAAATAGGACCTGGCGAAACCGGAGGGGAACCCGGGGGGAACTGGAGTGGACCCCTTGCCTGAGGCCGGCACAATCACCGGCAGGGAGCCCGGATCAACGGCGCGGATCATAGCTCGGCCACCCTTCTCGCGCTAACGCGGTATTCCGCCAGCAGCCGTCGGAACACGCCGGAGCGATGCGGGCGGCGGCGCGGATAGGATCGGGCAACCTCCGATTTTGGCAGCGGCGTGAGCGTGAAGTCAGGGCGGGATTCGTGGCCCCCTTCCCGTTGACGATCACAGGATAGAATAGGTGCATGGGTGAGGACGCAGCGGAGTTATTTACGCACGCTTTGAAGCTGCCACCGGCGGCAAGGGCCGCGCTCGCCGACTTTCTGATCGATAGCCTCGATGCGGATGTCGATGAAAACGCCGAGGACCTGTGGCGGAACGAAATTGCGCTTCGGGTTCGAAGTCTCGATTCGGGCGCGGTTCAGACAATCGCCTGGGGCGAAGTTCGTCGTCAGCTCTGCGGATAGAGGGCCGTTTTACTGCTCTGACCGCCTCCTAGTGCAGTGCCTAAGAAATAACTGGATGGGAATTTCAGCCGCAGTGGGGCGGACCCCCCGGTCTGCCTTCCTGTGCGGACCCACGTCGCGAAGCGCCCGCAACCCAACTGAAACCCGGCGCGCCCTGTTCCTAATGAGTCGAAGCACCGCTTTGGACCGCACCGGCGGCCAACCGGAAGGCAGACCAGGAGGTCCGCCCCACTGGGCTGCAGTATGATTGTCCGGTTATTTCGAGGACACCACACTAGCCCCGCATTACGCCTTGCCAGACTCGGCCGATTATGCGCAAACCGCCGCGGTCTTCGTACGTTCCCCCGATCCTGCCATGGCGCTTTGATGCGCCAGATGGCGAGGCAGTGGCAGCGCCTATACCGCCCGCGCGGATCACAGCTCGGCCACTCTTCTTGCGCTAATGCGGTATTCCGCCAGCAGCCGGCGGAACACCGCCGGAGTGATGCGGGCGGCGGCGCGGATGCGGCGGCGCTCGCGCCACAGCCGCCGGCCGTGCGCGAAGAGGGCCGCGTGCGCGCGCACAACGTACCACGCCATTTTCCAGCCCGCACCGCCTTCGGCGCGAAAACGCGCCGCGCTCCCGCGGCCCCGTGCGATATACCAGGCGTGCCAGAAGTATCGGGCCAGGGCCGCCGGCAAAGCGGCCAGCAGCATCCCGGCGGGGAAGTTCTTCACCGCCACGAACAGGCGGTTGCGCTCCACGTGGTACGCCTTCAAGGGCGAGGCGCGGCCGGCGGAATGCGAGTAGTGGTGCTCCACCACGGCGTCCGGCGCGTACAGGCACTTCCATCCGGCCCAGCGCGCGCGCAGCCCCAGGTCGGTATCCTCGCAGTAAAGGAAGAAGCGCTCGTCGAACCCGCCGATTTCCTCCAGCATGGAGCGCCGGTAGAGCGCCGCGGACGCGCTGGGGAAGAGGGCCTCCTCGAGCACGGGGAAATCCTCTGGCGGGCGGCCATGGCCGCGCTGCTTGCTGCTGCCGTCGCGCGCCACCAACATGCCGGCGGAATCCAGGCGATCCTCCCCGTAGAGCCGCACGGCGGAGGCGCACATGCCCGCGTCGGGGCGGCTCTCAAGCGCGCGCAGCAGCCCGTCGAGCCAGCCCGGATGGGGCGCCGCGTCGTCGTTGAGGGTGGCCAGGTAGGGGGCCGAAGAAGCGTGGAAGGCCTGGTTGACGGCCGCGCCGTAGCCGGCGTTGCGGGCATTCTCGATCACCCGCGCGCCCGCGGCCGCGCCG
>Ga0182027_10015103_pt1 | contig 10652 bp, 7 predicted proteins | sample 712E1DmetaG_FD_121300 | JGI IMG/M metagenome (GOLD analysis project Ga0182027, IMG submission 121300) | Permafrost microbial communities from Stordalen Mire, Sweden - 712E1D metaG (Illumina Assembly) | ecosystem: Environmental > Terrestrial > Soil > Wetlands > Permafrost | place: Sweden... | reverse complement strand
CTTGCTGGCCATCGTCGAAAAACACCGAAAGGTGCTCTTGCTCGGTTGCGGCACCTGCGTCACCGTCTGCCTGGCGGGCGGACAACGCGAAGTCAGCATCATCGCCTCCGCGTTGCGCATGGCGGCAAAACTCAAAGGCCTCCCCCTCGAAGTCGGCGAAGCCACCATCGAACGCCAGTGCGACAACGTCTTCCTCGAGCAAGCGGCCGATACCATCAAGAACCACGACGCCGTCTTGTCCCTGGGTTGCGGCGCCGGCGTTCAGGCCCTGGCCGAGCGTTACGGCGGCAAACCGGTCTATGCCGGCCTGGACACCGCGTTCCTCGGCATCCTCGAGGAACGCGGAGTCTGGGCGGAAAAATGTGGCGCGTGCGGCGCCTGTGTGCTCCACCTCTACGGCGGCATTTGCCCGGTTACCCGCTGTGCCAAACGCATGCTCAACGGCCCGTGCAGCGGCTCCCGTGAAGACCATTGCGAAGTGGACCCCGCCCGCCCTTGTGCCTGGCAGCTCATCTACCTGCGTCTCAAGGAAATCGGTCAATTGGACCAACTCAAAAAGACGAAACCGCCCAAGAACTGGCGTCCCAGCCGGGCCGGCGGCTGCCGCACCATCATCCGCGAGGATCACCGCGTGTGAGCGCCGGTGTGGGGATCCTCTTCTGACACCCCGGCGCTCCATGGAGAGAGGCACGCCTCGTGGCTCCGGACTTCAGCCTCATGAAGATTCGCGCGGGCAGGCGCGGGGAACGCGCGGCGGCCTTGACAGACATGTCAAGATGAAACATTCAATCGCTGCCCTCGCATCACTGGCCGCCGCGTTGTTCTCCGGCGTCTGCTTCGCCCAGCCCCCGCCGCCGGCCGGCCCGGCCGATCATCCTTCGCCCAGAACCGATGCCAATTCGCAGCGGGCCCATGCGCAGTTGCTGGAAAAAGCCAGGAAGGGAGGCATTGACATCTATTTTGAGGGGGATTCCATCACGCGCCGATGGGGGGCGGGTGATCCCCAGTTTCAGGAGATGCTGGCGAACTGGAACTCGAATTTTTTTGGGTGGAATGCGGCGGACTTCGGCTGGGGGGCGGACAAGATCGAGAACATTCTCTGGCGGCTGGAGAACGGCGAACTGGACGGTGTCAATCCAAAAATTATCGTGGTGCTGGCAGGAATCAACAATGTCGGGGCGCGTCCAGGGGACGACGCCAAAGTCGCGGACATCACCAAAGGGCTGAGGGCGATTCTGGACGTTTGCCGGGAGAAGGCCCCCGGCGCCACCGTCATTATGACTGGTATTTTCCCGCGCAACGACAACCTGGCGGTGGTCCCTGAGATCAACCGGATCAACGCCAACATCGCTCAGTTTGCCGACGGGAAAAAGGTTCGATACCTCAATGTGAACGACAAACTGGCCGGCCAGGATGGCAAGCTGTTCCCCGGCATGATGAACGCGGCGGACAAGCTGCATCCGACCGTCGCGGGCTATCAAGTTTGGGCAGACGGCTTGAAACCGATATTGACCGAATTGCTGGGACCGCCGGCCAAGACCGACCATGCGCCGCCGCCCACCGGCGATCCGAGCGCGAGCCCCGGGCTTGGCGCGCCAACTCAACCACCGGCCACGACTTCTCCAGGAGAGCGATGACATCTTCAGGAACCGTCTTCGCAATATTGGCAGCCACATACCTGCGCCATCCAGAATTGCGCCGCCTTGCTGTGCCCAATCACCAGGAACCGGCCAACGGGACCTTGCGGGCGCTGATCCGCGAAGCGGGCCTCACGAAAGAGGAATTCCTCCACTGGCTCGGAAAGTCCCCTCGACGATCTCAATTTCTTCTCCGGTGAGGCCGTAAAGTTCATAGACGAGCCGGTCAATTTGCGCGTCTGCGGCGGTGATTTGGCGCTGGAGCGAGATTCTCTCCTGCGGCGTTCTGGCGGCGGACAGCCGCTTTTGCAATTCCAATATCAGCTCGACAAATTTGACCACCTGATCGTGCCGGAATCTTTCGGACGCGTTGCCAAAATTGATGCGGGGTACGGGTATCGAAAGGAGCGACTCTTTCTTGATTTTCGGGAATGTCTCCTTCTGATCGAAGAACGACTGTCGCCAATACCATCCGAGCGCTCTTGATAAAATCAACCCAAGAATGAACCGGAGTTTATAGCCAGCAGGCTTGGTGAAGAAAATATTATAGATCGTGTTGAGTGAATAAATGCCTGCGGGCACCAGAGTAGCAATAGGCGCTTCACCGATCTGGCGCACACCAATTCGCTCCTGCTCATAGACCTGTTGCTTGCCGCCGCTCTTGATTGCCTTGGGTCGAAAATCAACAAACTCTGAACTCGGCAGCAAGACATATCGCTGGATATTTGTGCCGTCTATCGCCGGCTTGAAATGTTTTGCCTCGCGATGCGGCTTTACGAAGGTTTCCCTGTCGAAGGTCTGGATTCCGAAATAGGCCGTTGCGAACTCGCCAAGACGGCATGACTTGCCTGAAAGTTTTCCCGCCAAATCTTCAGAGCCGGCCGAGCCGGGCAGGCTGAAATTCAATTCGGGGTGCTCAGCCCACTTGTTCTGAAGTTGCGCCTCGGCAACCAGGGGTTCATCGGGCGCTCTTGATCGAATGACCTGCACTTTGTGTTTGGGGTTTGGTTTGGCCGATTTGGACAGAAGCATTACCAAAGTATCCACGCTGGCGCCTCGAAAAACGGGATAGTAGAAAACACGCAGAATTTCAACTTCCGTGTCTTCCAAGATCAAACCCCGAAGCTCCTTCGCGTACTTATTCCGGAGAAAGGTGTTTGGCGTGATGAATCCCAGTTGTCCACCCTCCCTGGCCAGCATTACTCCCTTTTCGATGAACACCTGATAGGTGTCTATCTTGTACCTCGCGGTCCGATAATTGTTCGCCAAAAAGTCAAAAATGGCGCGTCGGCCCAGACTCTGCAGGAGAACATAAGGCGGATTCCCAATCACCGCGTCGAAACCGCCTTCCCATTCGGATTCAACCGGCCAGGGGCGCGGCTCGATCCTTTCGATTTTCTTCTTCCTGTAACTATAACTGCCATGCAGCGGCTCGCCGGCCCATGGGTAGTCCGCCGGCGCGGGGGTTTCATGCAACTCGCTGCTGGATGGACGGGCTTGAAAGACCCGCGGAAATTCCGCCTGCCAGTCAAAAACGTTGATCCGGTAGCGTTCTTCTTCGTCGAGCAGGGTCAGTTCTTGCTGCTGGTAAAAATCCGGGCCGATGAGCGAGTTGCCGCACTTGATGTTTCTACCAAGGTCAGGCAGCGCCCGTTCCTGGAACGTCCTGAAAACGCTTTGCAGGCTTTGTTGCGTTTCCCCTTCCAGCACTTTGAGAAGAAGAGACAGTTTGGTGGTTTCCACCGCCTGCGCGTCAATGTCCACGCCGTATATGTTGTCCAACAAAATGCGCTTGCGCTCGGCGATGGCGAGTTTCCAGCCGCCGCCCGCCGCCCGCACCAGCATGGGCTTGCTTCCTCTGGCCAGTTTGTCCGGCTCGTGCGCCGTGTAGAACTCCAGATGCCAATTGAGCAGAAACTCGTACGCGCCCAGAAGAAAGGACCCGCTGCCGCAAGCGGGATCCAGTATCTTTAATTTGGCCGCCTGCCTGGGCGTCTTGCCCTCCACCAGTTTGCCCACGGTATTCCGAACGATATATTCCACAATGTAGGTGGGTGTGTAATAAACCCCGTGGGCTTTCTTCACTTCCGGCTTGTCCTCCACTTTGGCGCGGTGGCCTTCGGTCAACCGGATGACTTTGCCCAGAAACTGCTCATAAACGTGGCCGAGAACATCCGCCGGCAGCCGGGAGAAAACATAAGGAGAATCGGGGTAATAAAGACTCTTGAGAATGTCGCGCAGCAGTTTGTCGTCAATTTCGAGACCCGGAGTCAGTTCGTCGGGTGATTCCTGACGGCCTTTCTCCCGTTTAAAGTGGAAGAGGCCGGAATTAAAGCGGTCATCGGCCTGCTCGAAAATCTGGCCGAGACGCGGATAGATGCGCTCGCCATTGGCCAGCGCGAGGAGCCGTCCGTAGATCTCAATACCCCGGTCTTCGCAGATGCGCAGGAAAATGATACGGTCAATGATGCGCTGGACGGCGAAGTTCAGTTCGCGTTGCGTGAGATTCTGGTTTCTCAAGGCAAGATTCGCCGCCAGTTCCAATCGCCACGTTTCGATGGTTTCGAGAAAATCGTCGTCAATCGCCGAGGTTCCGCGCTTGGCTTTGACCGATTCGGCATACTTGTCGAAACGGCCTTTGAGAACGGCTTCCCGCGAGAATACGTTTGCGATTTCCTCCCATCGAGTTTCGTATTCGGTGTAAGGGATGCAAAGCACGCGCGCGAACTCCGCGTTTTGATGCTTGTTCGGTCTGACCCGGCCGTCATAGACGATGAATTCTTCAAAATCACTGAGAATGCTCAGAGGCAGTGATTCCGTAAAGGCATAGCGGCGGAGTTGGAAGGCGGGGCTGGCGTCGTTCTGGATGTCCACCGAGGGCTTCTTGGCTTCAACGAAAAACTTCCGCGTTCCGCCGACGCGGAAACAGTAATCCGGCGCCTTGTGGCCTTCCCCCATTTTGATGGCGTCCTCGTGAATGACCTCCTTGTAAGCTTCGCTATAGCCCTCTTTGTTCTCCATGTCCCAGCCCAGTTCCTTGAAGAACGGGTCGAGGAATTCCTTCCGAAGCTGGGCCTCGTTGTACTGGGGAGACTTGTAGGCGCTCAAGTTCTCGCGGAACCGTGCCACCAGTTCGAGAATTTGTCGTGGTGGCTGACTCATGCTGGTCTTGGCGCTCCTGGCGTTACAACTCGCGCAAGGCGGCGGCGATGGGGAGGCGGGCGGCGCGGATGGCCGGGAAAAGGCCGCCGATCAACCCGATCACCGCCGCCCAGGTCATCCCTTGCACGAGCAGCCCTGGCGTCACGCGGAAGGCAAAGGCCACCTGGCTGAAGCTCTGCCAGTTCATCGTGGAGGTGTGAAAGTTGTTGAAGGCCAGCCAGGCCAGGCCGCCGCCCAGACATCCTCCCGCCAGCGCCAGCGCCAGCGATTCGAGCATGAGCGACGCCACAATCGCCCCGCTGCCGAACCCCAGCGCGCGCAAGGTGGCGATCTCGCGCGTGCGCGCCGCCACCGCGCTGTACATCGTGTTCAACGCCCCGAAAACCGCGCCGACGGCCATGAGAGACGCGATCAAAACACCCAGGCCGTCAATCAACTCCGTCAGCACGACGGAATGCTCGGCGAAATAGTCCGTTTCGCGCGCCGCCTTTACATTGAGACCCGGCTGGCTGTTCAAATAATTTGTGAATTGCTGGAACACCCCGGCCGAATTGAGTTGCACATAGACCGATTGATAGGTGTCGCCCCGGTTGAAGGCGGCCTGTAGCAGTTTCCCATCGGTCCAGATTTCCGATTCCGCCGTGCCGCCGCCGGCGGAAAAAATGCCGACCACCGGCCACTCGGACTGGCCCACTTTGATCGTGCCGCCGACTTCCAGCCCGCCAAATTCTTGGGCCGCGCCCACGCCGGCGATGACCTCGCTTTTGCCCCACTCGTTCATCCGGCCCGCCATGATTTTCAGGTTCCCCCGCACCTGCACCGCCGCCGGGTCCACCCCGCGCAGCGGCACGTTGGCGTCCGTCCCGGTGGAGCGCTTGGGCACGTTGATCATCACATACAGTTCCGGGGACGACAGCGGCCCGTTGCTGCCGCGCGCCACGCCGGGGGCGTCGGCGATGATCCGCGTCGTTTCGTGGTCTAATCCGCTGACCATTTCGCTATCCGCCCCGCTGCGCAGGATGATGGCTTTGTCGGCGGAACCGGAAGCGGTCATGGCCTGCTCGAAACCGACCGCCATGGAAAGGATGCCGACCAGCACCGCCACCACGCCCGCGATGCCGATGACCGTGGCGGCCACCGCCCCGAGGCGCCGCGGCACGCTCATCAACCCGAAGCGGGTGACGGCGGCGACTTGCAACAGCCATGTCCAGGGGCCGGTCATTTTACATCCTTCGCAAAGCGTCGGCCACGCGCAGGCGCATGGCCTGGAGCGCGGGCACAATTCCGGTGGCCACACCCAGCGCCAGGCTGATGCCCAGGCCGGTGATCAAATCCCGCGGTGGAAAATAGAAAAACGGCAGCAGGCCGTGGGTGGGGTCCCCGTGCAGAATGAACATCCACGACAGGCCCAGGCCGAGCACCCCGCCCAGCAGAGCCAGCGCGCACGACTCCGCCAGCACCTGCCAAAGCACCTGCGCATTGGTAAATCCGATGGCCTTGAGCACGCCCAATTCTCCCGTGCGCTCGCGCACGGATTGGGCCATGGTGTTGCCGGCCACCAGCAAGATGGTGAAGAAAACCGCGCCCATGATCCCCTCGGCGATCAGCCCAATGTTGCCAATTTGCTTGGCGAAAGACTGGATGAACGCGCCTTCCGGTTCCGTTTTCGTCTCGGCGGGCGAGTTGGCGAATTCCTCGTCAATGCGCTTGGCGATGGATACCGCCTGCGACGGGTCCTTCACGCGAATGACGTACCAGCCAACGTGCCCCTTGTCATAAGTGCGCCCCTCGTCGAAGTAATCGTAACGAAACCAAAGCGGCGTGGTGTCCGTCGCCTTGTCCTGGCCGTCAAAAATGCCCACCAAATCGAATTCCCAGAGCTGGCTGCCATCGGCTTTGGTCCAGATGGCGGTGGTGATGGGAATTCTGTCCCCGATTTTCCAGCCAAAACGTTCGGCGGTCTTGCGTCCCGCCACCGCGCCGGTGCGCGTGTTCAGCCAGGCCTTTTTTTGTTCGGGGGCCAGGATGACCTTGGGGTAAATGGCCAGAATCTCTTCCGGCACCACCACCATTTGCGGAAAGAAGTTGCGCTGGTCCTGGTAAATGCCGCCAAACCACGTCAAGTGGGCCGACCCAGCCACCCCGGGAATCTTGTCTATGGTCTGCTGGTAGCTTCCCGGCAATGAAATGATGAGCGACACCTTGTGGCGGACAATCAGGCGGTCCGCCCCCGCCATTTCCACGCCCCCGACCAGCGCCTGTTTGATCGCGGCAATCAAACCAAAGAGCACAAAGGCCACCAGGATGGAAAGCACGGTCAGCAGTGCGCGCAACTTCCTGCGCCTGAGATTGCTCCAGATGAGAGGGAGGAATTTCACGAGGAAGGCGGGGTGGGGAATTGGAGTGATGGAGTGATGGAGTGATGGAGTGATGAGATGGAGCGCGCGGCCACAATACTCCCATATTGCGGATTGCGGATTGCGGATTGCGGATTCGGGGATGGGCCGGATCGCGCCATCCCATCACTCCAACACTCCATCACTCCGTTCTTCCGGTTCTTCTTCACGTCCCGGGTTCCTCCCGCAGTTGGCCCTTGTCGAGGTGGACCGTCCGCGCCGCGCGGGCCGAGGCGTGCGGATCGTGCGTGACCATGATGATGGTCTTGCCGTGCTCCCGGTTCAGCGCCTGGAGCAAATCCAGGATCTCATCGCCTGCCTGGCGGTCCAGGTCGCCCGTCGGCTCGTCGCATAACAGGAGCGTCGGATCGGTCACGATGGCGCGCGCGATGCCGACCCGTTGCTGTTCGCCGCCGGAAAGGGTGCGCGGATAATGCTTGGCGCGTTGCGACAAGCCGACCACCGCCAGGGCGGTCTGGACATGCCGGGCGCGCTCCGCCTTGGAAAGGTGGGTGAGCAGCAGGGGCAATTCCACATTCCGCTCCGCGCTCAACACCGGCATCAGATTGTAAAGTTGAAAAACAAAACCGACGTGCCGCGCCCGCCACTGCGCCAGTTGCCGGTCGGAAAGCCGGTCAATCCGTTCCCCGCCCACCGTCACCGAGCCTTGCGTGGGGCGGTCCAGTCCTCCGATCAAATTGAGCAGCGTGCTCTTGCCCGATCCGGACGGCCCCATCAGGGCGAGAAATTCCCGGGCCGGAACCTGCAAACTCAAGTCGGCCAGCACATGAATGTCTCCCCCGCCGCGGTGGAAAGTCTTTTCCACGCGTTCCACCTGCACCAGCGCGCCGTCGCTTGTTTTGTTGTCGCTCATGGTTTTTTCTCTTTCACTGCCGTCCCGTCTTTCAGGCCGGCCGGGGCCTCGACAATGATTTTGTCGCCCGCGCTCGCTCCCGCGCTCAGGACCGCGTCCTCGCCCTGCGTTTCGCTGACCGTGACGTCGCGCCGTGCCGCGCGGCCGTTTTCCACCGCGAAGATTACATCGTGTCCGTCCTGATTCTGCAAGGCGCTTTTGGGAACCAACACCGCGCGCGTGACGGCGGCGGGAGCGCCGGCCGTCTGGCGAAAAGCCACTTTGACCGCCATATCCGGGAGGATGCGCGGATCGAGTTTCACGAAGCCGACGCGTACTTTCACCGTTGCTTTCTGGCGGTCCGCGGTGGGGATGACGGCGATAACCTTGCACGGCATTTTCCAATCGGGGTAAGCGTCCAGCGCCGCTTCCGCCGGCTGGTCCGGCTCGACGCGGTTGATGTAGCTCTCGTTGACATCCAACTCAATTTCCAGCGAATTCATGTCCACCACGGTGCCAATCCCCGTGCGCGTAAAGCCGCCGCCGGCGGAAATGGGGGAAATCATTTCGCCGGGCTGCGCGTTTTTCGTGGTGATAACCCCGTCGAACGGCGCGCGGATCACCATGTCTTCGATTTGCTGTTTCCACATCGCCACCTGGCGTTCGGCGGTGGTAATGTCCATCTCCTGCCGCCTCACGCGCTGGCGCAGCGTCATGGCGTTGGACTCGGCGGTTTCGAGGTCGGCTTGTGAGGCGATTTTTTGTTTGGCCAGCTCGGTCTCGCGTTCGTAGGCCAGGTCGGCTTGTTTGAGTTGCGCGCGCGTTTCTTCCAGGGAGAGGCGCGTGGAATCCAACTGTGCCTGGGCCACATCCAGGCTGGTGCGGACATTGGAATCATCCAGCCGCGCCAGAACCTGTCCTTCCTTGACCTTCATCCCTTCCTCGATATTCACCTCCATCACCTTGCCGGTCACCTTGGCGGAGACCGTCGCCTGCCGTCGCGCCGTGACATACCCCGATGCGTTCAAAACCGTCCGCTCCGTCGTTCCTCCGCCTCCGCCGGAGGCCCGGGCCGCAACCGTCCGCACCTCCATCGCCTCCGTCCGCCCGTGCCACCAGACCGCCGCGCCCGCCAGCAAGGCCAAAACGACGACGGCCGCGGCGAGCCACGATTGGGGCTTGCCGGCCGTTTCCGGGCGGCGCTCGATGCGCAAATCATCCAAAGTTGGTTTGGGCGAACTCATAACATGTCCGCCCATAGCAGAACGGTTTTTGGCCCGGCGGTCAAGCCGTACGCAAATGCGCGACAGATTCAGGGCAAGGATGGACCAAGGCCCTCCCGCTGAAGGCCCCGCCGCGAGACGCGGCTTGAACCCGCAGTCCCGAATTAGTTTCGGGACTGCGCTACGTAGCGCAGGCGTCCTCGCCTGCGGGTTCCCCGGGTGTCCCGCCCGGAAATGCCGGCAATGGAACAAAAGCCAGGCCGATTAAGGTCAAGCACCTACGGCTCTATGACTTCCAAGCCGCGAATATGCCGGAATTCCGCTGCGTTGAATTGAGAGGTTTGAGAGTCTTGCGGCCTTTACGAACGGCGGCGGCGAGAGCACGCCTGTCCTGGATGCCAAGTCCGGCGTCGGCCAGGTCGGCGGCAAATTCATGACTATTGCACTTGCTCCTTTCCGCAGGCACCAAATAAGCGCAGGGAACCCCTTCCTTTACGATTTGGAAGGATTCCTGATCATCGAGAACGCTGCTCAGGAACTTTGTAAAGTTCCCGGCCGCCTTCTCCGCTTCCAACGTCTTCATGAAGACCAATCTAGCCGAAACCGGCCCCAAGGTCAATCCAATCGTGAGACAATCGCATTGCAAGAATCCGCATTTTCCGGCATTTTTCCCTTGACAAACCTGGCTTACATGCTAATCTTTCCGGCGTGAAGGGAGAAACGTATGGGAAAGAGGGAACGAAACCATGACGGGATGCGCCCGAATTGCGGTGGGTGGATTGGGCCGCTTCGCGGCGGCGGCGGTTCCCATGGCGGCGGAATCCGGCTCCCGGCTCTCATCATTAGATACTCTATTAACTTAGTATGTTTTATGATTTCATCACTGTCAGCAGGCCTTTTTTCCGCCAGGTTGGCCATTTGAGAAGAATCAACTTAAGTGACTGTCCATGAACAATTTACGCGCAAAACCGGGCTTTTCCAATCAAGCTCAATCAAGGCTAATCAAGGCTAATCAAGTGTTGCGCCAGTGAAGGTGATCGGAGCGCGGGTGAAAGTCCCGCCCGTCGAGTTAGGCTGTTCACGACGGAACACGACCTCAACAGCGTCGCCGCGAGGCGGGGTTGGAAGCTGAGGAAGATGAGCAGGCGGGCCGTAATGAAAATGATCCACATCTAATGAGCCTCGAAAAGCTTAGAACCGGAGACAAGCCGAGCCGCTACTTGATCGGTGAAGGCCGCAGGGAGGAGGCTGGGCAACGGCCAGCGCCTTCTCATCGCTCCGGCGGGGTCAGCGTGGACAGCACGTCTGCAAGTTCGGTCAAGATAAGCTGGGAGAACTCCGGCGGCGGGCCGCAAGCCCAACCGTCCGCGCAAGCTGGCAG
>Ga0182027_10015101_pt1 | contig 10653 bp, 14 predicted proteins | sample 712E1DmetaG_FD_121300 | JGI IMG/M metagenome (GOLD analysis project Ga0182027, IMG submission 121300) | Permafrost microbial communities from Stordalen Mire, Sweden - 712E1D metaG (Illumina Assembly) | ecosystem: Environmental > Terrestrial > Soil > Wetlands > Permafrost | place: Sweden... | reverse complement strand
TGTACCCAAAATGAGGGGTAAAATTCAAGTCAAAACCGATGGGGAGGTGTCGCCTCCCCATACCCCACCCCTATTAGGAGTTTTGGATAAAATGAGTTCGAACCGCACTGTAAATATCCACCAAAATAGTCACCAAGTGGTGACTATTTTGTTATAAGAAAAAACCCAAGGCCGGTGCCTTGGGTTCGCATTGTCGCGTCTTTCAGTTGAGACGCGCCGATACAACCATCTGCGGATGCCGCAAACGCGATCGCCGATCGCGTTCATTGGCCGCGCGAATGCCGTCTCTTACCAGTTCGAGGAACGATTCCAGGCCGGGCGAATCTTTGAGGTCGGTCTCGGCGCGGCGAAATATTTCCGCGACCTCTTCGGCGGCGCGAACGGGATCGCCCCTTGCCGCCATGATCTTGATTGCGGCGCGGAAGAGCGCATCGGCAAGCAGTGTTCGCCCTTTCTTTCGTTCATCGACCACCGCAATTTTCATATTCGGCTTCATGGCGGATCGCTTTTCGCTTCCAGAAGCGTGATGCGACGATTTGCGGGTTCCACCGCAATGATGATCCTCGGGTCATCCTTGAAGTCGACCAAGGTCGGACCCTCGCGGTGGGTCATGAACGAACCTAGGAATACATTGTGGAATTCCGGCGGAGCGATGACGGCGAGCGCGAAGACTGGCCAGCGTGATTTAGCCGGTTCTTCCTTCGCGATCCGGACGATCTCATCGAAGTTCTCTGGAGAGGGGTTGTTTTCCAGAAAAGCTTTGACGAATATCTGATCCGGCACGCCTTGTGGTCGAGCCTTTTTGATAAAACTTTGGGACGAGGCAAGGGCGACCGATGAAGTGGCGCGCATGACCCAGACTTCCCTTTTTTGCGCATCAGAGAGCGTATGCAATGTCAGCCCTTGATCCTCCAAGAACGGGTTAGGCCTTCCTTGTTCAATAAGCGCGATGAGCGTTCCCATATTTTCCTCCAAGTCAAAGGACGATCGAATCACCAGCCGTAATTTAGCCGATGGCCGCGCGTTTGTCAATAAGAAAACGTCCCGATGGTCATCGGGACGTCCAAGCGTCGATCTAGACGAACGGCGGCGCCTTGACCACGCCGATGGTTTTGTTGCCGGTGTCGACAACAACGCCTTGATAACGGGCGAGCGGATCGGTCTTTTGGTTGGCGTAGGGCGCATCAACGGCAAAGAACTCTTCGATGAGCGCGTCGATCGTCGATAAGTGCGAAATTGCGATGATCGGCCGATTCGCGACCAAACACTCGATAACGAATTCGCGAAGTTTGGCGCGATCGATCCTGTCGGCGAGCGCTTCGCGCACGGCCAAAACGGTATGGAATATTTTCGCGCACAAGGTCGCGGTTATCGCCGCTTCGTTTTCCGGCGCGCTTAAGATATCCGGCCGTGGAAGTCGATTGTCCTCCGGGATCGCGCCCAAGGCGGCCTCGGACATTCTGATCGTCTCGATGCAGCTCCCCGGCGCAAGATGGTTGGTCGGGGAACCGGTTTCGTCGCACTGAATGACTCCATGTTTCAAAAGAACGATAACGGGCATGGTTCCCCTCCTTTCGTTCAAAGATTAGCATGACCGTTAAAAAACTCCAAAAAGAAAACGCCCCGATGACCATCGGGGCGCGGATAGTCGTTAACTGATGGAAACGACATTGACGGTGAGATCGTTCGGATCGATGAGGAGCGCCTGGTTCCTGAAGAACGGCCGGCGTCCGACGATCTTAAGTCGTGAGTTGCCCTTAGCCGCGCGGACGGCTCTGATGATCGCCTTGAGCCGCCTTCGGTGCGTGACAAGGATCGCCGGCTCATTGGCGGAAAGCAGTTTTTCAATAAACTCCTTCGGCGGCGGTGCGTCGCCGTCATCGGAAAGGGACGCTTCGACGACGATCGCGGCGTTTGCGGCGGGGGCGATGGCGTCGGCGGTCGCTTTCGCTTCAAGTTCCGGCGCCGTATATACGGTCAGGCGGCGATTGTCGCCCCCTGTCATTTGGGGAAGGAGCGTTTGAAAGAGCGTGAGTTTGGCGGCGTGTTGGTACAGCCGGTTCTTTCCAAGGTGGAGAAACCACCCATGAGGCAGGACTGCAAATTTTACCATGGTCTCTCCTTTCGCTCTCGACCTTAGCATATTGGCGCTTAAAAGTCACCCCCTATTGCGCTTCCGGCGCGTTTGCCTCATCATGGTTCGTAATAGGTCCTTGAGTTCATCAAATTTAGGAGGTTCGAAATGCAGATGACCGAATCGGGAATCGCTAGGGCGATCGCCACGGGAATAATGGCGCAGGAACTCCGCGGATTCCACGCCACCTCCGCCGAGATCGCCAAGCGGATGGTCGCGAACAAGGAACCGTTGAGAGTTGTTTGCGCCAAATGCGGCTCATCCAAAGTGTATTGTTGCGCCGCCACGCACGCCTCCGGCAAAGATGTAGCCTGCGTCTGCGTGCACATCTGCTTTGGCTGCGGCGAGAACATTCCCGCCGCCGACATCGTTTGGCGCCCCACGCCAAGAGATTCTGTCCGCTGCTTCCATTGCGATCGACTCGTTCTCTAGTTCGCTCTGATCCGACCGCCGCTCGTCTCGTTTACCCCTCGCTCCGATGGTCATCGGAGCGAGGGATTATTTATTAAAAAAGGACCGTGTGGTCCTTATGGAAATCGGCCGTCGACATCTAGCTCGGCTGCCTCGGGTTGATCGGGTCGATCTCGATTAATCCGTTGCGCCGGATGCGGACGAGGTATTTCTCGACGTAGAAGCACGCCTCCGTTCCGTACACCAAGTTTCGGATCACGTCCTCTCCGAGCTGGCCCTTGAACAGGTCGAGCGGTTGGAGCGCCGCTTTCGCTTTTTCTCGCGCTGCTTGCACATCCATCATGTTTCTACCTCCATCATCAGGGGTTGTTTGATCGTCGTTGCGTGAGCTGTGTGCGCTGTCGAAATATTAGCGCATATTTTCGTTCCTGGCAACGGTCGGCGTCTCGGCACGGCTCGACACAAAAAATCCTACCATGCCAGGTAGGATTTTTTGGTGGGCGCACATGGATTCTCCGCTCATCCCACGCCCATCGCATTCGCGTGGTCGGGTTGGGCGGACCCGCTCGCGGACGGACCGCGACGAGCGGGGAACCTCCGACCTTTACATTATCAGTGTAACGCTCCCCGCCGTCGAGCTTCGCACGACTGGCGGGTAACCAATTAAACTTTTGGTGGGCGCACATGGATTCGAACCATGGACCTTTACATTATCAGTGTAACGCTCTAACCAACTGAGCTATGCGCCCACCAAAAGTTCAAATTACGAAATTACGCACTATGCGCCCGATGCGGATACAAACAAGGGACCGCTGTCCCTTTACCGTATTTTATACCAAAAAGGCGTATATATATCAATAGCTGATGAGGATTGTGAATATTCCACGATTATGCTAACTTTCGGCCAAGGAGGGAAGCATGATCAATCGATTTTTGGGTGTTGCGGACGCGCATAACAGCAATGTCAGGAGTGATGTTGAGTCTCTGCTCGCGCACCTCACCGGTCACCGGGTTACGGTTACGCCCGATTATTTTGCCGCCGTGGCATACAGAAGCAGCTGGCTTGTCGCCGCCGAAGAGGGAAGCGAAATGATCGTCGGCATGATCACGCTTGCGCCCAACTACGTCCCCAGCGGTTTTTCCGGGCAAGTCGCGGACATGGTCGTGCGGATCGACCGCCGCAACAAGGGGATCGGGCACAAGCTTGTTGAAGGCATCATTGCCGAAGCAAAGCGTCGGGAAATGCGCGCTCTTGCGGCCGCGATCAAACGCGATCACAAAGCCGCCAAGATATTTACCGACCTCGGTTTCGCGCCGGACGCGAACGGCAACCTCCGTCTCGTTCTTTCGCCATGATCCCGCGCATCATCGATCCGCCCCAACCGCCAACCGAAAGGAAAGCGGTTTTTTTATGTGTTATAGATCGGTACCGTCCATTAAGTGTGGAGAAATATCGGTTGAAGGTTTTAGAAATATCACCCCCTCCCTTTGGAAAAGGGAGGGTAGGCCTGCCCCGCGAAGCTTTGGCGAAGTGGGGGAGAGTTCCGGCGTAGGTCGGCTTAGTATCGTCTATGTATTTCGCATGAAGATCGTTTCTTAAAAGATTTTTTGACGGAACTCCCCCTACCCCCTCTTTTTCAAAGAGGGGCTCAAGATATGCGGTTCTTGACGATCATTATTTTGCCTTCATCATTAACATCTTAAATGGTCGTCCCTCTCACTTAGTGAGACGGTCCCGCCTGATAACTCTTGACGCGAAAGCGGAAAAATGGTTAAGTATCGGGCTATCGAAATGAACCGTTTTGTTGGAAAACGATAGTGAAAAAGGAGAATACGATGAAGAAAACATTGGTTTCTGTTTCGGACGACCTGAAGGACTTTTGTCCTCTGACAACTTGGCAGCGATTGGGAATGTACTGGGGCCAGATCAAGCCGTTCCTGTTTACTGCGATCGCCGTAACGGCGTTGGTATTTGGGATCTTTTCTTTCACTCACTCGTTTTATCGCGTAGCGTCCGTGTCGGGATTCATCGCCGTTTTCGCGATCGTTTGGTGCGTGATCGCTTTCACGGTCAAAGACCCGCTCGCCTATGTGCGCGAACAGATCAGGCGACGCAACAAGGACGGGTACTGGATGATCTATGACGTCGACGCCGCCGACCGACCATACGCGATCTTCGGACCGTTAACGAAAACGGCAATGCGCGAACAGTTGAAGGCGCTTCACGAAGGCAACGGTATGCACTTTGTCGTGCCGCTTTTGAATGGAGCGGAAGGGTTTGTGGACATCGGAAGAAAGAATCCGCACCCTCGTTTGGGCGATGAGGCATTTGATACGATTCAACAGGAACTTCGATGGTGGAAGGTTCTACCGGTCCATCTTACACGCGAATGGTCGGATTTTCACCGTGTGCGCATCGCGCTCAAGGACGAGGACGGCGCGGCTTCATTCCCGCTTTCCGTTCTGGTTGCCGCGCAATTCATCCGCTCGGCGCCGATCGGCTGGCTGGGCAACGGTCGCAACAATTGGCTCATGGCGTTTGAGGTTATTATGGATAGGCAAGCCAAACTCGTTGCCGATCTGGGTCGAGCGCTCGCGGTGATGATCCGTGCGGCTCACGATCTTCATTCCGACGGCCGCACGTTGCTGACGCCGTGCGATATGCTCGCAGCAGAAAAGCCGATCATCGAACTGCTCGACGATCTGTTGCCTACCGATCACCTGTATCGCGGCGTGGTGGATTTTCCACCCAAGCCGCTTCCCGACGTTGAACTGGCGGCGAACAAGCCGCCCTCACCCGCCGGCGCGTCGCCCGCAAGCGACGACGACGGGCACTCCTGCTGCAGCGGCCCGTAACGTCTTAGGTTAAACCTAAGACAAAAACCTCAACGGCGATGCACCCAGCGTGCCATCGCCGTTTTTTCTTATTTTATGTTCAAAAGCAGTTCCGTCGCCGCTGAAATATTCTTTTCCGATGCGTGCTCGAAAATTTCCTCGGCGCGCTCTTCCAAGGTTGCGGTTGCGTCCTTTAAGAGATTTTTTCCGGCCTTGGTGAGCGCTGAAAAGCGGGCGCGGGCGTCGGAGACGTCGTCGAGCCGTTCGATAATGCCAATTTTTTCCAACGGCAGAATAAGGCGCGTAATGCCGGAGGGGGTGAGGCCCATTTTTTCCGCCAAATCGACGCGCCGCAGTTTTCCTTCAGGCGCGGCAGAGAGGTAATGCATGATCATGAAGTCGGCAAAAGACAGCCCATGCGCGCTAAAGCGCCGCGAGACGACCGCGCCGGCTTTGGTAACAGCGAATAAGAGGGAGATGTGTTTATTCATATGCCGACAGTATACATGATATATGCTTGATATGTCAAGCTTCAACATTGACCCGGCCGGGTCATTTGTGAAACGGGGGTGCGCGGCGGGACAGCCGACAGGCGATCGGTCGACATTGACCGTTTAACGGAAAAATGGTTAAGTTATGGCGCTGTCGAAATGGTTCGGCGGCATTCCCCGGCGGGTCGAACGGAGATCGCGTTTACGCGTGAGATCGTTCCACCGCGCCACCCATGAGTCGAGCTAAGCTCGATGATTCGGAAAGGAAGTGTGTAATGAGAGTAACCGTATCGGAAGAGCTGAAGAAGTATTGTCCGTTAACAATTTGGCAGATCATTGGATTAGTCTGGAACGAATTTTGGCCGTTGTGTTTTGGTATCATTGGCGCTGTCGGATATGCGATCGCGCTTATTGCCATTGTCATGTTCGATGGCAATCGTCGACTTAGCGCCTTGGCATCCATCGGAATTTCCATTTTGTTCTGCGTTGTTGGTTTTGGCCCGAGGGCAAGGAGAATGGCCACAAACGCGGTCAAAACCTACTGGTGGCGCAACAGAGATGGCTATTGGGTGATTTTCTCGAGGAGCCCAACAAGAGGCATCAGCACGGCCGGACCGGTTCTGTCCTCGGACATGGGAGCACTTGTCCTAGGTGCTGGTCTACATATCGTATTGCCCTTCAGCAATAAGAAAATTGGGTATGCGATCATTAGTGGAAAATCCAGAGGTGAACAGCTAACGACCCTATATACGCTGTACCCGAACAAGTTTCTCAGGCGTTGGAAGTTCGAACCGACGTATCTGAACATCAATTCGATCTACAGCGAACTCGCTGTTATCAGGATCATTGATCCCAGAGGTGTATGCACTGAAGAAATGTCTTTGAGCCAGACAATGAGGTTCATCGGCGGTTTCTCGCGAGAGATGATTGAGTCGGCGTCGGTCTTCGATGCCGCTGATATCCTCATTGCCGATAAGGCGCGACTGGAAGCGAGGGTCGAGAGCATTGAAGCGGACAAAACGGAATTGGAACAAAAGCTTGCCGAGTCTGAGTCACGTTTTGGCAACGGCATGGAGTCTTTTGCCAATGTCATCAATGCGATCGGCGACACCAAGCGCTTTGTTAAGTCCAAAGAAGGGGCGCGTGTCCGCACGGACGCGCTTCAGGCCTATCTTCGTGTGGTTGGAATCAATGAGAGGTTGATCGTGTTGGTTAGCAAACCGGATGCGCTTAAGGAATCGCTAGCGGATAATTCTGCCGCAGACAAGCCGGTCGCGGCTTTATAACGAACCGTAACGACGAAATCAAATCGGATTGAACGGCGGCGCATCGCAAATGCTCGCCGTTTTTCTTTATGTTATCAATGTCTGATTTTGATACGACCCCTCCCTTTGGAAAAGGGAGGGTAGGCCTGCCCCGCGAAGCTTTGGCGAAGTGGGGGAGAGTTCCGTCCGGCGACTAGGATGGGCTGCCTGTTTTAGAAACAAAATTATAAATCTCCGTTAAAACTCCGTCCAAATTATTCATTACATCGTTATTCCAAAATCGCAAAACGGTAATGTTATTGCTTTTTAAATATTCCGTCCTCTCATGATCGTAATCAATGCGCTCGGCATGTTGGCCGCCATCGACCTCTATGGCTAGACCAAGTGCGGGACAGAAAAAATCAAGGATGAAATTTCCAACACTATATTGTCGGTAGAACTTATGGCCGAAAAATCTTTTTGTCCTTAGTCGTTGCCATAACTCAGTTTCCGCCTGCGTTTGATTCGCGCGCAATGATCGTCTTCGGGATTTAAGTTGCGAGTTATTTTTAAACATAATCGTAATTTTCATCTTATCAAAAAATCGCGATTTTGAGCACCTACGACGCCGGAACTCCCCCTACCCCCTCTTTTTCAAAGAGGGGGGACGTATTTTACAACGCAAAAACCGCCATTAAGGCGGTTTTGCTTTAGGCGTTGAAAACTTGATCGTGATTTAAGAACCCATTCGGATAATGCATTCGACTGTAGGTACCTAACAGTCGAACGACCGTCTTGCATAGATTAACAACCAAACAAAGCTAATACACCACAAAATTGACATAATTTATGGAATATGATACCATAAAATTATGAAGTTTAGCCGTCATCAAACGATCCAAAGCGAATTAACGCCGAAAAGGGTGTTGATTATTTATGGTCCGCGACGCGTGGGAAAGACGACCATGTTAATGTCGTATCTTGATGAGGTAAAGATAAAAGAACCGTTGGCCAAGTCATTTTATGCGACCGGCGACGATATTGCCCTTCGTGATCTCTTTTTGACAGAAGACCGTACGCGTTTGCTTGATTTTGCCCGGCCGTATGACATTGTTGCGATCGATGAAGCGCAAAATATTCCAAAACTCGGAATTGGAATAAAAATGATCATTGACGCTTTCCCCGAGAAAAGAATTATCTTGACCGGTTCGTCGTCCTTCGATCTTTCACGCGAAATAGGCGAGCCGCTAACCGGCCGGCATTTTACAATGACGCTTCTTCCTGTCGCGCAGAGCGAGATAGAGGGGAGTAATTTTGAGAAAAAACAAAAACTCGCCGATTTTTTGGTCTACGGCACGTATCCCGAGATCGTGTTGGAGACGGACGCCAACAAAAAACAAAAGATATTGAATGAATTGGTATCGTCGTATTTATTTAAAGACATTTTGGCTTTTGACCGGATCCGTTCGCCAAAACTTTTGCTTAACATTGTCCGTTCCCTCGCCTTTCAGGTCGGCGGCGAAGTTTCGCTAAACGAAATTTCCCGCACCGTTGGCGCGGACGTTAAAACGGTCGGTCGTTATGTCGATCTGCTGGAAAAAATGTTCATTATTTTCCGCGTTGGCGGCTTTCGCCGCAATCTTCGAACGGAGATATCAAAAAAAGCGAAATATTATTTTTTTGATAACGGCATTAGAAATGCCGTCATTGCGCAATTCAACGGATTGGAAACGCGCAATGACATAGGCGCATTGTGGGAAAATTTTGTTGCGGTCGAGGTTCTTAAACAAAACGGCATTCTCGGATTAAATGAAAACCTGTATTTTTGGCGAACGCACGCGGGAAAGGAAATTGACTTGATCCGTGAAAGCGCGCGCGGCCTCATGGCGATCGAATGCAAGTGGTCAAACCGCGATATTGTCGCGCCCGATGAATGGACCGCCGCTTACCCCAATTCAACTTTCGCTTCCATTAACAAAGAAAATTATCTCGAGACCTTTGAACGTTGGTCGATTGAGCTTAAAAAGAAGGGCGGATAAACTTTTGCGCGGCCTTGAATACCCCCCGCCTTCACCCTCGTCGAACTCCTAGTCGTGATCGCCGATATGGATTTGATCCTGGGCCCCGGCTCGGGATGATGGAAACTAACAACGCAAAAACCGCCATTAAGGCGGTTTTGCTTTAGACGCTGAAAACTTGATCGTGTATTTAACATGAACCCCTTCGGATAACTTCATTCGACTGTAGGTTAGGATCACCGTGCGATCTTAGGTCTCACCTCGTCGGAGGTGAGACCTAAGATCTGAAAACCCTTTTGATGAAGCGCTCGATTTATTTCTCAAATTCAAACCAGTTTTTTTCTCCGAACGCGTATCCGAAGCAAATAGGGTCGTTGAAGCTGCGTGTCGGCAGACCGACGCAATATTGGGAGGAGCAGCCCAAGCCTTTAGCGACCCCTGCGCAGCTTGCGTCTTTTTTTGGAATGGCCAGGTATGCCAAACAGCCAAGTAAAAGGGCGACGACGACGATCGTTTTTGACCCGTGGCTGAATTTAACGCTGACTTTAACGTTATAAACGATCAGAATAGCGAGAATCAAGATTGATAAGATCGCGTTGATTTTCGGCCCCAGTACCCCGGTGGAATAAATAAGGGAAACAAGAAATGCCAATGTCAAAAATATGTTTAAAATTATTTTGCTGAAAATTTTCATATCGGACGCTTTTATATCATTATGTTTAGTGCACAATATGATAATAACACAAAAACCGCCATTAAGGCGGTTTTGCTTTAGGCGCTGAAAACTTGATTGTGATGCATGTGATAACCCTAAGCGCCGACTCTGGGAGCAAGTCGAGTCGTGGTTGAGTCGCTATTTAACGTTCTTGTGGCCAAAAAAATGTCCAACACATTGCGGCGACCCCATAGTGCTTAATTCCACGCCGACGCAAAAGCCCTCATCAATGATAGCACCGACAGTGTCCGTTTGGGCGAAGGGTTTTGGTGCCGCAAAGTAGAGGAGTGGGGTTATCGCGAAAGCGATGATCAAGGCCCGTCTTATTTTTAATCTTTTTGGGCTGGCGACACTGGTATTAAGTGTGATTATGACGCCCAAGAGTGCAAAAAGCACGATAAGGCCGGATATGGGAACCGTCCCGGTGCCCTGAAAGATCAGCCATAGCAAAAGAAGCGCGATTAACAGAAGATTGGCGATGATGTGAAGAATAATTTTTAGAATTTTCATATTCGAAAGGGGGTATCAATATTATTATAGCACTTTCGGCCAATGCCGTAGGTGAGACCTACGACATTGGCTTTCTGGCGACGAGAAACAAAAAACGCCCCGCATACGCGAGGCGTCTTTTTAAGGCGCTGAAAACTTGATCGTGATTTTACTTGAACCCCTTCGGATAATGCATTCGACTGTAGGTACCTAACAGTCGAACGACCGACCTGCAACAGGTTTTCCGAAGAAAAAATGTTGTAGAAAGGAGGTGATCCAAGAGCAGCTTCCGCTACCCTTGCCTTGTTACGACTTA
>Ga0182027_10015100_pt1 | contig 10653 bp, 3 predicted proteins | sample 712E1DmetaG_FD_121300 | JGI IMG/M metagenome (GOLD analysis project Ga0182027, IMG submission 121300) | Permafrost microbial communities from Stordalen Mire, Sweden - 712E1D metaG (Illumina Assembly) | ecosystem: Environmental > Terrestrial > Soil > Wetlands > Permafrost | place: Sweden... | reverse complement strand
GATCATCTTCAAAGTGATTGCTTAGATCATAGTTCAGTAGTCTGTAATGTCCGGACTGAGTGATCTCCAGGATACGGTCGTATTCGCTGAAAGCACCAAGGTACTGTCCGCGCTTATCAACATTCAGCCTTTTTACAGAATCATCAAACCATATATCCAGAGCACCCAGCGTGGAAACACCTTCACCCTTAAGAACAATTTTTCTTACACCGTGTCTTGATAAAATATTTCCCTGTGAACTTCTTCCTTTGATGGCAAGTTCGCTGAAATCAAAATCAAAGACCAGCTTTTTTAATTTAGGTTTTGGGCGAAGTGTAACAGTGACAACTTCGGCTTCTCCATTGGGATTGGCAGTGAAATAAAGTATTTTGCTGTTCTTGCTGCCTTTGGTCATATCATATTCCTTATCGCGGTTCACTCCAGCAACGGCAAACCGCTTCACCATCACATTTCCTCTGAGCCCGTCCTGGTAAATCATGTTATAAATCGTACGCTCATCGTTTTTCTTGAATATTGCAATATGAATAATATCCTGTCCGACAAAAGTTTTTTCTGCCACTTTTGTTACAATAAAAGTACCGTCTTCTCTGAATACTATGATGTCATCAATGTCGGAACATTCGCACACAAATTCATCTTTCTTTAATCCCACACCAATAAATCCTTCACTACGGTTGACAAATAATTTTTGATTGGCAGCTGCAACCTTAGCAGCTTCAATGTTTTCAAAATTTCTGATTTCGGTTTTGCGTTCTTTATCCTTTCCGTATTTTTCCTTGATCCTTGTAAAGTAAGCAATGGCGTAGGTTACAAGATGAGCAAGATGATGTTTTGTCTGCTCAATTTCTTTGAGAATATTTTTTATTAATCCATCCGCTTTTTTTGAATCGAATTTAGAGATGCGCTTGATCTTAATTTCAGTAAGCCTTTCAATATCTTCCGTGGTGATCTTGCGATAAAAATCTTTTTTATATGGCTGCAAACCCTTATCAATAGTCTTGATCACATCTTCCCATGTTTCGCAATTTTCAATTTTATTATAGATGTGTTTCTCAATAAATATTTTTTCAAGCAGCGCAAACATGTGATGTTCCTGCAATTCAGCATGTCTGATTTCAAGTTCACTTTTCAGTAAACCCACCGTGTTATCAGTAGAAACATCAAGCATTTCTTTCACCGTTAAGAAGCGCGGCTTGTCGTTTTCTATCGTACAACAGTTTGGCGAAATGGACATTTCACATTGGGTAAATGCGTATAGTGCATCCATAGTAGTGTCGGGCGATGTGCCGGGCAGAAGATGAATGATGATCTCTACATTCTGTGCAGTGTTATCTTCAATCTTGCGAATTTTTATTTTACCTTTTTCATTAGCTGTAATGATAGAATCAATAAGTTTTTCTGTAGTGGTTTCGTATGGAATTTCAGTAATGACCAATGTTTTTTTATCAAGCTGCGAAATCCTTGCACGGATGCGAATCTTGCCGCCTCTTAACCCATCATTATATTTTGTTATGTCAATAAGCCCACCTGTTGGGAAATCCGGATAAAGATCTGTTTCTTTTCCCTTGAGCAGATTTATGGATGCATCAATGAGTTCAATAAAATTATGCGGAAGTATTTTTGTAGCCAGACCCACTGCCACGCCTTCTACACCCTGTGCCAGCAGAAGAGGGAATTTCATGGGAAGCGTCACAGGTTCTCTGTTTCGGCCGTCGTACGAGGCTTTCCAGGAAGTAGTCTTGGGATTGAATGCTACCTCAAGAGCAAATTTAGAAAGTCGTGCTTCAATATATCTGGGTGCGGCTGCACTGTCGCCGGTGAGAATATTTCCCCAGTTACCCTGCGTTTCTACCAGTAAATCTTTTTGTCCAAGTTGTACCAAAGCATCACCAATAGATGCATCACCATGAGGGTGATATTTCATGGTATGACCTATTATATTGGCAACTTTATTGAAACGACCATCATCAAGGTCTTTCATGGAATGCATGAGACGACGCTGTACGGGCTTTAATCCATCGAATAGATCAGGCACAGCTCTTTCAAGAATTACATAAGAAGCATAATCAAGAAACCAGTTTTCATACATTCCCGATAAGCGGAGTGTCTTCTGAAAACTGCTGAGTTCTTTTGCATCTTCTTCTGATTGCTCTACAGGATTAACTTTTTCAATATCGTCCTCTTTCTTCTTCTTCATTTTTATTTCTTCATTAACTGATCAATATCAAAATCATCTGCAAAGATGCTTAAAAATTTTTTACTTATTTCCAGAAACGCAAAAGAATAATTTCAATGGCAATAAAAAGTAAAGTTAGTATGATGAACAACTTCCACAGTCGAATGCCTTGATTTAACTCCTCAATGGCCTGTGTGAGCGTTTTGTTTTTAGTATCTACAATGGAGAAATTTTTCAGATTATGCTCCTTTATCTGATTGTTAATTTCTGAATTAGTGAAAAACTTCATGTCAGATTCAGTGCGGTTAAAGTTAAATGAAATTCCTTCTATATCTTTTCCTGCTGCTGAGAGAATATAATTACCGGCATTTTTTATTTGATTATGAATAAAGATTGTGTTACGCATATCAATGATTCGGTGCTCCGGGATTATTTCGAAATTATTTTTTTTATCGGTAATTCTAAATACTCCATCATCTGATATGCTTGATGCCTTTGTTTCAAAGGTTTCATCTTTACCGATAAAATAAAATAAGGTAGGGGATGTGGCGCTGTATAAGGCTATATTAAAAATTGTAGGTGCAAAAACCCAATTTTTGGGAAAACTGCTGGATGTTATATCAAGCGGTACTGCGGATAAAAATAATTTTCCTTTTCCGCAGGACTGGCTGCAGAGAAAATATTCACCGTGTTGAAGTTTCAGAAGATATTCAGCATCTGTGCGTGCACCCCTGTTGATGGGAAAATGCGAATAAACTACAGGCAGATCAATGTTCTCAGGGATTTTCTCGAACACGTTTGCATATACAAAATGATCAGTGTTCACTGCAGTTACTCTGGTGTTGACTGTATCAAGAGCAGAATAGAATGGTGCATTCAAAGAATTCAGAAATGTCTGATAACTTGAAATATTAGCGTTGATATCCGGAAAGACCAGCAAAGAACCACCATTGAGCACATACTGTTTTAATTCCTGTGCTAATCCTGTAGATATATTTTTTATATTATTTAAAATGATCAGACTCTGTGCGGGAAAAATAGAATAGTCAAGACTTTTATCATTTGCGTTGGAAAAAGTGATGGAAGAATCTTTACGGAAAAGGGAATTAATGTATGGACTATCTCCGTTGCCATTGACTGATAGTACAGGAATATTATCGGAAACAGAAAATGAAAAATAAAAGCTATCATCGAAAGTCACAGGAAAATCAAGTATTTCAACCACTCCCTGCTGAATGCCTTTTTCTTTTATGGTAAATGGAATACTTACTTCTGCTTCCGAATTTGCTCCCACATCGATACTGGCTACAGCTCTTTGCTGATGATTGATGGAGAGCTTAACCGGAATTTTTTCCAGTGGGGTATCCGAATTATTTTTTATGCGTACCGTGATTTTTATTTCCTGATTTAATCGAAATGCAGGCGATTCGAACCAGCAACTGTCGATGAATGCATTGGAATTTTTTCCTGAATTGATGGGAATTAAATATGTAGTAATATTTGAATCTGGTTTTATCTGCTTGAAATCATTGGTGGTTTTCTGGTAATCTGATATCAGATATGAAATTTTATCTTTCGAATGATGCGTAGAAAATAATTCATTCTGCCTTTGTATCACATCTGCGATGGTCCTTACGGATGCTGAAACGGTCACTTCTTTAACCATTTCCTCAAATTCATCTTTTGTCACAAATCGTTGATGCTTACCTTCGAAATCATTGGTCAGCAACTGAAACTGATCCGTTGATTTATATACTGATGAAATTTCAAGTGCCTTCTTTTTTGCTTCGTCCAGCATTGTTCCGCCGGTAGAAGTCAATTGCATACTAAATGAATTATCGATGTACACACTTACCAATGCCCCTCTTGCATTAATAGTTTTATCAGTAATAGGAATATACGGTTGTGCAAAAGCAAGCACTAAACATATCACAGCAAGTATTCTGGAAATGAGCACCAGCAGATGTTTAAGCTTAGATTTTTTCTGCGTTTCCTGTTTCAATTCTTTCAGAAAACGCACATTGGTAAAAAACACTTTTCTGAATTTCCTGAAATTAAAAAGATGGATAATAATCGGAATTGCCACTGAAATCAGTGCGATCAGAAAATATGGATTAATAAACTTCAACAAACTGTTTTTTGGTTTTTTTATGGACTGCAAAATTATCATAATATGTCTCATGAAATCAGTATTTTTTATGAATGTTAATAATTAGTTTTTTTCCTTCCAGAAATGCCTGTAGAAACTAATTTTTAAAATATTAGAAGTTATTGCAAAAAATATCTTAAAAATCAGCTTATCCCAATGCAACCATTTGATCAATTTATTGGACTTGTACTTAGTTAATAAAATTGTTAAAAAATATCTTGAATCTTTTGACCATTAATGCATTTATGCTGAAATTTCTTTATATTTACAAAAATTTTAATAACCTTATAGGATGAAAATAAAATTACTTTTTGCTACAATTCTTTTTATTATCATTTGTTTTAAAGGCCTTTCACAAGGAACAGATTGTGCAACGTCAGATCCTTTTTGTACAGGTACCTCTTATACATTTCCTGCAAGTACTAATGTGCCAGATTTAGGTACTGTTGGATGTTTGGGAACTACACCGAATCCCGCATGGTATTTTCTGCAGATTGCCAATTCCGGACCTATTGATATTTACATGTCAAGTACACCGAATGTTGACATTGACTTTATTTGCTGGGGACCGTTTAGTTCTATATCAGCAGCATGTGCATCAAATTTAATGAGTAATTCTGGTGTGGATTGCAGTTACTCGACCAACTGGAATGAAACATGTAATATTCCTTATGGTAATACAGGTGAAATTTATGTTTTGCTTATCACTAATTATTCTAATTCACCCTGTGATATAAATTTTTCTCAAACCGGTGGAACTGGAACTACAGATTGTAGTATTATGTGTCCCAACCTTAATAACAACGGGCCACTCTGCCCAGGCCAAACGCTGAATCTTACAGCTGATCCCGTAACAGGAGGTACGTATGCGTGGACGGGACCCGGTGGATTTACATCGACACAGCAAAATCCTACTATTACAAATGTCACTACAACAAATGGAGGAAATTATATCTGTACTGTAACCGTGGGAGGTGTGGCTAGTCAGCCTTGTACGACATTGGTAGTCGTAAACCCAAATCCTGTTATTACTGCCACTGCTTCACCTGCTGCTATTTGTAATTCCAACTGCACTAATTTAACAGCCTCGGGTGCGTCTACATACGCATGGATGCCCGGAGGCTTATCCGGCACAACTGTGAATGTTTGTCCTACAATAAATACAACCTATTCTGTCACAGGTACTGCTGCTACAGGTTGTACGGGATCAACAACAGTTACTGTAACAGTAAATGCTAATCCGACTCCCAATGTGACCACAACAACAGCTTCATGTTCTGCAAATAATGGCACAGCTACCTGTAATCCAGCCGGTTCATCATACAACTGGAGTAATGCTGGAACCACTCAAACGATTTCAAATCTTGTAGGTGGTACATACACCGTAACCCTGACTGACCTGAACGGATGCACAGGGACTGCTTCAGGAGTAGTTGGGAATTCAGGTGGCTTATCATTAACAGCCAGCTCCACGAATGAAAATTGCGGAAACTCAAATGGTACAGCTACTGCGACACCTGTCGGAGGAACAGCACCCATATCTTATTCCTGGAGTAATTCAGGAAATACTCAACTTATTACAGGTCTTCCTGCAGGAGTATATTCGGTTACAGCAACAGATGCAAACGGATGCAGTTCTATTGCAAGCACAACTATTACTAATATTGCAGGGCCATCCGCACCTCTTTCGAATATCATTAATGAATCCTGCAGCCAGCATAACGGCTCAGTCACTGTGGCTCCTATTAATGGGACTACACCTTATACATATTCATGGTCGAACGGATGCGGAATAACAGTAAATTCAAATCTTGTTGCGGGAGTTTATTCGGTTACAGTCACGGATGCAAATAACTGTCAGGCTATAAATACGGTTACTATTACTGATTCACCTCCACCTATTTTGTCTGTTGGAACAATTACTGATGCAACCTGTGGTTTTCTTGATGGATCTGCAACAATAAATATTGCTGGTGGACAGACTCCTTATACATTTCAATGGAATAATGGTCAGGTTACACAAAACCTCATTGGAGTTGCCGGAGGAACTTATAGTATGACGGTTACGGATGCAAATAGCTGCAAAGACACAGTTTCATTAACAGTTAATGTCATTGGTGGCCCCAGCGCCTCTGTTACAACTATTACAGCTTCATGCGGGCAACTAAATGGTTCAGCTACAGTAACTGCTACAGGCGGTTCAGGTACTTATACATATTCGTGGAGTAATGGACAAAGTACTTCAACAATTACAAATCTTGCAGCAGGTAATTATTCAGTGACTGTAGATGATGGGGTATGTACATTTACCAGTTCAGGAATTGTAGGAAATGTTCCAGGTCCGGTTGCTGATTTTTCGGTTAATCCACCTACTATTACGTTAGGTGAAGGTGTCTTTGTAATTACTGATAATTCAACGGGAGCATCAACATGGAACTGGGATTTTGGAGATGGCCATTCTGCAACAGGTTCAAACCCGCAACCTTTCTATTATTCAGGCGCTGGTTCATATACCATTACGCTCATTGTTACGGATATCAATGGTTGTACAGATTCCATACAGCATTCTGTATTTGTTCAGGATATTTTCACATTTTATGTTCCAAATTCTTTCACCCCTAATGGAGACGGGAAAAATGATGTTTTCATGCCCACTGGCTATAATATTGATATGAATACTTTCAACATGCATATCTTTGACAGATGGGGACAGGAAGTCTTCTCCACGACCGATATGAGTAAACCATGGAATGGTACAATATATAATACCAAAAGCTATGAAAAAGTAGTCATGGGAGTTTATGTGTATAAGATTTCACTAAAAGATCTTAACGGTATTAAGCATGAGTATTATGGAAGAATAACTGTAATTCCATAGGCAAACCTTTTGTGCGAAAAAACGGCTTCCGGTTTCGAAGGCCGTTTTTTTATTAACAAATCACTTGTTGATAAAGTTCTGTCCTTAATTTTATTCTGTCTGGTCCAATTAAAGCCATGGTATGCATTGAGTTTGCAAAATGAAAAGCCATAATTTATTTAGTATGTAAATAAAATTTCTATGTAAATAACCATGCAACCATTATGATAAAAACCTTGTCTTAATAATATGACATTTTAAATATGTAAAATTTGAACCTTTGTCGAAATATTAAAATATTAATCGTGTTATTTGGAATCAAATTTTTTGTACCTTTACAGATTATTTTACTAACAAATTTTTTTTATGAAAATAAAAGTATTTTTTAGTGTTTTATTTTTTATTGTTCTTTCGTTTCAGGTCTTTTCACAAAACAATCTTTGTTCCGGTGCTGACCCTTTTTGTACAGGTACAACCTATAACTTTCCTGCAGGAGTGAATGCAGGAAGTGGTGAAGCCGGCCCCAATTACGGATGCCTTTATAGCCAGCCTAATCCTGCCTGGTACTATCTAAAAGTAGCGACATCAGGCCCTATAGAACTTTATATGTATGGTTCAGCTTCTGCTGATATTGATTTTGCATGCTGGGGTCCTTTTACAAGCCCTACTACACCGTGTACAGCTGGATTGACAGGTTCATCAACAGTTAATCATCACGCTGCCGGAGCATCTGTAGATTACCCTTCTTTAAATATGATTGATTGCAGTTACGATCCTTCATATTTCGAGTGGTGTTATATTCCTAATGCAATTGTCGGACAATATTATCTGCTGATGATTACAAATTTCAGTAATACTACTCAGAATATTATTTTCAACCAAGATGCAGGCACTGGTGCAACGGATTGCAGTATCTTATGTCCGAATCTTGCGAATAACGGGCCTCTTTGTCCGGGACAAACCCTTAATCTTACTGCTGATCCTGTAACAGGAGGCACATATGCTTGGACAGGCCCTGCAGGTTTTAATTCCGCACTTCAGAATCCATCTATTTCTAATGTAACAACAGCTAATGCTGGAAATTATATATGTGTGGTCTGGGTAGGAGGAGTTGCAAGCGCACCATGTACTACTGCAGTTGTAGTGAATCCGCAACCTACAGTTACTATTACCGCAGCTCCTAACCCGGTATGTGCAGGAACCTCATCAACATTGACAGGTGCTGGAGCAAATACATACTCATGGAGTGGTGGTCTCGGTGCTGGCAATCCCAAAACTGTTACACCAGCAGCAACAACATCATATACTGTTACTGGCACTTCGGCAGCGGGATGCACAAATACTGCTACCATCACAGTCACGGTAAACCCATTACCTACAGTCACAGCGAATGCGACATCACCTACTATATGTAATGGAGCATGCACAAATCTGAATGGAGGCGGTGCAAATACATATTCCTGGATGCCCGGAGGATTAGCAGGAGCTACAGTCAATGTCTGCCCGACAACCACTACAACATATTCAGTAACGGGTACATCTGCTGCGGGCTGTACTAAATCTACTACTGTTACAGTTACAGTAAATCCTTTACCTACAGTTACAGCCAATGCCACTTCACCGTCTATCTGTAATGGAGCATGCACGAACCTTAATGGGGGCGGAGCAAATACTTATTCGTGGATGCCCGGTGGATTAGCAGGAGCTACAGTCAATGTCTGCCCGACAACCACTACTACATATTCAGTAACGGGTACTTCTGCTGCAGGATGTACGGGATCTACCACAGTTACAGTTACAGTAAATCCTTTACCAACGGTTACAGCCAATGCTACTTCACCGTCTATTTGTAATGGAGCGTGCACGAATCTTAATGGAGGCGGAGCAAATACTTATTCATGGATGCCCGGAGGATTAGCAGGCGCTACAGTCAATGTCTGCCCGACAACCACTACTACATATTCAGTAACGGGAACATCAGCTGCCGGCTGTACAGGATCTACTACAGTTACAGTTACAGTAAATCCTTTACCAACAGTTACAGCCAATGCCACTTCACTGTCTATTTGTAATGGAGCATGCACGAATCTTAACGGCGGCGGTGCGAATACTTATTCGTGGATGCCCGGTGGATTAGCAGGAGCTACAGTCAATGTCTGCCCGACTACGACAACTACATATTCTGTCACGGGTACTTCTGCTGCAGGATGTACAGGATCTACCACAGTGACCGTTACTGTAAATCCATTACCTACAGTTACTGCCAATGCAACATCACCTACAATTTGTAACGGACAATGTACAGATCTTAATGGAGGCGGAGCAAATACTTATTCATGGATGCCCGGTGGTTTATCTGGCGCTACAGTTAATGTCTGCCCAACAACCACAACTACATATTCAGTAACCGGAACATCAGCAGCAGGATGCACGGGGTCAACAACAGTAACTGTAACTGTAAATCCATTACCAACTATAACTGCCACCGCAACATCACCTGCAATTTGTAACGGGACTTGTACAGATCTTAACGGCGGCGGAGCAAATACATATTCATGGATGCCCGGAGGATTAGCAGGTTCTACTGTTAATGTTTGCCCTACAACAACTACTACATATTCAGTTACGGGTACATCTGCAGCAGGCTGCACGGGATCAACTACTGTGACGGTTACTGTAAATGCTAACCCAACACCCAATGTAACGACAGTGCCTTCAACATGTACCGCGAATAATGGTACAGCTACCTGTAATCCTGCTGGTACTGGTTATAGTTGGAGTAATTTTGGAACTACACAAACTATTTCAGGTCTTGCTCCTGGCACATATACAGTAACTTTAACTGATGGAAACGGTTGTACTGGAAGCGCTTCAGGAATAGTGGGAAATACAGGCAGTATTTCAGTATCTGCCAGCTCCACTGATGAAAATTGCGGAAACTCTAATGGAACTGCTACTGCTACTCCTACTGGGGGTACTGCACCTATTACATATGCATGGAGTAATTTTGGAACTACTCAGGTCATTACAGGCCTGCCTGCAGGAATATATACTGTTACAGCAACAGATGTAAACGGATGTAGTTTTTCTGCAACCACAACCATTACTAATATTGCAGGACCATCAGCACCACTGTCAAATATTGTTAATGAAACCTGTACCCAGGGAAATGGCTCTGTAACGGTAAGCGCTATTAACGGAACTCCTCCTTATACTTATGTCTGGTCAAATGGCCCCCTTACTGCATTAAACGGAAACCTTTCAGCAGGTGTATATTCAGTGATCGTAACTGATGCTAATAATTGTACTGCTATGAATTCGGTAACTATTACTGATTCACCACCACCTACGGCAAATGTCACTAACATCACCGATGCTACCTGCGGACAGAGTGATGGTTCTGTCACTGTGGCTGTGAATGGTGGTACTGCACCATATACATATCACTGGAATTCGTTACAGGTTACTCAG
>Ga0182027_10015099_pt1 | contig 10653 bp, 10 predicted proteins | sample 712E1DmetaG_FD_121300 | JGI IMG/M metagenome (GOLD analysis project Ga0182027, IMG submission 121300) | Permafrost microbial communities from Stordalen Mire, Sweden - 712E1D metaG (Illumina Assembly) | ecosystem: Environmental > Terrestrial > Soil > Wetlands > Permafrost | place: Sweden... | reverse complement strand
GAAGCGCTTCGTCAACCCCCGGGCTTGGATTGTCGGCATGTCCGGCCCGGCCTCCGTCAAGCTTCGTCGATCAGCATCCGCGCGAGGCGGCCCGGGGTGACCTTAGTTCCGCCAAGACATCGACTTGCTCCGCCCGCAGCAGGGCACAGCCAACCTCGTCACTTGGCCTGAATGCCGGGACTTCGGACCAACGGCGGACGTCGCGCTAAACCCATCTGCCCTACGCGCCGATAAGCTGAATTCAGCGAGGGCGTTTTTGCGCGCTCCCGAAAAGGAGGCCGCATATGTCGAGCAGGCCAAGAAGACTACATCTCGGGGCAATTCTGCCCGCAGCGCTGGTCGTGATTCTCGCAGGATCTGTGGTCGCCGCTAGCGCCGCATCCGCGAGCCCGCACCAACCCGGCGGCGTCGCTGGGGTGGTCACCTCCGTCAACGGCAGCGACGCAAGCGTGGGCGCTTGCGTCAGCTCGGACACGGGCACCTTCACGATGGTCGGCCACATTCGCCAGGGCATCGTGACCGTCCACGTCGCGGCGACGACGACCTACACGGATGCGGCTCGCACCCCGCCGACGTCGGCGAGCTTCGCCGACGTCTGTGTCGGTGACCAGGTCAAGGTCTTGGGCACTCTCTCCTCCGGGGCGCTGGCAGCGACCGCCGTCGCGATCGTGCCGGCCCAGGCTCAAGGGATCGTCACGTCCGTGAACGGCATTGCGACCGCGGGCACCTGCGGCACAACCCTGCCGGGCAGCTTCACGCTGGCGGCCAGGCACCACGACATCGTGACCGTCGACGTCACGTCGACTTCGGCCTTCACGGACGCCGCCCTCACCCCGCCCACGTCGGCGGGCTTCGCCGACGTCTGTGTCGGCAGCCAGGTCGACGCTCTCGGCACCCTTTCGTCGGGTGCGCTGGCAGCAACCTTGGTGACGATCGTGCCGGCCCAGGCGCAAGGGACGGTCGCCTCCGTGACGGTGGGTACCACCACGAGCACAACCGCAGGCTCCTGTGGCACCAAGGGCTCCGCGGGTAGCTTCACGCTGGGCGGTTTCTGGGCCCTTCCGGTGACCGCGGCTACCACGCGGTTCGTCACGGCAGTTGACGTCACCTCGACGACGACCTTCTCGGACGCCGCCCTCACGACGCCCACGTCGGCGAGTTTCGCCTACGTCTGCGTCGGTAGCCAGGTCACCGCTCTCGGCACCCTCTCCTCCGGTGCGCTGGCCGCGACCTTGGTAACGATCGTGCCGGCCCAGGCCCAAGGGACCGTCACGTCCGTGACGGTGGAGGGCGGCACCACGAGCACAACCGCAGGCTCCTGTGGCACCGGGGGCTCCGCAGGCGCTTTCACGGTGGGCGGCTTCTGGGCCCTTCCGGTGGCCACAGCTGCCCTGCAGCGTCTCACGACAGTTGACGTCACCCCGGCAACGGCCTTCACGGACGCCGCTCTCACACCACCTGCGTCGGCGACCTTCGCCAACGTCTGCGTCGGTGGCCAGGTCAAGGCCCTCGGCACCCTCTCCTCCGGTGCACTGGCAGCGAGCGTGGTGACGATCGTGCCGGCCGAGACCCAAGGGATCGTCATGTCGCTGACGGTGGGAGGCACCACGAGCACGACCGCGGGCGCCTGTGGCACCACGGGCTCAGCGGGCAGCTTCACGGTGGCGGGCATCGTACCCATAGGCATCGTGCCCCTACCGGTGGCCGCCATTCCTACGCGACTCCTCACGACAGTTGACGTCACCTCGACAACGACCTTCACGGACGCCACTCTCGCGACACCCACCTCGGCAACCTTCGCCAACGTCTGCGTCGGTGGCCACGTCGAGGCGATCGGCACCCTGTCCTCCGGTGTGCTGGCGGCGACCGCGGTGACGATCCTGCCCCCGATCTCCTTCGCTCCCGGTCACGGCAACCGCCGGGGTTAGGCTCACCGAGACACGCACGACCGGAGCCACAGTTTCACCACAGAGGATCGCCCCCGTTCGACACGGGCGGCGGTCCTCGGCGATCACGGTTCCCGCGAGCTCGGCCTAGTGGCGCTTGCGCGTGGCGACTAGGACGGGGATCTTCCGGTCCGTCTTGGCCTGGTACTCGGCATAGGGCGGGTAGGCGGCGACTGCGCGCTCCCACCAGGTCGCTCTCTCGTCACCGCCCACCTGCCGGACGACCACATCGAAGGGCTCGGGCCCGTCCTGGATCATCACAGCCGCCGGGTCGGCAATCACGTTGTAGTACCAGACCGGATGCGTCGGAGCTCCTCCCTTGGAGGCGACCAAGGCGTACTCCCCGTCGTGCTCGACTCTCATGAGGCCGAATTTGCGGATCTTCCCGCTCTTGTTGCCTCGGGTGGTAACGATGATGATGGGCCATCCGGTGTCCAACAGAGTGTTCCCTCGCTGGCCTGCGGAGCTCTCGTACTCCGCAACCTGGTTCCTGACCCATTCATCTGGGCTCGGCTCGTATTCTCCTTCTAGGGGCATGGAGTCCACTATAGGGACCCAGAAAGCACTGAAAGTCAGATGATCGTCGCCGCATAGTCGGGAACGTAGCGGTACCGGTCGCGGGGCGGTCGCTGATAGTTGCCCACCGGCGCCCGCGCAGCCAACTTGGGCTTGGGCTGCTTGCGCTCCTCGTAGGGGATCATCGACAACAGATGGGCCATGCAGTTGAGCCGAGCCCGTTTCTTGTCGTCGGCCTCGACCTCGTACCACGGCGAGTCCGGCAGATCGCAGTGAGCGAACATCTCGTCCTTTGCCTTGGAGTACTGGACCCAGCGTTTGCGGCCCTCCAAGTCCATGTCGCTCAGCTTCCACCGCTTGAGGGGATCGTTGAGGCGGTCCTTGAACCTTCGCTCCTGCTCCTCGTCGCTCACCGAGAACCAGTACTTGACCAAGATGATGCCGTCGTCGATGAGCATCCGCTCAAAGGCCGGACACTGGCGAAAGAAGCGGTGGTACTCCTCGTCGGTGCAGAATCCCATGACTCGCTCGACCCCGGCCCTGTTGTACCAGCTGCGGTCGAACAGGACGATCTCCCCTCCTGCGGGGAGGTGAGTGATGTAGCGCTGGAAGTACCACTCGGTCTTCTCGCGGTCGCTCGGGGCAGGGAGAGCTGCGATCCGGCACCAACGAGGATTGAGGTGTTCGGTGATCCGCTTGATCACTCCTCCCTTCCCCGCCGCGTCGCGCCCCTCCACGACGATGACCACCCGCTTGCCCTCCTCGCGGACCCACTGTTGCATGCTCACCAACTCCTGCTGGAGCCGGAGAAGGGCTCTGTCGTACTTGTCGCTGTCAGCCATGACCTCATCCTGCCCCCGACGCGGCATCCGTGCCACGATCCTCGGGCGGCCGGGCCTCAATCTCCGTCGGTGACCAGTCCCAAAGGGGCCTCGACAACGGGCCCCTCGCGACCGGGAGCCTCGTGACCACGTCGGCTTGGACCGTGGAGGATCCTGAGCTTGGCCATGGCGATCAGCCCTATGCCTGCTGCTACAAAGCAGGCAATTGCGCCCACGCCGAGGCCGATCCGCGCACTTGCCATGGCGACGACCCATCCGATCAGAGGACCACCGAGGGGCGTCGTTCCCTGAAACGCGACCGCCCACAACGACATCACGCGGCCGCGCATGGTGGGCTCCGCCTGTAGTTGCAGTGTCGTGTTCCCGGTCGCGATGAACGTCACGCTCGCCCACCCGACGGCCGTGAGCGCAACGAGCTCGACGGCCAGCACGGGCGCGAAAGCAGCCAGGCCGATGGCAACCCCGAACATCAAGCCGGCCAGTGTGAAGTGCCGGAGCCCCGTACGGCCGCGGGCCGCCGTCACGAGGCCACCGAGCACCGCGCCGACACCCATGGCAGCCGTGAGGAAGCCGTAGGTTGCCGAGCCCCCGTGGAAGGTCTGCTTCGCGACGACCGGCAGGGTCACTTGGAACTCGTAGGCGAGCATCCCGACGATCGCCATCATGAGCAAGGGGGCACCGAGTCGCGGCTCTCTTCTGACGTAACGGAACCCGTCGCGCAGCTGGCCCTTGGCGCGGCCAGTCGGCTCGGTCGGGCTGAGCGCGCCCGTGTCCATGGAGACAAGCGAATAGACCACCGCGACGAAGCTCACGGCATTGATCAAGAAGCAAACACTTTCGCCGACGGTGGCGATCAGCAGCCCTGCAATGGCCGGCCCGATGGCCCGCGCCACATTCACCATCGTGGAGTTGAGGCTGACAGCGTTGCGAAGCTCGCCGGCGCCCACCATCTCGAGCACGAAGGACTGGCGAGCCGGGTTCTCGAAGGTGTTGTTGAGGCCGAGCACGACCGCGAGAACGCACAGCTCCCAAAAGCGCACCACGTGGGTGACCGCGAGCAGACCGAGGACGAGAGCCTGGAGACCCATGAGCGACTGCAGGACGATCATCAGTCTTCGCTTGTCGGCACGGTCGGCGATGACACCTCCATAGGGCCCGATGACGAGCACAGGCAGTGTCTGCAATGCGACCACGAATCCGAGCGCCGTGGCGGAGTGGGTGAGGGTGTACACGAGCCACGACTGGGCCACCGTTTGCATCCAAGTCCCGACGAGCGAGACGGACTGGCCGAAGAAGTACCGCCTGTAGTTGGGGACCGACAACGCCGAGAAGGTGCGACGGCCGATCGCGGACGCTCGGCTCATCGGTTGCTCCCACTCGGGGACCCCGGCTCAGGCCCGGCAAGTCGTTCGGCCAGCTCCTCCAAGACCGGGAGTGCCACAAGTACGGCCTTGCGCTCGGCAGGACCGAGCTCCTCGAGCCGCTTGGACAACGCGTCGTTGCGTTCGGTGCGGATTCGCTCGAGCAGGCGGCGCCCCTTTGCGGTTGCTTCCACGCGACAGACGCGGCGGTCTCCTTCGACGCCGAGCCGGCGAATCAGCCCGGCTTCTTCGAGCTTGGGGATGAGACGAGACAGCATCGTCGGGTTGAGCCCGGCGAAGCTTGCCAGATCCGACAAACGGATCGGACCTCGGCGCTCAGCAGCCACGAGCACGTCCACTTCCGTCGCGGTGAGCGAACCAGCGGCCTCGGTGGGCCGGAGCCGCCTAGAAAGCCTCGCCACTGCGATTCGAAGACGCGCCGCGCTCAGCTCCGATCCCCCGCTCCCCGGAACTCCGTCCTGTCCAGTCAGCTTGAACCACCCATCTACTTGCTTGCCAGCAAGCATTATATAGGTCAGTTCAGCTCGAGACGGTCTCCCCAGCGGGCAGCGCGGGCGCGCCTGTAGACCTCGCCTTCGCGCCGGCTGATGACGCGTTCATCGAGACCACCCGCCTCGCACAGCCAGAGCCGCACGTGACCCTTGTGTAGGCGCGGCGAGCGCACCAACCGGGCCACGGGCACACACGGCCGACTCGCCGACACGGCCAGATACGAGTACTTCTCGTCCTCGTACCCGAGCCGTGCTCCCTTCAGCTCCCGGTGCAAGTTCGACCGTTCCAGGCGCACGGCGAAGTGGCACCAGTCGGAGCCCGCCATGGGACAGGCATCGTCATGGGGGCAGGGGGCAGTCACCTGCGCGCCCCAAGAGATGAGCGCGCTCCTTGCGGCACGCAGCCGTTCGAAGCCTGCCGGGGTCCCGGGCTCGATGAGCAGCAGCTCGCCCCGAGCGGCCCCCCACCACCGCTCGAGCGCCGAGCGCTCCCGGTCGTGTCGGAGCTCTCCGAGAATGTATGCAGCAACAACTAAGTCGCTCTTCGGAGTTGTCACCTCTGCGGCGTCTGCGATGGTCCACGCAGAGTCAGCCAACAGGTCAGGCAAGCCGTTCCTGCCGAGCCGGATCCCGAGCGCAGCCATTTCCGGTTCGCGCTCGACAAGTTCAGCGTGCTCGATCGACGGGAACACCGCCGCAGCCGCCCATGTGGCAGTTCCCGGGCCCGCCCCCAAGTCGAGGATGCTCTTGGGTGCCCAGCCCGGCCTCAGCGAGCCGAGCTCGGCCAGCACTTTGCGGGTCGCGGCGAACGTGGCCGGAGCTCGTGTCGCGAGGTATGCCTGAGCCTGTCCCGAGGCGAAACCGTGGGAGTCACCTGTGACGTCTCCGAATCGGTATCGTTCCGACAACACCGAGGCCGGGCCGCGAAGGTCACGGCGGTGAAGATCGCCCAACTCGCGCTCGATCGCTGCCTCGAATGTGGCGTTCACATCATCGACGCCGGGCTCTTGGCTCAATTGCGCACACCGCCGACCGGTCTTCCGTCCTCCAGGTACTGGCACCTGCGGCCACGCAAGGCGGCGCGGACCCTACGGCGAAGCGGCCCGCTCAGGAGCTCGAGCGCTTCGGCCACCGGCACGAAGCAGAACTCCGCGATCTCCTCGACCTGCACCTCGACCTGTCCCGACTCCTCGGCATCGAGCACACCGCAGTCGAACAGGAAGCGCACGCCGCCCGGGCGGCCCTCGCGTGGGCGGAGAAAGTCGACGCACGCCAGCCGCCCGGTATCGATCTCGACCCCGATCTCCTCACGAGCCTCGCGCCGGCAGGCCTCCCACGGTGTCTCTCCATCGGCTTCCATTTGCCCGCCGGGGATCGTCCAACCCGCTTTGTAGGTCGGTCTCAGGATCAGCAACCGTCCGGCCGCGTCAAAGACGAGCGCGCCGGCCGATGCCGGGATCCTCGGGATCTCATACGGCGCTTGTTCCATCAGACGACGGAGACTACGCCAGCGGGCCGAGTCGCCGCGCTCGCAGTCTCCAACCGGAGGCGGCCCCGCGATGTCCCAGTACCGAGTAGGAAGGTGGCATGGCCGAACCGGAGATCTCCTTGAGTGCCCGCGAGGCGCGAAGAGTCACCCTGGTCGCGCAAGGTTTGGTCGGGGCCCGGTCGACCGGCGGCCCTGCGACGATGCTCCGCCGGGTCCGGGCCGTGCAGCTCGACACGATCTCGGTCCTCGCCCGGTCGCACGAGCTGGTCACCTTCGCCCGCCTCGGGCCGATCGGACGGGCCCGGATCGACAAGGGGTACTGGGGGCCGGCGAGCGCCACCTTCGAGTACTGGTCGCACGCGGCATGCATCCTGCCTCTCGAGGACTGGCCCGCCTACGGCTTCCAACGTCGCGCTCGCAAAGCGCGGGGCCATCGCTGGCACCGCCTCGAGGACGCGGACAAGAGCTGCTCGTACGTCCGCGACCGCCTCCGTGCCGAGGGACCGCTCTCGGCCCGGGAGCTCGGCGGCGCCAAGAAGGGCGGCCCTTGGTGGGACTGGAGCGAGACCAAGATCGCAGCCGAGTGGCTCTTGGACATCGGCGAGCTCGTCTGTCGTCAGCGCAAGGGTTTCCAGCGTGTCTACGACCTCGCCGAGCGCGCGATCCCCGCCGAGCTCCTCGGGATCGAGCTCAGTGACGAGGCCTGCCAGGTACGCCTCATCGAGGCGGCAGGCGGCGCTCTGGGTGTGGCAACGACGGGCGACCTCGCCGCCTATCACGGGCTCAGGCGCGACCAGGTCGAACGAGTGGTCGCCAAGACGTCCTTGCTCCCGGCCACGGTCGAAGGATGGGACCAGCCTGCTTACGTCTCCGAGAGCGCGCCGGGGGTGCTCGATCATCGCATGAGAGGCCGCGCGGTGCTTGTTTCTCCTTTCGACTCCCTCACCTGGTACCGGGAGAGGACCGAACGGCTCTTCGGCTTCCGCCATCGCCTCGAGGCTTATGTGCCACGGGCGAAGCGGGTGCACGGGTACTTCTCGATGCCGGTCCTCGGCGGCGACCGCCTCGTCGGCCTCGTGGACCCCGGTCGCCTTGGGCACACCCTCGTCGCCAAGCATGTCTCGCTCGAAACCAAAGACGCCGCCGTCCACGTCACTGCGGCGCTGGTTCAAGCCGCGACCTGGGTCGACAGCGACAACATCGTCATCGAGCGTGTGACGCCGACCGAACGAACCTCGGAGCTCCGCGGGCTTGTCGCGGCCGCTCAGAGTTGATCGAGCAGGTCCTTGGCCGGGATCGATCCGGGGGTGATCCCTTCTCTGGCCATCCGGTTCGCTGTTGAGCGGAGCAACTCGTTCACCGGCGTCGCGATCTGGTGCACACGGCCCAGAAGGACGATCTCACCGTTCAGCCAGTCGGCCTCGATGTTGCCTGTCCCGCGGGCAAGGCTCTGCCACGAGGAGCCGCCGGAAAGGTCGCGACCTCCGACAGGTCGCAAAGCGCCGAAGGCCGCACGACGCTCGGCGTCCAGGGCGGGCTCTGCAACCTCGATCCCAGCCGCTGCAAAGCACCGGGAGCCCTCGTCCTGAGCGAGCTGCCACAGCTCTAGCGCCGCTGGGTCCTCTGAACGCGTGCCACAGGCGGCCTGCAGCGCGTTTCCGAGGTTCGAAAGCAGCTTCAGGTACTTGCGAGCCATCACCTTCGTGTCGGCGATCGAACCGAAACTGCTCTCGTTCAGATCTGCAGCCACCTGTTCACTCACCTCGTCGACGCCTGCCGGGTACCGCCCGATATCGAGGAGCCCGGTGAGCGGAGAGGACGGAACCTCGACCACACCCGGTTCTAGATGGGTTGCGGGCATGAACACGCATATCGCCTGCACGTTGGAGAAACGTCGCAGCGCGAGACGTTCGTTCTCCACCCCGTTCTGGGCACAGACCACCGGCGTGCCCGGCGGTGCGCTAGCAGCGAGATCGATGAGGAGCGGCTCGCTGTGCTGGGTCTTGGTGGCGAGGACGGCGACGTCGCCGGCCCCGAATCCGGCCGCCGCCGGGCTCGGGGCCGTCGCGATCGGGAGCTTGACGGTCCGTTCGGGATCGCGCAGCTCGAGCCCGTCGCTGGCGAGCGCCGCCAGGTGGGCACCGCGCGCGACGAGGACGACGTCGTGGCCATGTTCGAAGAGGCGCCCGCCGATGGCACAGCCGATCGCGCCGGCGCCGAGAATCACATAACGCATGCTCCGAGCTTTTCAGATCCGGGAAGTGCTCACCGAGCCGTGTCGAGGATCACAGTCACCGGACCTTGGTTGGCGAGCTCGACGAGCATGTCCGCGCCGAAACGGCCCGTCGCGACTCGGGCCCCCAGGACGCGGAGATGCTCGACCACCCGGTCGACGAGCGGTTCTGCGACCTCGCCCGGCGCGGCGGCCACGAAGGAGGGTCGTCGCCCTTTGGAGGCGTCGCCGTAGAGGGTAAATTGGCTGATCACGAGCAGCCCGCCTCCGACCTCGGCCACAGAGCGGTTCATGCGTCCCTCCGCGTCGCGCATGATCCTCAACGTCCACAGCTTGGAGGCCATGGTGGACGCCTCCACCTCTCCGTCGCCGTTGGCGACTCCGAGCAGCACGACGAGGCCGGGCCCGTCGAGCGATCCGACGAGCTCTCCGTTGACGCTCACCCGGGCCCACGCCGCCCTCTGCACGACCGCCCGCACCTCAGGCGCCTCCGCGGACCTCGGTCATTGGCTGCAGGTACGCGGGCAGCGTGATGCCCGGCGCAAGGTCCGGCGCCGGCTCCGGGGTACCGCGAACTTCGCGGATCGGCACGAGTCCGGCCCAGTGCTCGAGGGATAGGTCCCCGGGCTCGTCGCTCGGCGGTCCGGTCCGGATCTTGGCCGAGACCTCGATGAGCGGGAGCGCCATGACGGCGGTCTGGCACAACTCAGCCTGAGTCGGTCGGCGGGCGTCGCCGGCGCGCCCCGGTGCGACCTTCTCCATCAAAGCCGTGAGGAACTCCTCCTTGTCGCCTGCATCCTGAACCAGGGTGGCCGTCCCGTGCGCGACCACGGCACGGTAGTTCGCCGAGTGGTTGAACGCTGAGCGGGCGAGGACGAGCGCATCGACGATGCTCACCTCCACGACGACTTCGAGCCCGCCTCTTCGGGCCGCCATCCTCGCCATGCGAGCGCCGGTCGAGCCGTGGAGGAACACGGTGGAACCGACGCGGACAAAGAGCATCGGGAGCACCTGGGGGCGGTCGTCGGCAACGAAGCCAACGTGGCAGACCAACGCCTCGTCGAGGATCTCGTGCACGCTCGCCTCGTCGTAGCTCACCCTTTCCGCGTGCCGGGAAGGCTTCGTGGCCTCGGTCGGGTCGTACATGGCCGTCACGCTCTCAGGCCAGTTCCGCTCGCGCCTGGTCAAAGGCCTTCGCGGCGCGCTCGAGATCGTCGCGAGTGTGCGCGGCGGACAGCTGAGCGCGGATGCGCGCCTTGCCGATGGGGACCACCGGGTAGCTGAACCCGATGACATAGACGCCTCTTTGCAGGAGCAGGTCGGCCATGCGGGTTGCCAGCGCGGCGTCGCCGAGCATCACCGGGACGATCGGGTGATCGCCCGGGAGGATGTCGAAACCGAGGCCGGTCATCCGCTCCCGGAACCAGACCGTGTTCTCCCTGAGCTTCGCCCGCAGGTCGTCGCTCTCGGCCAACAGGTCGAGCACGACGACCGAGGCGGCTGCGATCGCGGGCGCCAGGGAATTGGAGAACAAGTAAGGCCGGGAACGCTGCCGCAAGAGGGCGATGATCTCCTTGCGGCCGCTCACGTACCCGCCGCTCGCCCCGCCCAGCGCCTTGCCCAGGGTGCCGGTGACGATGTCAACCCGGTCCGCGACCTCGTGCAGCTCCGGTGTCCCGCGTCCGTGCTCACCGATGAACCCGACGGCGTGCGAGTCGTCGACCATCACCATGGCGTCGTAGCGCTCTGCCAAT
>Ga0182027_10015097_pt1 | contig 10653 bp, 9 predicted proteins | sample 712E1DmetaG_FD_121300 | JGI IMG/M metagenome (GOLD analysis project Ga0182027, IMG submission 121300) | Permafrost microbial communities from Stordalen Mire, Sweden - 712E1D metaG (Illumina Assembly) | ecosystem: Environmental > Terrestrial > Soil > Wetlands > Permafrost | place: Sweden... | reverse complement strand
TATACTGTCTTCTTTCCTGGCAAAGCCGATGCCGCCTGCCAGCATGATCACTTTATCGTAACCATAGATCTTATCGTCCGACTCATGTTCAAAGGTCAGGACAGAACCACAGATGAGCGGCTGACCGAATTTATTGCCAAAATCGCTTGCCCCGTTAGAGGCTTTGATGAGGATCTCCTCCGGATTCTGATACAACCATTTTCTTGCCTGGACAGCGGCTTCCCAGCTTCTCTGAGGGTCTATCCTGGGATAGGATGTCATATAGACAGCAGTTCCGGCAAGCGGGATGCTTCCTTTCCCGCCGGCCATCCGGTCACGGATTTCTCCTCCTGACCCTGTGGCCGCCCCGTTGAAAGGTTCCACCGTAGTGGGGAAATTATGCGTCTCCGCCTTCAGGGAGATCACCGATTGAATGTCTTTGATGAAAAAGAAATCCGGTTTATCCTGGGTCATCGGTGCAAACTGCTCAATGAGCGGCCCATCGATGAATGCTACATTATCCTTGTAAGCAGAAACCAGGAGGCGGGGATGTTCTTTTGATGTTTTCCGGATCAACCCGAAAAGTGTCTCCGGCATTTCTTTTCCGTCGATCACGAAGATGCCGTTGAAGATTTTGTGCCTGCAGTGCTCCGAATTAACCTGTGAAAACCCGAAGATTTCGCTGTCTGTCAGCTTCCGGCCCAGCTTGAGCTGTAACTGTTCAAGGTAAACGATCTCTTCATCACTCAGGGCAAGGCCTTGCGATTGATTATAGGATGCAAGGTCGTCAATGAAAATTACCGGTTCCGGTTTCCGGTCAATATAGAAAGTTTCCTGATCCAGTCCATCATAAACCTGTTCCAGCATCGGATCATAATTCGTAAATCGTAAATCGTAGATCGTAAATTCCTCAATACGCGGGATCCCTTCAATTCCCATATTCTGACAGATCTCCGTCGCATTCGTGCTCCATGGCGTGATCATTTCTTTCCGCGGGCCAACAAACCTTCCGGGAACCGCCGGTTGATCTATTGGCTCTGCATTCCCGAAAAGCCAGGACATTTTCCGGATCACATCCTCCATCGGCGGTCTGTCCATTTGAACCGCGTAAATCTTCTCCTTTCCCTGGAAAAACAAAATCATCAGTTAGAGTTTTAAGCTTTATGAGTTTAACATTTTACTCTTTGGTTTTTTGGAATTACACAGAGATCCACAGAGGTTCACAGAGAAAAAATATCAACTTTTAATCCTCCATTCTCCATCCTCCATGTCACCACTTCACTATGTCACCACTTCACCACTTCACCATGTCATCACTTCACCATGTCACCACTTAACCATGTCACCACTTAACCATGTCACCATTTCACCATGTCACCACTTAACCATGTCACCATTTCACCATGTCACCACTTCACCATTTCACCATGTCACCACTTCACCATGTCACCATGTCACCACTTCACCACTGCACCACTGCACCATTGCACCACTTCACCATGTATTATCAACTCCCCAGAAATCTCTCCGCCTCTATCGCTGCCATGCACCCGGTACCTGCTGCGGTGACTGCCTGCCGGTAATAATGATCCTGAACATCACCGCAGGCAAATACACCTTCAACGCTTGTTCTGGTGGATCCGGGAACCGTTTCGATGTAACCAAGGTCATTCATTTTCAGCTGACCTCTGAAGATTTCAGAATTCGGGAAATGACCGATCGCCACAAAAAAACCGGTGATATCGAGATTCCGGCTTTCCCCGGATTGTATATTTTTCACTCTCAATCCATTGACGCCGGAGCTATCCCCCAGAACTTCTTCCGGAACACTGTTCCAGATCATCTCGATGTTTGGAGTATTGAGTACTTTATGTTGCATCGCCTTGGAAGCGCGTAACGTATCGCGGCGGTGGATCATGTATACTTTTTTACAAAGCTTTGCTAAGTAGGTTGCCTCTTCGGCAGCGGTATCACCTCCCCCGACAATCGCCACCTCCTGCCCCCGGTAGAAGAACCCGTCGCAGGTTGCACAAGCCGATACGCCCATGCCCCTGAAGGTTATCTCCGATTCCAGTCCCAGCCATTTTGCGGTTGCTCCCGTAGCGATGATAACGGTTTCTGCCTTGATGATTTTTCCGTCATCTGCTTCAATCCTGAAGGGCCTGATTGAAAAGTCAACCTTCGTCACAATCCCGAACCGAATCTCTGTTCCAAAACGTTCCGCTTGTTTTTTGAGATCTTCCATCATTTCCGGGCCTTTTACGCCATCCGGATATCCCGGAAAATTATCTACATCCGTAGTAATGGTTAGTTGTCCACCGGGTTCCAGACCCTGGTATATGACAGGTTTCAGATCGGCTCGTGCGGCGTAGATGGCAGCGGTATAGCCTGCCGGGCCCGACCCTATGATAAGGCATCTTAAATTCTCAACAATTTCACTCATTTTCTTCAATTATTTCGCAGGATGCAAAGGTAAGAATTTTAAGAATCCTCTTTGCCGGTCGGTTGTTATGTTCTTTCTTTTGCTACCACCAAAAGCCCCACCAGCCCCACCCCCTTCCCCTCCCCAATTGGGAAGGGGAGTAAGGGGAGGGGAATAAGGGGAGGGGATTTACGCAAATTTCATGATACGGAATAAAGATTAGTTTGGGATGAATACCGAGATTGCCTGATAAAAGAAAAAATGATACCAGTCGCCCGGCCTGAGGGCAAATATAAATTAGACCGATTGTGAGGTAGTAAAACCCCGATACTATCTTTAGCTTTTCTTATAAAATAAAAACTACTAATGTGTTACAATTTGCTATATAATAGTCACCAAGGCGCTAATTGAAACGCAAAGTTTTGCGTCCTTCGCGTCTTGGCGTCTTAGCGGTAAAAAAAGTTTAGTAGAAGTAGTTACAATGAATTCACTAATTTTGAAGAAATGCCAAATCAGGTATTTTAATTCCAAAGATGTCAAACCAGATTATCCATGAAATTCTTGAAAAGCATCTGATCCCGTTCGATGAATACATCTATGGATTTGCCAATATGAATGGGCTTCTCCATAAAAAATATGAGGACTTTCCCTTTGGTGTATCCATCGGCAGGAAACTGGATGATGATATCGTAAATGGTATCAAAGATGCCCCCACCCTTGAGTATTTTTATCATTATGGAAAAATCAATAAAGAATTACAAGCCGTTTCAGAGAAGATCTCTAGTGATCTTAATGAAGCAGGGATAAGAGCCCTCGCAATAAAGCCGACAATTTCCACAAATTCCGGAGAGTTTGATCAATATCAGGCAACATTAAGGTATGAGATATCCCATAAAATGGTCGCGACCAGGGCCGGTCTTGGCTGGATCGGTAAAACAGATCTGTTCATATCACCGGTATTCGGGGCGAGGTTAAGACTAACCAGCATCCTTATAGATAAAGAAATCAAGCCTGAATTAAAACCGGTGGATAAGAGTAAATGCGGAAACTGCACAATCTGTGTTGATAAATGCCCGGCAAAGGCGGCAACAGGTCAGCGGTGGGATATAAACACCGACAGGGATCTTTTCTTTGATGCTTTTAAATGCATGGAGAAATGCGGAGAATTATGCCGTATTCATCTGAAGGTTGACCGGAGAATTTGCGGGATCTGTGTTGCTATATGCCCTATTGGCAGGAGAGATAAGTCATAATCGTTATCCATCTGACTATTGTGAGATGATCAACTCAACAGAAAAATAAATTGTAACCCGTCCTGGTGCCGACAAAAACAAACCAACCATCCTGAACTAAAATAATTTGTAATTTTGCCCAACCCGTTCAAAAAGCACCATGTCACCACCTCACCACTGCACCACTGCACCACCTCACCACGTCACCACGTCACCATTTCACCATGTCACCATTTCACCACTTCACCATGTCACCACTTCACCAACTAAAGCATTATGACCTCCTTCCTTAAACTTACAATACTCGCACTTCTATACATCCTTGTAATGACCCGGAGCGGTTTTGCGCAGCGGTTTAATTATGACGACAAGATCTACTTTGCCGACTCCGTAAAAAAAATCAGACTGTGGACCTACATCGAGGGGGATAAAAGCTTCCGGCGTTACCAGGATGCGGTAGAAGCTGCAACCCGCATACTGAATAATAAAGGATACCTTGTCGATGTTGCCGAATATAAACCCGGACTGGGCATTCCTGCACAGGAATGGATGAACAATACTATAATGGGTCTCAGAAAAAATGAAGCCTTCCTGGAAATTCCCACCAGGATAACAAAGTCTGATGCACTTGGTCCTGCACAGCAACCTCAGACAGTGGTATTGGATGAGCACGGGTCGATTATGTTAACGCAACAGTACTATAGTAATTTTGATACTGTTAAGATAAGTTACTTCTCCAAGGCTTCTTCAATCGTGTTTGTCAACTGGGGTCAGCCTTCCAGAACTGCATTGGTTCCGGTTTATTCCAGGACACAAAAAGTGGACTCGCGCGATATCTACCTGGCAGTGAAATATTCACTTGGCGGAATACCTGCCTGTAAACACCCCTCAGCAGCCTGGGTTTCTTCCGATACCCTGCGGAAGAGGATCCCGATTGAGATCTGTCTTTTCGGAGGATATACCCTTCCTTCCCAGATGGATGTTCAACAATATGGGACCGAAAGCCCTGAGGCTGCGAACTTCAATGGGAATGCACAATACGGACTGGAGATCAGTGTGGGGGTTGCCAAAAATTTTGATTTCAACGTTCAATATCGCAGGCTTACCACGCTTGTCGATGTGAACACCCCTATTCAGAAACAGGCAGGCCCGGTAAGGATGAACCAGAATTATATGCTTTTTGGAACAAACTATAATTTCCGTGTTAATCAGACAATCTCTCCTTATATCGGCATCAGCCTGGGGGGCCTCGACCTGGTCCCGGCCAAAACTTATTTCAGGAGTGTCTGGTATTTTGCCCTTGGAACCCAGGGAGGAGTAAAATTCTATGTTTCCAAACGAATAGGATTCCGCTTACAGGCCGATCTGTACTATAGCGTCCATGCCATCAAAGCCTCTTTTCTTTACAGCGACGACGTATACAATAACATCCCCGTAGACGCCATGTCAAATATGCTTCAGGTCGGGTTTTCCGGAGGTTTAATAATAAGGCTGGATAATTGATATGGAATTCGTGAACCTGGGAGTATGGTTTACATTGGTGCGGTAGGAATTGATACCGCTGTTGAACCCGGTCCGGTGGTTTATGATTTTTGACATTTTTTTATTGCTTTGATGGATTAAATTTAATTCAATGCCATGAACTCATCGAAGATTTGCAGAAGGGGATTGAAGAAACCCAACAGAAACTGGAACAGGGCAGCAACAAATTAACAGGGGAAACAACGGAAATTTTGTTACGTGAATACCTGCGGCAAGCTATCCCAATTGATTCCACGAAAGCTTATATCCTGAATGATTCTTGCATCTTTAGAACCGTAAAAAAAAGGGTGGATGAAAACCAGAATACAGATTTATCCATTTTGATAGCTTCCTGTTGTTGGACGAAAGGTCAAGAATAGCTGGGATTTCCAAAAAGATATTAAAAGCATATTTCCTGAAACCTTTGAAATTTAACCGTTTTGAAAGTGCGGATATTAACAAATCCTTCGATTTATCAATAATTTAAGGGGTTTTAGAAAGAAATATTTTGACATCTGCTTCAAATACCTTATCTTTGCAGGGATTTTTATTAATAGTATTAACTTAAACACTAAAAAAATGAATAAAGCTCAATTAATCGAATCAATTGCTAAAGATGCAAAATTGACCAAGGCAGAAGCCAAAAGAGCATTGGGATCAGTTATAACCGTTACAACAAAAGCTTTAAGCAAAGGCGATAGAGTTGCTTTAATCGGTTTCGGTTCTTTCTCCGTTTCCAAGAGAGCTGCCCGTATGGGACGCAATCCACAGACTGGTAAAGCAATCAAAATTGCCGCCAAAAAAGTTGTAAAGTTTAAAGCTGGCGCAGAACTAACCAAGAAAGTCAAGTAAGACTTTGCCCTTTGTTAAATAAAGATGCCGCCCCGAAATGGCGGCATTTTTATTTATTTTGGTAAAGGCATTTCTGATATCGGTATTTTGTTATAATTTTAACAGGACAAGACCGAAAAGCCAGACGCGTCGGCGAACTTTAAAATCAGATAAAATGAAAAAAACGTTACTCTTTGCACTACTTGCATTATCCATCAATGCTTTTGCGCAAAACAGCCAGCCAACATTAAATTCAACAGCAAAAATTCGGAACAGGATGGAGTTTACAGGTAGAACAATATCCAACATCCATGCCGAAAAGTATTTGGGACAAGCCATCAAACACCAGATACCCAATCAGGACTCATTAATCCAGATATTTGATAGTATCTACTATTGGCAGTGGGATACGATCAGCGTTGGTTGGAAGATTATTAATAAAGAAATTGACATAGTTTATGATGCCCACAATAATCTGACAAGTTCCATAGAAGAAAGCTGGAATGACAGTATTTGGGTGAATTCCTCGATAGCAATCTCTACCTATGATGGCAACCATAATATGACAAGTTATACATTACAAAATTGGGACGGTAGCGCTTGGGTGAATTACTGGCGAAGTCTCTATACCTATGATGCCAGCAATAACTTGACAAATGAAATTGCTCAAAATTCAATTAACAATGCGTGGGTAAATTCTCATGAATACATCTATACCTATGATGCCAATAATAATCAGACAAGTTTCATAAGGCAAATCTGGAAGAACAACGCCTGGGTGAATACCTATTATTACACCTATACTTATGATATTAACAATAATCAGACAAGCGAATTAGACCAGAATTGGAATGGCAGCGCGTGGGTTAATACTGAACAATACACCTATACATACGATGTCACCAATAAGCGGATAAGCGGATTAGACCAAAGTTGGAACGACAGCGTCTGGGTGAATTCCACGCAATCCAATTATACCTATGATGCCAATAATAATCTGACAAATATATTATATCAGGGTTGGAATGGCAGTGTCTGGGTGATCTTATCGCAAGACATTTATACCTATGATGCCAACAATAATCAGACAAGCGAATTATACAAAACTTTGTTTAACGGCGCATGGGTGACTTTATGGCAAGAATTCACCACCTATGATACCAATAATTTCCTAAAAAGCGATTTATTTAAAGATTGGAATATAGTTAACAATGTGGTAACTGATGGTGATAGTGTCTACTACTATTATCACACGGTTCTTGGAATAAACGACTTGAAGTTGCAGGACGCATGCATCACTGTTTATCCAAACCCGACCAGCGGAAAGTTTACCATAAGCAGCAAAAACAATATAAGTTCTATGGAGATTTACAATCTGCTTGGGCAGCCGATTTATTCTGATTTTAATATCAACGGACAAACATCAAGCGAAATAGATTTATCCAGCCATTGCAAGGGAATCTACATCATGAATATTCGTAGCGGGGCGAAAATCTATAACTGTAAAATTGTTGTCCAGTAACTGTGCATACCGTGTAAGGAGTTAGTAAGCCAGCCGTGCGCGTGTTTTTTGATTAATCAGTCAAACCACCTGAAAAAAGACATTGTGAAAAAAATTATTTTAACAACATTTTTGCTCATCGGACTATTCTTGTGTTCGTCTGGACAAAATTATAAAGTGCAATTCAACGACCTGTGGCAAAAAAAAGATACACTTGGACAGGAACAATTGCTTATCAAATGGAAGTCTGCAAAACCTGACGACCCCGAACTTTATGTTGAATACTTCAATTTTTATGTCAATAAAAGCAGAACTGAAATTGTTCGGCTTGATAAGAATCCCAAAGGGGACTATGTTCTAAAACTAATGGATAAAGACACGACCAAGAAAGAGCCTGTGGCCTATATGTACGATGATATCTACTACAAGCCAGAGTTGTTGAAGATAGGTTATGCCTATATTGATACAGGAATTGCAAAATTTCCAAGACGGCTTGATATGCGCTTCGGCAAAGTCTATATGCTGGGTGAAACAAAAGATTATGACGCCTTCACCAAAGAAATTATTAAAACTATTGATTATTCTGCTGTCATCGGAAACAAGTGGACTTGGTCAGACAATGAACCTGTTAAAGATGACCCGAATAAATTTATGTTAAGTAATATTCAGGGCTATTTTATCCAACTAAATAACACTGGCGATAACGCACAAACGGTCAATATGAAACAAATTGCAGAATCTGTGTTAAAATATTATCCTGACAATGTGGAAAATCTGTCAAATCTTTCAATTTGCTATATGCTGTCAGGCGATTTTAACAGTGCCCTGACACCATTGTTAAAAGCCGAAAAATTTGCTCCAAAAGACTATATAGTGTTGAATAATATCGCACACTGTTATTTAGAGCTGAAAGACAACAAGAAAGCGATAAAATACTATGAATTGACGGAAAAGTATGGCGATGGTGATGCAAAAGCGCTTTCAAAGAAAAAGCTTATAGAATTACGTAATAAATAATGTCTTGATGCAATTATGCCGACCAAGGAGAGTGAAAAGTAGGGCACTTTTAATAGCGTCGGCGTAAAAGAAAATTCGCAAATCATTGGTCTTAATAATGAAACAACCTATGCCAACTAAAGTAATAGACCTTACCCAGCTTCTTAAGGAGAAAATGACGGTTTACCCTGATACCGCTCCGCCAACATTTGAAGTCACAAATACAGTCGACAAAGACGGGTACACGGAACATAGAATATCAATGCTGTCTCACACGGGAACCCATATCGATGCACCTTGCCATATATTGCAGAACGGAAAATCACTTGACAAGTTCCAAATGGACAAATTCATAGGCAGCGCAATCATAATACCTTGTTCGGACAGGAAAGAAATCAGCCTGGAATACCTTCGAACGTTTGAACACAAAATTACGGAGGTCGATTTCATTCTGTTCTTTACAGGCTGGCAGAACAGGTGGAACACAAAGGGCTATTTTGACGACTGTCCCATCCCAACAAGGGAAGCGGTGCGGTGGTTGACAGGATTCAAGCTTAAAGGCGTTGGCATCGATGCCTTTTCCCTTGATAAAATCGACTCGGCACTTGCCGTCACAGAAGAAAACTTACCAAACCATCATATTCTGCTGGGGAAAGAGATACTCCTGATAGAGAACCTGACTAATTTGGATAAACTTCCTGACCGCGCATTTTCGTTTCAATGTTTCCCGCTGAAAGTTGAAAATGCGGATGGATCACCAATCAGGGCAATAGCAATGATTGACGAATAACTGACTGGATGGAAGCATAAACAGGATTTTGCCGGGCTGGATATACAAGTATGTTAACTGAAATAAAAGGGGGAAATAAAATGAATGTAGATGTAGAATATCTGGAATTTATGTGGTCGATGCGACACTTTTTAATAACATGCGGTGACATAGGGGGGAAATCAAATATAATATCAGTCAGTTTTTGTATGCCCGTATCAAAGGAGCCCCCACTTATAGCTTGTGCCATCGGGAAAAATTCTTGTTCGTCTGGACTGATAAAGAACAGTAAAGAATTTATTGTCAATGTTCCGTCTGCTGAGCTAAAACCGAAAATATATTATTGTGGGTTCCATTCGGGGTATCAAGTGGATAAATTTAAAGAAACGGGATTAACGCCCCTACCAGCGCGTAAAGTAAAAGCCCCTGTTATTGACGAGTGCGTGGCTTATATGGAATGTAAAGTCATACAGGAAATAGAAACAGGAGATAAAAACCTGTTTATAGGTGAAGTGGTAGAAGCATATGCAGACGAAACTTTTGCAAAGGGAGAAAGGAACATCGAATATGCACAAGGTGATTTCCCACGGAAAGTATATGGGACAAGATTTAAAACATTGTAGTCTACTTCGCCTGACGGCGTTTTTGCAGATTGCCCAATAGACCGAACAGGTTAAAATTCGGGAAACCCCAGCCGCTGAAAGCTAATTCACATAACCCTGCGAAGTATTCTGGCTTGTTTTTCGGGACACAGCCTTATCACCAGCACCTGCCCTTTCATTTCAAGGCATTTTGCCTGTTCTTTAGCTTCATTAGTACAAAGTTGTATGCAAATTGTATGCAAATAAAAAACCACCTACTTGATGTAATCGTTGTAAGTGGCTGATTTTTAAGTCGGGGCGATGGCGCTTTCAGCGCAACGACCCTGGCGCCTTCAGCGCCATACGCTAGCCAATGCTATTTTTTAAATCTTCCAAAAACCTTTTTGCTCCTCTCTTTTTTATCTTTATTTCTAACGAAGTTGCTTCTGCTCTGGAATTAAAATATCTTGAGAAAGCAATTTCCCAAGGAATACCATATTTTGTCGATTTATTCCTTCCGGAGTTATGTTGTTCTAATCTAACAGAAAAATCCTCACAATGGCCTGTATAAAATCTTTGGGTACTATTACTAAAAAGAATATACGTTGTAAACATATAAAAAAAGCAGCCTTTATGCTGCTTTAAATTTTGTCGGGGCGAGAAGACTCGAACTTCCGACCCCTTGCACCCCATGCAAGTACGCTAGCCAACTGCGCCACGCCCCGATATATTTTTCAATCTTTTTAAGAACTCGAACTTCCAACCCTGGCGCCTTTGGCGCCATACGCTAGCCAACTGCGCCACGCCCCGATATATTTTTC
>Ga0182027_10015095_pt1 | contig 10653 bp, 7 predicted proteins | sample 712E1DmetaG_FD_121300 | JGI IMG/M metagenome (GOLD analysis project Ga0182027, IMG submission 121300) | Permafrost microbial communities from Stordalen Mire, Sweden - 712E1D metaG (Illumina Assembly) | ecosystem: Environmental > Terrestrial > Soil > Wetlands > Permafrost | place: Sweden... | reverse complement strand
TTCGCAAAGTCAGCTATATTTTCTTTTCGGCGGACTGGCTTTTTATTTAGCGCTTGAAAAACTGACTACAAAGAAGATTTTGCTAATGCATTTATTTTTGCTTTTGGCAATTTTAGTTAAGGAAATTTCTATTTTATATTTTTTTGTTATCTATCTTTTTATTTTTCTCAAAAACAAAAAAATACCCAAATTAATTTTATTTAGCTCATTTGTTACACTTTCTATCTATACCGTAATTCGCTTTTTTTCCTTAGGCACAATTCTGGAAAAGATGGAGCGGATACCCATTTCGCAGGTTCCTTTTATCTTAAGGCTTGCCCATATCCCGATCATTTTTTTCTACTATATAAAAACTTTCTTTTTCCCAAAACTTTTAGTTATAGATCAGGTCTGGACGATTAAAAATATTGATTTTAGCTCTTTTTATTTTCCACTTACTATGGATTTATTATTTCTCGGCTGCATTTTTGGGGCCTTGCACTATCTTCTTAAAAAGAAAAACAAAGAAGTAAAACTATTCATATTTTTTCTTGTTTGGTTTTTAAGCGGGATGGTGTTTCTTTTGCAAATTTTTCCTCTGGATATGACTGTTGCCGACCGCTGGTTTTATTTTCCGTTTGTGGGGCTATTGGGAATGTTTGGGATAATTGCTACACAGATATTTCCAGGTATTTATAAAAAAAATAAAATTATTGTTTTATTTTGCATAATCATCATCTTTGTAATTTTATCAATCAGAACAGTAATCCGAAATTCTGATTGGTTTAGCCCTCTAAGCTTATATTCCGTTGACTCTAAACCATATCCTAATTACGATCTTGAAAGTAAAGTTGCAGCTGAACTTATTTACATTAATAAATTTGATCAGGCATTTCCACACTTATTTAAATCGGTTGCGCTTTATCCTCACGACACCAATCTTTTTAACCTTGGCTCAGTATACGACCATCTTGGTAACTACAAAAAGGCAGAGTACTATTACGAAAAAGTTCTTGCGTTAAAAGAGGGTACAATCCGCGCAAAAATTAAAGACAGCACATATGAGGGACTAATAAAAATATTGATTTTCCATGGCAATCCTCAAACAGCAAATAAACTTGCCCGAGAAAGTGTACGGGAATTTCCGCAGGATGGAGTCCTACGGATGCTTCTTTCAATCAATGAATATACCTTAAATCATTACCGGGAAGCGCTTAATGCTGCCCAAGAAGCTAAAACATTGTTCCCTAATGATTTAACAAATAACCTTTACAAAACTATTCTTAATAAAAAACCTCTTAGTTTAAGCAAATAGAACCTAAAATTTTCCATATCGCCCCTAATCTGCATTTGTATTTTGTATCTAAAGCAGTATAAAATAGAAATGTATGCCCAACCTGCTCTTTCAATTTATTTCAATCACGGCTGATCTTATAATTTTTATCTTCATCGGATTTTACCTCTGGAAGTTAAGAAGCGAAGAAAAAAAACTTGAAAAAAAAGAAACTAAAGCTGACACGAGCTATCACCAAATTGTTGATGATGCCTTAGGCAAAGAAAGAAAGATAATGGAAGATGCCGTAAACGAGGCCGACCAAATTATTGTTAACGCCGAGTATATTAAAAAATCCTCCAAAGAAATCGTAGACCAGGCACTACAACAGATGGTTGCTCATATCCAAAAAGAATCAATAGAAACAGCCGGTAAATTTATGACCAATTATTCGGATTCGTTGAAAAAACTGGTAACCTCTTCACTTACAGATTTTGAAAACGTCTCTAAAGGACTCGAAGGAGACTTACAAAGACAGATTAAAGAATTTAGGGAGACTTTGCTTCCGGATTTGAAAAAAGAGTTAGATGATTACAAACAAGTCCGCCTAAAACAATCCGATGAAATTATTAATCACGTTATCCAAAAAGCCTCACAGGAAATTATGAATAAAGCGATATCTTTAGAAGATCATCAAGAAATACTTACTGACGCTTTAGAAAGAGCAAAAACAGAAGGAGTTTTTGATTAAAATGGAAGGCATTGATTTATCTGATTTTTTCCATACTAAGTCTCAGGCAACTGATTTTTCCATTCACTTGGCTACAATCTCCGAAGACATCTACCAAACCAACTTTAACTTAGAAAAAGTTTTAATAGAGCACTTTGGAACGGAAAAAAAAGATAAATTTATTTCTCTTTTAAGAGAGAACAAAATCAACATCTTTGTCAATTCCGACTTAAAAGCATTTTTAGACAAAATTCAGGCAAGAATATCCGATCTTCCTGTACTTTCCTTAGTCGTTGCTTTTGAACCAACTGACGAAACATTTAAAATACTCTCCGAATGGCTTATCTTAAACATCCATAAAGAGGTTTTACTGGATATTACCATTGACACTAAATTAATCGGAGGCGCTACGGTTAGTTTTAACGGTAAATACGCCGATTGCTCAATTAAACCTCAGTTTGATCAGATTTTTCAAGACGTTTTGAAGAATAACCCTAAAGCTATCGAGAAAATTGCACAACCCCAAAGGAATCATCAAAGCGCCGAAACAATTACTATTAATAGATAGAATAAATATATGGATACAGAATATAACCAATTACTAAAAAAGACAGGTGAATACGGGGTTGTTTATCAAGTGAGCCACCCGATTGTTTTTATTGAAGGGTTACCAATGGTAAGGGCGCATGAAGTTATTGTGTTTGAAAACGGGCAAAAGGGCGAGATTTTTACTATTGACCGCGGAAAAGTAGAAGCAAGAGTTTTTTCACATGAACCGATTAAAGTCGGCACAAAAGTTACCAGAAGTGATAAGACTTTATCTATTGCCGTCGGTAAAGAACTTTTAGGACAGGCTATTAACCCACTTGGAGAACCCTTAGACCCAAGTTCAAAATTTACTCCTCCAAAAGAATATCGGGAGCTAGATACTAATCCTGTTGGCATTTCCGGAAGAAAAAAAATTACAGTCCAGTTAACAACCGGCATTTCTCTGGTTGACCTACTGCTACCCTTAGGGCGCGGACAAAGAGAACTAATCATTGGTGACCGAAAAACCGGAAAAACTTCATTTTTAATGACAACTATTAAAAAACAAGCATATGAGGGGATCATTTGCATTTATGCTGCAATTGCCAAGAAAAAAAGTGACATTAAAAAGATGCAGGAATTCTTTGTTCAGGAAAAGATTATGGATAAAATAATCATTGTCGCCACCAGTTCTTACGACTCACCAACCTTAATTTATCAAACCCCATATACGGCCATGGCAATAGCTGAATATTTTAGAGACCAGGGAATAAATACATTACTTATTCTTGATGATTTATCAACCCACGCGAAATTCTATCGGGAACTTTCTCTTCTGGCCAGACGGTTTCCGGGACGAGATTCATACCCCGGCGACATTTTTTTTGTCCACTCAAAACTACTTGAAAGAGCCGGAAATTTTAAACACCCAAAAACAGGCGAGGTTTCTATTACCTGTCTTCCTGTAATAGAAATTGTTGAAGGAGATTTTACCGGCTATATTTCAACCAACGTTATGGGAATTACCGATGGACATATTTATCTTGACAGTAATATTTACTACCAAGGCATGCGTCCCGCCGTTAACATCCCTTTGTCTGTCACCCGTGTCGGCAGACAAACTCTAAATAAGCTTTCCCGTGATATTAATAGAAATCTAACAGCTTTTTTAAGCTCATACGACAAGTTACAGAATTTGTCACATTTTGGACAGGAATTAACAGATGATGTTAAAAAAAGTTTACGCTTAGGACAACTGATTTATAATTTTTTTAACCAACCTTACCAAATGATTGTTCCAAAAATCGTCCAGATGATTATTTTATCCATGATATTACAAAATATTATCGAAAACAAAGAGATTCTTAAAACAATTCAAACCGGCTTAATCGCTGCATTTTACGACCGCGGTAAACAAAAAATACTTTATGATATTGCCAATGCAAACGATTTAGAAACTTTTAATAACAATGTATTAGTCGGTAAGGATAAATTGTTTGAATTAACTAAATAGTATGGCGCAAAAAAAATTAATTATTGAAGAACTGGAAGCTCTAAACAGCATTAAAGCTCTTGCGGAAAGTTACGAAGAGATCGCTGCGGTCGAAATGCAAAAAATCAGAGACTCTGTTTTAAGAACCCGCGCATTCTTAATTGATATTTCCGACGTATTTGTCGATTTAAAAGCTTCATACATAAGAGAAGTTAATGACTTAATCTTAAGACGCAAAAAAGGAGATAAAACCATTCTACCGGTGTTACAAAAAATCAATAAGATTCTACTTGTTTATTTATCTTCAAACGGGAAATTGTATGGACCTGTTACTCAAAAAACTTTTAAACTTTTTAGCGAAAGTCTTAAAAAAACAGATCCGAATTCTACTGAGATAGTAATTATTGGTAATGCCGGCAAAGAACTATTCGAAAACTCAGGAATAGAAAGATCATATGAATATTTTGAAATTCCCGATAATAAAATTGACATCGGACATATTAAAAAATTGATGCAAAAATTTTTACAATATGAAAAAGTATACGTTTACTATGGAAAGTTTGGAAATTTAGTCAGTCAATCACCAATTTCCACAAGTATTACCGGTGAGGACATTTTTGAGACAGAAAATTTAACTCCTGTTTCACGCGAAGACCGTTTTATTTTTGAACCAACTCTGGAAAAAATCTTTCATTTCTTTGAAACCCAAATTATGACAAATCTATTTAGCCAAACTCTGCTTGAAAACCAACTTGCCCGTGATGTTTCCAGAGTAAACGCAATGGAAGAAGCTTTAATTAATATTGACATCGAATCAAAAAAATTAGGCCGCTTAGGCATCCGTTTAAAACATGCGCAGCAGAATAAAAAACAACTGGAAACCATTTCGGGGCTTGTTTTATGGTCTTAAGATAAGAAAAATTTATGAGTATATATATTATTCAATAATATTGAATTAGATATTAGATAAAACAAAAATTTATTTACATTAATTATGCTTACGGGAAAAGTTATCAGTATTAAAGGGCAAATTATCGAGGTTGAATTTTTAGAGGAAAAGCCCCGAATTTATGATGTTTTAGCCGATAAAGAAGACTCATCAGTGAAAATGGAAATTTATACTTCAGCTTCCCCAACCAGTTTTTTCTGCCTTGCTTTAACGGACACAAATAGACTTCATCACGGATCTATAGTGATTGACTCCGGCCAACCGATAAAAGTTCCTGTTGGTATAGAAATGTTAGGAAGAGTTATTGATACTTTGGGAAATCCACAAGATAATTTAGGAGAAATTAAAGCCAAAGAAACACGTCCAATAATTGCCAAAGATGTTAGTTTCGAAAACGTCGATATTCCCCATGAGTTACTTGAAACAGGCATTAAAGCTATTGATTTTTTTACACCACTAGTTAAAGGCGGTAAAGTCGGATTGTTTGGTGGCGCCGGCGTCGGAAAAACAGTTATTATTTCCGAAATTATTCATAACCTCGTTATCTTAAATCCTAAGAAAAATGTTTCGGTTTTTACCGGAGTCGGAGAGCGCACCAGAGAGGGAGAAGAACTTTTTGAAACGCTTAAGGAAAGCAATGTCATGCAGGGCGTAACCCTAATCTATGGAAGTATGGGAGTCAATGCCGCTTTAAGATTTAGAACTGCTTTTACCGGCGTTACATTAGCTGAATACTACCGTGACATCTTAGCTAAAGATGTATTATTTTTTATTGATAATGTTTTCCGTTTTGCCCAATCCGGCTATGAGCTGTCAACGCTTATGAACAGCATTCCATCGGAAGGCGGATACCAGTCAACCTTGACATCGGAAATGGCATCTTTTCATGAACGACTGGTTTCGACTTATAAAAACGCTATTACTACTTTTGAAGCAATCTATGTCCCGGCTGACGATTTAACCGATAGCGGAGTCCAAGCGATTTTTCCATACCTTGACTCGGGTATAATATTATCCCGTTCCGTCTATCAGGAAGGCCGTTTTCCGGCAATTGATATTTTATCTTCTAACTCTTCCTCTTTAAATCCGGATACTATCGGCCAACTCCATTATGACACCGCGCTTGAAGCGCAAAGCCTGCTTAAAAGGGCAACCGCCTTAGAAAGAATTGTTTCTTTGATTGGAGAATCCGAGTTGTCAACCGATGATCAAGTTGCTTATAAAAGATCTAAGATGCTTAAAAATTATATGACACAAAACTTTACGGTTGTTGAAAACCAAACAGAGAAAGAAGGAGTTTATGTTCACGTTAAAGAAGCTGTTGATGATGTCCGGGCAATCTTAGATGGAAAAGTTGATCAACTTCAGCCCGAAGATTTAATGTATATTGCAACACTAAAAGATGTTGAAGACAAATTAAAATCAGTTGGTGTAAAAAAACCCGATATAACAAGTACTAACCCGCCGCAGACAAACCCGGTACCGGCTGTTGCGGTTATTGAAAATGATACGAAACCTCAACAAAATCAAACCAATACCAGTACTGCTGCTTAAAACTTAATTATGCCAAGCAAAAAAAAGATTAAATTGACTGTCCGCGACACGCAGAATATCATCTTTGACGGTGAGGTTGACAGGATTAGCTCTTTTAACGAAGTCGGCAGATTTGATATCTATCCAATGCACGCTAATTTTATTTCCATTATCAGACAAGAAATTAGTCTTTTTCAAGATAAAAAATTAATTAAAAATATAACGATCGAACAAGCAGTGCTAAAAATTAAACAAGATGTTGCACATATTTTCTTGGGAATCGAAACACTTCTTATTGAGAGCTAATAATTAATCTTCGATTAATCTTCAATAAAACTGCAAAGAATAATTATTTTCACAAAATTGTCAAAAAACTTATATTTTTGCAATAACGAATTGACTGCTATAACAATCTATTTTGTTATATATGAATAATATTAATATTCTAAATATAGTAATTATAGCTATAGGATAAGATAATCATATTCGCAGTGCATGTATGTTTTTAATCGATATTGAGCTACTTTGACCTATTGACTACTATTATAAAAAGACCTACAGTAAATATAGGCATGAAAAACTTGTTATTTTCACAGGTTAACGGCGAATTATTAGCAAACCTGTTTTAAAAGGATTTTCATCGCTTAATTAATTATTTATTCCTAAAGGAGAAAAATGGATTTAACTAGCCCGGTTGATTCAAAGAAATTATTATCTTTACAAGAAGCGGCTCAAAGATTAGCGGTTTCCGTTGACGTACTTCTCTATTGGAATGAATGCAACATCCTAAAACCCACTATTATCCCAACCGGTCAGGTCGGATATCCGGAAGAACAAATTATTCAATTCTTAAAAATTCATCACATAACTCAACCCGCTTTTCAACAGGACCAAACACAGACAGCAAATCATGAACATAATACAACCACATATAATTCTGTTCCAAAAGATTACGTTAATTTACAACACGCAAGATCTACTTCCGAAAATCTTCCCCGAACAAAAAATAAGTATTCCTCCATCGGACCGACTTTCGCCGTCATAACAGTTGGCATTGCGATAATTGTTATATTAATCACGCAACCGGCTAAAATTAAATCTTTAATTGAAGAAGCCGGCAACATGGGAACTGCCTTAACTTCACAAATAAGCGGATTAAATATTTCCGGACCTACTTCTCCCAATTCAGCAATCCAATTAAAGAATGCTGTTGCCTCGGATAAAGACTTAACCAACGAAGGACAAACTGTTTTGGCAAATAAACTAACACTATTGGATGCAATTTTTGGAAAAAAACCTACAAAAACTACTGCCGCTGCCGGAAACAAGATGTCCGCGGCGTTACTTGGAGCTAGCACTCAAGTTGCCGGCAATGTCTCAAGCTTGGCATCATCAGCTACTACCGCAAACCCGGGAGAAACTACAACCGGTAACTCAGTCTTTGACAGTCGCGGAAATATTAAAGGCAAAACTACCAACGACGACATCCTAGCAACAAGCATAGGCGTGAACGGAATGATTCAAAATGACAGCTCGATAAAACAAGTTATTAATCTAAATATCCCGTTGGCTATTTTGACCTTAAGCTTACTGTCGCTGCTTTTTATTTTCAAAAAGAGACTGGCCTACTCAATGAAAAATCCTAACAACGCAGCAGGCATTGACCCGCATAATTTTATCAGCGACATTGAAACACCTAAGATTATTGAAGTTGGCCAAAAAACAGATGGCACGGTTGTACTATATTTCCAAGACAAAGAATATAAAGTTTGCAAACCGGAATTAGACAGCGAATCGGACCAATTTATTGAAAGACTAATGGGACTGGTTAGAGATAATGTAAAAGAAATCGATTATGACTCTTATAATGATACCGAAATCAGGTTAAACGCACCCCTAAGTAAACTCGTAACGCGTTTGGGATTTGTAGGCATAAAAAGAGATTTATTCTTCCCGAGAACCTCTAAAAATAGAGTGCTTTTTAGAAAATATCTAACGGAAAAAGATTTAACTTCGATGAATCTAACCACCGAACAAATTTCAAGCGAATTTCTGAATAACGCCTGAGGCTAAAATCACAGGTCCACACAGGTCTACCTGAGTTCATTTGTATCTCACGCCAATCCCCTTTTTTGTGGCTAGCTTAAGCTTAATTTGGTAACAGAATTTATTTTTATAAAATCATGGATTCAGCTCGCCCGCAAGAAAACAACAAATTATTAACCTTACACGAAGCTGCTCAGAGGCTGGGACTTACTGTCGACGCCCTTATTGAACTCAACGAAAATGCAGTTTTGGAACCGACTGTCACCAAAGAAGGCCTGGTTCTCTACTCCGAAGATCAAATCGAAAACTACTTGGGACACCCTCAAAACGCAGAAATTGAAGCTAAATTAGAATCTCAAGCAACGCTTGGGGATAAAGCTGGGCGAGCTGAATCCGAAGCGGAACTGGTTACTCCATCCGGCTCATCAGATCAATCTTTATTTCAAAGATTGGTAAGTTGGGCCGGAAACGGGTTTTATCAGGATGATTTTGCCAAAGAATACACAAAACCACAATCCGAAGAGACGTCAGCTACAAGCTTTAATTTAAACCTTATTAGCTTTAATTTTAAACCAACCAGAAGACAAATCATGCCTGTTTTTGCAATGCTGGTAGTGATTTTAATGTTAGGCATACTTACCCAGGGAAATCGGATTAAGTTCTTTCTTGACCAATCTCAAACCAATCAAGCTCCTGCCTTTAGCGCACAATCGGGACAAGCTGTTTTAGGTGCCCAAACCAGCAAGATTAAGCTCACCGGAAGCATTATTTTTGCTCTTCCCCTAACAGTCAAGGCCAACGCGACGGTTAATCAAAACCTGGAAGTGGGCGGAACCAGTGTTTTTAAAGGCGACATTACTGCCCCAAATGTTGTATATGGAATTAAAGCCGGAGATCATATTGTAATCGCTAATGCAGCCAGCCAAACACCCATAATTTCGGCCGATTTATCAGGAACAGTGAGCTCATTTCAAGGCCAAACCGGCGATGTTGTGCTTACTCCAGGCAGCGACATTGCCATTAGCGGATTAACGATTAGCGACACCTCAACACTTACAACGGTTTCAGGCCGCGGAGCCTGTGATTCCTGCATTACCGATGCCGACGTTGCAAATGGCTTAACAATCGATGCGAGCGGAACAATAGCCGGCGAGGCTATTAAATCCGGCATTATTTCACCAACCGTTGGAGGAACAGGCATTACAACCTACGCACCCGGCGACATTCTTTACGGCACGGCTAGCAATTCGCTAGCCACACTTCCTGCCGGCGATGCCGGACATTTCTTGATGATGGGCATGGCAGGTACTCCGGAATGGGATTATGTCGGATCATTTGCCGTAGCCGTGGTAAAAATGGACAATACAGTCATTTCGCCAATCACCAGTGTTTTAAATTTCTCAAGCGGAGACTTTAATGCAACTGTTAATCCTACTCAACAAGTCAATTTTACGCTCGCTTCAACTTTAACATCGGTAAATGGAGTGGCTAATGATTTTAATGTCGGTGGAAACACTTTGAGCTTCACTGGCGCCGGCACGATTACCTCATCGGGAACAAGCTCTTTAACTTTGGATTCGGCCACCACCGGTGCTGTAAATATTGGAACAGGTACTAGTGCAAAAGATATCAATATAGGAGGTAGTGGTGGAAACAACATCAATATTGGGACCAATAATACCATCGCCGATGCAATAAATATTGGCTCTAGCCTAGACACGGTAAGTATTTTGGGAGATGTTGCAGCTAATAACTTAAGCGCCAGTAATGTTACTATCAGCGGAGGAAGTATTAACGGAACTACCATCGGCGGGACGGTCCCCTCTTCCGCTTCTTTTACATCCCTTACATCTTCCGGCGATACTACGCTTGCAACTGATGCCGGTTTCTCTACCGTCATCGGCAATGCCACCGGTTCTTTACAGATTGTTTCAACCGGATTAAATATAACAGCCGCCGGAGGAATTTCAATTCCCGGCAGTCAGACTTTAACCGTTGGAACAACTGCTTTAAATTCTGCAGGAACAGATGCTCTTACATCCGGCGCGAACCTGGTTGGTGTTTATGATAATTTAACCAACTCCAGCTCAAATAACCTGCAACAAGTCTTAAAAGACCTTGAT
>Ga0182027_10015094_pt1 | contig 10654 bp, 8 predicted proteins | sample 712E1DmetaG_FD_121300 | JGI IMG/M metagenome (GOLD analysis project Ga0182027, IMG submission 121300) | Permafrost microbial communities from Stordalen Mire, Sweden - 712E1D metaG (Illumina Assembly) | ecosystem: Environmental > Terrestrial > Soil > Wetlands > Permafrost | place: Sweden... | reverse complement strand
CGCCTGCTGCACCAAAAATTCGTAATGATCCAGCGCGCCGTGCGAGCCGAGGCAATCCAGCCGGTGCAATTCCAGTTCCAGCGGAAACGTCTCGCGCAACAGCAGCCGGCGCAGCGTGGCCTTCCGCATTTGCTTCACGTCCTTGAACTGCATGTGCTGCCGCACGCACGCGACGATTTCCTCGATTTGCTTTTTCGGAAAACGCAACCGCGTCAAAATTCTTTCCGCCAGCAACGCGCCGACTTTTTCGTGGCCGTAAAAGTGGATTTGGCCCGTGGCCGGGTCCCGCTCGGCCGTGGCCGGCTTGGCAATATCATGCAAAATCACCGCCCATGGCAGCGATGGATGCGCATCCGGCGGCATTTTTTCCAACATCAACCGGATATGCTCAAACACCGTACCTTCGGGATGAAAATCCGGCGATTGTTCGCACACCATGGTGGCAACAAGTTCGGGCAAAACACCGGGCAGCAATCCGCTGTCGCGCAACAAAACCAGACCGCGTGCAGCCGGCCGGTTGGATTGATGGATTGATGGATTGGTGGATTGGTGGGCAGGGTGCGCAACGCCGTGCGAATTTCCTTCACTTATCCATTCATCCATCAATCCATTCATCCGTTCCATTCGCGGCGGCTGGAACAATTTGATGAGTTCGTCGCGAATCCGCTCGGCGCTGATGAGTTCGATTTTTGGCGCGAGTTTCCTGACCGCGGCAAAGGTTTGCGGCTCGATTTCAAAACCCAATTGCGCGGCAAACCGCACCGCGCGCAGCAAACGCAAATGGTCTTCGGCGAACCGTTCGCCCGGCGAGCCGATGGTGCGGATGATTTTCGCGCGCAAATCTTTTTCACCGCCGACCCAATCGTGGAGCTTTTCCGCGACCGGATCGTAGAAAAGTCCGTTCACGGTGAAATCGCGCCGCTGCGCATCGGCTTCGGCGTCGCCGAACGTGACCTGCTCCGGATGCCGGCCGTCGCGATAATCCGCCTCGGCGCGAAACGTGGCGACCTGGAATGGCCGGCCGTTTTCCACGACGACCATCACACCGAATTTGCGTCCGACGGCGACGGTGCGTTTGAACAGTTTTTCGACCTGCTCCGGCCGCGCGGACGTGGCGATGTCGTAATCGCCCGGTTCGCGTCCCAGCAAAAAATCGCGCACGCAGCCGCCGACCCAGAACGCGCTGAAGCCCGCCTGTTGCAAGCGTTGGACAATGTTTACAGCCAGCTCGCGCGATGAAATGCCAGCCATAGCGGTCATTACGATTTACGATATACGATTTACGGGTTGAACCGCAAACCGTAGCCGCTGTTGTGAAACGGCGGGCAAAATCGCGTTTTGACAAACGCGGCTACAGTTTTTCCCCGCCCCAGATTTTTTTGATGTGAGCAATGCCGGATTTAACTGCTCCGACAGGCAGTGACGGACTCAATTCAAAAACTTTGATATGCCCCGGTTTCACCATCGGCTTGAGCGCGGCAAAATCAATCATGCCGGAGCCGGGCGCGGCGTGGTCACGCGCGGGAAATTGCACGTCGTGAATGTGAAAACCAGCCAGCCGCGCGGCAAGCGATCCGAGATGCTGCGCGTGTTGAATGAACCCGAGGTTTTCCTTGATTTGCGCATGGCCGGTGTCGTGCCAGTAAACAACATTCGGGCTGGCAAACTCGCGGAAGAAGGACACAAAGTCGCCATCAAGCGGAATTTCCTCGAGCGCCTGGCGATTTTCGCAACCGAGTTTCAGACCGCGTTTTTCGGCTTCGGGCAGAATTTTGCGGAGCGTTTCACGGGTGCGCGCGACATATTTTTCCTTTGCAGCTTCGCGTTTGGCGTCGGCTTCGGCGCGGAGCTTTTCAAATCGGGACGATCTTTTCCCGTCGCGCTCAAGCATTTCGCACAACCTGCCGGTATAATCCTTCAAATCAATGCTGCCGAGGTGCAGCACAATGACCGGCGCCTTGACGCGTTCGGCAAATTCAAACGTCTTGAGCGTGAAACGAACGGCCAGTTCACGTTCATGAGGTTTTTCGGCGGAAAATTCGTAAAGGTTCGGCGCAGCATGAGTCACGCCCACCGGCAATGGACAAAAATTGTGCAGGCTGGAAATTTTGATGTCGCCCGCCGCCACCGCCTCGAAGATGCCGGGCATGAGGCTGGCAGAAACGCCGTGGCTCAATTCGGCGTATTCAAAGCCCAAGTCGCGGATTTCACGCAACATCGCGCGGCCATCCGTGTGACGGTGGGAATTCCAGCAGGTGGAAAATGAATACATGTTTTAATTGCCGATTGCCGATCGGCGATTGCGGATTGGCAGATAAAACAATAAACCGAACACGACAGAATCTTTGTCGTGCCCGGTCTGGTTGCAATGAAAAAATTACAAATCCGCGTAGCGGGCGGTCAACATGGCGGAAAAGCGCGCGGCCTTTTCCTTGCGTCGGCGCCTTTCACTCGGCTTTTCAAAATGCCGGTGACTGCGCACGATCTTGAGCGTGCCTTCGCGGTCCACTTTTTTCTTCAGTCGCCGCAATGCGCGTTCCACGGGTTCGCCTTTTCTCAATTTAATCTCGGTCAATGCAACTCACTTCCTTTCTCGGGCGAGAGAACCGCACAGGCGGCTGCTCGCAAAATAAACGGGCGCGCAGCATAATTTTTCCGTGGCCGATGTCAATGCGCAAAACGGCCAGGCAGTGTCTTAATTTATCACGGAGCGCGGATTGTCCTCAATCCGCAGCGGCTGGATTGGTCGAAAATGCTGCGAGTTGGGACAACTCGCGCTCCGACTTTCAACTTAAAATTCAAATTAAGACACCGCCAACGGCCAAACAAAAGCCAATCCCGAAAACTGAACAACCAAGGAACAAGGCAACGAAGGCTGAAATCGAACCATCTACAATTTGCCCTTTGTGCTCGGCAATCGTCCAACAATGCGCGGGTCCTGCCGGCACGCCGTGTCCACGGCGCGGGCAAACGCTTTGAACAGCGCCTCGACGATGTGATGCGGTTCATCGCCGTAAAGCAGCTCCAGGTGCAGGTTGCACCGCGCCTCGTTCGCGAAAGCTTGGAAAAATTCGCGCGCAAGGCCAAAACGGAACGCGCTCGACATATCCTGAAATTTTTCGGATCTGGCGACGCGCTTTTGGGAAAATTCATTCAACCCGCGCCAAATGAGGTGCGGCCGTCCGCCGAAATCCATGACGCAACGGGCGAGACATTCATCCATCGGCACGTAGGCTTCGCCGGCCTGCGTGGCCGTAGCCTTGAAGACCGCCACATCTGCAGACACTCCGGCGTGGCGAAGGCCCGTGGACGGATTTCCCGGATGAAAGCCCGCGCCGTAACGGCGGATGCCGCGTTTGTCGCCAAGCGCGGACGCAAAAGCCTGTCCAAGCGCAATACCGCAGTCTTCGATTGTGTGATGCGCGTCCACCGCGAGGTCGCCTTTGCAACGGAGTTTCAAATCCACCGTTGCGTGCTTGGCGAACAGCGTAAGCATGTGGTCGAAAAACGGGAGGCCGGTCTTAACCGAAGATTTTCCCTTGCCGTCGAGGTTAAGGCTGACAGCGATACGGGTTTCCTTGGTGTTTCGCGTGACTTTTGCCTGACGAGGTTTCATTACCGTCATTAAACCAAAGGAGTCTGCAAAAAACAAAGCGCAATTGCGAGTGACGCAGATAATTTAGTCCGGCAACCCTTCCGCAATTTGCGCGGCGTTCAGTGCCTTGATTTCATGAACAAGCCAGTTAAACAGCCGAGCAACGTCAGCACTGAAATTGCCGCGCCGGTGCGGAACGCCCAATCTTCATAGCGTAGTGTGATTTCGTGTTGTCCGGCGGGAACTTCCAGCGCTTGAAAGGCGTGATTGGCGCGCAAAATGGGGACTGGTTTGCCGTCCACGAATGCGCGCCAGTTGTGATAAAACACCTGTGCGATGACAACCAACGCCGGAGCGTGAGACTCAACTGTGAGTTGCGCCTTTTGCGCGGCAAATTGTTGAGAGATGATTTTTGCCTCAGAAGCATTGGTCACGGTGACTTTGCTCCGCGCGGACAATGGCAGGTACACAGTGTGGCGCGGATCGAAGTCCTCACTCCCCAGTTTTTTGTATGTTTCCAGTTCACCGGCGAAAATTGGTCGTTGTCCGGCGGTTGCCAGTGGCAGGAAGGATTTGCGTTCCTGCCAGGCAAAAATGGTGTTGGACGCGGAAATTTGTGAGACGCCGAGGAAATCCAGCAGCGGGACAGGTGGGACATTTGTCCTGATACTGCTATTGCTATTAAGGTGTATGCCGTAAAAAATTCCATCAATGTCCCATTCTTCCATGAGATGAAGCGAGCAGAAGCCATCCACTTTCGGAATGTTCTCGGGGATGTTGCAATTTTCAAAAAGCGCGCCGCGAACACCCACATAGTAATAAAGCGGATTTTCTGTCTTTGCAACAAGGAGATATAACGAGACCACCTGGCTTAACAGGGCGCGTGATTCTCCGTATTTCGGACGGGAGGACATGTTCAATTCGAGCGGGCCAAAGGCCTTTGTGACAACTGTAGGATTTGCGCGTAACCCGGATGTGACAAGATCGAAACCAATCAATGCCAGAACCGCAAGCCCCATAAAACTGCGCAACCTCACGGGGGGAATACGGATCAAAGCACTGATAACCCCGACGATGGCAACCAAGAAAAGCGCCCGGAAGGCGGCATCCCGCCATGTCAAGTGCCAGTCAAATGCGGGATCGACCAGCCACCGGGCCGCTGCAAGTATGATTATGACCATTAACAGCAGAAAGGCTGCGGCAAAGAACAGGACGCGTTCACTCCGTTTCACATTTTGAGAAGTTGCACCCTGAAAGCTGTTAAAACCATAAGCCGCAAGCAATGGAATCGTGAACACCGGTATCGAGATAAATTTGATTGGATAGCGGGCAAAGCCGATCCATGGCACGATGTGTTTGAGCCAGGCATAAATGTAACCGTCATTGCCGAGCGCCAACACAAGTCCTGCAAACGTCACTCCTGCCAGACCATAAATCCCCGGTTGCCGGCGCAGTCGCCAGACCGCCACGGCAGCCAGCGCCAGTGTTCCGATGCCAAGATAGTATGAGGAAGTCCAAGGTTGATCTACTTGCATGCAGGTTCCCAAAACCGTTCGCATACAATGAAAAACAGGCACGACAAAATTTGCCCATCCCCAAACCGGCATTGGATAGGCATCCGCAGCGGCGTACGACGGGTCGCGTTCTGAATGTTTCAATAAATCAAAAAAAGGAAGAAGTTGAATCGCTGAAAGTCCCGTAATCAACACAACTATAACGATGAATCTTCGCAACGTCGGCCAAAATGGATTTATTTTTCGCCACGCCTGACCGAGCCAGAGCATTCCCAACATGATCCAGGTGAATACAATGATTTCCGGTGCACCCGACAGCATCTGCATCGCGCCGGCCAGCGCGGCGATTGCCACGCGGCGGCCTCCTCCCGACTGCCAGGCTTGCTCGACCCAAAGCATGACAAACGGCATCCAGCTTAACGCAGCAAGATTGCTCGTCCACATCAGGCTGTTGAGCATGAGCCCATTCAGCGCGAAGGTCAGACCGGCAATGCTCGCGGCCAATCTGTTTTGCGTCCAGCGATACGCCAATAAATACATGCCCACTCCCGCAAGCACCAAATGGCCGAGACAGAAATAGTTCAGCGACCACGGCAGCGGAAACAGCATGTAGATGAGCGACAGCGGATAACAAACCGATGTGTTCCACTGGGCGAGAAATGGCACACCGCAATTGTTCAGCGGATTCCAAAGCGGCGCTTCCCCATGCCAGAAACTTTCGTGCGCGTAATAGGCAACTGGATAAGTGAAAAGCCCAAAATCACGAAAAAAGAAACTGTGCGTGCCCAGAATGACGTCCGGATAAAGGGCAAAAAGCAAAAGCGCAATCAGACAGGCCACACGACCGGCAGTGAATCCATCCGTCCACGACGGTGAATCATTCTGAAGCGGGTCTTCTATTGCCTCGTTTGACTGGGCTTCCGTGGCTGGATTCATGGTGTCGGCAAATCGCTTTGCTACGAACCGTAGCGGAATCCACTTATTTCAGCAACTCTTCAGCGATTTGATTTTCGATTCTTCGATATTTTCAGTGGATTGGGCAAAGGAAAGGACACGCTACGGCATTGAAAACGCCTGAACTCGCTCGCCGTCCTGGACTGTCCACCCTCCGTCCCGCATTGCGGGACTACGGAGGACGGACGGTGGCGGTGACACCGCTTTGGCGCGGGGAAGGCAGGAAGAAGAAACAAAACCCGAATGAATGAAACCCAGTGAAAGCGTTTCTTCATTCTGCCTTCTTTATTCATTTCAAAAGCGGCGGTGCGCTCCGCTTGCCGCCGCAGTCCAAAACCTAGCGGCAGCTCGAACGGTTCAATGGCAGGTGATATTTTTGTGCAACGGTTTGGCATCCGTGTCCATTCGTGTCCATCCGTGGTTCAATTGCGTTTTCCAAGTTAATAACTTCGCGTGATGCGGAAATCCCATCACTTGTCGTTTGTCACTTTCCTTTTGGCTTCATCAATTTGCTTTTGGATGTCGTCCGGGGCGGGCGACACTTGTTTGGCCATCTCCAAATACTGGATGGCCCGCGGCCAATTCCCGGCGTTTTCCTCCAAATAGGCGAGGTTCATTGATATCGCATCGCAAAGCTGCTTGCTCTCTACGCTCTTTTTGGCGTCATCGCCCTGTGCCTGCCATCGCTGCAGCGCCGCTGTCCAGACGTTTCGAGCACGCACGGTGTCGTGATAGTCCTCGTTGTAAATCCGTCCCAGTGCAAACAGGATTTCACAATTGCCCGGGTTGTTATGCAACCCCTCGCGCAGAAAGGCTTCAGCCTCTTTGGGCTTGTGAACATTCTTGCGCAGCCAGTAGGCGGCCACTGTGTACGTTTGTATCATTTGCGGATTCGTATCCGCAGCCAGCTTTAACCACGGCAGAATTTCCTGGGCTTCGGCGCCTTGATCCAGATGCGTGTGTTGATTCACGCGAAAGTGGTTTCCAAAGCGGTCAATCCAATCCTTTGGACTGCCAAAAAAATCCACGTTGGTGGTGTCTTCCTCATCACTTTCCCCGCGACTGGCGGCCAAGATATGCGATTTTCCCTCCGGCTGGTCAAAAATGGATGGGTAATATCCGCCATGAAAATACACGTCCGCCATCACATAAAATTCATTGGCAAATAATCGCTGCCCTTCACCAAACAGCAGTTTGAACGCATTGTTTGATTGCGGGCGTTCGACCGGATTGCCGATACGCAATCCAAGCGTAACTGCGAGCGTGAAACAAACGGTCACCAGCAAAGCCAGAATCCAAAAAGGGGAAGCTTTCATGGCACGCTCACAGACTTTTGCGGCGAAACACCAGCCATGTCAGCAGCAAAAACAGCCAAGCGTAAGCCGCTGCATAAAGCGTGGCCAGCCCGCAATCGAACCAACTTACCCTCCCCCAACCGTGAACGAGCCGATCTCGCAAATCGAACCATTCGAGGTGCGGGATGAGATAATAAACCGCGCAAATGACACTTTGGACGGGTTCGGCATTGCGAAGAGCAATGACATTCAGATGTCCACCCAAAAACAGAATGCCGGCGATAGCAATGAAACAAATTGTTACGTTGGCCGAAGGCGCCGAAAAAACCACTGACCCCAGCAGTGTTATGGCAACAACAACGCCCAACATGACCCACTGCAACCAGAAGGCCTGAAAATAAACCGGCCATCTTGAAACTTCTTCCCGTGATCCGGTTGCGATGCCGAAAAATATGTAGAAGACCAGCAGAGCGACACCGGTTGCCAGCCAGGAACCCATAAATTTGCCAACCACCACCTGCCAGCGCGTCACAGGTTTGGCCAATAGAGGAAAGATGGTGCGATTCTCCCGTTCAACGGGAATCTGCCGCGCTGTGGTGGCTATGGCGATGACCAATGCCGAAATCCAAATCAGCAACATGCAGAGGTCTTTTGCATAACGCACAATGTTAGGATCATTGAAAAAACGGTGCATACCGGCCACAAGAGTGATGACGGCCGTGAGGACAAACAGGACATAAAAATCCTTACGCCGATACAATTCTTTGATGACGACGCCCGCTATGGCAAAAATTTTAGACACGGATTTCACAGATTAACACGAATGCAAAAATAATCTTTAGACACGGATTTCACGAATTGACACGGATTTCAAAATAACACGCTTCCATTCCAACGAATCGCCGCCGAAATTGACCAGCAACCCCAAACGCAGTTTGGAAGCCGCCAGATAATTCAGCACTTGTTTGATATGAGCATCGGCCAATTGCTCAATCGCTTTGCCTTCAAACAGGATTTTTCCCCAAACAATAAAATCAGCGCGATAAAAATGCGGAAGAACGACGCCTTTGTAGTTGATTTCATATTTTATCTCCCGTGTAAATGGGATGCTCGCGCGGCTTAATTCAACAACCAGTGCATCCTTATAAATGGCTTCATCATGGCCTTTGCCCAACTCCCGATGAATTTCCATGCAAAGCCCAATCAACCGGCGCGTCTCTTCGCGATAAAGCAGTTCAGACATAAAATTCGTGAAAATCCGTGTCTCAATGATTTCTCAATTCGTGTTAATCTGTGTAATCCGTGTCTGTTGATAGCCAATGATGTCCAAAAAAACTTTTTCCAGATTCGCCCCATGCTGCGCCACCAAATCACCGACGCGCCCAACGGTTTTCAATCTGCCTTGGTTGATGATGGCCACGCGGTCGCAAACTGTTTCGACTTCGCCCAATTCGTGTGACGAAAAGAAGACGGTCTTGCCCTCGTTTTTGAGGCGCTGAATGATCTCGCGCACCTTCATGCGTCCCAACGGATCTAGGCCGCTGGTGGGTTCATCCAGAATCAGTAAATCGGGATTGTTGATGAGCGCCTGCGCGAGGCCGACGCGTTGCTGCATGCCCTTGGAATAGGTTTTGATGAGGTGTTTGCGCGCCTGTTCCAATTCAACAAGCTTTAGCAATTGATCAATCCGTCTGTCCGCCTCCAAGCGCGGCAAGCCAAAAACACGCGCGTAAAAGCGCAGCAATTCCTCAGCGGTGAGAAATTTGTAGTAATACGTCATCTCCGGCAGGTAACCAATGCGCTGGCGCGCAATGGGCTGGCGCACATCAATGCCAAAAAGATATGCCGTGCCGCTTGTTGGCGGAACGAAACCGAGCAATACGTTGATGGCCGTTGTCTTGCCCGCACCATTGGGACCGAGGAAGCCGAAGACTTCGCCGGCGCGAACGGACAGATTTAACTCCATTAAGGCGGGCTTGATTTCCAATCTCAAACCGCGTGTGCGGTATTCAACGCAAAGATTTTCCGTCTGCAGAATCGCACCCATGTGTTCTCCAAATACCAAAATCAATCCAACAGGCCAGAAAAATAGTTATTCAAAAAACCAAGCGCTGCACCACTAAAATTCAAAAATCCCGAATCGAAGACTCCGGGCCTTTTTGAATTCACTTTGTCAAGCAACACGCCTAGTTCAACACGTGCTGATAATTTGCATCATACTTCGTGCCTCCCACACCGCCAATCAGGCAGGTTGGTGCCGTGGCGACGTTGCCGATCGTGTAGCTGGTGCCAAAACCCTGTGCCGGATCAATCGGACAAACGATGCCGGCCCCAGAGGCCAATCCGGCACGACCAAGGTAAGGACCAATGTCGGCTATAACAGGCGTATCGGTTCCTGTCTTGCCATTTTCCATCGCCCATCGTTGCTTGGCGCCATCAATCTGGCGCAGGTTGTTGATGCAAGCGTTCATTTGTGAAGTGGCCCGGGTCCTGATAAAGCTGGGAATCGCGATTGCAGCCAACAGGCCGATGATGGCCACCACAATCATGAGTTCCACAACCGTGAAACCTGCTTTGCGGGGGGCCTTGATTTTCATAACATCATTTTTCCCATTCTTTCACGATACGAACTTTGCAACAAGCATGTTATTTATGAATTCAGCCCTGCTTACTTATCGCCTGCTGCGATTGCTTGACGCTTAAATCAACAGCCTCAATATTATGAATCACTGGTTTGTGTGCGTGGTATTTAACACGGGAATTTTGTCCGCAATATCTCATCTGTGTATTCCCTAAATACCAGAGATTACCAGACAGACCAGAAAAAAGATTGTCCATCCCAGCTGTTACCCAGTTTAAAAGGCCTGAAGCTTTTGCTTCAGGCCTCTTGAATTTACACTGTTAACCAAACTCACTTAGTTCGGCAACGTGTGCGGATAAGCTGCATCATACTTCGAGCCTGCCAAACCACCAACAGCGCAGAGTGGTGCTATGCTGCACGCGTTGATTGTGTAGCTGCCGCCGAAGCCGCCGGCGACATTTAATGGACAAGCGATACCGGCCCCAAGGACCGATCCCGCACGACCAAGGTAAGGACCAATGTCGGCTATAACAGGAGTGTCCGTACCCGTTTTCCCTTTTTCCAACGCCCACTCTTGTTTGGCGCCGTCAACCTGACGCAGGTTGTTGATACAGGTGTTCATTTGAGCCGTCGAACGCGATCTGACAAAGTTGGGAATCGCGATTGCAGCCAACAGGCCGATAATGGCCACCACAATCATGATTTCCACCAATGT
>Ga0182027_10015092_pt1 | contig 10655 bp, 8 predicted proteins | sample 712E1DmetaG_FD_121300 | JGI IMG/M metagenome (GOLD analysis project Ga0182027, IMG submission 121300) | Permafrost microbial communities from Stordalen Mire, Sweden - 712E1D metaG (Illumina Assembly) | ecosystem: Environmental > Terrestrial > Soil > Wetlands > Permafrost | place: Sweden... | reverse complement strand
CGACATCGCCTCACGGGCGGAGATCTGTGCAGGATTGGGCACGCTGGGCATCAGGCTCGACGCGGCGCGCAACAACGTTCATGGCTCGGCGGTGATTTCGGCAGAACACTCAGCGGTCATAGTACGCGTCATTCCTCCCGCCGAGGACCTGATGATTGTCAACCACGTGGTGCGGTTGCTGGCGGAGTGATCTGCCACCATGTTGGGCGGACCCACAGCCCACGGAATCTTGCCGATAAACGTTATGATTCCTGGATTTCTTTTGGACTGTGGCTGGCTGAATCCAGGGAGACACCCTACTTCACATTTGCATCCCGCAGCAGCTTGGCCCGCCGTTCCTCGTACTCTTCGCTTGTGATCTCTCCGGCGGCATATCTCCTTTGCAGGAGTTGCAGAGGCGATTGCATTTGCCGGTAGGGAGTCCGGCGCATGGGTATCATGAACGAAAGGACCACCATCCAAAGGAGTATCCAGAAAACCCACCAAAACCAATGCTATTTTGTCTCACTACGACTGGGACAGAATTTACCGTGCAGGCCAGTGCGGCAACTCGATTTCAGCGTGAAAGCGTTCCCCGAATTTGCTTGCCGTTACGAGCGCGGCGTAGGACGAATCGCTGAAATCCAAGGGTAAGAGGATTCTTGTAGGGGGTGAAAGGAAGCCGTTGCTCGTGACATGATTGGAACTCCTTGCTCAGCGGATCGCGCTCCTGTGAAGTCATATTTAGAGGAACGGTTGAAATGAACGAGGCGATGTTTCCTCGTTGCCCCGATGAAATCAAGAAGATCTCAGAGACTTCGATCTAGCTAGAAACCATTCCACGAACCAACTCACGATGACGAAAGCAACGATGAGTGCCAGTGCCCAGGGCTGTAGAAGGAAGGTGGACCAAAGGAAGCATACCAGTACTCCGGCAATGAACAGCGAACCTACGCCAACCAGAAAACGCGATGCCTTCGTTTCGTCAAGTAAGCGCCAGTGCGCGACTTGGACGGCGAGGTATGAAAATAGAAAGGTAGCGCTTGCTATCCGTGCCAGGGCATTGAGATCCAAGAGATTCACCGCGAGCAAGATTCCGGCGAATCCGAGGAGCAAGCCCAGAGTTCCTTTTCTCCAGACAAAATGGGCAAACATGTGCGGAAGATTGCCAACCTTCACCATCGCGCGGGAGATCTGCATCGCAGTGAAGATCCAGGCATTGACGCCTGAGGCGGTGGCTAGAAGCGCAGCAATCGATACGATCACATACCCGGTCTGCCCCAGCACCGGTTTGGCCGCCAGAGCTACAGCCGTATCAGCGTGCAGCTTGAGATCGGCGGAGGAGACGCTGCCGAGTACGATCACTGCCAGTCCGACGTATAGTAAAATGACAATCGCTATTGCGAGGTAGATTGCGCGCGGTATTGTCTTCTCGGGGTGCGATACTCTTCCGGCCGCGTTGGTCATCATTCCGAAGCCGGCATAGGCCAGGAATGTCAGGCCGACGCTGCTTACAAGAGGCAAGATATTGGGGGTAAGATGCTTGACCTGCGGATGGCCCATCATTCCGTATGTACCTGCCGCCATGAGCAATGCAAGGATGATTAGCTTGATCCCAACCAGAACCACTTCGGCTTTACCGACGAGCGACGAGTCAGCAATATTTAGCAAGACGAGAACGATAGTGATCGCCGAAGCGAAGGCATTCACCCACAACGGATTCGTATGCCCGAATGCCAGTGGGGCGGCATAAGCGCCGAATGCTTTTGCGACCAATGCGATGGTCACCGCGATCGTGATCAGGTAGGTGAGCGACAGAGTGCCCGAGAGTCTCCCTGTACCGAAAGCCCGATGAAAAAAGGCAGTTAGGCCACCTGCATCTGGGTAGCGCGCCGCAAGCTTCGCGTAGGTATAGCCCGACAGAACGGCGACGACACCGCCAAGCAGAAATGAAATGTACGTCTCATCGCCCGCGACCAGGCCGACCACACCAAGGAGAGCGAAGATGCCCGCTCCGACCATCGCGCCGACGCCCATTGCTGCCACAGACCACACATTCATCGAGTGGTCCGCATCCTTTTTCCCGGGTGGGCTGGATCCAGAATGTTTTTCCCGGGGCGTGCTGGTCGTCGCGTTTGTCATGTTGTCAGAAGGAGGCGCTAAGTGCGATTTGCGGCGCAATGTAGGAGGACGCATTGCGTCCCGCTACGGAAAACTCCGCGCCAGCAATAAGGCCCACATGCCCCGAAAAGTTATACTCAATCGCTGGTGCCACAGACGTTTGATCGCTGCCGGACGCTTGTGTATTCACAGGGTTGCCAAGTGCGTCAGTGCCCTGGATGCGGCTACCGTGAGACAGATTCTGTACAAGATCGAAGGCCAGAACCCATCTTTGAGTCAGGCCATATCCACCACCGAAACCAAGAATCCCGGCAAGCCCTGGCGCAGCATGACCAACAAATCCCTGCACCGTACCGTAAGTGCTGATGCCATGTAGTTGCACATTTGCGAGTGGTTCGTAGCCCACACCGTAAAGTCGTATTCGCACCGGATGGTGGTGCGGAGTAGGAAAGAGCGACTGAAAGAGCAGACCCTCCTTTAAGGTGAATGCGCCGCTGCCCAGACCGTCGAGCGGGATACCCAGACGCTGGTAGTTACCGATTGGGAACGATACTCCCACCGAGGCAGTCACGGAAGGAAAGCCTGTTTTGATGTTCTCGTTGTTGAATCGATAATCGAATTCGGCCGGGAGATCTCCCACCCCGGTGTCACTGTTCTGATCGTTCCAGACATGTGCAAACGAAGGGAGCGCTTGAAAGCTCAAATGATTGGTAATTCCGTACTTAAATAAGTACAGCGATTGCGTTTGACGGATGTCATTTGGGCCAGACTGATGTCCTCCAGAAGTGTCATACTCGCCTGTATTGCGCTGATAGATGACATAGGGCTCGACCGCCACCAACCCTGCCTTTGGTAGTGCGGGCGACGGCGATTCGAGCGAGCCAGTGAACCACTGAGCTCGCGGTGAATCGTTGACCACCTGAGCAGAAGCCGTTCCCGCGATGCCGGCAGTCACTATTGCGACTAAGAGCCGTGTTGTCCATTTCATTTTGGTTGCCTCAATTGGTTGCAGCTGCGGAGTGGGCAGGAGGATGAACTGCGACAGCACCGTGCTTCTCTTCCGTTTGAGATTGGAGATCGTCATCCGCGACGATGCGAGCAATCTTTGCCTTCATGATGTTCAGGTACGATTGCCAGTGCTCCGGGTAGTTCGGCGTGCTGGCCATCCATGGGTGCAGAACGCACGCTCTTAGGACCACGACTTGCCCGACTGAGTTCCACTCGGACTCTGCAATGCCAAACTTCTTGAGGAAGTCGAGCGGAGCACTTCCGTACGAGCTAGACTCAAGGACAGTATGTGACGTAATCCAGTCCTCGCCATACATTCGGCCGCCGGTATAGGACGAAGCGTGGTAAATCTTCGTATTGAATTCATTCATCTTCTTCAGACTTGTATTGCCCTTGAAGTTGAATGCCATACAGACGATGTTGAAATCTGGTTCGGCCAAGAGTGGATGGCATACGACTGTTTTCCCCGCGACTTCGAACTCACTAACGGTGTCGAGAGTTCGAACAAAGTAGCGCGCTCCTCCCATGCTTCGAGCCATGAGCTGCCCATAGCCTGAAATATTTTGCGGTAGGAGCCGATGGGCCGCCCACACTCCGGCGGCTGAGGCACCAGACTTGGATCCCTCAAGGATTACGCTCGCCAGGTTCAGTTCAATGTCTTTGCCGTCAAACACATAAGCCGCCGAATAGGAAACCAGGCCCAAAATCCGCTTGTCACGCACTGAGATTCCTCCCGCAGCATAGGGAATGTATCCCATCTTGTGCGGATCGATCGTCACAGAATTGGCAGCCGGCATTGCGCGATATGAGCTCCATACCGCTCGCGACGGAAACGTTACCTCAGCTCCTCCAACATCCAGATCGTGAAGTCGCCCCTGCAGTTCCTCGTATTCCATGAACCCCCCTTTCTCATCGAGAAAGAGCGCTCTTCCATATCCGCCATAGGCTGCGTCGATATGAAAGTAGAACGAGAGACCTTTCTTCGCGAACTCCTCTCGCAACGCAACGATGGCGGCAACATCATCTATAGCCCCCTCTTCCGTCGTCCCCACAACTGCTATCAGCGCAAGAACCGGTATTTTTTTGCCGAGACAATCCTGCAATGTCGCGCGAAGGGCTTCGATGTCCATGCGGTAGAGGTTATCGACGGGAATATTGACAAGACTGTCCATGCCGACCCCAAGAATGTCGGCTGCCTTCTCCCATGAGTAGTGGCGTGTTTGCGGTACGAGGACCTTGCCGAGCCTGCCGCCGCCAGCGCCGCGTCCGCGAGCAGATGCCTCCAGTGTTTTGGCAAATGTTCCGTTTTTCTTCGTCTCGTCCACCAAGTCGAGAATCCTCTCGACCGAGAGATTGAGAAGGTGCCATTCGTTCTGCCCCTTTACGAGATCCGGGTTCACCTGCAGTACCGCCAAAGGGAAGGATTTCAGGTTGCGTGCCAACCACAGTGATTCGTAGTTGGCGACGGTGCCGTCTGTTGTGATGTGACCCCAGTTCGTCTTTTCGTCGTAGCCTAGCAATCGTCCAAAGTCTTTTCCCACTTCCAGTTCCATCGGCTCGGTCGCTTCCGATGCTTCGTATGCGCAGTTGTTCGGGTTGTAGAGTACGGTCGCGATCTTCGCGAGATTGGCGACCATCAAAATATCCGACAACATATGTCCCAAGTAACGGACCGAGAACCAAGGGCCCTGTGACTGTCGTAGGCGGGCGGATACCTCTTCCAGCACCTCGCTGGTGCGATCCAGGGTATGCACGAAGGAACCCTCGCGCATGTCTTCGGGTGACACAATTGCTTTATCCGCAGGGTGGAAATCGCTACGCCAGTGAATATGGTCTTCAGTGATCGTTCGAAGCTGGTTCTCGAAGAACTCCCTGTTTTCAGACTTTGGTCCAAGAAAGAGCGCTTCGACTGCCAACGCGAGTGTGGCTGCATCTTCCTTGGCGAGGCCATTACGAATACTTGTTGCATCTTCGGGGTACGTGGTCTTAGGCATATTCATATCTCCTGTACGGACGAATAAAAAGTGGAAGAAGGGTTAGGACTTGTGGCTTAGGTGGTAGCTTTGGTTGCCGGGGAGCCGCCATCTGAGGCAACGGAGCTGCTGCCTGCGGGTAGCGACGATACCTGGCTAGGCTTGCGCCCCTCAATTTGCCAATCAAAACGAGCGAAAGTATTGCCCGCTGCCTTCCATCCAGGCTTATGAAACGCGTAAATGATGAATGGAATAGCGAGGGCAATCGCGCTTCCAACCAACAGACTCCCGATATAGATCGCGGGGCTGCCAGTCTTGATCTGCTGCGGAGGAACGAAGCTAAGAAATCCGGCCGACATAGCGCCGATCAGGCCAATCCCCCCGACACACCACATCCCAAAGTTGCCACCAGGAATTCTAAAGGGACGCTGTTTGTTTGGCTGAGTGTAACGGAGTCGAATGCCCGCGACATACATGATCACGTACATTGCGAGGATGACGATAGTAGCCATTTGTCCGAGAATCTGAAACGCAGATTGAACGGACGGTAGTACAGTCATGGCCAAAGCCAGCAGACTCACGATAATGCCCTGAACGATCAGGATCGGGACTTGAATCCCATTCTTATTCGTGCGTTGAAAGAACTTCGGAAGATAGCCCGCTTTACCGACCGCCAGAAGACCAGTGGAGGGGCCTGCCACGATGACGCTCACTTGACCCAATACTCCAAAAGCGAGCATGGCGGCTATTACGTTGCCCATCCATGGAACGTGGAAGGTGGTAAAGAGATCCCGGTACGCGACTAATAGGCTCTGGGTCAGATTGATGTCTTTTTGCGGAATCACGACACCGATCGCCAGCGTTCCCAGGATGAAGAACGCAACGATTACAACCGTCGCGATCAAGACCGACAATGGGTAATCGCGACTCGGGTTCTTGAGCTGGCCAATATGCACCGCCTGCATCTCCATCCCTGCGAAGAACAGAAAGATGCTCGCCGCCAGGACGAAGGAACCGATGCCGGAGAACGTCGGAATGACCCCGGTATGCATCGACATTTGGATTGGGTTGCCCATGGCCACATAGACAATGGCCATAATGATCAGAATCGCGCCAGGAATGATTGTTCCGAAGAGACCGCCAAGTGAGCTGAGTTTGGCCGACGACTTCATTCCGCGAAAGGTGTAAAGAGTCACCGCCCAATAGACCAAAAGCGTAACGGCAATAACATAATACTTATTGCTCGCAAGGGTTGCGTCGAAACTTTGTGGCGCAGCAATATAGGCAAAGGCTACACTAGCGAAGATGAGCACAGTCGGAAACCAGACGACGATTGCCGCCCATTCGTAAAAAATCGAGGCGAAGCCCCAGTCCGGTCCGAATGCCTCACTCACCCATCGAAAGATGCCACCTTCGCCAGGGTAAGTCGATGCCAGCTCTGCTGCCACTAGCGCCGTGGGTATCAGGAGAAAAATCGCAGCGAGAACATAATAAAATATGGACGTTAAGCCGTATTCGGCCTGAGAGGGCATCCCTCGTAGACTCATGACGGTCGTGATGTTCATGATTGCAAGCGTAATCATGCTGATCGCCAGAATCTTCTTCTTGGCCGGCTGACCTTGTACTGCAACAGTGTCGGACATCTTCAAATTCTCCAAGGAAACAAGCAGGTGAGCGCGTCGTCCGGGTCCGAGACCCGGACGACGCGTGATCGATGAAGCGCGGAGGGGATCTAGCCTGCTAAGACTTCGTCGCGTGCCTCACGAACGCATCTGACAACCCATTGCATAATCTCCGGCGTCACAAACACGTTCATCGGAAACGACTTCAGTGCGTAGATGACCGCCTCGGTGTCCGATCCATCCAGGTTGTAGGTCGTATTCCTGAAGCCCGTGCTGAAGCTCATATACGGCGTGTACTTTCCGTCGATGGTCTTTCCCGCTCTGAACCACTCGAAAAGCTTGTCGCCGACTGCTTTGGTGAGTTTGTTTTCTTTCACCAGTTCGGCCTGAGCGCTTGGATCCGTCAACTCGCGTTGGAACTGCTTCTTCGCGTCGACGCCTTTGGGATAAACACGGTAAAGCGTAATCAGTCCGCTATCATCGTGATTGACGCAAACCATATCCTTCTGCTCATCGATCAGGTCATAGAGATAGTACTTGGTCTCCAGAATCCCGCCGAGGATCGCGCGCATCCCTTCCATACCGAAGTATTTGAGAGTTGCCCACGCCTCAAGAGAGCCCGAGGCAGTTCTGGAGACTTCGAGCGTGTAGTACATCGGGTTGTACGGCGTGCGTACCTGCAGGTAGGCGTCTCCGCCCCAACGCAGAAGCGATTCGAACTCCGATGCATTCTTGTAGAGGAAGCAGCTGCTGACGTACGAGGACCAACCGACTTTGTGAAAGTCCACACCGACGGCGTCAGCATGAATGATTTCCTTCATCGCCTCTCCGTTTTGCATCAAGAGTGGGAGAACACGATCGGAGAATTCGAGTGGGTTCTTCTTGAAGTCATAATCCTTGAAGTAGATCCATGACCAGCCGACGACACAGTCTGCGTAAAGAACGGTCTTCCCATAGCCTTTCGGATTCGGATTCCGATCGAGGATCTCACGAACCTTGGCAATCGGGTCGAACGCGCTCGCGTCGGTAGTTCCCATCGTGCACACGACGGTCGCTACCGGGATGCCCTTCGAATGGAACTCCTTGAGCAACTCTTCGAGGTGGGAAACGTCCATCTGGTTGGTCTTTACGTCAGTACGCACCAACGCAATGTTGTCCGTGCCGAGACCCAGCCAGTCCGAGGAATTGTTCCTTGCGAAGTGAGACTGCTGTGAGCAGATGATCTTCGCCTCAGTGCGAACGCCCTTCTTGCGCGAGTCGGGGAGCACTCGCGTCAGCCCATACTTCGCGCCATAGAGCCAACATCCGCCGCCACCATACGTAAAGATGCCGCCGGCTTTCTCAGCATCCCAACCGATGAGATTGGCGAGCATTCCGGCGCTCTCAAGTTCAGCCTTATGAACGTTCCACGCGTATTCGCCTTCGAGGATGTTCGTGGAGAATATCTGCGATAACATCGAGGCGATGATTGCGGCAGTATTCGCTTGCGGAATGACATTGCACATCGTGAGGGGATTACCCCAGTTCGGAGCGCCATTAAACATTTTGACGACATCATCCAACACTGTGTCGATGTCGCCCATGTCCTCGGGGAGGGTTGCGTTCTTTACAGCGGGATATTTGTAGTCGAGTGCGCCGCTGTTACCCAGGTACGCTGGTCCATCCTTCTCAGGACGAAGCTGGTCCATCTTTACAACCAGTTTGTTCAGCTCTGCTGCGAGTGGATCGGAACCGCCGCGAAACGGAGAAGGAAACTCGCCAACCATGTCCTTCCGGTATTTCGCCCATTTGGGTGCATTGGAAGCGATCTTCCCGTCCTTGTGGATATCTTCAAAGTCTTTCTTGTGATCTGTTAAAACGAGATCCCTCGACATGATCTTCTCCTCGTGGTCTTGGCTGCTCCCGCCATTGGGCGCCATGCGACCAACCGGCTAATTATGGAACGCATGCTTATTCGGGTCTGTATAAAAGTGCTCATTCGTGAATAAGATTGCTGGCTGCCTTATCTTCTAGTGTTCCCAAATCTCCGACATCAACGTCACGGAAGGCCTGGGTCGATTGTTTCTCCCGTGACGAGGTGTGCTGGAAATGTGGGTACCTCGATTGGCCGTCGGTGCTTGCTATCGGTCCGCGAATTCAGGGATGTCTTGGTACGCATTCAGTTCACGGGAAATCCGCCCCGGAACGCCCCCACCTTGCCCCAATGGTTCATGCGGTCCCCAGCGTTGTAGTAGCCGACCACATGCTCGTCCGCGTGCGTGTCTTGCCGTAGAGAAGTTTACTTGGATCATTGCCAAGTGGATCGGAGGCTATGTGGCCGAATTATCTGGACATGCTGGTATTCACCGGCGGCCTCGGAGAAAACGACATTACCTCCCGCGCAGAGATCTGCGCAGGATTGGGTGCGCTGGGCATCACGCTCGACGCGGCGCGCAACAACGTTCACGGCGCGGCGGTGATTTCGGCAGAGCACTCAGCGGTCATCGTACGCGTCATTCCTCCCGCCGAGGACCTGATGATCGTCAACCATGTGGTGCGGCTGCTGGCCGAGTAATCTGCCGCCATATTGCGGCGATCGACGGACAGACGAATTCATGACCGGCAAACGCAACGATTCCCGGACTTCCTCTGGACTGTGGGTGCCCAAATCCAGGTCGACAGCCCTATTTCACATTTGCATCCCGCAGGAGCTTGGTCCGCCGTTCCTCGTACTCCTCGCTTGTGATCTCTCCGGCGGCATATCTCCTTTTCAGGAGCTGCAGGGGCGATTGCATCTCCCGGTAAGTGGATCGGCGCATCGGCATCATGAATGACAAGAAGAGCATCCAAAAGAATATCCAGAAAATCCACCAGATCCAGTGCATTCCACCAAAATAGTAGTACATCCCTTAACCCCCAAAGTGTACGGTTTATCGTTTCTCGCCTGGTGCCAGTGAGTTAGAAAATGTCTTCACCGGATAGCACGAGCCTGCTGCCTGCACCTCGGATGACGAATTGCCTAACCGCTGACGGCCCCGTCATGGGTTGGAATGCAACGCGAAACCGAGTGAGAAGAATCACGGCTGACAGCCGTGATGCGACTGTTCAAAATTGAACATGATTGGCCATTAAAGTGCCGGCTACCTCAATATCCTAAGGTGCATTGGGGCTCTGCGATTCTCTTCTGGAGTCTCCCCTTATCCGCCGTCAGCATCGTCGCCTTGGAGGCAATGGAGCAGTTTGTAGGGGATGTATAAGATTGCTCAGCGCCTTCAAATGCCGCGTGGAAAACTGCAGATGCAACATGCAGAACGTCTCTTCGAAGATTGTGAACACAATGTCCCAGAGCAAGTATGACGATGCAGCGGACCTGCATATCTACGCAGCCCACGCCCACACTGCTGCCGCAGCCGCACACCACCGTGGCGATCACCAAGCTGCGGAAGAGCTGAGCTCTAGGGCTCAGGACTACTCGATGGCAGCTTCTGAGAAGACACTTGAGCTCGCGAAGCAAATCCCCGTTCTTATGAGGGCTTAGATTGCATTCAATAACAACCTGTAGATCATCGGAGACATGCGGAATGGCCGCCTCAAATACCTCTTTGAATTCACAATCAATCCGTCTCATCCATCCCGAAGTGCGGCACAAGATATTCGGAGCCGATTCAACATCCTCCCTTCAACTGGCGCCTCGACCGCAACGACCGGTCAGGATAGCGGTGATTGGGAATCACCTTCCGAGGCAGTGTGGAATTGCAACCTTCACCACAGATCTGTGCGACGCGATCGCTGCCGAATACGGAGCGTCACAACTATCGGTTGTGGCAGTCAACGACGGGCATTCATCCTACCTGTACCCGGAGCGGGTGCGATTTGAGATCAGCGAAGGCGATATCGCGTCCTACAGGGCAGCCGCCGACTATTTGAATGCGAGCAGTGTCGATCTGGTGTGCTTACAACATGAATACGGCAT